>VFQQ010000440.1_pt1 | contig 84035 bp, 70 predicted proteins | sample 3512341 | NCBI WGS metagenome assembly VFQQ01 (sample SAMN10412373, study PRJNA504923) | tailings metagenome | isolation source: Relicate 2 Philex TSF1 revegetated site | place: Philippines: Tuba, Benguet | collected 2017-08-29 | reverse complement strand
GCAGCAAAGCCAGCAGCCAAGAAGGCCGCAGCAAAGCCAGCAGCCAAGAAGGCCGCAGCAAAGCCAGCAGCCAAGAAGGCCGCAGCTAAGCCAGCAGCCAAGAAGGCCGCAGCTAAGCCAGTAGCCAAGAAGGCCGCAGCAAAGCCAGCAGCCAAGAAGGCCGCAGCTAAGCCAGCAGCCAAGAAGGCCGCAGCTAAGCCAGCCGCAAAGCCAGCTGCAAAGCCAGCTGCTAAGCCGGCTGCAAAAAAAAAAGCGTAAGTCAGGGTCCTGACAACGCTTCCATCCGGAAGCCTTCAACAGTATCTTCGTCCTCAGTGAAGCCATCTTCGACGGCTTCAACAACCAAGGACACAACCAAGGATAACCCCGCCTCAACTACGACAGCACAAAGCAGGAACGTGACGACGAAGACAACCAAGAAGACAACCGGGCAATCGTCCGCTGTGCCGGCTGTTGATTCAACAGCCGGTACTCTTTTATCTAGCAAGGTCCCAGCGGCTGCGGCAAAGCCCGCAGCTACAGTTGTTCGCCCGAATGTGCGATATTCTGACAAGGACCTCAACTTCTTTAAGGCCAACATCGAGCGCTCAAGGGAAGAAGCTCTCGAAGAGCTACGAATGCTCAAGGAACGCCTCGATGACCTTACAAGTGCCGAGTCAAACGAGGACAGCTCGATTTACTCCATGCATATGGCCGAGCAGGGCTCCGAGGCCCAAGAGAAGGAAAAGACGTACGCCCAGATTCAGCGTATTCAAGACTATCTACGTAAGCTCGACGAGGCACTGCAGCGTATTGCCGATAAGTCGTACGGTATTTGTCGGATGTGCGGAATCCTCATCGCACGCGAGCGTCTCCTTGCTGTTCCAATAACCACGTTGTCGGCCTCGTACAAGATTCACCAGACGTGCCCTGCTGATGGTGTTGATCGCATTGTGGCGAAGGGGTCTTCGGCATTGAAGCCCTGATAGTAAGGGCGAAGGCCACTCCAAGAAAGAAGCTCAGCCTTTGATGCGGGGCTTTTTTTTTGTAATCATTGTCACGACCATGCAACGCTACGGACTATTTTTTGTGTCGGCTCTCCTTGTCGTTCTCGACCAGGCAACGAAGCTCTCTGTGAAGGGCTTTTCGTTGTTTGGATTTGAGCATGGCGGTATGTACCTAGGTGAAAGCTATCCGTTAATCGGCGACGTTGTGCGACTGACGTTTGTCGAAAACCCGGGTATGGCCTTCGGAATTTCGTTTGGCGCTGGTAAGATCATCCTAACGTTGGCCACCATTGCTATTGCCGCAGGTATTGCGTGGTACTTGCGAAGAGCAATCGATGTGGGTGCGCGACGCGTTGTACTTTTGGGTGTGATGCTTGTGCTTTCGGGAGCTGTTGGCAATCTGATTGACCGTATGTTTTACGGTGTGTTCTATGGCGAGGCGCCGCTGTTTTACGGTAAGGTTGTCGATTTCTTACAGGTCGACATTCCCGATATTTCGATCGCCGGCGAAGTATGGACGCATTGGCCAGTCTTCAACGTTGCCGACTCCTGTGTGAGCGTTGGTGTGGTCATTCTTATGCTGTTTAGCGCGCACATGCCCACCATTTCCTCGCTTCGCGTGGGCAAAGCCCCTTTGGAAGAAAATGGAACAGTATGATCCATATGCTCGAATAGAGCAGGTGTACGAGTTTGCCATTCCTGCTCGACAAAAACCGGTACGGTTAGACGTGTTCATAACGAATGCAATCGAGCATGCCACACGATCAAAAGTACAGCGCGCAATTAGTGATGGGGCAGTGACGGTTAACGGAGCCGTTGAAAAGGCCAACTACGTCCTAAAGCCGGGGGATTCGATACGGGTTACAACGCACCGACCGCCGCCATTGATGCTTGTTCCGCAGAACATACCCCTCAACGTGTTGTATGAAGACGACGTGCTGATGGTAATCGATAAGCAGGCAGGTCTCTTAGCGCATCCCGGAGTGGGGAATCGTACAGGTACATTGGTGAATGCCGTTTTATGGCACCTTGGGCAACGCGAGGCAATTGAACTTGAGGACGTCGAGGGTGATGATGAAGATGAGGCGAGCTCGTATGACGAAGCTGCCATCATGCGGTCCGACGCTGTACGCCCCGGCATCGTTCACAGACTCGATCGAGATACGACCGGCGTTGTTGTGATTGGAAAGGAATATCGTACCACGCATCATCTGACGAGACAATTCGCCGAGAGGACCGTCGACCGAGAATACGTAGCATTAGTGTGGGGTATCGTTGGACCCGATCACGGAGTCGTAACAGGGAACATTGCAACAAGCACTCGCAATCATAAGCTTAAAGCCGTGGTAGAGCGGGGGGGGAAAGAGGCCAAGACAGAATTTGTTGTTCTTGAGCGCTATCGGTGCGCGTCGCTTGTCCGGTTGAAACTACACACGGGACGTACCCACCAGATTCGTGTCCATATGTCCAGCAAACGGCATCCGGTTGTTGGCGACCCCGACTATGGTGGACGTGACGCCGTGTTACCTACGATCCATCACGCTTACCGGCGCGAAGCGCAGTTAGCCCTTGGTGCCATTCAACGCCAGGCCCTACATGCTCGATCGTTGGGGTTTACGCATCCGCTAACACTCGAGCGCATGCACTTTGAAACGCCTATGCCGGCTGATATGCAAGCAGCCGTTGACGTGCTTCGTTCCGCCGCACTCGATGATGCGTTAGCGGGGTAACGCTACGCCTCCCATACGGCCACGGATAAACCCCGTGCGCTTGATAACATAGGGGCTTGGTCGGACAACTGAAAACCGACGCGGATTTGGTACCACGGCCGCTAACCGAGCGGCCTGCTCTCGCGTGAGTTTTGTAGCTGGAATTCCGAAGTAGGCCTGACTGGCCGATTCGATTCCGTAGATCCCGTCGCCCCACTCAATCATATTGACGTACACCTCTAGGATTCGACGCTTGCCCCACAGTGCCTCCATGAGGTACACAAAGTATACCTCGGCGGCCTTGCGAGCCATTAGCCGGATGTCAAGTAGAAAGACGTTCTTCGCCGTTTGCATCGTAATAGTGCTCGCGCCTAACGGCTGACGCCCTGCCTTGATCCTACCGGGATTGGCACGCCGCGCGTGGTCGACTGCCTTCCAGTCCACGCCCTCATGACGAAGGAATCGCCCGTCTTCGCCTGCAACGACGGCCTGGAAAACAGCCGGAGCAACGTCGTCGTACGATACCCAACGATGCTGCGCTGTGACGTTTCGTTGAGTAAACGGTGCCATGACTACACGCTTCACCATCAGAGGCGTAACTGCTGGTGGTACGAAGCGAAAGACAGCAACAACGGCTATCGAGCCCACCACAAAAGCAAGCAATGTCCGTATGGACCATATCAATGTGGAAAACACTATGTGTTTCATTTTCTTTACGAACGTTAAGTTTGTCGTCGAATAAACTTACGAAAGATAAGATGTGCTAAAGGAACTCGATGTCAAAATCTGTCAGTTGCTGCAAGATGATGCACGTCGAAGTCTAAGCGACATCGCCGAGACGATTGGCTCGTCGGTTCCAACGGTGAGCGAACACGTTCGCCGACTCGAGGAAGCAGGAGCTATTCGTGGTTATCACGCTGTGCTCGACCCACGAGCTGTCGATCTCGACGTGGCTGCCTTCATCTTCGTCGACATTGAATCGAGTGCTGCGTTCGACTCGTTCCGCCGAAACTGTCGAGCACGCAAAGATATCCTTGAATGTCACGCCATCACGGGTACGGCATCGCATGTTCTGAAAGTGCGAGTGCCAACGACGGCCGCTCTCGAAGCACTTCTCTCCGTCATTCAACAGTGGAAGGGCGTAACACGCACACATACGAGTGTCGTGCTTAGCACGCATAAGGAGACACTTTCGATTCCTATGGCACCATAATATCCTCTTCATCTAACGCCTATCACCACTAACCCACAACAACAGTATGCACGCAAACGAGACCGATGTGTTGAACGCCGCCCGAACATGGCGCTATGATGCTATTCAGTCGCCTACACCAAGTGATGTCGTATCCGAGGTGTTTGCTAGCGACGTCTTAACGATGGATGAACTGCGTCAACGGCTCAGTAAGCCCGTATGGAAGTCGCTATCAGCCACAATTGACCGTGGTGTTGCCATTGATTCTACTATAGCCGACACAGTAGCCTTGGCCATGAAAACGTGGGCAATGGAGAAGGGGGCAACGCATTACACACACTGGTTTCAACCGCTTACGGGGTCGACTGCCGAAAAGCATGAGTCGTTTGTTACCCCAACGTCCGACGGCACTGCGATATCGCAGTTCTCTGGCAAAGAGTTGATTCAAGGTGAACCAGATGCCTCGTCGTTTCCAAGCGGAGGGCTGCGTGCAACCTTCGAAGCGCGCGGTTATACGGCATGGGACCCTACGTCGCCTGCGTTTATCATGCGCCACAGCAATGGGGCTACTCTGTGTATACCAACGGCATTCGCATCGTGGACAGGCGAGGCACTCGACTTGAAGACGCCCCTGCTGCGTTCAAGTGAATGTCTGAATACGGCAGCTACTCGTGCGTTACGACTGTTTGGCGACACTGAAACAGCTTCTGTTGGCTCAACGTGTGGCGTGGAGCAAGAGTACTTTCTGATCGACGAGGCGTTCTTCTTTCGTCGGATGGACTTGGCTCTTACCGGGCGGACATTGTTTGGAGCGCGTCCACCGCGTGGCCAAGAGCTTGAAGACCACTACTTCGGTTCAATTCCTGATCGTGTACTGACTTACATGACGGATGCCGAGCACCAATTGTACGCTTTGGGAATTCCCATCAAAACACGGCACAACGAAGTTGCTCCTGGTCAGTACGAAGTTGCTCCAATTTTCGAACAGTCCAACATCGCGGCCGACCACCAGCAGCTCGTCATGCAGGTGTTGCGCAACACAGCTCGCAAGTATGGCCTCGTGTGCCTTATGCATGAAAAGCCCTTTTCAGGTATCAACGGTTCGGGCAAGCATCTCAATTGGTCGATGTCGTCGGATACGGGGCATAATCTACTCGAACCAGGGGAGACGCCGCACGATAACATGCAGTTCTTGTTCTTCTGTGCTGCGGTAGTGCGCGCAGTCGACCGTCATCAAGAGCTGTTGCGCGCTTGTGTGTCGTCGGCAAGTAACGACCACCGCCTCGGTGCCAACGAGGCCCCACCAGCGATTATGTCGATTTTTCTCGGAGAACAGCTTACCGACATTTTTGACCGCTTGTTGGCTGGCAAGTCTGGCCGCAGTCGTACACATGGTTTGCTCGGATTGGGAACACCCGTTCTGCCACCTCTACCGCGCCACGCCGGCGATCGTAACCGTACATCGCCATTTGCATTCACTGGTAATAAGTTCGAGTTTCGAGCTGTTGGCTCGAGCCAAAGTGTTTCGTTTCCAATTACGGTTCTGAACACCATTGCTGCAGAGTCAATTAACGAGCTTTGTCAGGCAATCGAAACCAAGATCAAGAAGCGTCAGACCTTTGAAATGGCCTTGGTCGACGTTCTCAAGGACGTATGGAAGCGCCACGGCAGAATCGTCTTTAACGGCGATGGCTATTCGTCGGAATGGCACGCCGAAGCCAAGCGCCGGGGACTGCATAACATTCCGAAGTCGGTTGATGCCTTTGATCGCCTGTTGAAGCCCGAAATCGTGGAGCTTTTTTCGTCGCACAATGTGCTGTCAAACCGTGAGCTCGAAGCCCGCCAGGAGATCATGTTCGACCAATATTTCAAAACCGTCAATATCGAAGGCGAGACGACAGAGTGGATGGCGCGAACACAGCTATTGCCTGCAGCTCTCGACTACCTTGCCCAACTAGCGTCCATTAACGTCGAAGACTCTCGTGCTGTCGACAGGTCCATCGGCAGCGTCGCAGCAGCATGTGACGCCTTGTCTGATGCTATCGAACACTTGTCTGAGCAAAATGCCGAACTCGGTGGCGACACAGTACATTCCAAAGCCCATCACATGTGCTCGAATGTTCTACCAGCAATGCAAGACGTACGCACCGCTGCCGACGCCATCGAGCGATTGCTCCCTGCGCGTCTGTGGCCTATGCCAAGCTACCGCGAAATGTTGTTTGTGAAGTAATCCCCATAACTATACCAGCATATCGCACTACTGCGACCTGACTAAGGGGCAACGAGAGCGGGCAGCGTACGCTGCCCGCTCTCACTTTGTGCGCGTACGAGGTAGATGCCGGCGGGTAGTCCGCTTACGTCGATACTACAGGCGCCTTGTCCGTCAGCGTTCATTCGCATGGTGCATCGGCGTGTTAGAAGCTCGCGCCCGTCAGAGCTATACAGGCGTACCTCAATGTCTTCGTTTGGCATGGATGTGCCGGTAACTTCCAAGATTCCTCCACGCTGTTGTACAGCAATCGTAAACGGATACGATACGCCAAAACGAATCAGGCGCCCTGGAATCCAGCATGACCGTGTTGACACGGAGCCGTCCTTCGTTGAAACGTCGTACTGTACCTGACCAATCACGTTGGAAGAGTCGATAGCAACCGGCGTCGTGGTTTCGGCCGCAAGCATGGCCGTGCCTTCAATGAAAAACGAACGTTTAGAGGTGCTTCGCGTATCGATGCTCGACAGCCGCAGGATTGCATATTGCTGATCGCCCACGATGGCTAGCGCAAGCGTTGTAGCTCCGGTAATCCGAAGCCCCCTAAATACAGTAGCATTCCACCTAAGCAGGAGGTCGACATCGATGCTCTCTGGCGTTGCTCCCGGCTGAATGACGATCGTCCCGGGAAGCGCGACGTCAGCGCCTACGTCAACGAGGGTATCAAGAAGTGAGATGTCCAACCTTGTGGTAACAAGACGTCGAACGACGTCGAACGTCACCTCGATGTCGACACTATCAGTGCAGTCGTCGCGCATAATCACGCGAATGACGGCACGGTGTCGACCTTCCACACGAGGAGTCATTCGAAACCACACTTCGGTTCCGGGTATCGAGCCACCATCGACAATCCTAGGCTGCCCTCGAGAGTTGTCGGGCGACGTCATTGCAACGAGACGAACACCAAGAATGGTCTGCGAGGCATTGATGGTGTCCAACAGTGCATCTACCGTAGCACCAAGGTCGATGATACCAAGGTCATGCGTTAGGGTGAAGTCCGACACTGGCGGATATCGTCCCGCGCGAACAACGTGTGTTACACTGGCGCGGCAACCGTTGATGGTTGTTCCGGTGACGGTGAATGTACCTGGAGCAGTTACCGGAATCGACGACGATCGGGCGCCGGTTGACCACTCCCAAAGAACGACGTCGTTCCCGCCTGCCGTTGCCGTGAGCGTCGTTGATTCGTTGTTGCATAAAAACGTTGCACCGGCAATGGTGATAACGGGTGGGGGATGCACGCGTACGAGCACGGAGTCGCTGATACCACTACAGCCAGCATCGTCTTCGACCTCGGCCCAATACAATCCAAACTGGTCAACTACCAAGCTGTCTGCCGTTGATCCGTCGCTCCAACGATACCTAGCAAAGCGCCCCACGACGCGTATGACGGTGCGCTCGCCCAGGCACAGATTACGTCGCGAAAAATCAAGAGCTGGGCGCAATTGAGAGCTCATCCGAACCATCATCCGTTGAGTTGATTCGCAAACGCCGCCGTCAGGTCGCGGTACCGCAACGCGAACCTCCACAAGGCCTGAACCCGTCCAATTAACATCGACCGACGGTGATGTAGACGTGCCAGCGATTGTGCCAAGTCCGCCGACTGTCCACAAGATCGTCGACCCTGGAGGAGCGTTTACCGAATACGATCGAACGCCAGCGTTGCATACCTCGGCAGGCCCCGTAATGACGGGTTGGGGGTTGTCGATAACTGTCAAAAAGGTTGAATCACTAGATCCGACGCAGCCATTGGAGTCTACGACGACGAGGTGGTACCAGCCCGAGGTCGAGACAAGAATCTGCCGTGCGGTCTCGCCAGTGTTCCATCTATAGGAGCGGTATCCATCGATGGCAGAAAGGGTTGCTGATTGTCCCTGGCAAATATATTCGCGGGGATTGCCAATGCGTGGTCTGGGCGTCGGGTAAAACACGACGTCGACGGCGCCAGAGTCAACGGCACCTGCTGCGTCGGTTACGATCACGCTGTACCGACCACTTTGCCGCGCTGATATCGATGGCGTCGCGTCGCCGGTTGACCACCTGTACGAACGGAATCCGGTCGGCGCTGACAACACGATCGTTTCGCCGTCGCATGCTCTCAGTGGTCCCGTGATGTCCACCGCTGCAATGCCAGCAGTGGCCAGAGTAACCAGCAATACAAGGCATGCTACGATGCGTGTATTGTTTGCAGCACCATACTTCATATATTTGGCCGCAAGGTAACACTTTGGCTCCACGCCGCCCCCTACCTAGGCAGCTTATGACATGCTGGCGAGCTATTGTTTTGATGACGGTCTTCGCTATAACTAGCGGAGGTGCTGCGCTCGCCCAACATGGTGGACCTTCCCGTTCGCCATCTTCGACGCCAACCATTTCGTCTGTTTCACCCGCCGTCGTCCGAGCAGGATATGGTGAGGAATGCACAGTTATTGGCAGTGGGTTTGGTACCGGCGTTGGGGCGACGATTGAGATTACATCGGCACTTTCGTCATCGCAGGCGTTTGTAGAAATGCCTAGCGATCATATTGTTTCCTGGACGGACACGGCTGTGGTTTTTCGCGTTCCGGCAACGTCAACGGTTGTAGCTGGAACTGGCCCCGTTCGGGTACGACTTGCCTCTGGTGCGGTAGTCACATCGCCGAATGTTCTTACAGTAAGTTACGGCGTTGTCAACGTCCTCGACGGCAATTCGCAGTGGGTTCGTCCACGTCTTGCCTCGAATGGCCCTGCACATGCCTTTACCTTCGCACTTGGCAGAGGCATGACGGATGCTCACGTCAAGGCCCTGAGACGGGCGCTTACAACGTGGCGTTGTGCAACAGGACTACCGTTAGAACTAGCTACCTCGCCTGCGATTGTATCATGTGCAACGCAGGACGGAATGTCGACGATTGGTTTCGATGGCGTCCTATGCCGCCTTCCAACCAACCAGCCTGCCGATGTGCAGGTTGGCTATCAAACCTGTGGCGGAACACAAGCAGCTGCCTTTGTAGCCGAGGTTGACATCGTGCTGAATGAGGGTCTCAACTGGAATCTCGATGTTCAGGCACCCATGACAGACCAGTGGGATTTGGAGTCTGTGCTGATACATGCCATTGGAAGAGCGATAGGCCTAACCTTTAGCCGAAATACGAACTCGGTGTTATCTGAATCGATTCTTCGTAGTGGCGTTTCTCGTCGTTCACTCGACCCATCGTCGGATTCCGCTGGTGGCACTGCCATTCGGGAATATAGTGTCGAGTCCGCATCGTGTTCCTCGCAAGCGCTCAACGCCTTGGTTGGTAGCACGTGCTCGATTGCTGCTCCATTGGCGGTGTTTACGTCAACCCCATCGACGGGTTGTGGAACCACGACAGTTAGGTTTACAACGCAAAGTCCGTATGCGGCAACGTCCATACAATGGGACGTCGATAACGATGGTGTTTGGGATGCTACGTCGAGCACAGTAGACTTTACCTATGCATCACCAGGTGTCTACACAGTTCGATTGCGAGTGGAAAATTCCTTTGGCATCGATGACAAGGTGTACCCTAGTGCAATCATTGTTCATCCGCGGCCTCGCGCAGATGCCGGTGCCGACCATGTTATCTGTTCCGGACAAACCGTCAAACTTGGCGGAATCGTAACGGCCGGTGGAACACTCGGCCCATACTCGGTCCGGTGGTCTCCAGGCCGAGTCATGTCCGACTCAACGGCATTAAACCCCACGGTACGCATCAATGCAACAACGATGTTTGTTGTAACTGTGCGCGATGGTCGAGGATGCGAGAGCGTCGATACCGTTGTCGTCACCACGAACGAGTCGCCAGTGCTTCGAGTAACGGGCGACACTCTTGTGTGTAGCGGGCAAACTGCAACACTGCGTGCGTCAATTACCTCTGGATTCCCTCCGTTTTTGTTCTCGTGGAGTGGACACAGCGGATTAACCGGGGCTTCGTCGCAGACGCCGCGCTTTGCTCCAACTGAGACCACGATTCTCACCGTCGTTGTTACCGATGCTCGCGGTTGTTCTACCACCGAGCGTGTGACCGTTGTCGTCTCTACACAGCTACCACCAACTATCCTCGCACCCCGTGGAACGTTTGCCTGTCAAGGGGCTTCGGTGCCCCTTACAGCATCTAGTGGCACTGCCACCGAGATAGAATGGAGTACGGGGCAAACCACACCTTCCATATTGGTAGCAACGACTGGACGATATCAGGCGCGTTCAAGAAATGCAACTGGCTGTTGGTCTGACTGGGAGGGCGTCGACGTCACGATTGGTAAGGCACCCAATCCGGCGGTTGTAGGACGTGCTGCCGTCTGCAGTGGGGCAAGTACGACACTTGCCGTGGAGGGGGACTTTGTAGCGTTCCGTTGGAGTCAAGGCGACACGACACGAACAGTGACTATCGTACAGCCGGGAGACTATACAGTGCGGGCCCTGCACACGACAGGATGTTGGTCGGATGACGTTGCGGTGATCGTTTCGGCTGGACCACAGCCAGATAAGCCGTCGGTCGAACAATCTGGCAATACGTTGACTGCAGTGGGTGGCCAAACATGGCAATGGTATAACGACGGTCAGCGTATCGACGGAGCTACAGGGCCATCCTACACGGTCGTGCAAACAGGCCGCTACGCCGTGGCATCAATTAGCGATATCGGCTGCGAGTCGTTGTCGGACTACGTCGACGTGTCGGTAATCTCGTCTGTCCAGCACGAGCTCCTCACCAGCACCCTCACCATCATACCTAACCCTGCGTCGACGATGGTGGAGGTGCAGTGGTCGTCAGCTCAGGCGTCCACAGTTCAACTCGTCGATCTCTACGGACGCACGGTTCACGTGATATCTGTTCACGATGGAACACATGCTGTGCCGGTCCCGCTTGGCAACATTGCTAATGGATGGTATCTCGTACGGGTGATCGACATATACGGCCGCGTTGTGGCGCCCGTACAATCGCTCCTCGTGCAGCGCTAGTTGCACGTAACGACGTCAACGAATGTAAGGGACTCCTTAGCCCTTCTTGGGCGCCTTCTTCGCAACTGTTTTCTTCGCGGCGGTCTTCTTCGCGGCGGTCTTCTTCGCAGCCGTCTTCTTCGCAGCCGTCTTCTTTGCAGTAGGTTTCTCGGCGTCGGTCTTCTTGGACGCTGATTTCTTTGGCGCGGGCGCCTGCTGGGCAGCCAGCTCTAGACACTCTTTCAGTGTGAGCGCCGAAGCATCAGTATCCTTGGGTATACGCACATTCTGCTTACCAACAACGATGTAGGGACCCCATCGACCCTTGAGTACCTTGACTGTTGGATCTTCTTCGAATACCTTAATCGTGCGTTCTAGCGTAGCTTGGCGTTTGGCAACAATGACTTCGATACCACGATCCTGTTCAATTGTAAAGGGGTCGTCGGTTTTCGCTAGCGAATAAAATGCCCCAGCATGCTCGATGTAGGGACCAAAACGTCCTAGCTTTACCTGCATTTCGGCATCTTCAAACGTGCCAATATTGCGCGGAAAACGGAAGAGCTCAAGCGCTTGCTCGAGTGTGATTGTGTTGATTGACAACGTGCTGGGAAGACCCTTTTGGCGCTTGTCTTCGTCGTCGGCATTGCCGATCTGTGCAAGCGGGCCGTAGCGGCCTAGGCGGACGTAGACATTCTTGCCCGACGCTGGATCGACGCCGATAAGGCGCTCGCCGCTTTGGCGTTCAGCATGTTCGGCAACGCGCTCGATGCTCTCCTTAAATGGGCCATAGAACGCCCGTATCATATCCTGCCAACCCTTATTCCCATTGGCGATTTCGTCGAACTGCTTTTCAACGTTCGCTGTAAACTGGTAGTCAAGGATATCATCAAAGTTCTTCGTAAGGAACTCCGTTACCACGGTTCCAATGTCGGTAGGGAAGAGCTTACTGCGTTCGGCGCCGGTGTTTTCGACGTCTACTCGACGAGCGATAGCATCGTTGGCCAGTGTAAACACACGCACTTCCCGTTGCCTACCATCACGATCCTCCTTCACAACGTAGTTCCGCGCTTGGATCGTCGAGATTGTTGGCGCATATGTCGAGGGACGTCCAATCCCAAGCTCTTCGAGCTTCTTTACCAAGCTGGCTTCCGTGTATCGTGCCGGCGGTCGGGCATAGCGTTCTTGCGCTTGCATAACGCGCAGATCGAGTGACTGTCCAACACGTAGTGGAGGCAACATTTTGGCGTTGTCCTCATCTTGTTGGTCGTCGTCGGTCGACTCCATGTAGACGGCAAGAAAACCATCAAATAGCAACACTTCACCAGTTGCCTGTAGCGTATCCGCTACAGTCGACACGGCAATCGTGGCCGTTGTGCGTTCCAATCGGGCATCAGCCATTTGCGAGGCAATCGCGCGCTTCCAAATTAGGTCATACAGCCGTCGGTGTGCGTCGGTATCGCCTGCAGTTTTCCGTGCAAAATCCGTGGGGCGAATCGCTTCGTGTGCCTCTTGCGCACTGGCCACCTTGGTGGCATACGTTCGTGGTGTGCTGTACTGTTCGCCGTAGCTCGACGTTACCTCTGCTCGAGCAGCACCGATAGCGATTTCCGACAGTGACGTCGAATCCGTACGCATGTAGGTAATCAGACCGGCTTCGTATAAATCTTGCGCCACCTTCATCGTTCGTTGGAGCGACATCCCCAACTTTCTACTTGCCTCTTGCTGCAAGGTTGAGGTTGTAAAAGGGGCAGCGGGAGAACGCTTTGCGGGTTTCGTTTCTAGGTTGGCAATCGAGTAAGCAGCACCGCGGCATTGCTCAAGAAAGGCACGGGCCTCTTCTTCGGTGTCAAATCGCTTTGGAAGTTCTGCCGTTAGCGTGCGGCCATCGACGTCGAACTCTGCGGTTACCTTGAATTGGCTCGTAGAAACAAAGCGAATGATCTCTTGTTCGCGCTCGACCACAAGGCGTACAGCAACCGACTGCACGCGACCGGCAGAAAGGTTGCGTTGAACCTTGCGCCAGAGTACGGGCGAAAGACCATATCCTACGAGGCGATCCAGTACGCGGCGCGCTTGCTGAGCATCAACCAGTGCTTGATCGATGGAACGAGGATTGGCGACGGCCTTCAAGATCGCTGGCTTTGTGATTTCGTGAAACACAATGCGCTTGGTGCGTTCAGCACGAAGGTTAAGTGCCTCGAACAAGTGCCATGCTATGGCCTCGCCCTCGCGGTCTTCGTCGCTTGCCAGCCAGACATACTCAGCAGATGCGGCCATCTTCTTCAATTCCGACACAAGCTTCTTCTTGTCTTCGGTAATCTCATACACTGGCAGAAAGTCGTTGGCGATGTCGATGGCTTGATCGTTTCCTGGCAAGTCGCGGATGTGTCCCATACAGGACGTAACAACAAAGTCATCGCCAAGGTAGCGCTGTATGGTCTTTGCCTTTGATGGCGATTCAACGATGACGAGATTCTTCATGCAATTGAGATTCGAAGTGGAAACAGTGTGGCGCCAATCGTGGTTCGATGCCCCATATCAAGAGGGGGAAACAGCAGGAAGAACCATGTTGGCGTAGTGCCTATGAGCATCGACAAACGGGGAATGTGACGCTGGCGGCACGTACAAGATGGGAAAAACCCGTGAAAAGGTCACTCCCCGGCGTTGAATTCGCACGTAAGCGGATTGGGGCAAACGGCGAAGATCTGCAGCGAATGACTCATGGGTTTGAAGCCAAGATCGGCAGCTACGCGATCGCGAATCGCGTCGATGCTTGTGTCGCGAAACTCTACGATGCGACCGCACTCCATGCACATCAAGTGGTCGTGGTTGGGCATGCGCGACGAAAGCTCGTAGTGAGCGCTTTCGCCTTGGAAGCGGTGTTTGACAAGAATGTTGCACTTCGTAAGCAGGTCGAGCGTAGAGTAAACTGTAGCGCGCGACACGCGTTCGCCGGCCTGATTCATCTCCAGGTAAAGTTCGTCGGCGTTAAAGTGGCGGTCGAGCACTGCAATGCGTTCGAGAACGCGGTAGCGCTCCTGAGTGTTCCTGTACTTCTTCCGCCGTAAGAAGTCTGCAAACTGCTGATTGAGGGCTTCGAGGTCGACGTTTTGTGTTGGCATGTACGCAAATATAGTCTTCGTAGTTTTGTGGCCGTTTTCAAAGCGGCACCCGTTTTCCACATTCATTCCGTTACACAGGAACACCATGCGCAAGTGGCGTATCGAGGATTCGACAGAGCTCTACAATGTTCAGGGATGGGGCATCGGCTACGTTGGCGTTAATGCCAAAGGCAACGTATATGTAGCACCCCGCAAGAGCAAGGGCTCGCAGGTCGACATCAAGGAATTGATCGACGAGTTGGCGCTACGCGACGTCAGCGTACCGGTGCTGCTGCGCTTTCCGGACATCTTAGATGACCGCATCGAGAAGATCTCGGGGTGCTTTGTAAAGGCAGCCGCTGAGTACGGCTATACGGGCCAGTATTTCTCGGTCTATCCAATCAAGGTTAACCAACAGCGACCCGTTGTTGAGGAACTGGTACGTCACGGCAAGAAATTCAACATCGGCTTAGAAGCAGGTTCGAAGCCCGAGCTACACGCTGTGTTGGCCATCATGGACAACAGCGAGGCGCTCATCATCTGCAACGGATACAAGGACGAAGACTTCATCGAGTTGGCCTTGCTAGCACAGAAGATGGGCAAGCGGGTGTTTCTTGTTGTCGAGAAGCTAAACGAGCTAAAGCTCATTAACGCCGTCGCCCAGCGCATCAAGGTGCGCCCGAACATTGGCATTCGAATCAAGCTTGCAGCAAGCGGATCGGGCAAGTGGGAGGAGTCTGGCGGCGATCAATCGAAGTTCGGCTTGAATGCATCGGAGCTGTTGGAGGCGGTGGAGTACGCTCGAGAAGCCGAGCTCCTGGATTGCATCAAGCTGATTCACTTTCACCTTGGGTCGCAGATCACGAACATTCGTAAGATCAAGGCCGGACTTCGAGAGGTGTCCCAGTTTTACATCCAAATGATGTCGATGGGCGCCAACGTTGAATTCGTTGATATCGGCGGTGGCTTAGGCGTTGATTACGACGGGTCGCGATCGGCCATCAGTTCAAGCATAAACTACTCGATTCAAGAGTACGCCAACGATACCATTGCAACGTTGGTCGACGTTGCGAATAAGAACAACCTGCCACATCCCAACATCATTACAGAGTCGGGCAGGGCGCTGACGGCGCACCACTCGCTATTGGTGTTCAATGTCTTGGAACGAACATCGGTTCCTCGTTGGACGTCGAAGGATAGAGTCACGAAGAAAGACCATGAAATCGTGCGCGAGATGGCCGAGATATTAAACTCGCTGAACTCGCGAACCATGCTTGAAGCGTGGCACGACACGCAGCAGCTACGCGAGGAGGCACTGGACCGCTTCTCGCTTGGATTGGTTGACCTAAAAACGCGAGCCATGACGGAGAAGCTCTATTGGTCGATCGCTCAGGCCGTAAGCGACCTCTCGGAGGGGCTAAAGACCGTACCCGAAGAAGTTCGAGCCCTCAAGCGTCTGTTGGCCGATAAGTATTTCTGCAACTTCTCGCTCTTCCAGTCGCTGCCGGATTCGTGGGCAATCGATCAGTTGTTCCCGATTATGCCCATACATCGGCTAAACGAAAAGCCTACACGCCAAGCAACGCTGCAGGATATTACCTGCGACTCGGACGGCAAAGTTGATCATTTCATTGGACTTCGTGATATGTCGCACAGTTTGCCGCTTCACGAACTCAAGCAGGACGAGCCGTATTATCTCGCCGTATTCCTTGTTGGTGCTTATCAGGAGATCCTGGGCGACCTTCACAATCTGTTCGGTGATACCAATGCTGTCCACGTAGGGTTGACCGATAAGGGGTACGAAGTGCAACAAGTGATTGATGGCGAATCGGTTGCCGACGTTCTAGACTATGTGCAGTTCAACGCTAAGAAGCTTGTTCGAACCATGGAGGCATGGGTAAGTTCTTCGGTAAAAAACAAGAGTATTTCGGTGCAAGAAGGCAAGGAATTTCTCGCCATCTACCGATCTGGCTTGTACGGTTACACGTATTTGGAGGAGTAAGGGGGGGCAAAATGGCTATCGATTGCGATTCGGCGTAGCGGGATTTGAGCGCTTACTGGAGTCAAGCTCCGGTGTATGTCTAAGTTCCATTCCACGTCGAAGGGCTTGTAGGCTAGCACACTGAAATCTTTTCGCTTGTCACATCGCGTGACGTTGCAAATGCAAGGGTTGCTATCACGCCGAATATCGATTCTTGGGACGAGTCCACTGCGTCCAAAGTTCATTCAGTTCGATTAGTCTGCTGCGAAAATGTCATTGCCACCCTTTCAAGAACTTGACATTGACAAATATTTGCGTAAGTTGTCCAACAACTCACGCATTCGTTGACCCGAATATGTGGAGGCAATTCCCGTTAGCTGGGTGCACATTATCAACCTCATTCATGGAGCTTAACATGAAGAAGGTATCGGGATGCGGCCTAATTAGGCCAGATAGGGCCTGTAGATTCGCTACAGGGGGGGGGGGTACTAACACTCCTCGTCGGTTTAATGATAGCCGCGGCAGGCGGCATTGAGGTGGCGTCGCAAACGCGCCCCACAGCAAGCGGCGGTGGTCCGCTGAAGGGAGGGGGTGTGATGAGCCGCAACATGGAACTTGTGGACATCATGGACATTCGAGCGTCGGAGGGCGACCAGTTCGTAACCACCTATGTTGATTATCAGGATGGTGCAACAACGAAGCGCAAGCATCTCGTCGTAGTAGGAGCCACAACGAGAGCGGGTGACCCGCTAGGTGGAACATATGAGAATGTAGCGCACATCCGTATTGCTGACGTAACAGATCCGCGAAACCCAAAAAGTGACTACCTGCGAATATATGTGCGTGGCAATCGAGGCGCTGGACCTCACAATCTGGGCCACGTAGCGCGGCCGGTAGTCTATCACGACGTGCAGACGCCGCAGGAGGAATCATTCAAGGGTGACGCGTTTATCGTTGCCTGGTGTGGCGGGCTTTACTGGCCCAACGAAGGCGGCCTGCCTATTGTTCCAGATCTTGATCCTGACGAGGAGAATGAAGAGCCAAACGACAACGACGCCAAAGCTCGCTTTATTGCGTTCAATCTTACGCGTGCTGTTCAGATGTGCGAGAATGAGAACCCCAACTCTACGCGCCACCAGATAGAGGTGATGAATGCTGGTGTGCGTAATGTGTCATACGGTTATAACGGTGGCACGCAGGTGAGCAAGGATGACGGTAACATCTACATCGGCTATGTGCCCAGCGATTACGATTGGCACGTTACAACAAAAAGTGCACCCAAGGACCGACAGATTCAGCAGAACCCACATGGGATGAGCTTGGATCAGAATGCCGGCTTCCTTACGTTTTCCACCCACAACTGGCACTCGGCAACCCAAACCAAGGGGCAAGTGGCCTTCTTGGACTGCTTCGACTTGAAGCAACTAGCATCCATACCCTTTGTTTCGAACACAACAACCACGCCCTCGATTATCAATCGGTTGACGATGAAACATCCGGACGACAATCAACTAGACGTACCGTTGATGCTTCCTACGTTCACAGAAGGCAGCGATGTGTACACTTCCTTTGCGCATGACGTGGACATCGACAAGACTGGAAATGCAGCAGTTCGTCTGGGTCGACAATTGCACGTTTGATGACAAGGCCGTGACATTTCCCGCTGCCATGATTACTAACGGCATTACCGTTGGCCGTGGACGCACGCTCATGGTTCTGTCGTCGACATTCGACAACCTTAACGCTGCCGTAGTCCCCGTAGCCGTCGATTACGTCGAGCTCCGCGACTGTGCCATCAATCAGTGTTCGTTGGGTGTTCTTTCCGACGCCAACAGAATCGGTATCTGCTTGACGGAGTTCCAAAACAACGCATTCTCCACGGCACTCTACTATGTAGGGCATGGTACGCTCCGTGCCAATGGCATTGGTAACACCAGTCTTGGGTGTTACTCCAGCGCCGGTGGCATCAATACGTACTGGCGCAATGAGTTCGATTGGTATGGCCGTGGCATATTGGCTGTAGGGGCAGGCGCCCATCGCCTGCGTGACTACGCCTACCGGTATCTCGCGCCGACCGAATGGCAGGTGATGCATATTGCCGGCCGCAACGAGTTCGCCCAATCGGCCACACGCCCTACGCATTGGCCGGCACCACAGCAATTCAACGACATCGAACTTGCGGCCGTCGGAGCAGGCATCCCAACAGTCAACGTGGCCATGGGCACAACCACCGCAACGCTGGATATTCCATCGCTGCCAACGGGTAGCTATATCCTACGGTGCCAGGCCGGCAGCACGGCCAAGGCCATTCGCTTAACCATACAACGATAGGAGATAGAGATGCCAACCAACCGTCGAAACTCCTCCACGTTCGTAGCTTGTGTTGTTTTCCTCTTGAGTCTGTGGCCGGCATTGCCGGCCACGGCTCAGGGGGTGCTCAAGATTGATACCCTCTTCCGCTCCGTGACTCCAAACATCGTCAACTACGAAATACTCGGCGTGCGCGATGATACTGTCATTATCTGGACAGGAAGTGGCACCGGTTTCCCGAATCACTCTGCACTATATAGCACTGATGGAGGACGCACATTCAAGGAAGTAACCACTTTACCTAGCGATAACGGCGCCCATCGACCACGTAAAGGCCTTTCTAGAGCACGCCTTTACCCGAACTCAAGCCGTAGTTCGTTCATCACACGTGACGGCGTCAACTTCGTCGAGCAGCGTGTTGCCGATTATCTTGACGTTCCGTATGCCCATCAATACTTCATTCATCCTACACATACTGATACAACATTCCTTGTTTACCAAGGAGAAAAGAGTATTTGGGATAACTACAGGGAGTGGCTCTTCTACCGCTTTAACGACAACGACCGGTGGACGCTGATGAAGGTGCCTTTCCACCGCCAAGGGTATTCGCGTAGGATGACAGTCAACTTCGACTATGCACGACCAAGCCGTATTTACGTCCTCATCGACGGTGAAGACTATGGCTCGACGGGTGGCTGGAATGGAACTAAATACGAGCAACATGTGACCGACGACTGGGGCGAGACATGGACCCAATTGCCGGTACGCACTCCTGGAGTAGTTCATGACTATCAAGTGTGTGGATTGCCGGTGGGATTACCCAAGCCAGACCACAGCATTACACACATCCCGATGGGCGATCGTGGAATAAGCGTACCGGTTGTTAAGAACTGCGCAACCGGTGCCATAGATTCCACCATGGGGAAGTCGCTTCTGCCGTTAGTGGACTTCTTTCAGCCCAATGGTCTTGATTCTGTTACCAACTTATATTTCGACTTCTTTCGCTATCTCAATCTCGATTGCCCGGAAGTATTTGTTGTGTTGTTGCGTTTTGATACCGTGACGAACGGAAGACGCCAAGGGCGAAGCATCGGACTAATCACCACTGACGGCGGGGAGACATGGATGCATCAATTAGATGCTACTGCTACTGTTCGAGATCGAATTCACATTCCAGTTGGAACACTCTCGGGCTACTCGTGTTCTACGGCTACACTCTACAGTACAATACGTCGATCCAGAATTTTAGAAGATGGAAGTCGAGAGGTATACGAGACTGCGCTTCTGAAAATACCATTAAAGTCGACCGCAACAACTGTTGAATCCAATACGAATCAGCTGCAAAATGCAGTCTTTGTTCATCCTAACCCGGCATCCGAGCTGGCAACCGTTACGCTTAATCGAGTAGGCATGGTAGATCCGGACAAAGTCAGAATCGTTGATGCCATAGGACGAGACCACAGCCGCATCGTGACTCTATCCTCACAAACCGAAAGGTCGTTCACCGTCGACGTGCGACGTTTGGCTGTAGGCATGTATCGCGTCGTTTTCAGCGTTGGAGGAAGGATGGAGAGTCTGCCGTTGGTGGTGCAGAAGTAAATCTTGCACACAATTCGCCGGGTACATCTCAAGGTACATCGCCCGGCAGGCCGGGCTGTACAAGCACCACCTCTTCGCGTTCCACCGTCACAGCGCCAACGGCGGATTTGCGCGGCTTGCGTACCCACTTCTTCTGCGTCACGATTACGGGCACCCAGGCACTGTTGCGCGCAGCGGAGTACCATGCCGCAATAGCGGCAGCGGCTTCGATTACGTGGCGTGGTGGACGCTCGCTACTTCTGACTGACCGAAGCACGGCATGAGAGCCCTGGACACCTCGTGCATGAAACCACCAGTCTTGCGGTTTAGCAAACCGCATGGTTAACTCATCGTTGTTGGCGGCATTACGCCCCACGTATAGAGTAAATCCTGTAGCTAGTACAAACTGCCTGAATACAGGCGCTGCCTCACGATTGCGTCCTGACTTCTGTGTTCGCGCTGCATCGGACGCTGCGCTGAGGTCTTCGAGCGATGTTGCGACTTCGGCGACTTGCAGCCGTTGCCGCAGGAATGCAACCTCGCGTTCTACGATGGGTAATCGCGCGATGCGTTCTTCATGGGCGCGGTCGGCATCTTTGGCCTTATGGTATCGCGCCGTAGCGTTTTCGAGAATCGATAGTCGAGGGTCGAGCCGAAGCTGCATCGTCGTTCCGTCGGTGTCCATCACGTCTATATCGCTTGCGCCAATGCGGTGAAGGTCGGGCGTCGACATGAGAAGATCGGCTTCGCGTCGTAGCTCGGGGGCTTTCGACGCCTGTGCCGCAACGGCGTTCAGGGCGGCAAGCGCCTTCTCGGCCTTTGCGAGTTGCTTCTGGGTGTCGGCTATTGTCTTGCGACGCTGTTCATCGAAGGACTGTCGCGACAGGCGTAATGCAACGGTTCGTTCGATGGCCTCGAAGATGTCGCTGGTTGAGTACAGCACCGTGACATCCGCTGGACAAACCACCGAAAACGTTGGCGTACCATCGATGTCGAGTACGAAATACGATGTTGAAGACTCAATCTGGTCTGCTAGGTTGGGCTGAGTGCGTGCGACGTAGTCATACCAACTGGGGCGCGCCTTGCCGGCGGGTGGAAGGTGGAGTGGTTGTCCAACAAGGGCTTCGCGATGTTTGAGAGCTTCAACAACGCAGCCATCGCTCGTTACGAGCATATTACCGGTGCCCCCTCCAAAGAGGAGGATATGAAGAACGTGGGACGGAAACCAGAAGCTGATGATGCGGTCGTCGCTATGCTTGGTTACGGCATGGCATACGTCGCCGATGCGGTCGGAAAACGGCTGGAAGAGGTTGGTGCGCGGTTTGCCAATCGAGCGTCGAACGCTCACGCGGCCGGTTTGCGGATGGACGGAGGCATATACGTTGAAGAGTTGGCCATGGATGTTGCTAAAGATGAGGGCAACGGCATACTTCTCGGGAGAATAGGTGTCGACAAGCGTTGCGCCCGCCAACAACCCGTTGAGGTCGTTGGCAACACGTTGGAGCGTGTTAGAATGCCGAATCATGGCTTGGGTGCTACTATCGATGCTGGCTTAGGTTTGCGACGCTTGGGTTTGGTTGGGGGGGCAGGTGCTATCGGAGCTGTGCGGACAGATGATGACCAGAAAGCAGGTAGCGAATGAAGGACACGATCAACGTGGTGCCGGCGTTTGGGCGACACGTTGCCATACCATGCATAGAACGCAGCGGCACTTTCGGTTGTTGTGTCGCACGCCGCAAGCAAGCGTAGGCCAGAGGTCCACGCAATGGGATCTCGCTCTTGGTCGAGCCAATCTAGAACCGACGTAGTGGGTAGTCGTGTCCCGCGTATGATGCCCTCGATAGCAGAGAATCGCACAATGTGATGACTGGAGCGAAGGGAAGGGGAGAGTTGTTCAAGCGCCGTCACGTTCGACAAACGTCCTACATGATAGGCCGCTCTGGCTGCAACATATGGGTGAACATCGCCCAGACCGATAGCGAGCGTTGGGAGTGACGCTGTGTCATTAGCCTCGCCGAGCGAGTGATGAGCGATGCGTCGGAGGCGCCAATCCGACGATTCGGCAAGCTGCGTTAATGGCTGCCGGAAAGCAGTCGACTTGATTTTGCTTGCCAGTGTGGCGCAAAGACTCACGACAGGCAGAGACGAGCTCGACAAACTATCGATAACAAGTTGTTCGACCGACTCGGGCATACGAGCATGCAAGCGCGGGATAACATCTTCGAGTGTTAGGCGAAGTCGAGGCATTCCAGTGCCCAGATGTTCAGCAAGCGTTGAGAGTATGGTACTGTCGAGTTCCGCTAATCGATCTCTTGCAGGGCGCACATTGTTCTGAAACCGAAGTGGGGCAGCCGAAGCCTGAATAAGCAAGCTATCGGCGGTTGATGCCAGCGGCATGTCGACGTAGTTTGGTGTAGCAATCGTTGACGTGGCTGCCGTTGTTGGCGAAAGTTCGACGTCGGCAAACACTCCGTAGGTTGACTGCAAGCGTACATCGGCGTTGCGCGTGGCTTCGCTGTACTGGTCACCGCCGCCAGCGTCGATAAACAGACCTAACATGCCGTATTGCCGACGGAAGTCGCTGTAGCCCATGGTATTCGAAACGTTCATGGCAGAGTATGAGTCGTTTCCTGCAACGTCGAGCAGAAGTGAAATCGCATTAGCATTACCAGCGCCCATCGACAGACTCTCGGCGACGTAGACGTCGTTACCAGCTTCGTCAAGTAAGACGCCCGTCGCAATATCGTGACCACAGCCCTGCGATACACCGTGAGATACGAACACATCGTCGCCATCGAAATCGCGCAAGTAACCATTGGCGAAGTGCACGCCGGAGCCCTGGGCATATTGATATGCCTGATAGCGGTCTTCGCCGTTGCGATCAACGAGTGCGCCTAGGCCAAACCAATAGGCCGTGCCCTGGCCATAAATATCGCAGGTATAATGGTCGTTGCCGGCGTCGTCGCTGAGAATGCCGATGCCCCCTGACGCAATAGGACGGTGGCCAAGAGCTGCGCCCTGGGCGAAGGTTACATGGTGTGCTTCGTACCGTAACACGTCGGTAAACGGGCTCGCTGCAGTGTAGGAGTCATTACCAGAACGGTCGTGAAGAATGCCGATTCCTCTGGTTGCGCCAAATCCCTGGGCCTGGGCATGGGCACGATATGCGTCCATGCCGGCGTGATCGCGCAGTACGCCAACACCAAAGATGCCGGCAGCCTGTGTGTTTTGGCCACCTATGTAGAGGTCGTTCCCACGATAATCGTCAATCACTCCATAGCCGAATAAACCGCAGCCGGCAGAGAAGTCGCCCGTCATATAAACGTCATCGCCCTGAGCATCGACAACGATACCAACGCCGCCAATGCCGGCACCAATAGCATAGCCGTTACCACGATACGTGTCGTTGCCTTGCATGTCGATGATGACCTGCACGGATACATTTGCGGCGGCAGCCTTTGAACCGTCATCAACGATGTATGTGTCGTTGCCGCCAACGTCGAGAATCAGCGCATAGCGCCCGCGGTATGTGTCGTCGCCCGGCCCACCCAGTGCTACACGCCCGATAACGGTCTCAAACTCTACAGTCTTTACAGAGTCCAATAGCAGGTCATGTGAGCTCTGATTCGCTCGCATATAGGTTCGAAGTTGTCCGTGCAGACTTAGCCCGGCAACAATTGCCTGATGCAGTCCTGGCAGCATCGCCGCCTCGAACAGTCCCACGGCCGTTTGTCGGCCGCGTTCCTCGTCGTCGGACAACTCCCATAGTGAAGCCGATTCCGATTCCGTACTGCTCATCCACATGGAATCTGCATGGTCGAACACCGCACGGTTTCTTCTGAATGCCGTGTTGAGTGTTGCTACGTCGTCGCTAGCCAATACAAGGGCTTGCAAGTACCGATATAAGACCGTGCTTCCAACAAATCCTGTTCGTGTGGCGGGATCAATACCTAGTCGCTGCGAGGTCTGGTCGGCTGTAATCTGCATGTCGTAGGATCGAGCTCTGAACGCTCCCATCCCCATCATGAGTAGGCATTCATCCATTACTGATTCGAAGTCCTCGTCGCGTTGCCCCCGCAGCGCCGATGTCATTCTCGTCACATCATCGAGTACACGGAAAGGGGCACTGAATAACGAGTCGTGCATCGCCGTGCGATGAACGTCGCGGTCAAGCAAGTCGGGCGGCATTGCTAGGTCGCTAAGGCGCCATCCAACGGAAGCGAGAGCAGTGTCGATGGCTGTACGGGCCGTAGTCGACATCGTCGTTTGCGCATTCATGGTTGCCGTTAGCATTACGGCCGAAGCAAGAGCTATAAGAAGTAGCCGGCAACAGGTAACGTGGTTCATTTCATCATTTCGCGGATTTCCGAGGCAAACGAGGCATTCATTGCGTCAAGCCGTTCGGCTAATCGTGTAGCGTCGGCGCGGCGCCCGCTTCGCACGTAATTCCGTGCAAGGGCGTGAAGGATGTCGGCACTCGTTGGATACTGTTGGGCCAATGGTTCTAGATAGGTAATCGCTTCGGCAAACCGATTGCCCAGCAAATAGGTGTGACCCTTGGCGGCCATTAGGTAGACGTTGCTGGCGTCGAACGATAGCGCTTGGTCGTGAAACTCTAGAGCATCATCGATGCGATTCTGATTGCGCATTACCTCGGCAATGCGGTTGTATGCTGCCGAAGCAAGCGACCGGCTTTGTGTGGCGCAACGGCGGAATGCAACAACGGCGTCCTCGACAAACCCGCGGGCATCGTAGGCAATGCCCATGTTGAAATATGCCTCAGGAAACGTTGGTTGTAGCTGAATGGCTCGACGATAGGCGCGAATGGCCGAGTCTGGCTGCCCCGCGGCAAATGCAGCGATACCTAGATTGTAAAACACCGATGCGCTGTCTGGCGCAAGAAGCGCCACTCTGCGTAACACCGCAGCGGCCTGGGCATATCGCTTACCCTCGTGCAGGGCCGCGCCGTAGGCAATGCCTAGACGGACGTTGGTACTATCTGCGAGCCATAGGTCGTGGTACACCGCCGTGGCTGAATCAGCCAGGCCAAGCACGACGAGGCCTTCGGCGAGAGCAGTACGAATGGCGCGATCGGTCGGATCGGAAATTAGAATCTGCTGATAAAGATCTAAGGCTTCCTGCGTTCGGTCGACAGCGGCCAGACACTGGGCGAGTTGTTTAACGATGGGAAGGTTCGTCGGACGTCGGAACATGGCCTCTTCGAGAGGTACAATGGCCTCGTCGCACCTGCCCGTAAGGGCTAGGCCAAGGCCTAGACTCATGTGAAGTCGCGCATCGTCGGGGTAGCGCCGAAGGGCTCGGCGCAGCACTGCAGCTGCAGAGTCATGTTGATTCGATTGTCGGTCGGCCTCTGCTGCCGTTAGGTAGGCCTCAACCATCGAGGGATCCTTGCGAATGGCCAGCCGCGCTATGCGGGCAGCACCCGACGGGTCGTTCGTTCGCATGAGCCCAACGGCTCGCAAGAGAATAACTTGTGGAGGGGCCTTTTTGTCGGATTCGATGGACTTCGTGAGCGACACAACCTCAGTCCAGCGCCCTTCTGCCGCCGCTGTAACGGCTGGCTGCCATCGTTGGCTGGTCTGAGTAAAGGCCAACTGCGCGCCTATGGCTAGGACAACTACAGCTGCGAGTATCACAGCGGCTGGCTTAATCCGGTACATCGTTGCTACGTTGCTTACGGTGATAGGTAAGATGAACGTCAGAGTCTACAAGACGAACTCCAGCCGTCTGCCAACGTCGTGCAGAAGCAGGATCATCAACATTAACGTTGAACCATCGAGGGCTGTTGCCCAATAACATTGGAGCTACGTGAAGATGTAGCGTGTCGACGGCATCGGCCTCAAGGAATGCCGAAGCTGTTGCGGCGCCCCCTTCAAGAAGAAGACTCGTTACGTTCTCGGAATGAAGAAGTGTTAGGAGCGAGGCAATGTTGACTTTCTCCTCGTGGATTGGTGTGGCCAAAACGCGAACGCCGTAAGAACGCAGCGAATCGGCCTCAGCAACGCGGTCGGGATGTGTAAGTATGGTTGTTGGAATCGTGTTTGCAGTCTGAACGAGCTGAGAATCAATTGGTGTTCGAAGGTGTGGGTCGAGCACGAATCGACGTGGGGAGGGGAGGTCGACATGGCGAACCGAAAGTAGTGGATTGTCGGCAATGACCGTACCAACACCCACGAGGATGGCATCAAATTCTGCGCGTAGAGCATGGACGTGTTGTCGGCTAGCAAGACTGGTGATCCACGACGACCGACCTGTTGACGACATTATCGAACCATCGAGAGACTGGGCAAGCTTGATCGCTACGTAGGGCCGCGACGTCGTGATGAATGTAGAGAAGCCACGAATGAGCTCGACACAGTCGTCGTTGCCAATGCCTACGTCTACACGAATGCCCGACGATCGAAGGCGCTCGATACCGCGTCCAGCGACGAGCGGATTCGGATCGACACAACCAACCACAACATGGCGAATGCCTGATGCGATGATGGCATCGGCGCAGGGTGGTGTTTTACCCGTGTGACTACAGGGTTCCAGCGTTACAACAAGTGTTGCGTCTGGCGGTAGGGTGGCACACGACCGAAGCGCTTCGACTTCGGCATGTGGTCCGCCGTAGTGTTGGTGCCAGCCCTCACCGATGATGGTACCGTGATGTAACAGCACACAGCCAACACGAGGGTTGGGGCTTACGTAGCCAGTGCCCCTGCGGGCAAGGACTACGGCATGAGACATTGCTTGCTCTAGCGTTAGCGTGGCGGCCATTGAACCGACGTGCGCACACTATATGGTGTTGGGCGCGCAGGGATGACGATTTCGCACTCGTAGGTGCCGGGTCGTACGGCGTTTCCCTGTAGGTCGACGCCATTCCATTGCGAGGTATACTGCTCGGTACGTCCCTCAAGCGTTGGTTCCACCTGTCCAACAAGGGTCATAAACTGCATGCCTGCATCGGAACGCCAAACTACGTTGCCCTTTTGATCGGATATGATCAGGCGAACTCGTTCCGATGATGGAAGGTATTCACCTTTGGGAGTAAACACGCGAACGGCAACTACCCCAACGGTGAGAAGTGAGTCGGACGTTCGATAGGAGAACGGTAACATGTCCAGCGGCGTTGCCGGCTGATACGAGATGGCTTGAGAGTATACTAAGTGATCTGATGATGTTAGAACGCTTACTTCGCTTTGTGCGGACGCACTAGCTGCGGCCGATGGACCTTCCCACAGAACGCTGCCGATGAGCAGCTTTCCATGCCTGCTGCCCTCGACGACGATATCAGACGTATTCATCACCAGCGTGTCCGGAGCTGCTATGTCCGACGAGCGTACAGAAAGTTCAACCCAGCGGATGGTTGGATCGGCAGTGCGGATACGTGGTTCAGTAACGAAGGAGAAACGCACCGACGAGTCGGGAAGGCGCATTCCACGAATCTCAAAAATTGGTTCGGAAACGCGTAATCCGCGAACCTTATACGGACTGACGAAGCCAGAGCGGCAAGACCCAAGCAACAGCGCAAGTGTGGCGCACACTACGATTGTACCAGCAAATCTCATAGGCGCAAAGATACGCCATTCGCTCAAGCTGTTCCCACGGCGCGTATGGTTGATTCGATGATGGCGCACACATGTGACGATCGTTCCAGCGCAAGGTCGAGTACGTCGTGATGATCAACAACTGGGGTTAGAACGTCTGAAGCAACATTCGTGACGAGCGAAAGCGCCACGACGCTTATGCCGAGCGAAGAGGCATACAGTGCTTCGCGTGCAGTAGACATTCCTACAACGTCGGCCCCCATTCGACGCAGCATACGCACTTCGGCTCTCGTTTCGTAGGTCGGTCCCAGCACCTGAGCATACGTACCCAGGCAATACGCCAGGTGTTCGTGTGTTAGCGCAGATGCAACATGCTTGACGGCCTCTGGATCAATGGGCGATCGCTTCGAGGAGCGAGCAACAGGTGGCATTGGTCGAGAAGTGGCATCCATCACATCCTGAATCAACATCACGTCACCGCGTGCTATCCGTGGGTGAATACCTCCTGACGCATTCGTTAGTACAACCTTCGAGACACCTAAACTATGTGCAATGTCAAGGTTGGTCATGGCAGCATCATCGGAATGCCCCTCGTACAGATGATAGCGGCCAGTAAACACCAGTGTGGGAACGTCATGGATAACATGCAGTTCAACCGTACGACCATGTCCTTGCACCGTCACAGCTGGCATAGACGGCAAATCGGCAACGTTCCACACGACGAGGGGGAACGACTGCAGCGCCTGCAAGAAACCCGAGCCGCACACGAGCGCAACGGTTGGCAGCGTTGGCAGCTCTGTCCTCATGATTGCTGCAGCTGGGTGAACGGTCTCACTGGTTGTTGGTACCATGCTCTTGCAAATCTACATAGGGTGTTGGCACTCGGCACTCGCTATCTTTGCCGCCATTGATGCATTCGTTTAGCACCTATCTATCCAATTATGCTCCGAAGTATGACCGGCTACGGCCGCGCCGAGGGAACTGTCAATAGTCAACCATGTACCGTCGAGGTGCGCACCGTAAACGGGCGCCACCTTGAACTCTCCACTCGGCTCCCCAAGCAGTGGTCCGACAAAGAACTGGCCATCCGCGAACTGGTTCGCGAGCGCGTCTCGCGCGGTAGCGTTAGTCTCTTTATCCGCGTCGAAGAATCTTCCGCACAGGCACCTGTTCTTAACGTTGCCGTAGCCCGCACAGCCGCAGAACAACTACGCACACTGCACCACGACCTCCATTTGTCGGGCGACATCACACTCGCCGACATCCTTTCTATTCCAGCTATCTTCCAAGGGGCATCGGACGACGCCGAGGCGCCCGACCCTTGGCCCGAACTTGCTGCGCTTATCGTGGCAGCCACCGAGGCGTTGACGATGATGCGCGACAAGGAAGGGGCCGAGCTAGAACGGGACTTTGACGGGCGCTTGGCAAGTCTTGAAACGTCGCTAGCCGACGTTGAACAACGCTCTGCGCAGCGCATCCCAGCAGAGCGTGAACGGTTACGCGAACGTGTTGCCCAATTGATGTCTGATGGCGTCGATGAACAGCGTCTACAACTCGAGATTATCCTGTTATCCGAGAAGCTCGACGTTGCCGAAGAATGTACTCGACTTCGAAGCCACATCAAGTTTTTCCGTGAAACCATGGCAACGAATGCGGCTGCAGGCAGAAAGCTCAACTTTTTGCTGCAAGAGATGAATCGTGAAGTCAATACCATTGGCTCGAAGTGTAATGATGCCGACATTGCCCGCGTGGTTGTAGGAATGAAGGAAGACATGGAACGGATGCGTGAACAAGTTCAGAACATCGAGTAACTATGGCGAGGCATCTCATTGTTCTTAGTGCGCCGAGCGGCGCTGGCAAAACTACTGTTGCGAGGCACTTGCTCCAGGAGTTCCCGTTTTTGTCGTTCAGCGTCTCGGCCACAACGCGGTCGCAACGTCCCGGCGAGCGACACGGGAAAGACTACTTCTTCCTATCACGCGACGAGTTTAGGGCACGTATCGAACGAGGCGATTTGATTGAGTACGAGGAGATCTTCGGGAACTACTACGGCACCCTGCGTAGCGTCGTTCAAGAGGCACTCAACCGTGGCGACTTCCTCATTTTCGATGTCGATGTTAAGGGCGCTTTGTCGCTCCGCAACGCCTTTCCAACAGAGACGCTACTCATCTTCGTTGCGCCGCCGGATATGGAGACGCTTGCGCATCGATTGCGCAGCCGGCAAACCGAGACGACCGAACAAGTGGAGCTACGCTTGTCGCGTGCCGAGATGGAGATGGCCCATCGGGATGCGTTCGACGAAGTGCTCGTGAATAACAACCTCGAAGAGACACTACGGCAGGCCACGGCCATTGTACGAGCAGACACCGAGGGGGCACCTCAACAGGCACGGCTGTTTGATGACAGTGGTGAGTAATCGCTGTTGGTAACCGTGTTGCCCGGACCGGATTCCGTATTTTGCGCGGCTTATGAAGAAGACGCACGGCAAACAATCTTCGCAGAAGTCGAGTACAACAACAACGTCGAACGGCAACGCAAGGCATGGGGCTACGCTTGACGTGAGTCGCGATACCATCCTTCGCCACTACCGCATAGCCGTCGAAAGTCGGCAGGCCTCGTATTTGGGCCGACGTGAGGTACTCACGGGTAAGGCCAAGTTTGGCATCTTTGGCGATGGCAAGGAAATCGCTCAAGTGGCTATGGCTGCAGCGTTCAAGCCAGGAGATTGGCGTTCTGGCTATTACCGCGACCAGACATTTATGTTCGCCATTGGCGAGAGCGATGTGCAAAAGTTCTTTGCTCAGCTCTATGCCCACACCGACATCGAAGCTGAACCAGCATCGGCGGGTCGCAGCATGAATGGGCACTTTGCTACACGATTCCTTACCAAGGACGGATCGTTCCTACCGCAAACCAATCGCTACAACGTGTCGGCCGACGTCAGCCCTACGGGGTCGCAAATGCCACGTCTTGTGGGCTTAGCGTATGCCTCGGTGATTTATCGGGCTCTAGGTATCGACGAGCGGTTCAGTGTTAACGGCAACGAAGTTGCCTTTGGAACAATTGGCAATGCGTCGTGTGCCGAAGGCATGTTTTGGGAGTCGATCAACGCCATTGGCGTGTTGCGTGCCCCTGCAGTTGTTAGCGTATGGGATGATGGCTATGGCATCTCGGTACCGAACGACGTACAAGTAACTAAGAGTGACGTAGGTGAACTGCTTCGTGGGTTCCAACGTGCTCCAGGCAGTCGGGACGGATATGATGTTCATGTTGTAAAGGCGTGGGACTATCCCGCATTGGTTCAGACGTATGAGAAGGCGGCTGCTACTGCAAGGGCCGAACACGTTCCACAAATCGTCCACGTAACCGAAGTGACGCAGCCCCAGGGGCACTCTACGTCGGGCAGTCACGAGCGATATAAGTCGCCTGAACGTCTGCAGTGGGAAAAAGACTTCGACGGCATAAGCCGTATGCGGACGTGGATGGTAGAACAAGGCATTGCAACGTCCGACGAGCTCGATGCGATAGATGCCGAGGCCATTGTGGCTGTCAAACAGTGGCAGCAGTCTGCCTGGTCGGCCTATTCGAATCCCATTCGTGCCGAGCTTGAGCAGGCGACAGTTCTCATTGAATCTCTTGCAGAGACATTGGCTGGTGACGTTCGTGAGATCGTCGCCGATTGTGCTCGTCAGTTACGCGCGCTGCGCGAGCCATTCCGCCGAGACATCATGGCCTACACCCATCGAGCATTAGTGGCAGCTCGGACGACGCCAACGCCTGCCTTGCAGGCTTTAGCCGCATGGCGTACGGCATACGATGCAGCCGTTGCCCCTTACTACAGCAGCCACTTGCATAGTGAGGGCAGTGAGCGGTTGTCGAGCGTACCGGTTGTGCCGGCAGTGTTTGCCGACGACGCCCCGATGGTGAATGGCTCTGAAGTTATGAATGCATGCTTTGAAGCAGCATTCCAACGCGATCAAGCAGTGATTGCATTTGGCGAAGACGTTGGAAAACTTGGCGACGTGAATCAGGGATTTGCTGGGCTACAAGCACGCTTTGGCGAACTACGTGTGGGCGATACTGGAATACGCGAGTGCACCATTCTTGGGCAGGCGATTGGTATGGCAATGCGTGGCTTACGGCCCATTGCCGAGATACAGTACCTGGACTATTTGCTCTATGCCTTGCAGCTGATGAGCGATGACCTTGCCACGGTACAGTGGAGGACTCGAGGAGGCCAGAAGTCGCCTGTAATCGTTCGCACACGTGGGCATCGTCTTGAAGGGGTTTGGCATTCCGGATCGCCCATGGCTGGCATCATTAACCTCGTGCGAGGCGTACATGTATGCGTGCCGCGAAATATGACGCAAGCAGCAGGCATGTACAACACGCTGTTGCAAACTGACGAGACCGCACTTATCGTTGAAGTGCTTAATGGCTACAGACTAAAGGAACGCTTGCCAAGTAATGTTGGAACGTTTACCGTTCCTCTTGGCATTCCCGAGGTTGTAAAGGCAGGCAGCGACGTTACTGTGGTTACCTATGGCGCTAGTGTGCGTGTTGCTCTTGATGCTGCCGCTTTGCTTGAAGCTGTTGGAATTAGCGTGGAAGTTGTGGATGTACAGACGCTGTTACCTTTTGATACAACAGGTGTGATTGCATCGTCGGTTGCCAAAACCAACAGAGTGCTATTCTATGATGAAGATGTGCCGGGAGGCACAACTGCGTACATGATGCAGAAAGTACTGGAAGAGCAGAATGCCTGGCGACACCTCGACCAACGCCCGGGAACTCTTACGGCAAAGGAACATCGACCTGCATATGGCACCGACGGTAACTACTGGTCGAAGCCAGAGGCCGAACACGTGTTTGACGCCGTCTATGCCATGATGCACGAAGCGAGCCCATCGCGCTTCCCACTGTTCATGTAACGCAGGTACCGCAGGGCTCACGAGGACGGTCAAAAATAATTCTTGACAAGATTGTCCGAAATGTGTAGTTTCGTATTCAGTTGAACGAGTCCGAAATTAAACTCGCCAGCGACGACACATTTCAGTAGTACCGTGGTTCTGTCAAAAGCATGTACGTATGGCGTTCAAGCCATGATTTACGTAGCCGCCAATAGCGGTTCCGACTACGTGTCGATTAACACGATAGCCGAAAAGCTCAACATCTCGTTTCACTTCCTTACGAAGGTGTTGCAGCAATGCACACAAGCTGGCATCCTTTTGTCGTACCGAGGGCCAAAGGGTGGGGTAGCGCTGGCAAAGCCCTCAGCACACATCACGTTGTACGATGTCATCACAGCAATCGACGGCGGAGAGATCTTTACGACCTGTATGCTTGGGTTGCCAGGATGTGGATACGAAGAACCGTGTCCAGCCCATGAGAACTATGTCGAAATCCGCCAGCGATTTACGGCGATCGCTAAAAAGACTACACTCGCAGTGCTTGCAGCGCGAGCCAACCAACTGAACGTCCGTTTAGCAAACGCCAAGGTATAGTCATGTATACGTTGAGAGCGCCCTGGCAAGGTTGTAGTCGTATTAAAGACAAAGGACTCCGATGAACGCATTAGGAGAGGGCGGGAAGTTGGAATCGCGGTCAGAGCACGGCGTGGTATGCTGTGCCCACTGTGGTGAACCAGTTCCTACGTCGATGGTCAAAGCCGAGCCGTTGGTGTTCTGTTGTGACGGCTGCAGGGCTGTGTACGGCATTTTGCAGGAGAACGGTCTTTGCTCGTATTACGATGTATCAACCGAGCGTCCTATCGCGCCACCACCAATCGGTTCGTTCGACTATAGTGCGTTCGACGACCCAACGGCACGTTCGCTGGTTGTGGAGAGCGAAGTGGGAGACCATGCGCAACTCGTATTTACTGTTCCCAACATCCACTGTGCGTCGTGCGTGTGGCTGTTGGAGCGCTTGGAGCGTTTAGACAACGGCATTCTGAAATCTCGTGTTGACCTACTCCGCAAGACCGTGCGTATCGATGCCAACCTGTCGCGCACGACGGTACCGGCCGTTGCTTCGTTGTTGGCATCGTTGGGCTATCCGCCTGTAGTAACGGCCGAGCGCGGTAGCACACAATCGGCGGCGCAAACGCGCGCTATCTACCTTCGCCTTGGTGTAGCTGGCTTTGCCATGGCTAACGTCATGATCTTCAGCATCGCTCGGTATCTGGCTGGCGACGCCGCCTTGCCAAACGGGCTCGACCTTGTGTTTGCTGTTGCCAGCGTCCTTTTGTCGCTCCCAGTCCTTCTGTACTCAGCAACTCCTTGGTTCTCCGGAGCTTGGGCGGCCCTCAAACATCGAGCGCTAACGCTCGACGTCCCTGTAGCCCTTGGAATTGCCATCCTATTCGTTCGCAGCATTGCCGATGTTGCCACGGGCACCACCGAGGGCTACCTAGATTCCTTCAACGGCTTAGTGTTCTTCTTGCTCGTTGGCAGACTCTTCCAACAGAAGGCCTTCGATGCCGTATCGTTCGATCGCACGTGGCGCTCGTTCTTCCCACTTACAGTTCGCCGTATCGATCAAGGGGCAGCGACAAACGTGCCGATTGACGCCGTGCGTATTGGCGACGTTCTATCGCTGCGGCCAGGCGAGGTTGTACCTTGTGATGCTACGCTCGATAGTCCAGTGGCCTACGTTGATTACGCCTTCGTTACAGGCGAAAGCACCCCAGTAGAATGTGTGGCTGGCGATACTGTACATGCTGGCGGACGTGTGCTTGGCCGGGCTATCGTTTGCACGGTTGCGCGCGAAGCGCACCGTGGCTACCTAACGTCACTGTGGGAGCGTCAGACGACATCAAAGCAGCGGTCGACACTCTTAGATGTGTCAACGCGGTTTGGCAAGGTGTTCGTTGTTTCTGCCGTAGCCATTGCCGTGGGCGGGGCGTTGTGGTGGTTGCCCGATCTATCGATGTCGGTACAGGTCCTTACCGCCGTGCTCATCATTGCTTGCCCATGTGCACTTACGCTTGCTGCACCGGTGACCCTTGGAACAGCTATGGGACGCCTGGCACGACACGGCGTCTTTTTGAAGAACATTGGTGCCCTTATCGAGCTGTCGAACGTCAACACTGTTGTATTCGACAAGACGGGTACACTCACGCAGTCGACAGCTATCGCCGAGGGATTGGAAGGACTTGACGCGGCTGAGCGTTTGCTCGTTGCAGCAGTTGCATCACAAAGTACACATCCCGTAAGTCGTGCGTTGTACGAGGCCTTGCCTCACAACGCTGTGCCACTGCCAGCGTCGGTGCGTGAAGTACCTGGTTGCGGAGTGTATGCTGTAGTCGACGGACGTGACGTCGTCATTGGCAATGCCGCTTGGGTAGATCAAGCCTGCGGCGGCCGTCTTGAGTCGGAATCCAGTGGCGAGACGTCTGGTGCAACACATATAGCCATTGATGGGGAACTGCGTGCTCGCGTCTACCTGCGCAGTGCCATTCGCAAAGGTGTATCTGCACTTGTTGAAACACTGCGTAACGGCAACGACGTGCGCCTGGTGTCGGGCGATTCCGAGCGTGATCGCTCGTTGTTTACCGGCGTGTTTCATAATGATGAAATGACGTTCAACGCAATGCCCGACGACAAGGTGCGCGCCATTAACGGGCACCAGGTTGGCGGTCGGCGCACCGTCATGATTGGCGACGGCCTAAACGACGGTCCAGCCCTTGGGGCAGCCGACGTTGCGATTGCCGTGACCGACGACACAGCGACGATCGTTCCGGCCTGCGACGTCATCATGAGAGCAAACGCCGTAACGGCCTTGCCAGCACTGTTGGCCGTTGCAAAGGCCACACGTCGCACCGTCTGGGTAAACTTCATCGTATCGATGGTATACAACGCCGTTGGGCTTACACTTGCTGTAATGGGTTTGCTCTCGCCTCTTGTTGTTGCCATACTCATGCCTGTAAGTTCGCTCACCGTTATTGCCATTAGCGTCGTGGGCGCGCGTCGCTCGGTCGGGAGGTATCAATGGGCGTAATTATTCTTCTCATCGTGGCAAGTCTCCTTGTGAGCACGGTCTTCCTTGTGGCATTCCTTTGGGCAACAAGAAATGGTCAGTACGAAGACATAGACACACCGGCTATTCGCATGGTTCTCGACGAACCGCTTCCAACGCAAGCACATCAATCAGTATTAACGCAATCAACGTTCACCAACTCATCAGAAAGGCATACATGAGTTCTGCATCGACTTCATCGAGCACGGCACCACCACGAGGTTTGGAGTCGTTCTCGTATGATAATACCATCGTCAAGATGTTCGCTATCGCTGCTGCTATGTGGGGCATCGTCGGCTTCTTGGTAGGTCTTATCATCGCCATCCAGCTGTACGTACCAAATTTCTTAGGTGGCATCGAATGGCTGTCGTTTGGTAGGCTTCGTCCACTCCACACAAACGCCGTCATTTTTGCCTTTGCAGGCAATGCCATATTCTTTGGCGTGTACTATTCGCTGCAGCGCCTTTGTAAGGCACGGATGTTCAGCGATACGCTTAGTCGAATCCACTTCTGGGGTTGGCAATCGATTATTGTGTTGGCGGCCGTAACACTACCGCTTGGTATTACCACAAGCAAGGAGTATGCAGAGCTTGAATGGCCAATCGACATTCTGATTACGCTCGTTTGGGTAGTGTTTGGTTGGAACATGCTTGGAACCATCGCCAAGCGTCGCGAAAAGCACATGTATGTAGCCATATGGTTCTACATCGCTACGTTCCTTACCGTAGCATTGCTTCACGTTGTAAACTCATTCGAACTTCCTGTTTCGCTGCTCAAGAGTTATTCGGCATATGCAGGTGTTCAGGATGCCCTTGTACAATGGTGGTATGGACACAATGCCGTTGCATTCTTCCTTACGACGCCGTTCTTGGGAATCATGTATTACTTCATTCCAAAGGCAGCAGATCGGCCTATCTTCTCGTATCGACTGTCGATCGTCCACTTCTGGGCACTTGTATTCCTGTACATCTGGGCTGGTCCGCACCACTTGCTGTATACGGCACTGCCAGACTGGGCTCAGTCGCTTGGAACCGTATTTTCGGTGATGCTCATTGCTCCGTCGTGGGGTGGCATGGTGAACGGACTTCTTACGCTTCGCGGAGCGTGGGACAAGGTTCGTACGGATCCCGTTCTCAAGTTCATGGTCGTGGGTATTACTGCCTACGGCATGTCGACATTCGAAGGACCGATGCTGTCGTTCAAGAACGTGAACGCCATTGCACACTACACCGACTACATTATTGGCCACGTGCACATCGGTGCTCTTGCGTGGAATGGTGGCCTTACGTTCGCCATGTTGTACTTCATCTTCCCACGGATGTGGCGCACGAAGTTGTATTCGTTGAAGCTGGCCAACTGGCACTTCTGGGCCATGACGCTTGGCATACTCTTCTATGCCATTCCGATGTACTTCGGCGGCATTACGCAGTCGCTTATGTGGAAGGAGTTCAACGCCGACGGAACGCTTGCCAATCCCAACTTCCTGGAAACCACGCTACGCATCATCCCGATGTATGTGCTACGTAGCATCGGTGGAACGCTGTATTTGATTGGCGCATGTATCGGCGTGTTTAACCTTTGGAAGACGGCAAAGAGTGGAAGCTTCCTTGCCAACGAAGAAGCACAAGCAGCACCGCTGGTACGCGAGACCAGCGCGCATAAGGAGGGCTGGCATCGCATTCTCGAAGCACGTCCTTTCCGATTCTCGGTGCTAACACTTGTGGCCGTGTTGGTTGGCGGCATCGTTGAATACGTACCTACTGCCTTAGTTCAATCGAACGTTCCAACGATTGCAACCGTTGCCCCGTATACGCCACTGGAGTTGGAGGGACGTGACCTCTATATCCGTGAAGGATGTGTTGGCTGCCATTCGCAGATGATCCGTCCGTTTAGGTCTGAAACCGAGCGTTACGGCCAGTATTCCCAAGCCGGTGAGTTTGTGTATGATCGTCCGTTCTTGTGGGGATCGAAACGCACGGGTCCAGACTTGCATCGTGTTGGAAAGAAGTACCCCGATGCCTGGCACTACACGCACATGTTAGAGCCTACATCGACTTCACCCAAGTCCATCATGCCACGATATCCGTGGTTGTACGAGCGCAAGCTGGATGTATCGCATACCGAGGGTAAGATCATCACTCTGCGAAAGCTTGGTGTGCCTTACGAGGAAGGTTACGAGCGCAGTGCGGTGCAAGATTTAACGAAGCAGGCCGAGGGTATTGCAGAAGGCCTTCGCAAGAGTGGGTTTAAGGACGTAGATGCAAATAAGGAAATCATTGCCTTGATTGCCTACCTACAACGCCTTGGCACCGACATCAAGAAGCTACCATCGATTTCGGAGAACGGCCATGATTCGTAATGTGCTTTCCCACATTCCGGGCATCGAATATTATCCAATCGTTGCTCTACTACTGTTCTTCGTGTTTTTCACTGGCTTGCTTGTGTGGTTCCTACGTGCAGATCGCACGAAGTTGGATCGCTTTAGCCAGATTCCCTTTGATGAGACAATGCCCCTTACCAACACCACTATGGAGCAGCAACCATGAGCGACAAAAACAAAGACGTCCTGTTAGATCATGATGCCGACGGGATTCGTGAATTCGACAACGACCTGCCTCGTTGGTGGTTATATGGCTTCTACCTAACCATTGTTATGTCGGTGCTCTATCTTGTTAACTGGCACGTGCTAGAAACACCCATCATAGGTGATAAGGGGCAAGTGGCTGAATACGAGGCAGAAGTGGCTCTGTGGGCCGAACGCGCTGCGGCAGCACCGAAAAAGGAAATGGGTGCACTCACGGTGCTTACCGATGCGGCTTCGTTGGCACGAGGTAAGGAGATATTTAACGGAACTGATCACTTGTGCGCAACATGCCATCGTGAAGACATGGGCGGCATGGTTGGACCTAACCTTACAGACGATCATTGGCTTCATGGTTGTTCCGTCGAGGAAATCGTTAAGAACATCGTAAGCGGATTCCCCGAAATGGGCATGTTGCCGTACGGATCGAGCACAAAGATGAGCGACGACGACCTTCTAAAGGTTGCGAGTTATATCATCTCGATGCGGGGCACAAACCCGCCCGAGCCCAAGCCAGTTGATCCAGAACGCGATGTACTCTGCGGTGCGAAGGAACCGAGCTAATTTATGAGCATTATCGACACGGTCGAGGACCACGAGCGATTTCGAGCCGAATTGGCAAGTATTGCCAAGGATGGCCGGCGCAAGTGGGTATATGCTCGCCAGCAAAAGGGACGCTACTACACCGCTCGCACGTTGTTAAGCATCGTGCTGGTAGCATTCTTCGTGCTGTCGCCATTCGTGAAGGTTGGGGGGCATCAGTTTATGCTCCTCAACCTTCTCGACCGGTCGTTTGTGCTGTTTGGTATGCCCTTCTGGCCACAAGATATGTGGCTGTTAGTTCTCATATTCCTGCTGTGCGTTGTTACCGTGGCATTGTTTACGGCAACACTGGGAAGAATTTGGTGCGGATGGATGTGTCCGCAGACGATCTTCATGGAAATGATGTTCCGCCGGATTGAGTGGCTTATCGACGGTGGCCCAAAGGAACAGGCGCGCCGACGCGGTGGACCATGGACGTTTGACAGGCTGTGGCGCGCTGTTGTTAAACAAAGCGTCTTTGCAGTACTGTCGTTTGGCATCGCTAATGTCTTCCTTGCGTATTTGATTTCCAGCGATACGCTTCTGCGTTACATCAGCGACGGACCTACGGCCCATGCAGGCGTGCTGATTCCTCTAACGCTATTTAGCGGTGTGTTTTACGCTGTGTTTGCGCGGTTTCGCGAGCAAGCGTGTGTGATTGTCTGTCCGTACGGTCGCTACATGTCGGCCTTGGTCGATGAAAACACACTTGCCGTTACGTACGACCCCGTTCGGGGCGAGCAACGTGGCAAGGGCAAGGACCGAGAGGGCAAGGGCGATTGTGTTGACTGTTATCAGTGTGTTACGGTGTGTCCAACGGGTATTGATATCCGCAATGGCATTCAGCTAGAATGTGTGAATTGCACCGCCTGTATCGATGCATGCGATGCAGTAATGGACAAGGTGAAGAAGCCCCGCGGCCTGATTCGCTATGCAAGTTTGAACGCAATACGCAGTGGTGCTTCGCACTGGTTTACACCGCGAATTGCTGCCTATGGTAGCGTATGGCTTGTGCTGGTTGCTGTTGTCTCTGTGCTCTTTATGCTGCGGTCCGACATCGAGATAACCTTGCTACGCCAGGAGGGCTCAGTATGGGTAACCACAACCGAAGGCGTTGGTAATTACTATCGCGTGGAGATCATCAACAAGACTTCAAACCCACGCAACATTCAGTTTGACGTTATCAGTCCGAAGGGGGCAACGGTCAAGCCACTGGTTGACGCCAAGAGCGTCAAGCCGTGGTCCGAAATCAAGGGACGTCTGCTGGTAATCGTTCCGCCTGAGTCGGTAGTAAATGGTGTGGGCCGTGTCACGATTCAAGTACGAGAAGGCGAGAACGTTGTAAAAACAGAGACGACAAGTTTTCTTACGTCACAATCAGGAAGTCAACAATGAAGCTCAATTGGGGATGGCGCATCGCCATCGTGTACACAGCATTTGCGCTGGCGACGTTGGGGATGGTGGCGTTCACGTTTACGCACACCATCGACCTCGTTCGGCCAGACTACTACGAGCACTCGTTAGGGCACGATCAACGGGCCATTATTGCTGCTCGAACGGCAGCTCTAAAGCCGCTGGTGCGATTGGAAAAAGAGGCAGGAGTTCTCGTCCTGTTATTGCCTGCATCGCACGCACACGTATCGGCAAGCGTTCGCTTTGAGCGCCCAAACGCTGCCGCCATGGATACAGAATGGACGGGTGCGATTGGTGCCGATGGTACACTTCGTATTCCTATGGAGGGCCTGCAGGAGGGACGTTGGCGCTTGACGATCTCGTGGAAGCATGCCGGCGTCGACTATGCCTATGAACACGCGTTGTACTGGTAAACAATGGAACTACTAGCTGCATTTGCACTTGGCATTGCTGGGAGTCTTCACTGCTTAGGCATGTGTGGACCTCTCGCACTAGCATTGCCGCAGCCGTCAACGTTGGGCAAGCGCTCTCTCGTGCTAGGGCGACTGTCGTACAACGTGGGAAGGGTGGCGATGTATGCCGTGCTTGGTGCACTTGTTGGCATCGGCGGAACAGGGCTAGCGATTGCCGGAGCAGGGCAGTACGTCTCGATTGTTGCGGGTAGTCTCATGGTTGTCATGGCCGTCATTCAGTTGGCACTCCACCGATCGGTTGTGCCCGCATGGCTAACGGCTCGCGTTAGCGCCATCGTTCGTTCGGTGGTTGGACGTCAGTTGGCTCGTCCGCATGCCGGTTCGTTATTCGTTATCGGACTCGTCAATGGACTGCTGCCGTGTGGTCTCGTTATCACGGCCCTTGTCGGATCTGTCGCAGCGGGTACGCTGTTCGGCAGCATGGCCTTTATGGCAGCGTTTGGCGTCGGCACCATTCCGTCGATGTTGGTTGCAAGTCTTGGAGCCAGCATGGTCTCGCTTTCAATGCGTCAGCGATTACGCCTAGCTGCACCCGTGTTAGCTTTTCTTGTAGGAGGGGCAATCATCGTCCGAGGAATGGATCTTGGCATCCCATTTGTGAGCCCAAAAATTTCCACGGCGAACCATCACCAGGGGGCGTCGTGTTGTTCGCATTCTCAACCATAGTCACATCATCACCACATTTATCGGAGTAGTTCAATGTCGACCATCGCACGTGTGTTATCCATCGGAATCGGGATCACGATTGCTGCGTTCACCATTCAAGCTCAGCCCAAGCCAGTCATGGAAAAGGGGGCAAAGGTATACAACGAGTATTGCAAGACTTGCCATCAGGACAAGGGCCAGGGACTTGGCGCCGTTTATCCACCGCTAGCCAAGAGCGACTGGTTGCAAAAGACCAAGAAGGACGACGTCATCAAGGCCGTCGTCAAGGGTCTTAACGGCAAGATTAAGGTCAATGGCAAGGACTACAACGGCGTGATGGCACCAATGCCGGCAAAGTACACTGCCGAGGAGATAGCAGCGGTTATCACCTATGTCTATAACTCCTTTGGTAACAAGGGGCCCACGATTACGGCTGCCGAAGTCAAGAAGGTTGACGCTAAGCGCAAATAGGGCGAATCAGGTTAGAATCGCCGAAAGCGGTAGCGCATGTATAGAGTCGTCTAGCTGAATTCGGTAACGACCATCATACAGAATGTAACCGGCCTGAAAGTCGTCGCCTGCCACGGTGCGAAGGCGTTTCAGGCCGCGTGCGTCTGTGGAAGAGACGGACTGCGACAGTTTTACCTCGATTCCAACAACGCGTGAACCTTGGCGCAGAACTACATCAACTTCGTATCCATCACGATCCCTGTAGTGCTCACATGTTGTTTCGTTCGCCGCCCACGAGGCGTGTTTGAGCAGTTCTGTTACCACCATAGTTTCGAGCATTTGACCCATGACTTCGCGGCGCTGCCGCAGGGTCGTATCGTCGTAGCTCTGCAAGGCAAGTGCCAAGCCAGTATCGCAAGCGTGATGCCTCGGCGACCGTATGTGGCGCTGATAGGATCTTGGATGATATGCCGGAATCTTGTCAACAAGGAATAGTCTTTCGGAAGCAGCAATATAGGTCTCGATGGATGTTCGGCTGAAGCCAAGGGCGGACGCTAGTTTTTGGATGTTGAGAAGGTGGGATGTTTCACCGAACATCAAGCGAAGAATATCGTTAAGACGCTTGGAGTCGCCAAGCTGAAGAATGTACCTCACTTCGCGACTCGTTACCGTCTGAAAGTAGTCTCGATACCAGCGTCGCAGCACCCTCGGATTCTGCGCAGCAACAGCGGCCGGATACCCACCTTGAATGAGCATCGATGCCAGTTCATCGCCAATTAAACGGTATTCACGTTGGATGACGGATTCGTTGAAGAGCGCATCAACCACAGAGGTTTTACCACGGCCGCCTATCTCGGTTTGAGCAAATGGGAATAGGCGCAGTATGCTCATCCGCCCTGCTAGTGCGTCAGAGAGTTTTGGCAGAGCTAGGACGTTTGTCGAGCCAGTCAGCAGGAATCTACCAGGTACTCGTTGCTTATCAACGCTACGCTTGATTGCTAGGAGTAGGTTCGGTGCACGCTGAATCTCATCGATAGCAGAGTTAAATGGAAGCGCATCGACGAATCCTTGAGGATCTGAGGTTGCAAAGAGTCTTGCATCATCATCATCGAGCGACACGTATCTGCCGCCACGATCCTCTATGATGCTCTGCACGAGTGTTGACTTTCCACATTGTCGAGTGCCTTGTAGAAGTACGACAGGCGCTTCACTAAGTGCCTCTAATAATCTAGGGGTTATGCTTCGATATCGATAGTGCTGCTTCATTACTATGGCAAAGATACAACATCGGCAGAATGCGTTCTCTGGCGTCGGCAGAATGCGTTCTCTAGCGTCGGCAGAATGCGTTCTCTAGCGTCGGCAGAATGCGTTCTCTCACATCGGCAGAATGCGTACGGGGGCCGATGTCTCGACTTCGGGAGGCCGTTACGTCCCTTGTTGTTGACCGCCTAGCGGTGTTGCTACGGCCACTTCCGTAGATTTGCGGCTCTTCACATCAATTCTGAATCGAGATGGCCAAAGCCAAGAGACCACAGCAGGCGCCGCAGGCGCCTGTTTCATCATCGACTCTTTCGGAGACGGAACGGCGCGAGCTTCTTCGCTATATGGTGATGGCACGCGAGTTCGACGCAGCCATGCTGCGCTTATACCGCCAGGGGAAGGCATTTGGAGGCGTGTATTCGCAGCTTGGTAACGAGGCCGTTTCTGTGGGAACGGCCTATGCTCTTGATACTAAGGCCGACGTGCTGTTTCCGATGCACCGGAACATTGGTTCGCACTTTGTGTTTGGCCAGGATCTGGACACCCTAATGGTGAACCACCTTGCGCGCAAGGGAAGCCAAATGCGAGGCACCGATGGTACTGGCCATTATGCCGATCCGGCTAAGCGCATCTATGGCAACGTCAGTCACCTTGGCGCCATGATTCCCGTCGCCGCCGGCTTTGTGCTTGCCTCGAAAATGCGTGGTGAATCGTGTGTTGCGCTCACCTACATCGGAGACGGTGGCGCTCAGGTAGGCGAGGTACACGAGGCCCTCAATTTTGCCGCAGTGCAGCGGTTGCCCCTTATCCTTGTGATTGAAAATAATCAGTATGCCTACTCGACGCCGAGTTCGTTGGAGTTTGCCTGTGAGCGGTTAAGCGACAGGGCCCTGGGCTATGGTATCGATGGCGTTACGATTGATGGTACCGATGTTGAACTGGTGCTTGCTACAACGCGAAAAGCCGTTGAACGAGCACGTAGGGGTGAAGGACCAACTCTCATCGAAACCGTTACGATGCGAATGAGGGGTCATGCCGAGCATGACGATTTTGCCTACGTGCCCAAGGCCATGCTGGAGGAATGGGCAGCAAAGGATCCTGTAGAGCGCTACGCTGAACGGCTTATTGCCGATGGCGTGATGTCTACGGAGACCGTCAAGCAACTTCGCGAAGAAACCCTTGCACATATGATTGCTGCCATTGACAGGGCTGTGGAGCTACCATGGCCCGATGCCGAAGAGGCGTTTCGTAACGTGTTTATGGACGAGGTGTCGCAATGATAATGACGTACCTGGAAGCTATTGCCGACGGACTTCGTGTTGCAATGCGCAACGACGAACGAGTGTTTATGATAGGCGAAGACATTGGCACCTACGGTGGGGCATTCAAGCTTACGAAGGGCTTTCTTGAGGAGTTTGGGCCGCAGCGCATTATGGACGCTCCAATTAGTGAAAGCGCAATTATCGGCGCTGCAATTGGTGCGTCGCTCAACGGAATGCGACCCGTTGCCGAAATGCAGTTTATCGATTTCATTACCAACGGATTTAACCAACTCGTTACTGTTGCCGGCACCACGGCCTATCGATGGTCGCTACCCGTGCCTATGGTGGTTCGCGGCCCAAGCGGAGGCGGCGTTGGTGGAAATCCGTTCCACTCGCGCAATCCCGAAAACTGGTTCGTTCACGCTACTGGACTCAAGGTTGTATGTCCGGCCTTTCCTGCCGATGCGAAAGGTCTCATGATGAGCGCCATTCGCGACAACGACCCCGTTATATATTTCGAGCACAAGGGGCTTTACCGCAAAATCAAAGAGGACGTGCCAGAGGGCGAATACTTCGTGCCTCTGGGCAAGGCACGAATCGTGCGCCCAGGCAAACACGTTTCGGTCATTGCCTACGGAAGCGCCGTCCACATGGCCCTCGAGGCTGCCGCAACGCTTGAGGCCGAAGGGCTTGACGTAGAAGTCATCGACATTCGTTCGCTGGTGCCGTTCGACGAAGCCACGGTGTTAGACAGTGTTCGTCGCACAGGTCGCGCCGTGGTAGCACACGAGGCCGTTCTCACGGGTGGCTTTGGAGGCGAGATTGTTGCTCGCATTTCCGAAAAGGCCTTTACCTTTCTTGATGCGCCCGTTGTTCGTGTAGCTGCCTTCGACAGTCCTACGCCGTTTGCCCCCACGCTCGAGCGGGCCGTACTTCCCAATGCAGGGGGCATCGCCGACGCCGTGCGACGCTCGGCGGCGTTCTAGCGATGCGGCATAGCGGTCAAAGGCCGTAGTTTTGCCTCATGCTTTCGCTTCTACATCCCACATCGGTTCACGAGCTTGACCACCGTTGCGAGGCAGACTATGGTATCGCTCCGGTTGTTCTGATGGAGAATGCCGCACGCAGTGCGGTTGACATTCTCCAACAGTTTTTGCCTGCGGGAAAACCCAAGGTGCTTATTGCCTGTGGCAATGGCAACAACGGTGGCGACGGCTATGCCATAGCCCGTATGCTTGCGCCTACGTGCCAGGTTACCGTCCTTGGCGACGGCCCCTGTACGGGTCAGTCCGAAGCGGCAGAGCGCAACGCCGCTGCTGCTGTTGGCATCGTTCCGGTAGTGCCGTGGACCGAAGCTCCGCGGCTGTGCGCTATGGCCTGGGATGTTGTCATCGACGCTATTGTTGGTGTGGGCGGGGCGGGCAACCTACGTCCCGAAGCAGCCATGCTCTGTGCAATGCTCGACAGTGTACAAGCATGTAAGGTGGCGATTGACGTACCTACCGGAATTGATGCGAATACGGGAATTGCCCATGCAGATGCCTTCGTTGCGCATCATACCATTACCATGGCAGCACCCAAGATTGGCATGTACCTTATCGACGGGCCGGCGCACTGTGGTACAATTCACATCGCATCCATAGGTGCTCCGTCTGGGGCGTTGCGGTCAGTCCGACCTGAGGCTCGAATTCTTCAGCACGAAGACGTATCCCTGCTCCTACCACCACGCAAGGCATCGGCTACAAAGTTCACCAACGGCCGGGTACTCGTCATAGGCGGCTGCCGCTCTATGCCCGGAGCTCCGTCGCTAGCTGCGCATGCCGCCGTTGTTGCCGGTGCCGGCTTAGTGGAGCTTGTATCAACGATGATTCATCCGGCTACGCCTCGCGAGGTAATGCCGACTGTTGTTGGCGCAACAACCTCTGGTACGATATCGCCAGACGCCTTGCCAATCTTGTTGGAGCGAGCCCAGCGTGCAACGGCCATCGTTGTGGGCCCAGGCCTTGGCCGCCACGAGGCAACGCTTGATGCTCTGGGCCAATTTCTACGCGACATCGATCCCGCGATACCTGTCGTGTTAGATGCCGACGGTCTTGCAGCATTTCCTATCAATGCCCCTTATCGCTCGAATATGGTGTTAACGCCGCATATAGGGGAGTTTGCAGCCATGACGGGCCGCGACGTTAACGAAATCGAGGCGCGACCCATTGAAATGGCGCGCGAAATTGCCCAAGCCACCGGCTGTACCGTCCATCTAAAGCATACGCCATCAATTACCACGAATGGTCAAGACACGTTCCTGAGTGTACGGGCTGTGCCCGCTATGGCTAGTGGGGGAATGGGCGATGTGTTAAGTGGCGTCATTGCGGCATTGCTTGCCCAAGGGGTGCATCAGCAGCAGTATGGGCTTACCGGAGCCGCTGCGTTGGCAGCATACCTGCATGCCAAGGCAGGAGAGCAGGCATCAACAAGAATTACCGGTCCTGCCATTACGGCTTCGATGGTTATTGACGAGTTACCGCGGGCGTTTTAGCGGTGATACCTAGCACCACTCTTTGGCGTGGGTCTGCAGCAGTTCCGTTTATTGCTGCATCTGCCGCCATTTTTATCGCTTCGTCTAGCCCAACGCTACGTCCGCCCGATATCGGCTTCGACTGGCAGGATAAACTCTTTCACGCCATTGCATATTTCGTGTACGCAGCATGCGTGCATGTCTTGGTATTGTTCACGTTTCGACTGCACAAGCAAATATTGGTAGGGGGCGTTGTTATTGCTATCGGCATGCTCTACGCAGCAAGCGACGAGTGGCATCAAACCTTCGTTGAAGGTCGTGTAGGTGACGTAGCCGATTGGCTAGCCGATACGGTAGGCGTGTTGTTGTATGTTGTTACCGTGATTTGGCTGCGTAGCCGTCATGCCGTGACCGCCTCTGGCGTAGAATGAGGCGTGCTGCGAAGCGTCAACCCACAGGCGCGGCGTCATGCCGTGGCCGCCTCTGGAGGTAGTTGAAGTGTTTTAGTATTGCGCTACTGCTAATCAAACCACCCAGAATTTGGCCAAAACGATGGAAATCCTTGACATTTCGATTGGAATGTTGCAAGTTTGTGGAGCAATCGGTGTGAATCTTCGTCGGCATCGGCTTGAACCTACAAGATTAATAGCAAGTGGGTGCTCATAGATTGACGTGGTAGAGGTATGTGTCTCAAGAGCAGGCGTAAATGCAAATACGACAGCGACGACCCTTACACCGTTCGCTATCAGTTCCAAAGGAGTACCATCATGTGCCCGAATCATCCGTATCGGCGCGTAGCAAGCATTGCTGTTGCATTACTGTGGGCCATAGCAGAACTGTGTGCTCAAGAAGCCACTTGGAAGTACGTTGAGACTCCGGAAAATTGTGCCTTCTACGAGTGCGAGTTCGTTGATGACAGCTCGATGATCTGCATCTCTGACTCATGTGGCGTCTATCGGTTGAGCGCACCTACTTGGCAAGCAGAGAAGTTGACCGTGGATTCCTCGGACTGGCGATTTGTACCGCGATCAATAGCACGTTCGATAGATGGTGCCGTACATGTCGTTGGACATCGCACGACATGGCACATTTCGCTCAAGAGCCGCGAGTTGGTGCCGATGCACTTCACGTCGACTGATAGGGGGGCAACGTGGCACATTGTTGCCCATCCAGAAGCTCAATACGGTAAGTACCAGTGTATTCGTTGTAGTAGGGACCAGAATTCCTGCGTAATTGGGTATGACAGGCGTGTGCCTGTTGCAGGCGAAGATCGCCTTGTTGACACACAACAAATTGTTGTGAACGTCTTCGTTAATAATATCTTACATACTTCACGAGCTCTACCATTGCAGAGTACTCTGCCGACAGTTCCTTCTTCGAGTTGTCCGGGATTAGATCACCAAGATGAGTTTACATTTAGACTGACATATGATGGCGCAGACGGAATTGCTTTAGAAGTCGTTGCACCTTGCGACCAAGGCTATATGTCGCATCAAGGTCGTTATCATCGCCACAAGTACCTCTCGTCTGATAAAGGTCTAACGTTTCCGGTAGAGTTTCATGACCCTGGAGATCAGTGGAGCGCCTATGCGTACACTCGAATTCGGTTCTTAACTCCGAATTATCTTGCTCGTGATTATTGGACTAATGGCAGAGATGTGAGTCGTGACCAAGGCGAATCTTGGAGTAGTGAGTTGATTGCGGTAGCGGGTACCAGCGATTCTGTGTATTCTGGCCCATTGCAAGCATCAGTAATGCGAGGTAGAACAGCAGTTGGTTCTCGTTTTGTTGGGCATTTAGGTAGCGAGAGGCGAACGGCCATATATGAGTATGGGATGTTCAGTCTAGACAGCGGCGGATTCATGGTCGAACATCGTGACTCGCTGAATGGTGTGAGATTAGCAAGAGCATCAGCTGTAGGATATGCTGTTGTGCCTCTTGTGCCGATCGGACTGTACGTGCGCACACCACGTCAACTTAGCTCCGTAGATAGAATTCGTGAATCCAGCGTTATGATTCATCCGAACCCTGCTACAAACACCATCACGCTAACGGGACTTCTTGATGGCGAAGAGATCGTACTCTACTCGCTGTATGGCGAACGGCTGTTATCCACGACGACGACCGATAGCAATCACCTGCTGGACGTTTCTCATTTGGCCTCGGGCAGCTATGGAGTTAGCGTCGGTCATGGACGCGCATTCAGTAAACTCGTGATTGTTCGGTAGTTGGTGGGTGCCTCTTCCACAGTTTGAAAGATGTTGCATTGCACGGCCGTAAACATCCAAGATCCAACACCTAACATCACCGCGTTGTTGTGCCTTGTCTGTGGCATAAATACTAACGGGCACGTAGGCGACTTCGCCCACGAGCTCTCGTCGGAACCGCCTGCTGCGGCCGTAGTTGCCTATTGGTAAGGGCCTACTGCCAATCAAACCACCCAGAATCTGGCCAAAACGATAGAAATCCTTGACATGTCGATTGGAATGTTGCAAGTTTGTGGAGCAATCGGTGTGAATCTTCGTCGGCATCGGCTTGAACCTACAAGATTAATAGCAAGTGGGTGCTCATAGATTGACGTGGTAGAGGTATGTGTCTCAAGAGCAGGCGTAAATGCAAATACGACAGCGACGACCCTTACACCGTTCGCTATCAGTTCCAAAGGAGTACCATCATGTGCCCGAATCATCCGTATCGGCGCGTAGCAAGCATTGCTGTTGCATTACTGTGGGCCATAGCAGAACTGTGTGCTCAAGAAGCCACTTGGAAGTACGTTGAGACTCCGGAAAATTGTGCCTTCTACGAGTGCGAGTTCGTTGATGACAGCTCGATGATCTGCATCTCTGACTCATGTGGCGTCTATCGGTTGAGCGCACCTACTTGGCAAGCAGAGAAGTTGACCGTGGATTCCTCGGACTGGCGATTTGTACCACGATCAATAGCACGTTCAATAGATGGCGCCGTACATATCGTTGGACATCGTACGACATGGCACATTTCGCTCAAAAGCCGCGAGTTGGTGCCGATGCACTTCACGTCGACTGATAGGGGGGCAACGTGGAACATTGTTGCCCATCCAGAAGCGCAATATGGCAAGTATCAAAGTATGCGCTGTAGCAGGACGGATAACTCCTGTGTGATTGGGTATGAACGACGCGTGCCCATCGAAGAAAGTGATAATTTGATTGACACACACGACGTAGTGATTAATGTAATCGATAATAATGCCCTACAACCTTCCAGATCATTCTTGTTTCGGTCTACTACCCCCGGCATCCCATCGATGTCTTGTCCAGGTGGAGCTCATCAAGATGAATTTACGTTTCGTCTGACTTATGACGGAGTGAACGGGATTGCCATAGACCTCGTTGCACCTTGCGATTTAGGGTACATGTCACATGCGCGCCGCTATCACCGTCACAAATATTACTCATTTGACCGGGGAGTAACGTTTCCAGTTGAGGTTCACTACCCAGATAATCAGTGGGGACTTTTGGAGTATACTCGGATCCGCTTCTGGCCCCCTAATTACCTTGCAGCCGATTACTGGACTGACGGCCAAAATTTGAGTCGTGATCAAGGTAAGACGTGGAGCAATGAATTGATTCCTGTGTTGGGTACAGCTGATTCCGTTGCCTCTGGACATCTGCGACCGTCGTTATTGCATGGTAGAACGGCTGTGGGATCTCGTTTCTTGGCCTCTTTCGATAGTGCGGCGCGGGTCCTGATATATGAGTTTGGTATTTTCAATCTAGATAATGGCGGATTCATTGTTGAACATCGTGATACGCTAAAGAGTGCTGTGCAATTGGCAAGAGCATCTGATAAAGGATATGCCGTTGTACCTCTTCGCTCTAACGGTCTATTCGTGCGTACACCTAGTCAAGCAAGTTCAATTCGTATTCGTAATGAATCCGCAATCAATATTCATCCGAACCCTGCTACTAACACAATCACGCTAACGGGACTTCTTGATGGCGAAGAGATCGTACTCTACTCGCTGTATGGCGAACGGCTGTTATCCACGACGACGACCGATAGCAATCACCTGCTGGACGTTTCTCATTTGGCCTCGGGCAGCTATGGAGTTAGCGTCGGTCATGGACGCGCATTCAGTAAACTCGTGATTGTTCGGTAGTTGGTGGGTGCCTCTTCCACAGTTTGAAAGATGTTGCATTGCACGGCCGTAAACATCCAAGATCCAACACCTAACATCACCGCGTTGTTGTGCCTTGTCTGTGGCATAAATACTAACGGGCACGTAGGCGACTTCGCCCACGAGCTCTCGTCGGAACCGCCTGCTGCGGCCGTAGTTGCCTATTGGTAAGGGCCTACTGCCAATCAAACCACCCAGAATCTGGCCAAAACGATAGAAATCCTTGACATGTCGATTGGAATGTTGCAAGTTTGTGGAGCAATCGGTGTGAATCTTCGTCGGCATCGGCTTGAACCTACAAGATTAATAGCAAGTGGGTGCTCATAGATTGACGTGGTAGAGGTATGTGTCTCAAGAGCAGGCGTAAATGCAAATACGACAGCGACGACCCTTACACCGTTCGCTATCAGTTCCAAAGGAGTACCATCATGTGCCCGAATCATCCGTATCGGCGCGTAGCAAGCATTGCTGTTGCATTACTGTGGGCCATAGCAGAACTGTGTGCTCAAGAAGCCACTTGGAAGTACGTTGAGACTCCGGAAAATTGTGCCTTCTACGAGTGCGAGTTCGTTGATGACAGCTCGATGATCTGCATCTCTGACTCATGTGGCGTCTATCGGTTGAGCGCACCTACTTGGCAAGCAGAGAAGTTGACCGTGGATTCCTCGGACTGGCGATTTGTACCACGATCAATAGCACGTTCAATAGATGGCGCCGTACATATCGTTGGACATCGTACGACATGGCACATTTCGCTCAAAAGCCGCGAGTTGGTGCCGATGCACTTCACGTCGACTGATAGGGGGGCAACATGGAACATTGTTGCCCATCCAGAAGCGCAATACGGCAAGTATCAGAGTATGCGATGTAGCAGGACAGATAACTCCTGTGTGATTGGGTATGACAGGTTTGTTCCCGTTGCAGAGGACGATCACCTTGTTGATACACATCAGCTTGTGATAAACGTCTACGAGAACGCTGACCTACGTTCCTCAATAGCAGTGTTGTCCCGCTCTACTTTGCCTTACGTCCCATCCCGTGAATGTCCAGGTGGAGCTCATCAAGATGAATGGACGTTTGATTTAACGTATGACGGGACAGGCGGGATTGCTTTCGACGTCGTTTTTCGCTGCGATTTAGGGTATATGTCGCATGAGCCTCGTTACAGTCAAAGCAAGTACTACTCGTCGGATCGAGGTAAAACGTTTCCGGTTGCAGTGCATTCTATCGGCCCAAACTATGGACAACGGGACTACGTGCGCTATCGCTATCTAACGCCGAATTACCTTGCTTCTGATTTTTGGACTGACGGCAGCATTTTAAGTCGCGACCAAGGCAAGTCGTGGAATCGAGAGTTGACTGCTGTGTCTGGGACATCAGATTCAGTGAAGCCGGGCTTACTGCAACCTGCGATAATGCGGGGACGAACGGCTGTTGGATCTCGTTTTGCTGGGTTTTTAGATAGCGAGAGGCGAATGTTCGTATATGAGTTTGGGGTGTTTAATCTAGATTTTGGCGCGTTCATGGTCGAACACCGCGATACGTTGGTTAATGGTCCACGATTGGCAAGGGCCTCCGCCAGAGGTTATGCTGTGGTTCCCCTAGGCTCTAACGGACTGTACGTGCGCACACCACGTCAACTTAGCTCCGTAGATAGAATTCGTGAATCCAGCGTTATGATTCATCCGAACCCTGCTACAAACACCATCACGCTAACGGGACTTCTTGATGGCGAAGAGATCGTACTCTACTCGCTGTATGGCGAACGGCTGTTATCCACGACGACGACCGATAGCAATCACCTGCTGGACGTTTCTCATTTGGCCTCGGGCAGCTATGGAGTTAGCGTCGGTCATGGACGCGCATTCAGTAAACTCGTGATTGTTCGGTAGTTGGTGGGTGCCTCTTCCACAGTTTGAAAGATGTTGCATTGCACGGCCGTAAACATCCAAGATCCAAGTCGTAAGTTCACCATGGCGAATTGCGGCGTCATTGGCAACACTAATGCTCCAACGCATGGACGACTCATGCACCTAACGCTCGCAGTGGCCGCCTTCGGCAGTAGGTAGAATTTGCGCTAACGTCTGCGTTTACGCTTCGATGTCTTTACCGTTGCCGCTCGCTTGCCGCTTCGCTTTGCCTTCCGCAGTTGTTGCGGTTTGCGCTTGACGTTCTTGCGAAGCTTCGGCTTGGTAGTGTTCCGCGACTTCTTCACAACAGAGCGCTTGGTAGGCGCGGTTGCTGCAGCAACGCCCTCGTCCTCTGCATCTGTCGTTTCGTCGACGTCAACAATAGTCGTGGTATCGCCTGTGGTAGCGTCGTACCGGAATTGTGCCAAGGTTACTGCCACGTGGTTTTCCACGGCCTTAAAGGTCCGTACAGCGGGTCCGTTGCTAATCACCGCAAACGCCAAATCGGTGCCGTCGGCTGCACGTACAAAGCCGCTAAGCGCACTGACGTTGCGCAGCGTGCCTGTTTTGCCCACGCAGTTGTTCTCGGCAGGAGTACCAATCATGCGACCGCGAAGCGAACCGTCACGGCCGGCTACCGACAACGTTGAGCGCCATGCTTGGCCCCATGCTTGCATGTAGGCAGATCGCAAAAGATGGACTTGCGTTACTGCACTAGAGCGGTTGCGTCGCGAGAGGCCGCTACCGTCGTTAAACATAGCCCCATACATCGGAACGCTCAGCGAATCGAGAACTTCGATTATGGCGCGTTTGGCTCGTGCAGCGGTACGGACGTACTCTCCGCAGTGCGCACCCACCATCATAAAGCAGTGTTCGGCAAGGTAGTTATGACTGCGCTTGTTTACCACAGAAGCGATGTCTGTTAAGGGGCGTCGAAACACGGCAAGCGACGTAGCCCCAGCGGGGGCTGCTCGTTCGGCTACGGTGCCATTTACAACAACACCACCACTAGCCAGGCGCGAGGCAAAGATTCCGGCTGCCGTTAGCGCAGGACGTGGCATGGTAAACGAACGGCTTAGCGTACGACCTGCGGGAGGACGTCCAGCAATGACGAACGTCGTGTGTCCTTGAGCGTCAGTTGTTGGCCGAATCGACAGTCGGCCTTTGCTACCAAGTACGTTTACCGAGAGCGAAGCGCTGGTAGGCACTGTTTGTGCGCGCACGGTTCCGCCAACGTTCGACACCACGACGGTAACCACACCATCGTTCACGGTTAGCGCTGTTATTGGCGGCAACGGTTGCACAACCTCGCCATCGCCACTGTACTGACTACGTTCTGGCACATCATCAAAGCGAAAGCCATCGCCAAGAACACTACCTGTGATGCGTCGCACACCGGCTGCCCGAATGCGGTCTGCTATATACTCCAAGTCGGGCGTGGTAAGCATGGCATCACCATTGCCCACAAGGTAGACGTTGCCCGTGATGACGCCATCCGACAACGTGCCATCGTAGAGCACTTCGGTGTTGACGGTTGCCCCTTTCCCGTGAAAGTAGAAGGCGGCAGCCGTGCTAAACAGCTTGGTAGTACTGGCGGGGGTCAGGGCCTGCGTGCCGTTGAGGTCGAACAACGCCTCGCCCGTCTTTACGTTGATAACAGCAGCAGAAACGGTAGCACCACGCATAGCAGGGCCACGCAGCAGGGCGTGAAGGCGTTTGCCTAGAAGTTTGACCGATTGTGCAGAATCGTAGGCCGATGGTATGCCGGTACGAAGCTGCGGAATAGTGCGCGTCGTATCTGTGCTATGGGCCATAGCCACACAGCCCAACGTGACGACGATGAGGGCAAGGATGCGATAGGTTAGGGTCATTCTCTTTGCTGCACCGCGAACCTACGGAATGCCAGTAAGGTGATAGGCGTGTAGGCCGCATTGCAGTAAAAAGGCGTCTACATCTGCAACAAGTGTGGGCGATAGCGCATCGAACCACGTGATGCGTTGATCGCGCTTGAACCATGTCTCCTGCCGTTTCGCATATCGCCGTGTCGACTGTTGGAACTGTGCAAGGGTTTCGGCACGAGACTGCGAGCCAGCTAGGTAAGCAACGCATTCTGCATAGCCGACGGTTTGCATGCACTGGTCGGAGGGACTGAGTCCTGCGCCAAGAAGTGCTTGGGTTTCTTCGAGCAATCTAGGCAGCATGGCATTGCAGCGCTGATTGATGATGCTATATAGGCGCTCACGCGGCATAGTAAGTCCCACGCGTATAGTCTCGAACGGAACCTCGAGTGGGGCATGCTGCCACGTTTCGGAAATTGGCCTACCCGTTGTGGCATGATATTCCAATGCGCGCTGGATTCGTCGAGGATTTCGATCGGCATATCGCTCTGCTGCTGCACGGTCTACAGCACACAGTCGTTCCCATGCGGCGTCCTTGCCCTCTAAATCAATAATGCGTTGCACCGCCAGCCGAACACGTGCTGGCGTTGGTTCGAGTTCGGGGCTAAGCCCATCGGTTAGCGCTGTGATATACAAACCAGCACCACCCACAACAACCGGAAGGGTGGTAGGGGGCATTGCTTCAATGACGGATTGTGCGAAGCGGGCAAAGTCTGCTGCCGACCACGACGTTCCAGGTTGCAGCATCGCTACAGCATGATGACGTACGCGTGCGAGCTGTTCCGGCGTTGGAGCAGCAGTGCCCACTTCCATGCCAGCATACACTTGGCGGGCATCGGCACTGATAACCTCCATGCGATATAGCCCGGCAAGGGCAACGGCTAGCGCCGTCTTTCCCGTGGCCGTAGCTCCGCAGAGAACAAGAACGAGACGTTTATCGGACACCGTCCTGCCAGCCTTCGGCGCCGATGAGGGGCACGAACTTGAATGGGCCGAGATCTTGGGCCGACCACGTTTCGTCGCCTGTACGCGTTACACTGTACAGTGTCTGACCAACGCGGTCGCCCACGGGGACGATTAGCCGCCCGCCAATCGACAGCTGGCGAGCTAGGGCCTCGGGCACATCGGGGGCACCCGCTGTAACGAGGATTCCGTCGAACGGAGCTTGCGCGGCCCAGCCGATGCTGCCATCGGAAACTCGCGTGTGGATATTCTGTAACCCTAAGCGACGGAAGCGTTCGCGTGCTTGGTGCGACAAAAGGGCATGGCGTTCGATCGTGTAAACGATTGCACCCAGAGCGGCAAGGACAGCCGCCTGGTAGCCGCTGCCGGTGCCAATCTCGAGGATTTTGCTGCCTAGTCGTACACCCACGGCCGACGTCATGGTTGCCACCGTAAAGGGCTGCGAAATCGTCTGCAACTCGTCGATAGGCAGTGCTGTGTCGTCGTACGCATTCGCGGCTAAGACGTCGGGAACAAAGGCCTCGCGCGGTACGACGCCGATAGCGGCAAGTACCGCTTCGTCGGCGATGCCCCTTTCACGAAGAACATGAACAAGCTGGGCGCGGCGTTGGGTGAAGAGCGAAGAGGACAGGGTAAGAGGCACGGAATGGGATGACACGAACAATGTTTCGAAAATGCGGTTACGCCGCGGCCAATGCGGCAAGACGTTCATTCAAAATGGTCTTAACGTTGGCGGGGGCAACGTCGGATTCAAGCACACCCTGATAGGCGATTGAGAGTTTACCTGTTTCTTCAGAAACGATAAGCACGACAACATCTGCCTGTTCGGAGATACCCAAACCGGCGCGATGTCGTGTTCCTAGCACGACGCCATTGGCGCGTTGTTGCGAGCTAAGCGGCAGAACACAACGCGCAGCAACGATCGTCGTGTTATCGATAACAACGGCGCCGTCGTGAAGGGGGGAGCGAGGGTTAAATATCGACAGGATAAGCTCCGAGCTTACTGCGGCTTTTAGCTCAACGCCCGTATCCACGGTAACCTTGATGTGTTCGGCACGCGAGAACACGATGAGGGCGCCTATGTGCTTCGATGCCATTTCGCGGACGGCGTCTACGACGTCGTCGATGGTCTCCTGATTCGATGTTCGCATGAACAAACGGAACAGTCGCGTCTGCGTAACTAGGAGCAACACCCTGCGAAGTTCGGGAGCAAACAGGATAATAAAGGCCACTAAGCCGATATCGGCGATGCGCCTGAGTATCCAGTTTAGGGACTTCAGGTTGGCAGATTCGGTAATAAACGACAGGGCAAGGATGAAGACTAAGGCGATCAAGATCTGGACGGCTACTGTGTCGCGCAACATGCGCCACACGAGGTAGAACACGGCAGCAATGAGGATGATATCGACAAGATCGATCCACGTGATGCCAAGAAAGCCGATGCGAAAGAGCTCGTTCATTCCGCCGATGATGGTGCCGAGGGCTTACGCGGTTCGCCGCCATTGGAGTGGTCGGAGGCATTCTTGCGGGCCGCGTCGCGCTCATAGGCCTCGACGATTTCGGCAACCAGGCGATGTCGAACAACGTCGGTCTTGCCAAACTCAAGAAACTCAATGCCGCGTATGCCACTAAACAGGCGGTGGACGTCCAGCAAGCCACTCTCTACACGGGCTGCAAGGTCTACCTGCGTGATGTCGCCCGTGATGATGGCCTTGGAGTTTTGACCTAATCGCGTGAGAAACATCTTCATTTGCATGCGAGTGGAGTTCTGGGCCTCATCGAGAATAATGAACGAGTTGTTGAGCGTACGACCGCGCATGTAGGCAAGCGGTATAATCTCGACGATGCGCCGTTCGAGCATGCTCTTGAGTTTGTCGGGGCTCACCATGTCGGCTAATGCATCCAAGAGGGGACGCAGATATGGATCAATCTTTTCGGAGATATCGCCTGGCAGAAAGCCAAGCGATTCACCGGCTTCAACGGCTGGACGGGACAGAATAATACGCGACACCTCGTTAGCACGTAGGGCCGACAACGCCATTGCGACAGCTAGAAAGGTCTTGCCTGTTCCTGCAGGTCCAATGCTAAACACCACGTCGTTGCTGCGCACTTTTTGATAGTACTCCATCTGCTTCGGAGTGCGAGCGCGGATAACTTCCTTCTTACCAAACAGGATAACCGAATCTAGGTCCTCTGTGGTAAGCGGCGGCTGCTGAGCGGCGCGGCCGCCATGAACCAGATCGATGATCATGGATACATCGGTCAGCGACAGGGAGCCGTTTCGCTGAAGAGTGTACATCAATTCGTTGATGATGGATTCGATCTTGCGAACTTCGGCCGACTCGCCGCGCAGGATGACTGTGTCTCCACGAACCGTGATGGCCGTGTCGAACTTGTTCTCGATGAGCTGCAGGTGTGACTCATGCGAGCCAAACAGCTCTACGGGGTTGACGTCCCCGATGCGGATCTTTCGTTCAACAATGTTCATGTACAACGTGAATATCGGTATGTAAACGACAACAGCGAGCCCGGAAGACTCCGAGCTCGCTGTTGCATGATGGTCAAGGATGGTAGACGCAGATTAGTTGCCAGCTTCGCTGGATTGCTTTTGCTTGGCCGGGGCCTCTGGCTGAGGAGTCGTAGCAGCGGCAGCTTCGGCGGCTGCGCGAGCAGCGCGCTTCTTGCGCCAGTACATACGCTCGGCCTTGGTTTCGTCGTCGGTCTTTGGTCCAGCAGGTGGCACTTGCAGTGTCCAACCTGGTTGAATCACATCCGGGTTCTTGATTTGGTCGGTATTCGCTTGCCAAATCTTTGGCCACTGGAATGGGTCGCCGTAGATCTCAGTCCTGCCAGCGATATTCCACAAGCAGTCGCGGTTTTCAGCCCAGGTGCCAACAACATATCCCTTGATCTTCTTCTCGCGATAGAGGCCCTTGATGTCACGGCCAAGAGCAACGATACGGTCGAAAAATTCGGGCATTACGGCAACTCGCTCGCGGCGAAGAGCGTTGAGCTGACGCTCAAGATCGCGCACTTCGGCTTGACGGTCGGCAAGTTGGTCGTCGTTAAGTCGTTGCATTTCGCGAACGCGACCTTCTAGCTGTCCCAAACGTTGGCGGAATGCCGCAACATCGGCTTCGCTTGCACCGAGCAGTGCATATAGGTCGTCGTTGCACTTCTTAGCCGCGGCAACTTCGGCAGCAAGGTCATTCTCAAGCTTCGCTACGCCGGCTTTCGCTGCTTCGAGCTTGGCCTTTAAGTCGCTATTAACTCCCTGAAACTGCTGTATGCGGGCATCTGCCTCATCGCACAACAGTTGTTCGTCGGGCTTCGATGCTGGAGGTGGGGCAACCTGTGCAACGGCAATGCCGGCAAAGGTCATGAGTGCCACCACGGTCATCAGAAAGGTCTTCATGTGTTTTCTCCTGTGATTTCGTTTGAGATGAGTGGGTGGTGGTTAACGGCGCTTCTTTGGTGCTGGTGGCGCCGGTTCAACTGGGTCTGGAGCGTTAGGGTCCCAATCGGGCCAAACGTTCGGGAAGCGTTGCAGCTTTTGCTCAACGAACGATTTCTGTTCAACGCAGCGGCGTGTTTCGGCTTGGCGCGATCCCAGTTCGCCTTTAAGCTTTGTGGCATTCTTTTCGGCCATCTCGATGTCGGCCGTTAGTTGCTTTTCATCAGCTCGCAACTGCTTGATCGTAGCAAGTTGTTCTTCCTTGATCTTACACGTGCAAGAACTAAGAACAACGGCTGCACCAAAGGCAAGGGCAATGATACCTCCACTGCCAAATCGTGGTGTGCGCATGGTAAACCTCCGTAGTGAAACAATCATGATCGTACGTTATGTCGTAGCGGAACGCGGCCTTCGACCGCCCTGGCGCGCAAAGGTTCCCTATTGACCGTGCAAATATACGGCGAATGGCTTCTGTATCTGTACCAAGTTTCCACAACATACGGCCCGAAAGCTGATTACTGTGGCCGTATCTTTGTGGTTCTATGAAGACTACCCTAGACAAGACATACAGCGCCACAAATGCCGAACGTTCATGGTACGACACCTGGCTTGAACATCGCGCGTTTTCCTCTGCACCGTCCAACCGGCCAGCATATTCCATTCTGATGCCTCCGCCAAATGTGACGGGTATCCTGCACTTTGGCCACGTGCTCAACCATACCATCCAGGACGTGTACATCCGCTGGAATCGGTTAAGGGGCAACGAGTCATGCTGGTTCCCTGGGCTAGACCATGCCGGTATCGCCACGCAAACCAAGGTCGAACAACAACTGAAAGCCGAAGGACTGTCGCGCCACGACCTAGGCCGCGAAGCGTTTATCGAGCGTACGTGGGAATGGCGCCGGCAGTATGGCGATATCATCCTAGAACAATTGCGCCGCCTAGGTGATGCCGCAGACTGGGATCGTACGTTGTTTACGATGGACGAGTCAGCGTCGGACGCAGTCCGCGAAGTTTTCATTCGTTTATACGATGAAGGCCTAATTTACCGCGGCAAGCGCATCATCAATTGGTCGCCTGTGGCCCAAAGCGCTCTGAGCGACGAAGAGGTGATCTTCAAAGAAGTTCGCGAAAAAATCTACACGCTGCGCTATCACCTGCAGGACGGTTCCGGTACGCTTTTGCTGAGCACGGTTCGCCCCGAGACAATTTTTGCCGACGTGGCCGTGGCTGTCAATCCCAACGACGAACGCTACCAACATCTCATAGGCACCTACGTGATTGTGCCCCTAGCTGGGCATGCCATTCCGGTGATTGCCGACGACTATGCCGACCCCGCCTTTGGCACCGGTTGCGTTAAGATTACGCCAGCGCACGACCCCAACGACTTCGAAGTTGGCACCAGACACAATCTGCCCATGCCGTCGTGCATCAATGCCGACGCAACACTGAACGAGCTTGCCGGGCCCTATGCCGGCATGGACCGTTTTGTTGCCCGCAAAGCTGTCGTGAAAGCGCTCGTAGCTGCAGAGTTGCTCGAAAAGGACGAAGACTACACGCATAACGTAGGCTTCTCGGAACGCGGCGACGAGCCCGTAGAGCCCTATCTAAGCGATCAGTGGTTTGTTTCGATGAAGCCTCTTGCCGAGCCCGCACTGCACGCTGTGCTTGATGGTCGCGTACGCTTTCACCCAGAGCATTGGGTAAAAACGTACGAGCACTGGATGACGAACGTGCGCGACTGGTGCATTTCGCGTCAGTTGTGGTGGGGACATCGCATACCTGTGTATTACGCGCCCGATGGGCGCCAAACGGCTGCGCGTAGCGAAGCTCACGCTCGTGAAAAGCTCGGCCTCGATGGTTCGGTGCCCCTTACGCAAGATCCCGACGTGCTGGATACGTGGTTTTCTTCGTGGTTGTGGCCGCTAACCACCATGGGGTGGAAAGGTGAGGAGTTGCCGAATCTTCCTGTTGAAACGAAGCGGCTGATCGGCTACTACCTCCCAACAGACTTGTTGGTAACTGGTCCCGATATCATCTTCTTTTGGGTAGCGCGGATGATTATGTCCACGCTAAAGTTTGGCGAAACAGTGCCGTTTACCGACGTGTATTTTACGTCGATTATTCGCGATGGTAAGGGCCGCAAGCTCAGTAAGAGTCTGGGCAATTCGCCCGATCCGTTGGACGTCATGGATAAGTACGGCGCCGATGCCGTGCGATTTACCATGACGTACTTATCGCCCTTGGGCCAAGATGTTCGTTTAGAGGTAGACGAAGCCACGCAAGACGTTCCGTCGATGGAGCTGGGCCGCAATTTTGCCAACAAGGTTTGGAATGCTGGCAGGTTCTTGCAGATGAAGGCGGCAGAGCTTGGCGATGTTGAGATTACGGCTTCGTTGGATGCGCTAGCTGAAGCCGAGCGCACCGAGGCCGACCGTTGGATACTAAGCCGATGTGCATCAACAATCGAGGCAGTAGACAAGGCGTTGGCTGACCATCGCATTACGGAGTACGCTCGGGTGTTGTACGACGCGATATGGCGTGACTTCTGCGATTGGTATATCGAAGATGTAAAGATCCGATGCGCCAGCGATGCCGACGCTGCGTCGAAAGCGAGCGTGCTAGGTTTTGCATACGCCATTTACGAACGATTCTTGGCACTCTTACACCCAGTAATGCCATTTATCACCGAGGAGTTGTGGCATGGTTTGACCGGCGCTGATGCAACCTCATTCATTGGTATTGGGAATCGACTCGACGTGCCTACGGGCGCCGTCGACAACGAAGTAGAGCATCGCTTTGCCGTTTTGCAAGACGTTGTAGAGTCTATCAGGCGTCAGCGCAACGAGCTGATGATTCCTCCGTCCGAGCGCGTACCCGTTGCCATCGATGCACTGCCTGAATACGTGGCGTTGTTAAACTCGCAGTCGCACCTCGTACGAGGCCTTGGCCGCTGCAGTCAAGTTACTGTAGCCGAAGGTTTACCGAAGCCCCCTGGCAGTATTGTTGATGTTGTTCGAGGTATGGACGTGTACATGATTGTGCAAGGAATGGTTGACCTGGGCAAGGAACGCCTTCGACTTGAAAAGGAACTCGTCCGATTGCGTGGCCAGATCGTGGCACTTGACAAAAAGCTCTCCAACGAACGTTTTGTGCAAGGGGCACCGGCCGACGTTGTAGAAGCAGAGCGCAAGAAACGGTCGGACTGGGCATCAACCATTGAAAAACTTGAGCGTAACGTGGCCGCGCTGGCCGAAGGAGCATAATATGACGAACGCAGTACATATCGTCGAACCACTTCGCACACCTGTAGGTAGATATGGTGGTGCACTCTCGGGTGTACGGCCCGACGACATGGCAGCGCATGTTATTCGTGCCGTTGTAGAGCGGACGTCGATACCGGCCGATGCTGTTGCCGACGTATTCATGGGCTGTGCCAACCAAGCTGGCGAAGACAACCGCAATATTGCGCGCATGGCAGTGTTGTTGGCTGGATTGCCTGATACGGTGCCAGGGGTTACGGTGAACCGCCTCTGTGCTAGCTCGCTCGAAGCCGTGATACAGGGCTCACGTGCCGTACGCTGCGGCGATGCCGAGGTAGTGATAGCCGGTGGCGTCGAGAGTATGAGCCGGGCACCGTATGTGTTACCAAAGAATGCCACAGGGGCAGCCATGTTTGGTAACCTAACGGCCTTCGACACGGCCTTGGGCTGGCGTTTCCCGAATGCTGCCATGGCGGCGATGTTTCCGCTGGAGCCAATGGGCGAGACCGCCGAGAACATTGCGGAACGTTGGGGGATAAGCAGAGAGGCGCAAGATGCATATGCCTTGCAATCCCATCAGCGTGCGGTAGCGGCGCAAGCCGCAGGTGTGCTATCTGAAGAAATTGTACCAATTGAAATTCCCGGCAAAAAGGGGAATACCGTCGTTAACACTGACGAGGGGCCGCGGGCTGATACAACGCTTGAGCGCTTGGCGCAACTCAAGCCGGCATTCCGCAAGGGCGGCAGTGTAACGCCAGGGAATTCGTCGAGCTTAAACGACGGGGCCGTGGCGATGCTTTTGGCGTCGGATGCGGCGGTTGAACAACACGGCTTACGCTCGATGGGACGAATAATCGGCAACGGAGCCGTTGGTGTTGATCCGAGAATCATGGGCATAGGTCCGGTAGGGGCAATACGCCTCGCTTGCTCGCGCGCCGGCATACGAGTGCAAGATTTAGAGCTCATCGAGCTGAACGAGGCATTTGCCGTGCAGGCACTGGCCTGCGTGCAAGAGTTGGAAGTCTCTACCGACATTGTGAATGTTAATGGTGGAGCTATTGCACTGGGCCATCCACTTGGAATGAGTGGTGGACGAATTCTTGGAGCCCTTGTACGCGAAATGGAACGTCGGAACCTACGCTATGGCGCTGCGGCCCTCTGCATCGGCGTTGGCCAAGGCCTGGCCGTTGTGGTAGAGCGGTAGGGGAGCAGAGCAGGGCTTCAGCCCAACCCTCGTGCCTACCTTAGCGCGTGGTTTCGACTACGGGATGTGAAACGTTTCGCTCGGTTTGTTGTCAGTTGTATTGTCGTTCTCCTTCACACGACTCGCATCCTGTGGATAACTGTGTGGATAACTGAGCGAAAAATATCTTGCCAATTACTTGGAAATGTGATAATGGGGGGGGGGTAAGTTGCATACGTATGAATACGTATGCCTGTTAATCTCGACCGTGTCAGTACTGAGTGCACGCAGTATGAGCTGAGTCGAAAATTGGTGGCTAAACGTGTCGTACAGTAACTAATTTCACACTCTTCATAAGGAGTAACGTTATGAATGACGTTGTACGATGTTTGGGTATGCCATTGCGCAGCCGCAATCATCTTCGCGCTTCGGCAGCCATGGTGGTTGCCATACTAATGATAGCCCTTCTGGGCTTGGCTTCTTCGTCCGCTCAGGCGAACGACTCATGCAACTGTCAGGCGAATGTCACCCGAACGGTGACGTTCTGTATAGATGGCACAAACTATACGGCGAATGTGGACTTTTGTGAAGTGAACAATCCAAATCCTGCACAAGGACAATGTAATCCAGCCGTTCAGGACCGTAAGTCAACTCTCAGGAAGATCTGCTTCATTGGCGCGCAACCCACAGGTGTGACTGATGCTGACATAATAGGATACCTACTCTGCCATATCCAATCAACAGGTTGTAATCGACCTCCAGATCCGCCGAATCCGTATGGTTTTACTGTAGCAAACAATAATCGATTCTGCTGGGAGATTAAAGTGCCTAAATGCACGATGCGTGAGAATGGGTGCATCGTTCCATGCGGAGAATGCTATTATTGCATCCATGCATTTGAGTGGATTCGAGAGGGATTGGGACAATGCAGATTTACACATGTTGTTTGTGATGGACCAAATTGTACGTCGGAAAACTGCCTCCAAAATGATGGTTGTCCATCCGTAAAGTGCTGTAATTAACAATTGGCTGCCGGTTTTTGATTGCGCTTATTCAAGAGCTGGCAGCCAATAATATAATGAAACGGCATCCAATTATTTGTAAATGCAATAATTTCAGATCAACCTTTATGACTGTCTTTTGAAAGCATTATATTTGCGAGACCTACTAATGATGGAATATATAAAGTCTTCTATTTCAATTGTTTTCTTGAGCATTTCACGGCTTTTGTCGAGACATATTGCATTATCGGCGCTTTTGCTTTTCAGTTTCGTGAGGACATCATTCTGCTTTCAGTCTGATGAACTTATTCGGGCGTCGAGAACAACAACACCTGCTGGATTAGGCGGTACGCTTCAGAATCCAAGTTTGATTAAAGATGATATTTTGATATCTTTCCTATGGAAGCGTGGATTAATTATTACACGACTTAATAGTCTGGGATCGCAATCATTGCTCGATGATCGAGCACTTAGCACTATGGATTATTATTTTCCAATAGCTTCTGCTAGTGGTGTATGTGCACGACTGAGAACGTTAGATGGACCTGTACTACATGTTGACACAAACTTGAGCATTATTGTGTACATCGCTACAGAGGAGATTTTTGACAACGGGTACTTTAGAAATTACACCCCTCTGCTTGGTTCCAGCCCTATGCAGTTATCGACGGATCATGGTCAGTCATTCATAGCGACTATACCTGAGTCTGTTATGTTGATTCAACACAAAGAATTATTGCTCGGCGACAGTACCTTGATGTTCGAATCGCTTACAGACCGTAGAAATTATGTATGGCTAGCCGACTCGAGTCCTCGACTCTTGATAACACCGTTCAAGCTGAACAGTAATGCAACCACGCGCATGTCGGCTCGCAGTGCTCCTCTTACGATGTATACGATTGTTCGCCCAACCCAAACCAGCAGGCAGTGGAATCTAGCCATTGGAACGCTGGGCGATACGACGTTAACACGTATTGATACGCTGTTGGTGAACGGCACGCACCGAACGTTACGACCACACATCGTAAGCAACATGTGGGCCGATAGTGTGTTCTATGCCGATTCTGCCGGCTGGCAGTGTATCCTAACACCCACAGGCAACTATTCCGTTGAGTGTCCCATACGCGTTGACGAAGCTCGCTCCGAACGCGAGTGGTTGTATGTGTTTTCCTACGATGCGGATTCTATACGTGTGGCATTTACAAGTCGTTCGCAGTACCCGCAGTGGACAACGTGGTCGGTTCATGCAGACTTTAGCCGTTTACGCCATCCTTATCACCCCTTCGCTATCAAGCTCTTTGGTCCGCATGGCGTCTCGTTAACCCGTGCAAACCATAACTCCATGATATCGTCGCCCATGCATCCGTATCCGTTAGCATTTGGTGCCATTCTAGCTTCACTCGACAATTTACAGCTTCAACGCATGCTTTGCACGTGGACAGATGCGACGGGTATTCCAGTTACTGTCGATGACTATGGCCGCGTTCTGCGCCGCGAGCTCGATCACCCCACGAAACCTACGTACGTCACGTATCCAGGGCTGTTGTTTGATGAGCGAACCGACGTCAATTCCTATATCGAGGATCCCAACTCCACCCTTCCCTGGTTTGGCGTGCGTACTCCCCAGCCATGGCAGGTAGGGGGCACCGATACACTGGCGCATAGCGGCAGCGTCGTGCGCCGGCTGCTACGTCGTGGCGACGTGCAAGACACGGTATGGCGTGGCTTTACTACGGCCTTTGCCCGCATCGACGCTAGCACGTGGAGCGTTGCCAACCACGATGCCCTGTGGGTGCGCACCGGTGCCGATACGATGCGGCACGAGTTAGCGCCCCTGCGCACAGCCACGGGCTTGCTGCCGGGTTATCCTTCGTCGATCACGCCGCTGGGCGGCACCGGCCGTCTGCTGCTGTCGTTCTACGGCACCATGCGCAGCGACTCGGACTTTGTACCGCAGCCCTACCGCCACGGTGGCCTTGCCGTGGTAGATGGCAGGCAAGAGGTGCGCAGTGTACCCCTGCCGGCCGAATGCGGTAGCTACGTCTATCCCGTGCATCGCCTTAGCGACGGAACGCTGGTGGCTCTTACGGCAGCCATGCGCGAAGATACTGCCGACGGTGAACGTCGAACGCCACAGTTGACGAACGTGCGCTACGTACGCTCGACCGATGGGGGAGCGTCGTGGACGTCGTCGGCCCCGTTGTTTTACTCGGGCGAGTGGCTACCCTGTACGGGCAAGGTTATCGACCTTGGCGGTGGCTACGTGCTGGGCGTAATGCCGGGCTCGGTGGTGGTAAGCACCGATGGCGGCCGCACGTGGGACTTCGACGAGCGCGTGCCGGCGTCGATGCGTGCCATCGACATCCACCTTGCGGGCAACAACCTGCTTGTGGCAGCCCACGATGGCCTCTACCGCATCAATGGCGTTACGAGCGTCGATGGCGACGCGCCGCTGCTCCCGCCACGGCGAGAGCCGCTGGCCATGTCACGCCAATCCTTCCGTGCCCACGTTTCCACGCTCGACGCTGCCGCGGTCTACGACATGGGTGGTCGCGTGCTGTGCACGTCGCAGGACTGCGAGTCCATCGACAGAATGCCGTTGCCCCTTGGCAGTGTGGTAATGGTGGTAAGCACATCGGAGCGAAGGATGTATTATGTGGAATAGCTCGACCATACAAGGGTTTCAACCCAATCCCAGTGGCTTCTTTAGCGCGTGGTTTCCACTACGGGATGTGAAACGTTTCGCTCGGTTTGATGTCTTGATACATTGTATTCTAGTCTCATACGACTCGATGCCTGTGGATAACTGTGTGGATAACTGAGCGAAAAATATCTTGCCAATTACTTGGAAATGTGATAATGGGGGGGGGTAAGTTGCATACGTACGAATACGGATGCTTAGTGATTTCGAACGTGTCGGTACTGAGTGCACGCAGTACACACAGATTCAAGAATCGGTGGCTGAACGTGTCGTACGCTAACGGACCTTCAAACTCTCCCTAAGGAGTACGGTTATGAATCATGTTTTGCGATGTTTGGGTATGCCTGTGCGCAACCAAAAACGTATACGCGCTTCGGCAGCCATGGTGGTTGCCATGTTAACAATGATGTTGTGGGGTACAAGCCCTACTACGATGAGGGCAGACGACGATGCTTGCACATGTACGGTGAATAAAACGTACAATGTAGATGTGTGTATCGACGGTACGACTTACAACCTCGATGCAAGCTTCTGCGAAACGAATTATCCTCTTAACAACTTGCCAATGGGTGACTGTGAAACTTCGAATGGAATCAATCGCAAATCGACGCTACGTAAGATTTGCTTTACAGGAACACCGCCCACCGGGGTTAGTGACTACGCCATTATTTCTCATCTACTTTGTCACATTCAGGCGACTGGCTGTGCTACTCCAAACTCGCCTTATGGATTTACGGTGCCTGGGCCACCTGTGAGTTTATATTGCTGGGAGATCAAGGTTCCGAAATGCACGGCCAGAGATAATGGCTGTATCGTACCTTGTAGTGATTGCAAGTTCTGCATCCACGCTTTTACTTGGCAAAGAACTAGCGGCGGTTGTGGATTGTTGCGCCATAGAACATGCAACGGACCCAACTGCGATGGCACAAGTTGTTACGAGAATGACGGCTGCCCAGTGATAAGCTGCTGCAATTAGTTTCGGTGATCCTAACGGGTGGATCCGTAGTGCTCACCTGTTCGGTTCCAGAACATATTAGTTTTAACTTAGTATCCTACTGATCTAATTCTCGAATACGTCATGAATGCAAAAAATACTTGCGTTTATATGTTCAGCATTTTGTTTGCGATTGTTGATCTATACTCGCAGAGTGAAATCTTGGCGCAAATTGTAAAAATGTCTCAGTTTGGCTCTCGAGGCGCATTATTGTCAATTGATCAGTTGCCTACGGCCGATGTATGCGTTGTCTATCATCAGAAGATAGGTTTGTTCCGCTTTGATGTGGATGCGTTGCTTGCGGAACTACTTTTGGAGTCGAGTCCACTATCAGGAATGGACCATGTTGTCGGTTCTTCATATCGTCGTGATAGTTTAGTATTGCTTTTAGGTAAGCCTCCTCAGTTTCTGGGAATAATACATTCTCAAGGTACGACCTTAGACATTCGCGATGCGTATATCGACGATGTTCATGCGTTGCGATGCGAAGGGTGTCCTCTTGAGCGACATCTCTATAATCACGACGTATCGTGGGACCTTGGTGAAACATGGATACCATTAAGTCCTGATTCACTGGTGATTGAGAGTCAGTTTAAGCCGGGTGACAGTGTGCTTTCATACTGGGGACGAGATGGCTACTTATACGTGCTGCTGCCCGGAGAGGATAATCAGGCAGTCGTGACAGGCATTTCACGACGTGTATGGAGTATGCTTGATATTGGCAACGGTAGGGATAATGTTGCATGGGATTCGTTCCAATCACTGTGGGCTATTCAGCGTTTACAGGGAGGAAGAAGAAACCTGCTACAAGCAGACGTTGGCGACACAACACATACCACCTATGATTCTCTCATTGTTGATGGAGTTTACGATCGGATTAGTCCAATTGCGCTCCGAAAACTGTGGGCCGACAGCATGTTATATGTTGGTCAAGGGGGAGTGGGTGCAGTTCTTCGAAATGAAAAGTTGACTACGTTCCCATTTCCATTTGTTCCACAGGATGTTTTGGTCTTTCGCCAGACAATATACTTGTTACGGTATGACCAAGACTCTGTGCGAATTGCCTTGGCAACACGTGGAACTTTTCCTTCGTTTAACGTGTGGTCGTTGCATCGAGATTTTGAGCGACGCAAATTCACATATACCGATTTGATAACAGCACCACTCGGATCATTAGGATTTGTTTCACACCGTGGTGAATCTTTTTCGTTTCTCTGTCGGCCTGGTGAACATTATCCACTGTTATTAGGTGCCATCTACGGAGATGAGTTAGAAGCTACAAAGCGTTCATTTATCAATGTTTGGGCTGACGGAACTTCTCTCCCAATTGCTGTTGACGACCTTGGTAGAGTTTGCCGAATCGAGGGTCGAAGGGAAGTTAAAGTGACCTATCCCGCCCTACATTTCGACAACCTAGTACTCCCTAATGATTTCAACGGTCATGTGGAACGCACCCTTCCCTGGTTTGGCGTGCGTACTCCCCAGCCATGGCAGGTAGGGGGCACCGATACACTGGCGCATAGCGGCAGCGTCGTGCGCCGGCTGCTACGTCGTGGCGACGTGCAAGACACGGTATGGCGTGGCTTTACTACGGCCTTTGCCCGCATCGACGCTAGCACGTGGAGCGTTGCCAACCACGATGCCCTGTGGGTGCGCACCGGTGCCGATACGATGCGGCACGAGTTAGCGCCCCTGCGCACAGCCACGGGCTTGCTGCCGGGTTATCCTTCGTCGATCACGCCGCTGGGCGGCACCGGCCGTCTGCTGCTGTCGTTCTACGGCACCATGCGCAGCGACTCGGACTTTGTACCGCAGCCCTACCGCCACGGTGGCCTTGCCGTGGTAGATGGCAGGCAAGAGGTGCGCAGTGTACCCCTGCCGGCCGAATGCGGTAGCTACGTCTATCCCGTGCATCGCCTTAGCGACGGAACGCTGGTGGCTCTTACGGCAGCCATGCGCGAAGATACTGCCGACGGTGAACGTCGAACGCCACAGTTGACGAACGTGCGCTACGTACGCTCGACCGATGGGGGAGCGTCGTGGACGTCGTCGGCCCCGTTGTTTTACTCGGGCGAGTGGCTACCCTGTACGGGCAAGGTTATCGACCTTGGCGGTGGCTACGTGCTGGGCGTAATGCCGGGCTCGGTGGTGGTAAGCACCGATGGCGGCCGCACGTGGGACTTCGACGAGCGCGTGCCGGCGTCGATGCGTGCCATCGACATCCACCTTGCGGGCAACAACCTGCTTGTGGCAGCCCACGATGGCCTCTACCGCATCAATGGCGTTACGAGCGTCGATGGCGACGCGCCGCTGCTCCCGCCACGGCGAGAGCCGCTGGCCATGTCACGCCAATCCTTCCGTGCCCACGTTTCCACGCTCGACGCTGCCGCGGTCTACGACATGGGTGGTCGCGTGCTGTGCACGTCGCAGGACTGCGAGTCCATCGACAGAATGCCGTTGCCCCTTGGCAGTGTGGTAATGGTGGTAAGCACATCGGAGCGAAGGATGTATTATGTGGAATAGCCTAATCAGAGCTGGAACGTTCGCCGTTGCCGCACTTCTTGTTACAAGCGCAACTCCCCAGGTGGATGTGTTGACCGTTGAGACACGGCAGTCGGTAGTTACTAGCACCCTCAACTTAGAATTCTACAATGCATACGCTAGTAGTGGTGCCATTCAACGGTGTATCCTTTCGGATGTTCGTGGTGCGTTGTTGTTGGACTTTACAGCAGAGGTAGACAAGCAGCGTCGAGGTAGGCAGGATGTTCCGTTGAATGTGTCGGGCTATGCATCGGGTACTTACTATGCTGTTGTAACCTGTGCCTACGAGACCATAACGCTGCCGTTTGCCGTGGTGCGTTAGATCCTCTCTGCCGCCTCTCGGATGCCATAAGCTACGTAAGAGCAAGGTGTTACGCAGTCTTACGTGAAATGAGCATGACTCGACTACCGTCGTACAATTGCTGACATCAGGTACGGAAAGGCTATGCTAACTTTGTGCAATGCTTCAAGTTCCCAAGAGTGTATGCGTCGTTGACGACGACAGCATTTACCAGTTCACCACAGCTCGCATGATTCAGCTAGTTGATGACTCCGTTCAGGTGTTGTCGTTCGGCGATGGCGAGCAAGCCATACGCCATATCCATGCGAATGTTGGCAACAGTGAACTCTTGCCTGACATGATACTCTTGGATATCAACATGCCGTTCATGGATGGGTGGGAGTTCCTTAAGGCATTTGATGAAGTTAAGGATCGCCTAGCTAAGCAGATTTGTATCTACGTTGTAAGCTCTTCGATTGATGAGCGTGACGTATCTAGGGCCAAGAGTATCGGATACGTCGCAGATTACGTCGAGAAGCCGGTAACGACCGATCGTCTTCGAGAACTGCTGCTTCAGTATGCTGGTAGCGTCAACTAGACGTCCACGACTTTAGCCGTTGCATCGATGCCTGCCCCAGATCTCCAGTGTCTCCTCGATGCCATTCCCGACTTGTTGGCCATGGTAGACGTTTCGGGTACCGTTGTTGCTTCGAATGCTGCGTTATCCCAGCGGGTACAGTCGACGCAATCCGATACCATACCCGTGGCACTGGGCCTTGACCTTGGCGTATGGAGACGATCTTTGGATAGTGCCTTGGCAGGCAATGTGTCGGAGTATACAGCCGATGTATTGACGTCCGACGGACGTCATGCTGTCCTTGCATGTACCATGACGCCACTCGTCTCATCTGACGATTCCGCCACAGGCATCCAGGTGCAGTGCGTTGCCGTGCGCATAAGCGATGTTACAAATGAGCAGCAGCGTGGCTATCAAACCGAACAGTATGCTGCGCGCCTGAAGGAACTCGTCGAACGGTACGAAGCCATATCGCATGCCACACATGATGCTGTTTGGGATTGGGTAGTTGATGACAATACGCTTGCATGGAGCCGCGGCATCTTTACCAACTTCGGACACGATGTTCGGGTAACGTCGTTATCGTGGTGGGAAGACAACATTCATCCCGACGACGTTGAAGACGTGGTTACGTCGTTAACGGTATGGTCCGAATCGAATGATGAAACATGGTCGTCCGAGTATCGATTTCGATGTTCGGATGGAACCTATCGATGGGTGTACGACCGAGGGCTTATGCTACACGACCAGGGACGTCGCCGGTTGATTGGCGCCATGATTGACGTAAGTGAGTTACGCGGAGCCATGGCACGCATAAGCCGTCAGAACGAGCTCTTGCGTGAGATTGCGAGCATGAGCTCGCATCAACTACGTGGACCGCTTACGTCGTTGATGGGACTGCTCTACCTGTACGACAAGGAGCATCCAAGTAATCCTGTGAATGGACAGGTGATCGATTACCTTGACGTTGCTGCTCGCAACCTTGATAAGATCATCCATCAGGTGATACAGCATACATCGCGCGCGGCCGCCGTCGACGACACGGAACGTCTGCCTGCGCAGGAGCGTTGACCGCTCTACCGTATATTTGCCCAACTGTTCACCGACACTTGCTTTGACCTATGTACACAAGCCCTCACTTGGTGCTGCCCCGCATTGACAACCTAGCCGATATCGACGTTTACATGGCAAACGGAGGCTATCAGCAGTATCGCAAGGCCCTTGGCATGACGCCGGATGAAGTCATTGACGTCGTCAAGAAGTCGGGCCTTCGCGGCCGCGGCGGCGCATGCTTCCCAACTGGACTCAAGTGGAGCTTTATGCCCAAGGGCAACGACAAGCCCAAATACCTAGCAATCAACGGCGACGAGTCGGAACCAGGTTCGTTTAAGGATCGGCAGATCTTTGAGTCCAACCCGCATCAGCTTATCGAAGGCATCTTGATTGCCGGCTATGCGATGGGCATCGAAAAGGCCTTCATCTACATTCGCGGCGAGTACCATGCGTGGGTTGACATGATGCAACGCGCCGTCGATCAGGCCTATGCCAAAGGTGTCGTTGGCAGTGCCATGACGCAGACATTCGGCGGGTCGTACACCATCGACATCGTGGTTCACAAGGGTGCTGGTGCTTACATCTGTGGTGAAGAAACGTCGTTGATGAACTCGTTGGAAGGCGATCGTGCCTATCCACGCTACAAGCCACCGTTCCCTGCAAACAAGGGGCTCTGGGGCATGCCTACTACCATTAACAACGTTGAGACCATCGCCACTGTACCACCGATTTTGGCAATAGGTGCTGATGCCTATGCTGCTATCGGAGCACCCGGTCATACAGGTACCATTTTGTTTGGTGTCTCTGGCCACGTAAACAAGCCCGGAGTGTACGAACTCGAAACAGGCACACTGCTTACCGACATCATCTACAACCACTGCGGTGGTGTTCCCGGCAATAAGCGTATCAAGGCCATCATCCCCGGAGGGTCGTCGATGCCCCCTCTTCGAGGCGACGAGATAGACGGTGTACGCATGGACGAGGAAAGTCTGAAGCCACTGGGTACCCATATTGGTACGGCTGGCATTATGGTGATGGACGAGGATACAGACCTTGTAAAAGTTACGCTGCGTATCGCTCACTTCTACCACCATGAATCGTGCGGCCAATGCACTCCATGCCGTGAAGGATGCGGGTGGATGGAGAAAATTCTGCATCGCATCGACCATGGCGACGCAACGGTACAGGACCTCGATTTGCTGCTCTCTGTTGCAGGCAACATCGAAGGCAATACCATCTGTGCATTGGGCGATGCTGCCGCTTGGCCCGTGCAAGGATTCGTGCGTAAGTTCCGCGACGAGTTCGAGGCGCGCTGCAAGCCAAGCCGCAGCTTTTTGTCGCTGAATGTTGTCCACGGACGACGGGCTACTGCATCGACGCTCGTTCAGTCGACGTAATACAATATGTACGACTGGGGCACGCTGGCCTTTGCCTTCGGCCTTACGTTGCTAGCCGGACTGGCTACGGGCGTGGGATCTGCCATGGCCTTTTTTGCACGCAGAACGTCTACGAAGTTCTTGGCCATTTCGTTGGGCTTCTCTGCCGGCGTTATGATTTACGTGTCGTTCGTCGAGATTCTTCAAAAAAGCATCCACGCATTGGGCCATGCCTATGGCGACGTACTCGGTCATTGGCTTGCCGTTGGATCGTTCTTTACCGGCGTGTTCATCATTGCTATCATAGACCGTCTTGTACCATCGTACGAGAACCCACATGAGAACATGACCGTTGAGGCGCTCGACAACGCCGAGCTCGAAGCTGCCTTCAAGCGGAGATCGTCGCTATTGCGAACCGGCATGTTCACGGCAATTGCCATAGCCATTCACAATTTCCCCGAGGGGCTTGCCACGTTTGTGAGCGCCATTCATGATCCCAACCTTGGTATCGCCATTGCTGTGGCAATTGCCATCCACAACATTCCCGAAGGCATTGCCGTATCGGTTCCGGTCTATTACGCTACCCATGACCGCAAGAAGGCCTTTTTGTATTCGTTCCTGAGTGGATTAGCCGAGCCATTGGGGGCTGTGATTGGATTTCTTATTCTCATGCCATTTATGAGCGAAGCCGTCATGGGCATCCTTTTTGGCATTGTAGCAGGAATTATGGTCTTCATCTCGATCGACGAGTTGTTGCCTGCATCGCAGGCTTATGGCGAGCATCACCTTTCCGTGTACGGCATGATTGCCGGTATGGCCGTTATGTCAATCTCCTTGCTCCTGTTCCTTGCATGACACCACAACGCATCGGCATTGTTGGCGGCAGCTTCAACCCTATTCACATTGCCCATCTTATCATTGCCGATAGGTTTATCGAGCAATGTGCGCTCGATACGTGCATTTTCGTTCCTGCCTATCAATCGCCCTTCAAGGTTGGTGTTAGGGGGCATCGCGATCCTACGGCGCAACAACGATTCGACATGGTGAAGGCCGCAACGTCGCTGAATGCTCGGTTCGATGTAAGCAGTACCGAGATCGACCGTGGCGGCGTTTCGTTTACCATCGATACCGTACGCGAGTACCACTCCGCCCATCCGTCGGCTGAGCTTTACGTTCTCATCGGTAGCGACCAGGCCATAGAATTCGTTGGGTGGAAAGACTGGCAAGACATCTGCCGAATGGCCCAGCTCTGTATCGTTCGACGACCGTTCTTGCTAACGCATGAAATGGAAGTTCGCACAACGGAGCGCCTGAGCGTTGACGGTCGCTCGCCGAAGTGGATCAATGCCCCCTTGTTAGAGATCTCATCGACGGAAATTCGTGATCGTGTGGCCGCAGGGCAAAGTGTGAACTACCTGACGGTAAAGGCCGTGCGGGACTACATCTCGGAGCATGGACTCTATAGTGCGAACAACGAAGCTCCATAGAATCATCGTCGGTGTGCTATTGGCAATCGTTGCCATTGGCATGGCCTATCCAATGGTGTGGATGTTGCTGCTTTCCCTGCGTGCAGTGCCCGAGCAGTATGCATCGCTTGCGGACTTGATATTTGCGCCAACCACTACATCAAACTATTCGGATGCCCTTGGCAGCGACGACTTTGGTCGGTACATGCTCAACTCCGTCATCGTTGGCACCATCGTCACTGCTGGAAACGTACTGTTCTGTTTCCTCGTTGGCTATGCATTTGCGCGGCGTGCCTTTGCGTTTAAGGCCCTGCTGTTTGCTACGGTCTTAGGGGTGCTGATAATACCGCCGCACGTGGTGATGATTCCAATGTACAAGCTTATGGCAACACTTGGGTGGATTAACACCTATTGGGCACTGATAGTACCTTGGCTTGTGACGCCGTTTGGCGTGTTTCTTGTGCGACAATACGTTGCTTCGCTACCGGCAGAACTCGAAGATGCGGCTCGCATCGATGGGGCAGGCGAGTGGTACATTCTGTTCGGTATTGTGATGCCGCTTGCTCGTCCAGTGCTTACGGTGCTAGCCATTTATGTATTCCTGAGCAACTGGAACTCGTTCTTGTTTCCGTTCCTGTTTACCAACGACGAAGCGCACCGCACGCTTCCGGTGGGCTTGGCTTTCTACGTTGGCAAACAAAGCATAGACTGGGGACACCTTATGGCCGGAGCCAGCATAAGTGCCTTGCCCATATTGGCTCTGTTTATGATGTTCCAGCGACGCATCATTGAAGGCCTCACGGCGGGAGCGCTAAAGGAGTAGGGGGAGGCACGCTTCTGTCTCTGCTCACCGAGGTCCTCACCGTCAACCTACGTCCTAAGTGGACCATGTTGAATGTGTAAATTCGCAGTTACGTCAACCAAGAATTGTCCCATATCACTGTCATCGATCGAATCTATGAATGCAACATCGACTCCTGCCCTAGGGCATAGCACTGTTGGCCGGTCGGCTCTATACATCGCCGCTGGTGCCGTGGCAATCGTTCTTGGCGCTCAAGTAGCCATTCCGTTGCCGGGAACACCCGTGCCGTTGACGTTGCAAACGTTGGCTGTGGTGCTAGTGGGCTTCACTCTTGGAATGCGTCGGGGACTCGCGGCCGTGGCAACCTACTTGATGGCGGGTGCGGTGGGCGCTCCAGTGTTTGCAGGATTTTCGAGTCTTGCGTCGTTGTGGGGACCCACCTCGGGTTACTTGCTGGGCTTCATACCTGCCGTGATGCTGTGCGGTTATGCAACTGATAGGGGCGTCACGCATCCTCTTGCTCGATTTGTTCTTGCTGCCGTTGCTCAGGCAATCATCATCGCCCTTGGGTCGGTTATACTCTCAACCTTCGTTGGATGGCATCAGGTGTGGGCCATGGGTGTGGCCTGGTTCCTTGTTGGCGATGTGGTGAAGTCGGCCCTCGCCACTGGCATTATGTTCCGGAGGAGTGTACAACAATGATCGACCAGAATGATCGGTATCAAATGCGTTTGCTGGCAACGTTGATAGCCGACGAGATCGAGCGACGTCATCGTGCCGACCTTGCGCCAAAGTGGAAACATGCAACCGTCATTTTTCGACCAGAAGATACGTCGTTAAAGCAGCACGAGCTACCGATGGAGAAGTTCATGCATAAGGTTGTGATGATGCGTGATAATCTGCGGGTGTTGGAGCAACAGATCAACTCTAACAAGGATCTCGACGACGCCGAAAAGGTGAAGCTTCAAAGCTATATCACGCGGATCTATGGAAGCATGACGTCGTTCAATTTCATGTTTGCCGAAGAAGAGGACAAGTTCTAAGTCGACCCCAGCTGTGGAAACTTTGATTTGCACAGTTCTTCCACCTGCCGTATTTTCGCCGTCCGTCCAACGAACGACGGGCCCATAGCTCAGCTGGGAGAGCGCCACAATGGCATTGTGGAGGTCAGCGGTTCGATCCCGCTTGGGTCCACACAGCGTTGGGTCATCCCGACACTTTTGGGGGATCGTAGCTCAGTTTGGTTAGAGCGCCGCCCTGTCAAGGCGGAGGTCGCGGGTTCGAGCCCCGTCGGTCCCGCCCCCATCTAAAAAGCCCAATCACATGATTGGGCTTTTTTCGTTTCGTGCAGCACATCCGGTGCTCGCTATCCAGGCTAGTTCCACCGCAGCGCTACTACCACGTTCCTACCCGGTGCGCTGATACCCGATTGTGCTGTCCGATAGTGCACATCGAACATGTTCTCCACGCCTGCCGTTAGTGTGAGCCCATAGGTTATGCCAGCAGATACTCGTACTCCTGCAACGGTCCACGCCGGCTGACCACCCACAGGTATCGTCACGCCTATCAGGGGGCGATCGGCCGGCGCTATCTCGCGGTCAAGCCAAGCGGCGCTCCACCGTACGTCACCTTCAAGCGTTATCTGGCTTGTTGGCCGCCATGATAGTCGCGTGATGCCAAAGGCCGGTACAACGTGCTCAAGTGGTACGTCGTTGGTTTCATCGCGACCCACCGTGTACGTAGCCGACGCAAACAGCAACAGTGTGTTCCAGCGGGCTTCTGCCGATACATGTACACCAGCTATTCTTGCTGTGCCAACATTCTGGACGTTTACGGGAAGGAGTTTGGTGTCGTTTACCTCCAGCGAGTCCGCTCCAACCACGGGGCGTTTTTCAAGCGCATCGCTAAGCCACGACCTAAACAGGGTTCCGCGCAGCGTACACCACGCCGCCGGCGCTACTTCGATGCCCCCTTCAGCTGTTGTTACGTACACAGGGCCAAGCGTGGGGTTGGGAAGAGTAATGCGGCCCGGCTCGGCTTCGAATACCTTGGCGGCATCGTCAACATTAGGTGCCCGAAAGCCAGTGGCTAGATTGGCACGCACGGTGAGTAATGGGGCAGTACGCCATGAAACACCAATCGAACCCGTAAGGGCGGCTGGGTTCATTTCGATGTTGCTAAATGGCAAGGCAAACACGCTTGCTGGTGTTATCGTTGATCGCAAGGCAATGCTGGTAGCTCGAAGCCCGCCCGAAAGCGTAAGGGTGGGCAGCACATCCCATCGCAGTTGGGCATAGGTCGCAAGCGTGGTGTAGGTAGAGCCACCATCGGGGTAACGTGTGGCAGCAGGACGCGCGGTGTCGCGCGAAACGGAACGCTCCGTTGCACGGGAAGCAACGTTCTGGTGCGATACTTCGATGCCATAATACAGGTCGACTTCGCCTGTTGTTGGACGTTCAGAAAGACGCAGTTGAACGTCGGCGTTGAAGGTGAGGATTGAAACGTCCTCCTGCTGCGACCGCAGCCAATCGCTATTGAACGATCGTGAGTTGCGCGACTCACGAAACAACTGATGTCCGGCAACAACAGTTACGTTGCTTGCCCACCAATCTTCAACCAAGCCATTCACCGTGATGGCCTGTGCCAGCCATGTTTGTGGGCCGTAGTACCATTCGGCCGAGCGTGGTAGTGTTCTATTATTTTGGGTGCGCAATTCGACAAGTCTGTCGTAACGTGGAATATTCGAGCTAGTGGTAAACAACCCCGTGTATTGAACGGTCCAATCCTGTGCTAGGGCATAGCGCATCTTGTGCAACACATTCAGTTGGTCGTACCCACTTTCAACCTGAATAAGGGGCGTCGGATTTACACGTTGAGAATCTCTGCCGGCAATGCGCTCCACGTACCACGGCCGTAAGCCAAACTGCGGTGCTGCTGCGGGGAACACACTGCCAGAGCGAAGGTCGCCAAAGGACGTTGCCGTAACCGATGTATGGGTGGCAAACGACGTCCATTGCAGGTCGACGTCGGCATGAACGGTGCGTTCGTTGGCAGCACTACCAAAGCGTATCATCGAGGAAGCATGCGCGGCAAAGCTATCGCGTGAAAACGACGGTTGCTTGAGCGTTAACACGATGGCGCCTCCCAGGGCATCGGATCCGTACTGCACCGACCCTGGGCCAAACAACACTTCGGTGGATTGCAGCGAGTTGGCGTCGATTTTAATCAGGTTCTGCAGGTTGCCCGACCGGTAAATGGCATTGTTCATACGAATGCCATCCACAACCATGAGGACGCTGTTGGCAGCAAAGCCTCGCAGGCGTGGGCTACCGCCACCTTGCTGGCTGCGTTGTACAAACACCTCGCCTGTAGATTCGAGCATGTCGGCACTCGTGCCGGGATTACGCAGGCGCACGTCGGCCGTTGTGGTTGTTACCACTTGGCGGGACACCGTGGTGGCGCGCTCGGCCCAGCGGCTAGCGCTTACAACTACGGCTTCCGTCGTGTAGCTACGTCGTTCGGCTAAGGAATCAATGGCGGTAGAATCTCCTGATGAGCCATAGGTGTTGGCAACGGAACCACAAAGCAACAATACCAGGGGGAGGCAACGACTGAAGAACATTACCGGCAAATATACGCTGCGCGTTACGCCGCTGCGCTCCGCGACCAGCCCCGGTGTAGTGCGCAGCGCAATTCGGTAACCAAATCACACAAATGGACTTATAGGGGTGTGTAAGTAGTTCATCTTAAATATCCGGGAGGGCTGAATGTCGTTTCTGTACCGTTTTCAAGAGCCAAGAGCCAAGAGCCAAGAGCCAAGAGCCAAGTAGCTCGCCTCGTTATGTCTATCTTGCATCGATGATACTTTCGATGCTCTTCATAGCCACACAATCGGCCTTTGCGCAGCCAGGTTGCATAACCGGTGACCACATCCACCGCAACACGCGTATTACCGATGCAGGTAACAACTGTAATCACTGCACAGATAACCCACCCACGGTGTTGCTGCAGTTGCTGCACAGCTCAAAGCCCATTCTTCGGCTTACGAACAACAATGCTTCGGGCAATTGTTATGTTGGCCCAAGTGGTACATTAAGTGTGCATCATCCGGGTCAGAGTTTGCTTTCGGCCTGCGAGGCAAATCACGACTTCGCTCTGGTTGCGGCATCGACGGCCAACCATCTGTTGCTAAGCACGCGCAACAACACAGCAAGCATTCGCTTTGCTACTACTTCCTCGGCCGATGAATCATGGAATCCTAATAAAGAAAGCGGCTATGTGATTGGCGACGACATCGAGCGCATGCGCATTACCCCTGAAGGCAGCATTGGCATTTGGCAGCGAGAGCCCAAAGAAGCTGTACATGTGGGTAAGTACACGGCCATTCATTTAGGCCACGAAGTGGACATGCTTGGCTACAATTTTGTAAGCTTAGTTGGTAGCGATCATCGATTGTTAACGGGCACCTCGGGCTCGCCCGGCAAGGCCATGAAGGTTGGATTCTCACGGCATGGCTATCTGGAATTGGGTGCTGGCAGGACCGAAGATGGACTCGCCGACGACGCCATCGACTGGTATGAAGGCGGTTCAGTGTTTGGTGCCTTTGCCGGTCTCACCATTCAGAACATCGATGGGTTTGGCTGTGCAAGCTTTGGCAAGTACTATCCGGTTGAAGACGTGCGGTTGTACGTCAAGTCGATGGCAGGGTCAACATCGAATGCCTTCGTTGCCGTTTCGTCAACAGGTGAAGATCTGTTTCGCGTGCGTAATGACGGAAACGTAGGAATTGGCATCGCCGATCCTGAATCTCGGCTGCATGTTTTAGGAGACGTCGTCATCGGCGACAAGCGCTGTACCACGACAGTAGGTGGCTTCAATGCACGATTGAGTGTCGATGGAATCATCTTTGCAAAGGAAGTTCGGGTGACGCAAACAGGATGGGCAGACTATGTTTTCACTCCAGACTACCAGTTGATGCCGCTTCCGGAGTTGCGTCAGTACATTGACGAACATGGCCACTTGCCCGAAGTTCCCACTGAAGAGCAAGTAGCAAAGGATGGGGTGTCGGTAACGGCCATGCAGGTAACGCTGCTGAAGAAGGTGGAGGAGCTTACTCTGTACGTGCTTGAACTTGATGCAGAAAACAAACGGCTGAAAATGGCCATCGATCAGTTGCAAGGGGTGGCGAAGTGAAACGCCTGAGATGCCTTACCTTGATACTTGTGGCAACATGCCTCGTGCTCAGTGTGCAAGGTGCCAGTGCTACTCCCGACTCTAGCTTGCGAGAGATTGCAAAAAGCGTCTCTCCAACTGGAAGAATCGTACTGAAAGAGCTTGTTTCCGTATCGCCTTCGGAGTTTGGATCTCGCTATGGCCATCTGCTCAAACTAACACCGCATGACGAACTAAAGATCTTCAGTTCGGAAGGTGTGGGTAGCCGTAAAACACTCCACCGGATGAGACAGATGCATAAGGGCCTAGAGGTAGAAGGTGCCATGTATATTGTTCGAGCGCAATCCGGCCGAGTTTTGCGAACACTCGGTAAGGTAGTAGGGCAACTGGAAATCGATACGGCAAATCCTATATGCTCAGAAGAAGCCATCAGGATTGCCGTCGGAAGCAATGCACGTGCTCGCCTACCACAAGTCAAGATCCAAGGATCCGAAGTAGTTGGTACCTCTGCAACGTTGTTGATAGCGCGCACTGATAACCGTCTGCCGCTAGAAAGCAAGCACATGCGGCTGGCCTACAGAGTGATTTGGAATGATGGCAGTGAAACGCGACCATTCGCAACGTATGTTGATGCTCACACTGGGCAGGTTCTACGCAATACTCCGCTCTTTACTGCATGTTTTGCAGAGCCAGACTGTTTGAACGATAGTTGTGATTCAGAAACTGAAACGTGTTCGACAGAATTGTACGGGCCGCGATCAATTAACTCACTCTATGATAACACAGTAGAAAAGTACTTTCTAAAGGATGATTGTCGCGGCGTGGGGATTCATACTAAAAAGTATGTTTCACCAAGCATCGTAGATGTCTATTCGGATGAGCCCGATTTTGACGGGATAACACTAGAGACGCAAGCGCACTGGGCAGCGATGAAGACGTTCGACTACTTCTGTGGACAACATGGGGAGTATGGACATAAGCTCATGGACGACGCCACAGGGTTTATCATTCAGCAAATGGCCGGCTACGGAGCATCGTCGTACTATATTGAACAAACTGAGACGACTTCTGTTAATAGAGTTATACTTGCCGGCCCTTCCGTAGCATTCGGATGTCTTGCAAACGTATCGATTGACGTAGTTGCACATGAGTGGACTCATGCAGTGGTGGACTATACAGCAGACTTAGCACATGAGGTTGGAGAGCCGGCTGCACTCAATGAAGGTTTTGCTGATATTTTTGGTAAGATGGTCGAATACATGATTGACAAACAAGATGTTCCGGCGTACGTGTGGAATAAGTTTGTCATGTTTCACGAGATATGTGGTCCATCTGAAGACCAAGGCGATCAACGGAGAAGCATTAGCACACCTGGAACGAGTGATTTCGGCGCACCTCATTCAGAGGCGTATCGTGATGAGCGGTGGTTGAACAACGATTATAAGTATAATCGATCAGGTGTACTTCGCCGATGGTTCTTCCTCCTTGCTATGGGCGGAACTGGCAGGAGTAGCATTGACTGTTACTATGACTATGACGTCGAGGGCATTGGGCCGGAGGCGGCAGGGCAGATCGCATTGTATGCACTAACGAAAGAATTGTACCCCGAGGCGGGTTATGCCGACGCACGCGAGGCAACTATAGAAGCAGCTACTATCCTGTTTGGGTCGAATTCGCAGGAGCGTACTTCCGTCATAGAAGCATGGAACGCCGTGGGTGTATACGAACACCTCGACATTGCTCCATGTGGGGATAAATACGGCAATGAGACGATTGTTGCATTGTACGATATCATAACGTGTTCGTCCAACACCACAGCTAGCAATGTGATTCACTCTGGGGGTGATGTGTCGTATCTAGCAGGCAATTCCGTAACACTTTCGGCAGGATTTGAAGCACGTTCTGGATCATCGTTCCGAGCTGCGATTGAAACATGCAGCGGCTCGCCGCAGGACTATGGAAAGCGCCTCGTTGACGGGCAGGTTCGGGCCGCACAATCAACGGGTTCGACTTGGACGCTTTTAGCAAGCATCGATCGCATCGTACCCAATCCCATACATACATCAGCCGACGTACACTTCAATGTTGTGGCACCAACGGAGGTGTCAATTCACGTTATTGATGTGTTTGGTCGCGTACTGAGTGCATCGTACTTAGGATTGTATGCAAGTGGCAGGCAATCAGTGTTGGTAGATATGTCTGGCCTTACGCCTGGGTCCTACCAACTACTCATTCAGTCACGGAATGGCAACGATGTCCGGTCAATAGTGAGGTTGCAATGAGAAGCGTTTTACGTGCTTTTGTAGTCGGTGTAATGTTCTTGTTCTGCCACACTTTCGAGAGTGTAGCTCAGTGGCAGAAAGTTCGATTAGGCATGATGGAGATTAATGAACACATCCACAACATCGTGTTTACGTCGCCCGATGACTGTTA
>VFQQ010000439.1_pt1 | contig 84058 bp, 130 predicted proteins | sample 3512341 | NCBI WGS metagenome assembly VFQQ01 (sample SAMN10412373, study PRJNA504923) | tailings metagenome | isolation source: Relicate 2 Philex TSF1 revegetated site | place: Philippines: Tuba, Benguet | collected 2017-08-29 | reverse complement strand
AATGAAATGAAATGCTCCCACACAGCGGCCCACGCTGCGGTGATAGAGGGCGCGGCGGGGCAAGATTGCGGCCCTGTCTCCAGCAGCCTCCAGATGCAGCACATGGACCACATGCGACCCCCAGACAGCCCTGCTGCCCACGCATTGCCCACTGACCGCGCTCTGGAGCATGTTGGGAGGCGCAGGCGGCGCGGGGGCGGCGCCTGTGCGCTGCAAGCCCCTGCCCTGTGGCCTCCCTTCCTCCTCGGTGCCCCAGCTTGCGCGCTGTCCCGCTATTTGTGCTTGTACGCGCTTAGAGAAGTGATCGGCGCTTCGGGCAGCCCCCTGCACCGCTGCCGCTGCCTGCACCCGGGTTGCGCCGCCGCCGCTCCCGCCGCTGCCCTGCCTCCTTGCAGTCTTCGCAAGGGAACTGCCCTCCAGCCGCGACAGGCATGCTCTGCGATACCAACAACAGCGCCCTTGAACGTGCTGTCTGCCTATTGTGGTGGCTCCCATCAACGGCAACTGGGGGCAGCTCGCACAGCGGCGAACCTACCCCTGAAGCTTGGTCTGCCGCGTTGGGAATTCAAGCTGCCAATCGCCTTGCACTCCAGACCATCTGCAAGGGTTGTGGGCGGCCTCTACTTGCTGCAGCCTGCCAGGACTGAGTCGAGATGGCCCGCTGCTTGATCGTCTGCGTACTGCTGGCCAGGGGAGGCAGCTGTGGTGCTGTGCTTGGGGCCCCTGTTTCCCACCTGAGCATCAGCCAGCATGCTGCAAAGGGCGACGGTTCAAAGCATGTCTACGTCCCATGTAACCTGGCCTGCACCGCCCTTCCATCCCTGCCGCAGTGCCGTGGCTGTCACACGCGCCGAATGCAACCTCTACCCCAACACGCCGCTGACGCTGTGCGGCAGCGACGGCCGCACGTACCCCAGCCTGCGGGCGGCATGCTTGGCAACCGCCAATCCCCTGTGCTTCCAGACCTGCCCCTGCCCCTGGGCACCCCCAGTGCCCCCAGTCGTTCCCGTCCCCACCCCGGCGCCTCCCGCTCCCGCACCTGGAGAGGCGTGCCGGGCGGTGGCATGTATTGCCAGCGTTGACCCAGTGTGCTGCATGGGCCGTGAGTACAGCAACCAATGCTGGGCAGATGCCTGCAACTTTACGGCAGACATGTGCACCCCCGGCCCCTGCCCTCCCGTCGACCCGGCGTGCACCCCAGGCTGCGCCTGCCCCGCCTCCTACCAGCCCGTGTGCTGCGGCGGCAAGACTTACTCCAACCAGTGCTCTGCAGACTGCTGCCACCAAACCGGCTGCAAGCCCGGTGTTTGCGAGGGCTGAGCAGCGGAGCCTGCAAAGGCCAGCTGGTTCTCTGACTGCTGCGAACCTATTTCCTTGTATGAAACCACCCCCTCGTCTGCCGGCTGATGTTCACCGCCCGTGTCATTGCCCGAATGTCTTTGGCAAACCCAGGTTTGCACAGCTGACCATGCATGCAAATGTGCAAAGCAACATGTAACATGTGCAAAGGCTGTACAGCGCTGCAAAGTGGCTCAAGAGCAGCAGGGCGGGGAGAAGAGCACTGCAGGGCCGGCAGACCCCAGCGGCAGCCCACAGAACACACAGGCAGGCAGGGGGGCGGTGGGCTCGCTGCCTGCCGCCTCGCTGCACGCTCCCTGCGGCTGCAGGTACCGGCGGCCGCAGGCTCGGCAGCTCCAGTGCGGCCGTCCCTCACACAGCCGCAGGGAGGCTGGGCAGCGCGGCAGCATGGCGCCGCCTGCGCCAGGTGGGGCGGCCTGGGTGGCTGCTGCCACACCACGGCCTGCCACCGCCACCGGCTGGTCAAACAGGGTGCTCCGCTCACGAGCTGGCATGGCGGCGCCATGTGGCAGCATCTCCTCGCCGGTGTGCAGGTAGGCGCTGCAGGCAGACGGTAGAGCAACGCGCGGCCGGATGAGCACACGCGTACAGAAAGGCAGCAACCAGCGCACCCACATCTGCAGGGCTGCCCAGCTTGCACCACAGCAGCCCAAGGGTCCCGTCCCAGGCAGCATTCCAAGCAAGCGCCACTCCAAGCCTTCCCTTGTTTGCGGAGGCAGCCATGCAGAGGCAGCCATGCCCACCTGGCGGCTAGCAGGTCCATCTCTTGCAGCATGCCTGGGTCCTGGACGTTCAGCGTGATCCAGTCCGCCATCAGCAGCTGGCTGAGCTGCGCCTCGCTGCCCGCCGCCCCTGCCGCTGCGCCGGGCTCAGCTGCGCCGCCATCAATGTCCATTGCCTCCTCACCCTCAGGCGGCTGCAAGGGCGCCAGGGCGGCTGCCAGGTGGCGCTGCAGCAGCAGCATCTCGTTGCGCTCCGTGGCAGCCCGCCACTCTTGCACCAGAGGATCGTCTGGCACTGCTGCCGCTGCCAACACAGCTGCTGCTGCGGCGGCGGCGGCTGCCGCTCGCTGCTGGGCCTCCTGCTGCCGTGCCGCCTGCGCCTGCGCTCGTGCCGCCTGCTGCTTCTGCAGCGCCTTCTGCTGCTTCTTGTTGACCTGCGGCTGGGGCGGCGGCGGCGGCGGCGGTAGCGCTGCCGCAAACAGCGAGGCAAACGCGCCGTGCTGCGCAATCAGCTCGGGGGTGAGTGCCGGCGGCTGAGCCTGCTGCTGCTGCTGCTGCTGCTGCTGCTGCTGGCTTTCCTCCTCGTCCTCCTCCTCCTCCTCCTCCTCTTCCTCCTCTTCGTCCACCGCCATGTCAGCAGCGCCGCCTGCGCCACCCACCGCCGCCTCCACTGGCTCAACTTTCAGCAGCTGGTGCAGCGGCAGCAGCGCAGGCGCCGGCGCGGAGCCGCCCACTTTGCGCAGCTGCTTCTTGGCCAGGAGGCGCTGCTCGCGCTGCAGGCGTGCCGGGTCCAGCAGGTGACGCAGCGCAGTGGCCAGCTGCAGGCTGCGCCACACGGCAGGCGGCACCTGCGGAAGCAGCCTGTCGCCCTCGCCGACCTCCCCGCTGGCAGCCCCTGCCGCCGCTGCACGCTCCTGGAAGCGCTGCAGTAGGTCCAGCATGGGCTGCTCCAGCTGCTGCAGCATCGCACGCGCCAGCGGTGGCACCAGGCCGCCATCGCCGCCGCCCGCTGCTGCCGGCGCAGCCTCCTGGGCGCCGCTGCTGGCCGCAGGAGCATCCGCTGCTGCCGGCGCAGCCTCCTGGGCGCCGCTGCTGGCCGCAGGAGCATCCGCTGCTGCCGGCGCAGCCTCCTGGGCGCCGCTGCTGGCCGCAGGAGCATCCGCTGCTGCCTCTGCTGCCGAGCTGGGCTGCCACCTGGCATGCAGGCGCAGCATGGCAGCCGCCTCCCAGGCGCTGCTGGCTGCCAGGCAGCCCTGCACCAGCTGCTGGGTGTCACCGCTCCCAGCCGGGCAGCTGGTGTGGCTGGCCAGTGCGGCTGACAGCGCGGCCGGCAGCTCCAGCAGCGCCCCGGGGCCCGCCAGCCTGTCCAGCTGCACCAGGCCTTGCACCACGCGCTCGTGCACCTGCAGCTGCCTGCAAGGGGGCAGGGGTGTGGGGCGGGAGCAAGGTCAGCGATTAAGGAGCAAACTCTTTGGGGAGCATTGCCACACAGCAGCTCCTAGTGGCAAGCAGTTGCCGCCCTGTGCACGCACTTTCAAAGCACTGCGTAGGGACCAAAGCCGCGGCACATGCCAACTCACTTGACGATCTCGGCGGCCGGCGACAGCGCCAGGCGCACCACCGCCACAAACAGGCCTCCTGGCGACACCGCCAGGCCATGGGCGCAGTGCCCAACTGACCGCTTCTTGCGCTTGCCGCACGGCTGCGGCGCGCCGTCCGCCGGCAGCAGCGCCAGGCCGGCAGCGCCGCTGGCTTCAGCCAAGCGCCAGCAGGCCACTGAGCCGTCCTGTGTGCAGGCCAGCAGCAGCGGCTGGCCCCGCTGCTGCTGGCAGGGCGGCAGCCAAGAGAGACCAGTGACTGGCCGCGTGCCCTGGATGCTCGCAGCGCTAAGGCACACTGCCCCGCGACCCACAGCCTTTGCCAGCTCAGCGCTGCTGCCGCAATCGCCCAGCGGGCCGCTCCGCCACACAGCCAAGCTGCCGGCTGCCTTGCCAGCAGCCACAAGCAGGCGATCACCGCTGCTGCTGCTGCTGCTGTTGCCGCCCCCGCTGGACGGCTGCAGCTGGACAGACAGAGTGGTCACACCGCGGCAGTCTGGCTGGCAGGGCACACACCAGCGCTGCATCGGTGGCTCACGCTGCTGTTGCTGCTGCACTGGCGTCTGCAGCGCTTGCTGCTGCACCGCGGCAAGCTGCTGTGCATCCGCGCCATAGAGCAGCACGGAGCCATCCGAGCAGCCAGCTACCAGCACAAGGCTGCTGCTGCTGCCGCCGCTGCCGCTGCTGGGCACGAGCTGCCAGGCCAGGCTGTTGACCCATGCACCCGGGCTGCCGGCCAGGCAGCCCACCAGCTGGAAGCTGTCGGTCACATCGCCCTGGGGCTGGTCCAGGCGGTACTGCGCCGGCAGTCGGTACCGCCACAGCCAGATGCGCCCCGCCTTGGCGCCCACAGCAAGGAAGCAGCAGCGCTGGGCGGCTGGCGCTCCTGCTGTTGCTGCTACTGCTGCTGCTGCTGAGCCGCCAGCGGCAGCCTCGGCTGCCTCGGCTGCGCCTGCCGCGGCCCCAGGGGGCAGGTCCACTGCGGGCGACCAGGCGCAACAGGTGCAGCTGGAGCCCAGCAGGTGGTGCTGATACTGTGCGCTGGACAGCTTCGCGCCGCCGCTGCTGTCCCGCCGCATGCGTGCCGCAGCGGTGGCCGCCGCCAGGTCCTTGCGCTTGCGTTTGGCCGGCGAGCTGGTCAGCACCAGGCCGCCGCTCTGGTCCGAGCCGTAGCCGTCCTCTGCTAAGCCGCCGCTGCGTGCGCTGCGGGCGGCCGTCCGTGTGCCACCCTCCTCCTCCTCGCCGCCCAGGCCGGCCAGCGACTTGCGGCTGGCCGACTTTTTGGGCTTGGAGGGGGAGCGGTGCTGCAGGTGTGGGCCCCGCGACGCCAGCGCTTCTGTGGCATGTAAGGGTGGGCAGGTGTTGTGAGCCGGATGGGCGGGGACAGGCACAGCTGCGGCTGTGTGTTGGAAAGCGGGTGACGTTTCGCTGCAGAGCGCAGCGTACTGTGGACAGCTGAGCAAAGTGGGCAGCCTTCCAATGCTCGGCCAAGGCGAGCGCCGCACCTGCTGCCTGGGGGTCGGCACCCACCCCCAGCAGTGCCACCTCGGCGGCCTCCTGAGCGCTGCGCAGCACTGCTGCCTCCGCCTCCAGGCTGAACCCCTGGGACAGCTGGGAGGTGGTCTTGTCCCAGACGGCGCGCAGCCTGCGCAAGGAGGCGGATGGGCAGGGCAGGAGAGGAGAGGGGTGGGGCGAGGGAGTGAGGCAGGGTGGGGCTTGATGCTGCTCCGCTGAGGATTGCAGTTGATGCAGCAGGCAGAGCATAATGAGGTTCCAGTGTACGAGGCGCCTGTACGCTTGACAGCGCATGCCTGTTGGCGCACCGCCCAGCACACCTGCTGAGCCAGTAGGTCTGGAAGCTTTTGGGCGTCCACTTCAAGTCGTCCATCAGCTGCAGGAGCGGCGGCAGAAGGCAACGTTCAATCTGCTGAAGCAGTGGCTGCCCCAACAGGAGGCACAGAGGCACCGCTTTGGCCTGGCACACCTTCCACAACCAGCGTCCGTCCAGCCGGCAGCTCATGCCCAGTTACAACCTCGTCACCAGCAGGCCAGCGGCCCGCAAGCGTGCCTGGGCGTAGGCGGCGAGGAACTCTCGGGTGACACGGTCCACCAGCCAGGCGTCCCGCCCCCGCAGGTGGCTGCTCTTCTTCTCGTACTCCTCCCGCTCCTCCTCGGGATACTGCAACAGGCAGGGCAGCAGCCAGGTAGCTGGGTGTTGGGCTTGGGGGGAGTGCAGGCAGGCAGCAGCAGCCAGCCAACTGGTTGCGGTGGATCCATGCAAGGCAGGTGGTTTGTGAACGAGCTGAAAGTCTGCCCAGCCAAAGGCAGGCACACGTTGCCGCTCAACACGCGGCTAAACAGGCGAGCCCGGTGTGCCCCAGCTTCCACACGCACCTCGCTGCGCAGCGTGAGGAAGCGGCGCACGGCGGAGACCAGCAGCGTGCGCTTGGCGGCCGACTCGTTGGAGAAGTCGACGCCTGGCAGCGAGCGCCAGCTGTTGTTGTGGCAGTGGTATAGAGGGGTGTGGGGTGTGGGGTGAGGCCAGGGGTGGCAAGGTGGTGCGGAGCGCTGGCTGCGGCCGGCCACATTGAGGCCGCATGCATTTCAGCTCTCGATGCATGCCCCTCTCCAACCCAACTGAAGCCATATCTGACCACGCGTGAGCTCACCTGAAGCCCTCTGGCAGCTCGTGGGGTGGAAAGTCCAGGCCAGCCCCCGCAGACGCGCCTGCCGCAGAGGAGCGCTTCTTGCGCTCCTTGCCCCGCCTGGTGGGCAGCTCATCGTCACTCTCCGCCTCCCCCAGTCGCTGCTGCCCCTCCTCCTCTGCCTCCTCCCCCTCCTCGCCGTAAAAGGCGCCGCCCGAGGGGCCGGCGCTGCCTGCACGCCCTGCTCGCCGCCTGCCCGTCCTTTTGCCACCGCCGCTGGGCTGCGCCTGCTGCTCGTCTTCTGTCTCCTCGTCACTCTGCAATGTGAAGGGAAGGCAGGCATGATGATGCGGCAGCCCTGTTATGGTCAGCGAGTCGCAGCGTCAATGGCAGCCAGGCCGGACCCACTGACGTCATGGCACGACCAGCATCAGCAGCAGCCAGAGCAGCAGGAATAGGGGCCCACCTCAGGCTCCGAGGCATCGCCATCGGCCACCTTGAACCCGCCCAGCAGCTTGTTGCTGCAGGCAGAGGCAGGTGGCGGGCAAGCCGGCATGAGACACACCACGCTGTGCACTGCTGGGTTGAAAACCATACACAGATTGTGCCACGCGCGATCCGCGTGCACAGCCACGCAGCTCGAGACACGCAGCGCACCATTGCCTGCCCACCCCCGCAGATCATCGTTCCCGTCCCACCAGCCCCCAGCCCGCCTCACCGCACGCGGTCCCACACCAGTCGCAGCTTGACACGGCCCTCTGTGTTGAGCCACTTGGCGTCCAGCTTGGCGCCCAGCGCGCCCAGCGCAGCGCCGTGCCTGCATGGGGTGGTATCGTTGGGGGGCGCGGCGGCAAAGCGGGTTTGGGCCAGCAGGCAGCTAGCTCGTGAGTTGCTGGCATGGGCGCCTGAGCCAGCTGGGGCAGAGCCAGCGTTCAGCTTCTCTAAGCCAAGCGGTACAATACACAGGTGCACAGGTGCACAGGACAAGTCAGCGCTCAGCTTCTCGGCAAGCCAAGCGATATAACACACAGGTGCAAGCCGTCCGCAGGCAGGCGCGGCCCACTCACACGTGCAGCAGCTCGGCCACCGCCTGGGCCACCAGCTCCGCATCCACGCCCTTCAGGTGGCTGCTGGTGGCGGGGTAGGAGGGCAGCTCTGGGGGAGGGAGCAGGGAGGGAGGGAGGGGCAGGGTGGCGGCGTGGGTGAGAGGCTGGCAGGAGGAGCAGCAAAATTGTGGGAATGCGGCAGGTAAGGGCAAGCTCGCATGGGCTGCGTGGCCTTTGCTCGTGGAGTGGCCAAGTACCGCATTGAGGAGCAACCCCGTTTCCCCAAACACACCTGCAGCCGGCAAGAGGCGGCGCAGGTTGAGGAAGCGCTTGGCAAAGGCAGTGGGCACCGAGCGCTTGGCGGCCGCAGCAGTGGACAGGTCAACCTCTGGCAGGACTGAGGGATCAAAGTCGGCGGGCACTTCGTACGTCGGCGGCGCTTTCTTGGCTGAGCTGGCTGGCGTCTTCTTGGCCGTGCTGGCAGGCGCCTTTTTGGACTTGGCGCCTCCAGGTGACGAGGCCCCAGCCGCCGCCGCCGCTGCTGCGCTGCCTGGCTCGTCAACCGCAGCAGGTGGCGCCGCTCCGTCGCCGGCATGGGCGGCCGTTGGCTGCCGCTGCTTGCGTGGGCTGCGCAGGCCGGGCTCCTTCCTGCCCTGCTGCTGCTGCTGCTCCTGCTGCTGCTGCTCTTCCTCTGGCTGCTGCTTCTGCTCTTCCTGTGCGTCCTGCTGCTCCTGCTCAGGCTCAGTTGCTGCTGCCGCCGCCGCCGCAGTCTTTGCTGCTGCTTTGCTGCTGCGCCGCTTCTTGCTAGGCGGCTCCTCACCAGGCTCCCCGCTCTCATCTGCTACCGCAGCTGCCGGCTGCTGCTGCTGCTGCTGCTGCTTCCTGCCGCCCTTCTTCGCAGGCTGCGCCGCCTTGGCGGCGGCAGCGGCAGCAGCCGCAGCTGCAACATCTGCCGCGCAGGTGGATTCCGCCAGCCACTGCCCGCCTGTGAAGCGCAGGGTGGTGCGCGTGTGGGCCAGTTCCACTTGCTCCTGCTCGCCATCCACCTCTACTGTCAGCCGCTGACCGCCATCCTGCAAAAAGCAATAATGCAACAGCAGGCCGCAAGGTGGAATAAGTCACACCAGCAGCAGTCTCCATCCCGCCGATGTGTCACCAGCCAGGCAGCTCACACCAACCAGCCAGGCAGCTCACACCAACCGGCAGCTGCAGCTTTAGGTTCCATGTGGCAACATCCCAAACAAGCGTTGCTCGCAATCAGAGCAACGTTGATGCAATCAGAGCAGGCGGCCACCTGCAGCTCCACCACACGAGCCGTCTCCCACCAGCCGCCGTTGACAAACGCATCGCATGCGTCGCCCACCGCCCGCGCCGCGCCCACACCCTGCAACCAAGCGAGCGCCACAGCAGGGCAGGACAGGTGGATGTCAGCAGCCTGGCAACCTTGGAAAGAGGTCATCAATGCACCACAACGCTGTCAGACATAAAATGCCGGGCACCCACATGCCCCATCCCGCAGCCCACCCGTGGCGGCGGCTTGGGGCGCAGGTGGTGGTTCTCCCAGATGCCGTGCACGCTGTGCCCAGCACCGCCGTCAGGCCCGCCACTCGCAGCCCCTGCCAGCGGCCCGCCCGCCTGCTGCCGCAGCCCCGGGATGGGGAACCACTCCCTCAGGGGCGGGCTGTCATCCCCTTCCGCCTCACGCAGCTCATCATAGGCCACCAGGGCCCAGCCGCCCGCCAAGCGCTGGATGGTGCCGGTGAACCAGCAGCCGTACAGGCCTTCCTCAGCTGACATGACCTGTGGGGCAGGCGAGAGGAGCAGGCCAGTGATGAGTAGCTGGGAGCTGCAACAGCAGGCGAGACGTGCAGCAGGGTCGGGCATGCAAGTAACAGCTGGGAGGCCCTTCGATCGGATGAACCAGCTGCAGCATGATGCAGGCCGTGGCATGGCACAATCTTCACAAAGCTTCACAGGTGTACAGCCGCCAGCAACACCACAAAGCCTCACCTCCACCTCCTGCCCCACCGTCGCCTCGAAAACATCATCCGGCCGGTAGATGGGCGCAGCCGCTGCACCACCCTTGGCCTGCCCGCCCGCGGCTGCTGCTGCCTTGCGCTTGGTGGCGCCGCCTCCCCGCAGGCGCAAGCAGCCCTCCTCGCCCTGCTGCCGCTGCTGCTGCTGCCGGGCTGGTGGCGGCTGCAGGTCCCGCCAGCCTGTCTGCTCCAAGTGCTCCAGCAGCTGTGCCGACAGGTCTGCAACCGGCTGCCACTCGCTGCACGGCTGTGCCGGCGGGCCATAGACCAGCACCTGAGGCATGGTGGGAAGGTGGTCGACTGCCGGCTGTTCATGGCATGCACTGTGTAGGCATGCTAGGGCAACGTACGCAGCAGGGAACGGGGTGCTGTGTCAGGCTCAGCCTGCATGGCTGGGCTGTCAAGATCTCTCAACACCCCACATGCCCCACTGCCCACCTGGTGGTCGTTGGTGACCGCCGCCAGCAGGCAGCCAGCCGCCGCGCTGCAGCCGGCTGGCGACCAGCCCAGGGAGCGGGCCGCCAGCCCCGCCTGCAGCGAGGGGTACTGGCTGACCATGGCCGCCGCCCGCAGGTTGGCCAGCTCGTGGTGCGCATCCTCTGTGGGCTTAGCGGGCCGCCCCGCCGCCTGCAGCACACCGGCGTCACAGGTGCCGCCAGGGGAGGCAAAGGCGCGCGGCCCCGCCGGGTCTCCTGGCCGCAGCAGCACAGCCGAGTGGCCGGCAGCAACCGCTAGCACGCCATCCTCGCTCCACTTAATGCAGTCGGCGCCCACTGGGCGGTTGGCCAGGCCCAGCACGTCCACCAGCGGCTGGGCTGCGCTCATCCTGCTGCTGTCTGACAGCTGGTGTTACGAGCTCTGCATGCTGGGGACGGCAAAGAGGATACGGGTGCTGGGGCAGAAGGCCACGGCAGCAGTGGCGGCGGCGCCCAGGACTCACTTGCGGCTGCCGGGGCGGTCTCAGATCTCTTGTTTCTCTCCAGTAATTGTAAATGTAAGGCGTGGTTGCCGCTGGCGGCTGCCCCGAGCAGGTTCAAGTGCTCGGCACGGCCAGACGGCTGCGGCAGGGCCTGCGGCGCTCACGACATGTTGTACAGTGTTGCATGATGCGTCCTGAAGGCGGCAGAGCACGACAGTGAACAGTGCACCGCATCTCACAGCATGCCGCAGCGGAGGTAAGTGCTGGATGACAGCAACGAGAAGCGTTTCTGACCGCATCTGCGTTACGGTGCAACCTGTCACAGTTTCTAGCAGCAGGGTTGGGCCGCCGCAACGCACACAAGCAACATGGCGCAGCAGCTCTCGGCGCTCCGCGCCTCCTTCCACCAAATGGTGGTGGCACAGCAACCCACTCAGCGTGCAGCCAACCGGCCTGCCGCCGGGAGCTGGCGGCAGCAGCGCAGGGCTTCGCAGCCCGGCCCCTTGGCTCGGGGTGAGCGTCCTTGGGAGCAACCTGCAAGCCAATTGGGCGCTGACGAGACGCCTGCCACGCGCAAACCGCAGCGGGCGGCAAGGATGCTGCTAGGATGCAGGCGGCGGTGGCGGCGGTGGCCGGGCCCGCCTGCCAGGGCTTATCGTTGTCTGGCCTCACCAGGCTGCCCGGCCCGCTCTGCATCATCAGTACAACTCACAATCCTCCCACTGCCCTGCCCCATGCGCAGGCCCCGCGCCGCTGGCCGCTGTGCGCGCCGACCAGGCGGCCGACACGGCGGATGCCGGCAGCATCGAGCTGATCTCACAGATCACTGGGGGCGTGGATGCGGCCCACGCGGCGGCCCTGCAGCGCAACGCTGCTGCTGCGGCTGAGGGCCTGGCCGGCTCCACCAGCGAGCTGAAGCAGAAGGTGGGCAGGCAGTCGGGGCACAGGGAGTCCTTGGGCTGTCGTCAAGGGGTCCACAGTGGTCAACCGGACCTGATCTCAGCTCTCACCGTCTGGTCAGCACGCTGCAGCTGCTTGCTTTAGCCACAGCAACTGACTCCATGCGCTCCCCTCCTTGCTACTTGCCTGCGCCTGCAGGTGCGGGCATCCATCCTGGACCTGCAGAACGGCCTGCTGGAGCGCGAGACCGAGGTGCGCTCTGTTGATGTGTTGATGTTGGTGGGTTCTATCACGGAGGCGTGCCTGATGGCCCTGGCACCCTGGTTGCCTTGGGCTGGATAATGACAGCTGCATTTAGCTCCCATCGCTCACACTGCGCCAGCTCCCTTCCCTCGCCCCGCCGCCCGCAGGTCCGCCTGCTGCTGCTGGCTGCGCTGTGCGGCGAGCACCTGCTGCTGCTCGGCCCCCCGGGCACTGCCAAGTCTGAGCTGTCGCGCCGCCTCAGGTGGGGCAGACAGTCACTCAGCAGCCCTCAGCAGGCACCGCATGGGTTATGAGCGGCCACTTGGATGCAGCAGCTAGCACAACCAGGCCGCCGATCAGCCCCTGCCCTGCTGCCTCTTGCCACTGAGGCGCTCCTCCCCGACGCCACCTCCTCCCCGCAGCAAGCTGACGGGCGGGCGCTACTTTGAGCGCCTGCTGACCCGCTTCTCGGTGCCCGAGGAGCTGTTCGGCCCCCTGTCCATGCGCGGTGCGCAGCTGCATTGGTTATTTAATGCTGCTAGCATGTGACGAATGGCATCGAGCTTGGTTGCCTGTATTTCAGCGCCGCATGCTCACACGTGGTGCGCCAGCTGAAGCCTCGGCCCGGCCCATGCATCGGGGGCCTGAAGCTGAAGCAAGTCGCCTGGCCCCCACTCGCCCCGCCTGCAGGCCTGGAGAACGACCAGTATGTGCGCCAGATCGACGGCTACCTGCCCACCGCTGAGGTGGCCTTCATCGACGAGATCTTCAAGGTGCGGGCTGGGCTGGTGTTACCAGGAGCAGTGCATTTGAGGCAGCTGGCTTTGGCAGGCTGTGCTTACACCGACTGTGCATGCTGTCCTTGCAATGGCAGCTGCTGTTTCCGGCTGCCCACCCACCCTCTTGCCCTGCCCTCTCCGCCTCCCCCGCAGGCCAACTCGGCCATCCTGAACGCGCTGCTGACGCTTCTGAACGAGCGCCTGTTTGACAACGGCTCGGAGCGCATCACCGTGCCGCTGACCTGCCTGGTGCGCGCCGGCGGGGCCTGTTGTTTGGTGACAGTGTTCAGGCGCGGGGTGCTCGAAGAGGCGGCGCGCCTGCTCAGCTCAGCAAACAAACTGCGAATGCATGCCTGTACCAGGTACATTGCCACAGGCAAACAGTCGGCGTGCACTCTGAAACGCCACATGGGCTCACTCTCTGCTGCTCAACCCGCCCCCGCCCCGCCCTGGTGTCCCTCCTGCAGGTGGGTGCCTCCAACGAGCTGCCCGAGAGCGAGGAGCTGGACGCGCTGTACGACCGCTTCCTCATCCGCCGCAACGTGGCCCAGGTGCGCGGCGGGGGTGCTGCTGAGGTGGCAGGTGCTCAGGATGGATGGTGCGGATAGGACTGCTCGCCGAGCATTGGCACCGCCTGGCCAGATGCCTAGGCTCCTCCCATGCCTTATCTAGCCGCTGCCCCGCCCGTCCACCGCCACACCCTGTGTCCTCTTGTGTCCCCGCCCCGCAGGTGTCGTCCGCGCAGCTGGGCACGCTGGCCAAGCTGGCCGCGGGCACGCTGGATGCCGGCGACCGCATGAGCACGGATGAGCCGGCGGGCAACGGCGCGGGGGCGGGCCTGGAGGAACTGACCATGGACGACTTCAGGTGGGCGTGCGGGGCAGTTGGGGGCTGGGCTGTGCGCCACACATGCTGCATGTAGCTAATACCCCAAGACATGCTTGGCAGGTTGCTCCGCTGGAGGGGAGGACCTCTCGGGTCCAGCCGCTGAATGCAGCCCTGCCCTGGCGCCCCAACCTCATGCAGGAGCACCATGGACAAGGCGTACGGCGCGGTGGATGTGCCCGACAGCGTCATCGACCTGCTGACCGGCGTGCGCAACTACCTGCAGGCACGCTTGCTGCGTTGCTGGCTGGTTGGCTGGCTGTATGGGAGGGGCTGGTGGCCACATTGTCATGCACAGCGCTGCCCATTGTGGCAAACCGCTGTAGCTTTTTAACCCAGATGCGTTGGCACCATGGTATGAATGGCCGCTCGCGCTGACCACCGCTGATGTGAGCAGCATAGTGCGCCTGAATGCTCACTCTCTCCTGCAGGACAAGTGCGAGCCGCCGGTGTATGTGTCGGACCGCCGCTTCATGAAGGCGGTCAAGATGCTGCAGGTGGGCCGACCGGGCTTAGTGGGTGGGCTGGGTGGCAGGGGGCTGGCCTTTGACCCTTTGTGCCGAAGCATTGTGCTCTGCATGCTCCTGGTTGTAGCTGCCATGTGCGCCTCCCGACCTGCTGGACCCCAAGCTTGCCTCCCTCACCCCTGGTTCCCGCACCTACCTGCCCTATTGCCCCCGCGCCAATGCAGGTGGCGGCTTTTGCTGACGGCCGCAGTGCGGTGCACGAGTACGACTGCCTGCTGCTGGAGTTTGTGCTGGGGCAGCGCCCCGACGACGCGCACGTGAGGCTTGTGTGGGCGCTGTACTGGGTGCTGGGTGCGGTTGGGGCAGCTGTGCATGCTGGCGAGCAGGGCCGCTCCCTGCAGTGCATGGCTCCTATGAGGCCGACTACAGACTCGCCTTGCACGCTTGTCAACCCTCTGTTTGCCTTTGCCTTCCCCCTGCCGCAGAAGGTGAAGGCGTTCCTGCTGGAGACGATTGCCTCGGACCCGGGCCTGCAGCAGACGGAGCTGGTCTTCCTGGGCCTGTTTGGCCGCGCCTGCCGCGTGCTGGAGGCAGCCAACGCGCAGGTGGGTGGGAGCACCAGTTAGGCGGAGATGAGGGGGAGGACGCCTTGGCGCTTCTTGGGTTGTCTGGCCCCGGCTGGCACAGACGTCAAGGCTCGTTTGTGGTGCTTGTTTTCTGTGCTCATGCCCTCGCTCCCTCCCTCCCTCACTCACCCGCTCAGGAGCTGGAGGAGGCGCGCAAGGAGGCGGCCGCACTGGTAGAGCTGCTGGAGCTGCGCCAGGGCTCGCTGGCCGCCACGCTGGACGGCGGCTTCCCCGAGCTGCGCGACACCGGTCAGTAGTAGGGGCTACACAGTATTGTGGCTGGAGGTCTTGAATGATTGTACAGTGGTCAGGTTGCGTGGTTGGTTGGTGGGGTGAGTGGGTGACAGTTGGGCTGCCTGAACTCCTGCCTGGAAGGTGTGCCCGGCTGTGCCCATCATGCAAGGTGTTGACTCACCACCCTTTCTGCGCTCCGCGCCCCTCCCGCCGCCGCCAATGCAGTGTGGCAGAGCGAGGCGTCTGTGCAGGCGGCGGTGCAGTCGCTGACGCCGCAGATGACTGAGAACAAGAAGCGGGTGAGGGGCGGGGGCAGGGGGCTGGGGGAGGGGGCTACAGGCACAGTGTTGCACTGCATGGTTGCGCCGCGGTGCTGGCCAGTAGCCTGCCCGGTGCCTGCCGCCTGGCCTGGTGTCTCAACTCCCTGCCCACACACAAATCGATGGCTCAACCCTCCCATGGCTCAACACTCCTCCCTCCCTCCCCCCGCTTGTCCCCCTTATTAGGCGGAGGACCTGCTGCGCGAGGCCATGCTGCTGCAGGCGGCGCTGGACCAGGCCGTGCCGGCGGCGGTGCTGGAGCGCCTGCTGCCCAAGCGCTTCAAGCAGTACCAGAAGGGCATCTCGGGGCGCGCGTGAGGCCGCCCCTTGCCTTGCGCTGAGGACCGCACAAATATCACGGCCCACTCGAAACAAACAAACATGTTGGTGCACACATCCCAACCAAATGCTGCCGGACCGGCAGGCAGCGGCCTGCAGGCTGCACATGTAGCGCACTGAGCCTGCGGAGGCTCTACGTCAACTCACGCATGCCACTCACAGGCTGCCCATGTTAATGCAACCATGCAACGCATGCCCAATTGCTAGGCACCATTGCTAGACAGACCCCTTTGCCAAACACTCGCCCCACTTCATGCCTTCTTGCTGTTCTTTTCTGACTGCTGCAACACATGCTCCATTCGGCCCCATTGGCGCCGGGCCCACGCTGCGTTTTTGTGATTCTGCCGGTCGGTTCTGCTTTTCTTCCCTCCCCTACGCTGTACGTCCGCCATTTGTGTAACAGCAGCCTATGCGTTCGGATCACATCATCCAGACCACAAACTTGCAGCAGCAGCATCAGTGGGCAGGCACAGCATGCGACACCGCCAGCCAGGAGTGCATGCACGGGGCGGCGCGAGCGGGGCGCCGGCCTGCTGCGTGGTCGGGTGCGCTGAGGAGCGCCCATCGCTGCCCGGCCGAGCATCCAGCACGCACTGCATCTCATCGTACCGCAACAGTTGTGGCTTGGGGGAGGCAGCTGGGGGCAAGACAAGCAACTTCCCCCACGGGCTGCATCAGATTTCCAACTCGTGGCGCCAGGCACGCTGCCGGGGTCTGGACGAGGCGGCTCCCCCATCTCCCAGCCGCCACCCCGCAGGCATACTCGCGGCCTCCCAATTGGGCGTGATCAGCCCCCCGGCGTGCCATTTCCAGCCTGCGCAGCCCCTGGCAGCGTGCAACACATGCTCCCTTCGACCCTATTGGCGCAGGGGCCACGCTGTGTTTTTTGTAACTCTGGTGGCCGGTTCTGCTGTCCCCTCCGCTACGCTGTGCTTCCGCCATTTGTGTAACAGCAGCCATGGTACAGTGAGCGAGTGGCAGATTCAAGTGGATGAGTACGGATGAGCATACAAAGTGCAGCTGGCACTACAATGGTACATCGGTAAGAGTGTGATACAACAAGAGCTGCACCCTTCCAGCATCATTTGGACGCATGCTGCTGCCCACGGATTGCTTCTCGCAGCGTGCGGGGCCGTGCCGCGCCGCCGCCTGGCGCGCCGCTAGCTCCGCGCTTGGCTAGTCCAGGGCCTAGCAGGGTGACCACCCGCCGCCGGTCGGCGTCAAACTGCCAGGTGCACAGCTGCAACCAGGAGTGGCAGTGGGTGCACAAGGAGCGGCAGTGGGTGGAGATGGGTGCAGCAGCAGTGCTGCTGGATGGTGCTGCGGGCACATATGCCAAGCTGTGCAGCATGCCGAGCGGCTGCCGCTCTCCAACACACCCATGCCAAAGGCCAAAGTTGAGGCTCGCCGTCGTTGCAAAGCTGCTGCAAAGAGCTGCTGAGCCGCCCACCTGCTTGGGTACAACCACAAAGCGGTCCTCTGGCGTGACCAGCTGCAGCGTGTTGGCGGTGTCACGCACCACAATGCCTTGCAAGCCGCGGTAGCGCGGGTCTGCGGGGTGGGGGTGCAAGCCAGGCAGGCAGGTTGGTGGCGGGGAGAAACACAGGCGTGCCAACGGCGGAGGGACAAACTGCCCCTGATGCGGCGGCCCACAATGAACAATGGCCCCCTGCAGCACCCACCCGCTGTGTGCGACACGCGTATGAGGCAGCCGTGCAGGTCGGCTGCATACAGCCGCGCCTCCACATCGTTGCTGCTGCCGCCGCCGGCGCCCCTGGCGCTGCTGGGCCCAGGGGTGCTACCCGCACCCGCCAGCAGCTCCTGCATGTACTGCTGCCAGCTGCGGTGCAGCGGCTGCACCGCCTCATAGCTGCGTGGGGAGGAGAGGTAAGCAGGTGGGGCAGTGTGGAGGTTTGTTACAACTAAGCAAGCTGGGCACCGTTCTCGCATCCGCATTTGACCTTTCTGCACACTGGGCACAGGCAATGCTCAGCGATCCGCAGCACTGTCCACCACCACAGCAGCACCCCCAGGCGTGGCCACCCTGCCCACTGCTCATCACCAAAGTCAACCGGCGCTCACGTGAGGCCTGCCCCTGCCAATTGGTACAGCCCCCGCTGCCGCTGCGCCTTGCGGCCCGCCAGCTGCGCCGTCCAGCGGCTGGCGGGGCGGCGCCCTGCACCGCCGGGCTTTTGCGCCACCGGATTGTCCAGCATGACTGTGCGGTCCTGCACTTTCAGGCCGATAGCTGCCTTGGCATCAAAGGCCCGCGGGTTGGTGGCCATCAGCTGCTCCAGCAGGGCCGACACCACCTGGGGTACAGTGAGAAGGGAGTGGGAGGGGGCGGTGAGGCGTCCTCACCCCACCCATCACAACTGCCCCTCATTTCCACCTTCATCCCAGGAAGCAGCTGGCTTGTGCAGCTGTTGCCCACAGCTCGGAGCAGGCAACGACACCTGGACGCAGCCAGGCCAGCACGTGCCCACCTGGGAGCTGGCCTCTGCTCGCGGCAGCTGCAGCGCCTCTGCTGCTGGTCCCGCAGCAACCGCCTCATCCAGCTTGTTGTAGATGGGGTCGGGCGGCTGCTGCTGCCGCTGCCCCTGCTGCTCACCGCCAGCTGCCCGCCCGCCGCCAGTGCCGCCACGCCGCCTGGCGCCGCCGCTTCCGCTGCTTGCGCCGCCGGCTTGCTGCAACGACGAGGAGCTGCCGGTTCTAGTGGACTTGTTTGGTGGACCTGACTGCTTGAGGTTCTGTTCAAGTGCCGCCAACCTGCAGACATGAGGTGGGAGCACACAGTTGTGAGAGCAAGGCGGGCAGCAGGCGGCGGCGGCAGCAGCGGCGGCGGCGGCGGCGGCCAAGGAAGCAGCGGGTGCTGGTCGGAAGCCAGCGTTCGCACCTGCGCTTCTTCGTCGAGCTCACTCGTGGACCACCTGGGCTAGTGCCCGTGCTCCCAGCCGCCTGCGACATGTTGCACGCCTAAAGACAGGCTCTGCTGCTCCCTTGGCGCTTGCAATATAATGAACAAACATTCAAGACAGGAGAGTAATGCCGCATTTGCCAGGCAGGCCGCTGTCTTTGGCAAGCTACTTGACAGCCGCAGGAAGCGCCTCGGCGGTGCGGCCTGCGGCTTTTGATGCGGGGGCCCTGTGGCCCTGTGGCCTGGCCCTGTAAATTGGCTTGCTCCACACCACTGCCTGGCGTGACCGTCTTCACGACTTTTGCAGTCTGTTGCTGTCATTTAACTGTCGTTGGATTCCTAAACGGCCTGCTGCCTGCGCGCTGGGCCGCCATCAAGCGGGCCAGCACTGGTGTTTGGGCAGGCCTTAATAACCCAGGTTGATGCAAATGGTGCTCACAAGAGTGAGCAACATCATCCAGACCACTAACTTGCAGCAGCAGCATGAACGGCTTGCCACACCGCCAGCAGGAGTGCATGCACGGGCGGCGCGAGCGGGGCGCCGGCCTGCTGCGTGGTCGGGTGCGCTGAGGAGCGCCCATCGCTGCCCGGCCGAGCATCCAGCACGCACTGCATCTCATCGTACCGCAACAGTTGTGGCTTGGGGGAGGCAGCTGGGGGCAAGACAAGCAACTTCCCCCACGGGCTGCATCAGATTTCCAACTCGTGGCGCCAGGCACGCTGCCGGGGTCTGGACGAGGCGGCTCCCCCATCTCCCAGCCGCCACCCCGCAGGCATACCCCCGGCCTCCCAATTGGGCGTGATCAGCCCCCCGGCGTGCCATTCCCAGCCTGCGCAGCCCCTGGCAGCGTGCCGCCACCTCTCGCGATCGTGCCGCCGCCTCCCCACGACGTCCCCAGGCCCCGCAGGCCCAGTCCCGCCCCACGGATGAGCTCCGTGGGCAGCAGAGGTGAGCAGGGGCGGCGGGGCACGCGGGGCGGCTGGGGCTGAGGGGGAGGCGCCAGAGGCCGTCGCGCGCCCTGGCGCCTGGCGCCGCCCAGCGATCCAGCATCGCTGCCAGGTGAGGCTGGGGCGGCGAGCCGCCGCGCTGCTGCTGGGCCCCTCCCCAACGCGCGCGCTCGCGATGATGGGCCGCCAGGCCAGGAGCGCGCCATGCCCCGCCAGCGCCCAGATCTCGCTTGCATCCCTCCTGCCGGCCTGTATTCGACTCTCCCGGGCTGCGTTCACGCGCCCCACAAACAAGCAGTGTTGAGGGAACTCATCGGCGCAGCAATCGAAGCTGCAAGCTCCCGTTTCATGCCGCTCGCAACGGCCTGAGAGGTCTGCAGGGGCCGCGGGCCGCGCCCGGAAGCCCCGGGCCGGAAACAAACACCCCGTTCCCCAAACGCAGAGAACCCTCAGCCCCTGGTCCCCCAGCAGCCCCACCACCACCTCCCCGCCGCCCTGTTGCAGGCTCCCAACCCCTCGACATGGCAGAAACGATTGCGGCCTGCCTGCCCGCCGACGCCGGCGTGGCGTCCGCAGCCGCGCACTTTGCGGCGGCCGCCGCAGCGGCTGCACAGGCCCAGCAGCCGGCCCAGCCCCCCGTGATGCTGGACGGCGAGCAGTACGTGTGCCCCGCAGGCGCGATCAACGGCATCAAGTGCTGCACCAAGTGCGGCGCCACCAAGACGCCGCAGTGGCGCGAGGGCCCCTTTGGTGAGCGCCCGCCGCTTTGGGGCAGACTAGCAACTGGGCAGCACTCGTTGCTTAGCCTGATCACAGATGCACACACTCCACGACCCTCAAACGCGCTCGCCCGCTGCCCTCCCACCCCTTGCCACCCGAGCAGGCCCCAAGACCCTGTGCAAGTGAGTGCCGCCCCGTGCCGGATGCAGCCTGCATGCATGTGCTGCCTCCGCGCATGCGACTTGCTCATCTCGGTTTTCGGTGGCAGGCAGTCGCTCCTGCCTCACCCCAGCCCCATCTCTCAGCCCACCCAACCTCTCACACCCACTCCCTGCCCACCCTCCACCCCCTGCGTGCAGCGCCTGCGGCGTCAAGCGCACCCGCAAGCTGCGGGCGGAGGCCGAGGGCGCCAAGCGCCGCAAGCTGTCCGCCTCGCCCGCGCCCCCCACCCTCAAGGCCTACGGCAAGTACGCGCGCCAGCACTACGGCGCAGGTGGGTGCACATGCTGCTTAGCAGGGGCGGGGCTGGGTTTGGCCCTGCTGGTTCTGTTATGGCGCCAAAATGCCCAACCAGCCAGCCCCCGCAGCGCGGACACCCTGCACCATCTTTGCCGCCTGCCGCTTGACACCTGTCCAGCACCCTCCTTCCCACCCTACTGCAGACGGCATGGACTCTTACGGCTCCCTGGAGCCCGACAACGAGGCGTGGGGCCCGCCCTCCGTCCCCGGGCGCCGTCCGCAGCGGCGCGCCGCCGAGGAGGCCGCCTTCCGCACCGCCCGCTACGCGCGCACCGGTGAGCACCTGGTGCTAGCATGCTTCTGGCCGGCCAGGGCGTCTGCACAGGCGGTGTGGGAAGGCATGCCCACAGGGTGCCTGTCCCTGCTTCTTCTGATCAAGCCTCCTGTCTCCTGGAATCAGCCCTTGCTGACCCACAGCGCCTCGCTCCCCGTCCTCCTGCAGGCGAGTGGGCTGAGGGCGACGCCGCGGACGCCGCGCTGCACGCCGCCACCCCCTCCTCCTCCTCCGGCTACTCCCTGCCCTCCTCCTCCTGCCCCGAGGAGGTGAGCTGGCCGCCGCTGGCCGACGGCCCGCTGGGCAGCGGCAGCTCCGACTGCTACGCCGCCGTCAACCTGATGACCATGAGCGCCAAGCAGCGCAGCGGCGGCTCGGGCGGCGCGCCCGCCCCAGCCGGCGGCCTGTTCAGCGCCGCCCCCGCCCCCGCCCCCGCCCCCTTTGTGGGTGCTGGCCCCGGCTCCTCGGTGGGCGGCTCCTCCGCCGCCGCCTCCCCCGCCCTCTCCGGCGGCACCCTGGGCGCCGCCGCGGCGACCGCCTCGCGCCCGCACTCCTCCCTGGACGTGGAGCAGTTCAACCACGACAGCATGGCGGCGCTGGCGGCCAAGTATGACGGCACCGCCGCGCCGCGCCACCACAAGGCGAGTGCAGCCGTTGGTCGAGGTGTGGCAGGCCTGCTGGTTGTGGCTCCAGGCCGGGGCCCACTGAGCTCACCATTTCAGCAGCTGGTTACCGCCTAGCCTCTGCCCCTGCCCCCTGTCCAACCATGCATGCACTCAGCGCCTCACCTGACCTCCCTCCCCTCTCCTGCCACCCCGCCCCGCCCCTCCCCTGCAGGTGGTGCCCGTGGATGTGGCCGACCTGTCCGCCTGCCTGCCGCCCGCCAAGGTGCTGGAGCTGGTGCGCCTGAACCAGGAGCTGGAGATGGCTGTGCACGAGGCACACGCCGCCAATGCGGCGGTGGCCGCCGTGGCCCAGGTGCTCGCCTCCAAGCAGGCCGCCGCGCTGCGCAGCCGGGAGGTGGCCAGCGCCGCCACCAAGCGCCTGCGCCGCTTCATGGCCGAGCTCGACACGCAGGTGGGTGCTGGCTACTGCTGCCGGCCTGCTGCTGCTGGGTTGCTGTGGCTGCTGCTGGTGCTGCTGCTGCTGCTGCTGGACACAACGGTTCCTTTGGGCTGGTACGGTGTGCAGTGATATTTGCAGCCCTGCGGCAGATCCAGCAGGGGGGAGAGATGGCTTTCTCCTCCAGTGGCATGCTCCAGCTGCCGCCCATTTGCCTGCAGCCTGGCCTCACCACCTCTGCCCCTGCCTTGCTTTTTCCCTCACGCAGTTTGGCATCCAGTCCAAGCTGGGCTCCAGCAAGCGGCCGCCGCTGTCGCCCACCAAGCCTGCCGGCCTGGCCTCGCCCTCGGTGCTGCCCTCGGCAGCGCCCCTCTCCCCCGCCGTGCCGGTGCCGCCGCCCCAGCTGCCGGTGGCACCCGCCCTGGACGGCTGCTCCTTCTGAAGCCCTCCACTCAGGCAGGGCGGCTGCTCCCTCTGAAGCCCCCACCCAGGGCAGCCTGCCCAGCATGGGCCGAGCCCCCCGCCGCCGCCGATGCAGCGCCTCGCAAAGTGTGGCGTGCCGGCCATCTGGGCGGGGAGGCGCGTGAGGCCCCACAGCACTCCACCCCAAGGGGCACCCGCACCAACGCCGGGACCGCCCCATGACACACCAGTATTCCTCGCCAATTCGCCTTGCGCTGCACCGAAAGCGCTTCAGCCCCTCCCTGTAGCCGGCCGCCAGAAGGCGGGCCGGCGGGCGGCGGCGCTCGTACCCTGCACAGGCCCCGTACCGCGCCCCACACCGCCCTCACCCCCTCTCAAATTTTCTTTCGGTGCACGCACCCATTTCATGGACTTGCTCCTGCTCTCCCCTAAACACTTCTCCTCCCCCCTCGACGCTCCCTGCCAAGTGTTTGCCAGCGACGGCATTGATATGCAACCCCACCCCGCGCTGCTTCATCTGTGTGCCCACCCCACCCCATTCTTCCCCACGAAACCGTGCCAACCCGCCCCACCCATTTTTATTAGCTCCGCCCCATGGCGCAGCGGCGCGGGGGCCACCGCCCGCCCCCCGCGTGTTTTGTGCTGCTCTCTGCCCCCCATCCATTGGCGGCCACCAACAGGCCGATCCAACTGCTCGCCTTTCATGTTGTGCCCCTCCCCCGCTAGCTACCCGCGCTCCCCCGTCTATTTAGCTATTCGACGCAACCCTACCCACCCTAGCTACCCAACCCACCCCCGCGGCCCCATTGGGCCCCACAAGGTGCGCCGGTGGGGGATTGCCTGCGGGTGCCGTTGCCTCAGGATGCTGTGGGGTTGTTTGGTTTGTTTGTGGTTTTGGTTTGCCTCAAACCTGCTGTGCTGGGCCGGTTGTGCTGGGCAGTTCCCAGCCTGCTGCCTGCTGCGGCTCACTCTTTGCCTGTGCCACCCCCTCCTGCCGCAGGACCACTAGCAAGTACCACCTGACCACCTCGGAGACGTACCTAAGCACTATCTATCCAGGCCCCATGGCGGCCGCTCAGAAGACGGCCCGCCCGGCACCTAAGCCGCCGCAGCGTGCATTCGGCCCCCGGCACACTGCACCCCGTAGACGGATCAGCACAACGCCCAAAGGACGAGACGCCAAGCGCTCAAGCCAGCCGCCCGAAACCCAACAATAACCCGAGTGACCACGGCTGGCCCCCAACCGCTGCCCTTTGGCCTTGCCCCCCATCCGTCTTACCGCTTCCTGCTCCACCTTGCTTTTTCCCCACCCCCACCCCCTGCTCAAGCGCTAAGCCTTGCCGCCACGCCCTGCCATCCCCTCACACCGCACTGCCCCCTTCCCTCAGTCAGTTACGCTGTTTGTGTGTGCCTATCAATGCTCTACTCTGCTGCTGTTTGTTGCTCTTGTTGTACATGTTGCCTGTGTAGCGAGGCAGGCGAGCGGGCCGCCGCCCTGCCGCATTTCATTCACCCCTTGTCCACTCCCCCTTGCCCTGAGCCACATTGTCCTGGTTGTGACGCAACGGGGCTGCTGGTTGTTGCTTTTTCAAACAATGGCATTCATGCGTGTGAACACGCCAACGGAAGATGATCAGGCCCGTGTGGTAAGAAAGTGAGGGCAGGATGGAGCACCGCAACGAGGTGTGGTTTGGTCATGCGCCCTGCATCGCCGCCACGCACTTCTCCACCTCGTTTGTCGAGCCGATGCACAGCTGGCCCCGCTGGTCGTGCGATTGCAGCACCTGGTCCAGCACTGCAGGGGGAGCTGAGAGGGTCATGCAGCAGTGGCTAGCAAGGGCGACGATGCTTTGGATTGAACCTGAGTGAACAACGTGGTTGAGGGATGCAGTAGCAGGCAACAGCCCACCGGAACACCAGCAGTATGCATGCCGGCCCTCCCACCTGAGCCGCGGCCGTCATGCGTGGCGCCGCCGGCCGCCTCTGCCACCAGCGCCAGCGGGAAGGTTTCGTACAGGCAGCGCAGCTTGGCAGGGGCGGTGGGCGAGGTTGGGTTGCAGAACACACCTCCGCCCTGGTGGGAATTGGGTTGTGGAGGAAGTGAACAACTGAGCAAGTGGAGGAGTTATAGCCACAAGCGGTGCACCTGCCGAGGCACGGCAGATGGCCACACTGCCTCAGCGCCTGCAAAGCGAAGTTGCCCCCTGCCTGCCCACCTTGGCCACAATGTGGTGCAGGTCGGGCACCAGGCCGCCGCTGTAGCGCAGCGTGTACTGTGGGAGGGTGAAGCGAGGTGGGGGTGGGGGCAGAGTTCAGGCAAGGTCAGCACATGAGAGCAAGGGTGCGGGCCAAAGCTAGCCAACAAGTAGCAACAAAGAGACGCAGTAAGGATGGGGGTGTGGCCAGGAGATGAAACTGCAACAGCAGCGGCAACACCTCCCGGAGCCCGACAGCACCGCACCCGCTCGTCCATCCACTGCAGCACCAGCTGGCGATAGGCTGCATTGTCTGCCTGGGCACGCAGGTTGGCGGGCTCAAACACCTTCTTGGCAGGCGGGATCTGGACATCCGGCCTGCGGCACGGCGGGCAGGGAGCGGTGGAGTGCACGGAGCCAGATAGGTACAGCAGGCAGCAGGCCAAAGTTAAGACTTGCAGCTTGTTGGCACTACAGAGAGCTGGTCCATGCCTGCCCGCCTGTGGCAAGACACAAAAAAACACATTCAATACATCACACCCATAGCCCAACCAGCACAACTGCATCAAGGAGCCAACCCGCACCTGCTCAGCTGCCAGGCACCCGAGGGCTGCAGCACAAACTCCTGCACCACCATCCGCCGCTGCTCAGCAGTGCCCTGCTGCTCGCTGCTGGACTGCCCTGCTGCCGCTGCCCCTGCAACTGCCTCTGCTGCTGTGACTGGCCGGGCCAGGACCAGCACGGTTTTGGGGCCGTACACAGCATAGCCGGCAGCCGCTTGCTCGCGGGCGCAGCGCCCCACAAAGCCGCGGCCGGGCCACACCCCGAAAATGCTGCCCACCTGCGCAGCAAGGGTGGTTGTTTCAAGCTGAGTGGCCAGGAGCAACCTCCTACACAGTGCATGCTTGCACGCCAGCTGGCTGCATGCATGCCTTTCTCTTGCTTTATTCAGCAGAACCAGACATGCGTGCTAATCAACTCACCGCCCAGTTGGCGCCAATGATGCTGCTGCCATCGAGCGGGTCAAAGGCCACGCTGTACCTGTTTGTGGCACGTTAGCAACACAGTGTAGTGAAAGTGAGTGCAGCACTTCTGCTGCTGATCCCTCCTCCCGCTAATGACAACTGGCACATGCAAGCCAGCCACCTCCGTGCCGGCACATTTCCCAACCCAAGCACAGCCGCAACTCTGTGCCGCTGCCCAACAGCATGCAGATATGCCAAAGCGCAGCTGTGCAGCGCACCCGCTGCCCCCCAGTTCGTGGTCGGTTGGTGCCTCTTCGCTGCTGGCCAGCTCAACAGCCCCGCAGGATCGCAGGGCATCAAACACGCAGCTGCAAGCCCGAAGGGAAGGCGGGGCACATTTTCGACATGCGGGAACGAACATGTGCTGATGGATGGATGCTGGTGCTGCATTAACAAGCCCATTCACAAATATCCAAGAAGGTGCGAGTGCAGTCGCGCCGCAGCCTTGATCACAAGAAGCAACACATGCTCACGCACCGGTCGGCAGCGACGTCGGCCACCAGCTGCTTGTCGCCCAGCGCATTGCTGGTGCCGGTCTCGCTGGTGGAAGCCGTGCGCAGGGTCTCCTGCACATGGAATCAGTCGTGACCTTTGTTAATCAAGCGTCCCACCGGCCTCTAGACCTGCAGGCAGCATGGCGTGCAACTCACCGCCACCTGCGCCACCGCGCCGGCGATGGCGACCAGGACCTTGGCCTGCGGCGGTGGGTTTGCGAGGCGATGGCGGATCTTTTGAGGCAATTGGATGCCTGCACAGCAATTTCACAAGCTTGCAAGGGCGTCTGAGCCTCACAAGCGGCGGGTCCAGGCCGGCCAGAGCTGCCTCCATCGCGTTTCGCTTCTTCGTCTACTGCTACTGAATATACGAACCGATCGCTGGCTGTTTGTAAAGCTCTGGATGCAGCAGGAGGCTAGAAAGAGAGCCCATGCTGCCGCCGCCGCCCCGGCATGAAGCCTGGCCCGCTTTGGCGCTGATCGGCGGTTGATCGCAACAGCCAACGTCTCGACATGGCTCCCAAGAGGCGTGCCAGCGAGCCAGACGTCTTCCAGCTCGAGGAGGAGAAGAAGCCCGAGGAGAAGCTCAACCTGCTGGACGGGGTGGCGCTGAAGCGGTCTCTGGACGATGCGGTGATTCAGGTGGGGCCGCGATCGGCGAGCAGCGCGGGCCCCAGCCGCCGAAAGCCTTTCGACAGGGCCTGACGCCGCTCCTGCACGCCTGCTGCAGTCGGTCTCCAATGCGGGACACACAGTAGACAACCTGTACACCGACATCAAGATCGTACTGGGCCTGCTGGCGTGAGTGCCGCCGCCAGCGGCGGCGGGTGGCCGGTGGCGCCGCTCTTGCTTGCTTTCACAGGCAGTGGGCATCTGCTGATGCTGTTTATCAGTGTTCAGGCGGGCTGCACGACAAGCTGCTGCAAAAGTATCTGTGTGCTTGCAGCCTTCCCCACCCTGCCAACCACTCGGCGCCCGCTGGCCCACGGCTGCTGTCCCCACCTTGCCTGGCCCCTGCCCCGCACTCTGCCGCAGCTGCGCGGTGGCCTGCCTGGCTCAGTTCTACCCCAAAAAGTACCCCGCCAACTTCTGGCTGCTGGCCTGCTGCGTGGCCTCATACGTGGTGCTGTCCACCCTGATGACGGGTGCGGCCCGCCGGTCTTGCCTTGTGCTGCAGTTGGTGCTGGTGCCCAGTCGGTTGGTGCCGACCAGCGGGGTTGTTGGCGCAGCATGCGCTGCTCGGCTCATATGTATTGCACCCTGCTGCTGCTGGGAAATGGAAGCTGCCGTCTGCCCCCTTGGCATCTGCACCAGGCAACACAGTGCCCTCACCCCACCCACTCTATTGACCCACCCACCCCGCAGTGGTGGCCACGCTGTGGGAGAAGGACGCGATTGTGATGACCAAGGCGCGGCCCGGCGGCCCGCCCGCCCTCGTCGTCTCCTCCAAGATGCCTCGCTTCCAGGACCTGTACACGCTGCGGGTGGCCCTCAGGTGCGCTGTGCTCAAAGGGCTGGATTCACGGTACGCGCCCCGGGTGGCGCTCAGGTGCGGTAGTGCTGTAATGCTGAACGGGATGCTGGGGTGCTTTGGAAGTGGGCGGGGCCGCAGGGCTTGTCACTGTGGGCTGCTTGCATGGCAGCTCAGTGACGCGTTGTATTACTGTGCCCACGTTGTTTCTCCTCTCAGCGCCGATTTTCGCCCTTCCACCGCTGGGCTGCAGGCCAACCGGCGGCGGCAGCGGCAGCGAGGGCGTGTCGTTGACCAAGAGCGTGGGAGACTACTTCCATGAGGCGCGTTGCAGCTTTTCATTAGCTCGGCCTTTGCGTCTTCTGCCTCAGCAGCATGCGTTGGTTGGCCTACGCCTGCTGCACAGGGGTGCATCCGTCGCTGGGCCCTCAACCTGCAAACTGCTGCACCTGCTGCTCTTATTCTCTTCCTACCCCTAGCATGCCGCCCCATGTTCCGACTCTTGCACCCTGCCCGCCCCGTTCCCCACCCTGCCAATGCAGGATGGCCACCTGGCGGCCGATGTGATCCGACAGGACACGCAGGCACTGCTGGAGCAGCCGCTTGAAGCCAAGTCGAAGTAGCAGCCGGCGGCCAGCCCACTTGTAGCACTGCACCAGCCAGCCCGCTGCATGAATGCCTGCAGTGGGCCCCTGAGCCCTGGAATGTCACAGCACAGCACTGCACACTGTAAATGACTTGCGGAACCGCATGGTTGAGGGCTGGTTGCTGAGGTGGGTGGTTACTAAAGAGGGTGAGGAAGAGAGAAAGCGTGCTGTCTGGAGAATGCCGCTGCAGCACTACAGTGGTCAACAGTCCAAAAGCAGCATATTAAGCAGGGCATGGGTGTGCATGTAGAGTAACATTACAGCCAAAAGCATGGGAAGCAAAGGGGGCTTGCGGGGGACATCAGTAGGTGACCAGCAGCAGATGCTTGCAGCTGGAACACTTGCCAAGGCAGGAGCGATAAGCATACAATAACGTGAGGAGGCACCAGCATTCAGGTCCATGGGTGGTGCAGAGGTGCTAACGGAGCTAAGGCGAGGTGGGCGGTGAGCCAACCGGGTGTGATGCCACGCCCTGAAAAGGCGAGGTGCGGGCCAGGGTGACAGCCGCCTGCTGGCCAGCTGCCTGCTGTTGCACCTGCTGTGCAGCCTGCTGCGTGCCGTGCTCAGCTTGGAGTGACCCAGACAGCAGCCGGGAGCGGCCAGCAGAGTCCCAGCTGCCGGATGGTGCACCCTCCGCCAGCCAGGCGGCGTCCTTTCCAAACGCAGCGCTGCACAGCGGAGGGCGGGCGGGAGCACGCATGCTGGATAAGCAGGCGCTCAAACAGCTCAAGCTGCACAAACACTCCACCAGTGCACACTGGGATTCCGCAGCATGCAACATGCGGCAACGCAAACCATGCCAGCCCATTTTGCCGGAGCTTCACAGGACCAGCCCAGCCCGCCCATACCTGTCGCGCCAGTCGATCTGCTGGCTGTGCTCGCTGTCCAGGCGGCCAGAGTTGGCGTGCTCAAGCAGCTCTGCAGCAGCAATCGTGGGGACATTGCGAAGCAGTGGGTCCACTGAATTGCAACAGGTCACCGCTCTGCCACAACAAGAAACACCCTTGCGTTGGACTGCCTTGCACCAGAAGCAGCCATGCTATCAGCAACCACCCAGCCCACCTTCAATGCCGTCCGATGGCTGCATGTCGACTGCCTCTGGATGCACGCTCCGCACGGTAGGGGCCTGGCCAGTACCCCGGCTGCCTGTCCTGCCGGCAGACGCTAGCGAGACCCCCGCTTCTGTCCCATCCGACGGCGCCGGGCGCATGCGGAACGGGTCGGCGTGCTTGGCAGGCCGGCTGCTGCCTGCAAACATGGCTGGCCCCATCACCTCCTGAATCATTTGCCGCCCCGGGCTGGGCGGTGGCGAGCGGTAGCAGTCGGGCTTGGGCGCCCTGCCACCGAACAGCGGGTACAGCTGCGGCGCAGGGGGCAGGAAGGGGCCGAAAGAAAGTTGGGTAGCATGAGAAAGCAGCCGGCTGGCCAGATGCAGGTGTGGCATTTGCACGCCTTGAAGTGGCGGGCGGTGAACAATAATTGGGCTACACTCACATAGTTGTCATCGATGTAGTGCCACAGTTGGTAGATGTGGGAGTGCCTGGTCCAGTGCAGCGAGCGCTGCAGCGCAGCCAGCAGCGGCGTGCTGCGCAGCGGGCAGCCGGGAATGTCGCAGCAGAGCGGTTTGAGGGGATTCAGGAAAGAGCTGCCAGGCCCGCCGCACTGCACACCGCAGCACCTTGTCATAAATAACTGCAGCCAGGCCTGTCAAGTCCAAGGATTTGCCCCAGGCACAGCAGCGGCTCACTTGAGGCTATCAGGGTCCATGGATGGCAGGGTGGGCATGGTGGCACCAGGTGCCAGCTCATCCTGGCCCAGCAGGCGGCCTACCAACCCGCTGGTGAAGGCTCCCAGTACAACAGTGAACAGGATGACGCTCTGGTGCAGGTGTAGGCAGGGAAGCGTGTTGTCAGAGGGTGAGGGAGCAGGGTGGCGAGGGGAGGGGGTGCAGCTTGCACGGGAGGGAATGTGCTGCTTCTTGGGGCAGACACTGCCCACCCCCTGCCCACTCCCTGCCCACCTGCCCTCCTTCCATTCACAGCATTCACAGCAGAGCCGGCGAGCTGGCTGATCGAGGTTTGCAGTCTCACCGTCATCGACGACACAATGAAGATCTGGTTCTCCAGTGGCGCGTCGATGCCGTGGACGGTGTACGTCTTGAAGGCCAGGGCCACCGTGACTGAGCAGGCGGGGGCACGCAAGCAGGCTTGGTCAGGCACAGCCACAGGAAAGCAGTGCAGTAGGACAGAGCTGTGGATGCTGGCAAAGCTGCCCGCCCCACTGCATGCCCCTGCCGCTCACTCCACCCCTGCAGCCCAACAGCAGCACCGAGCCCCGCTCACTCGCGCCGCGCATGGCTCCCGCCCACCAGATGACGGCTCCCTCCCGGATCGAGATGCGGCAGGCCCGAGGCCGCCACAGATTGGCCAGCAGCACCAGGGGGGCCACTGTGAGCGCGCGGGCGACCAGCACACTGACCACCAGTGCCAGGGCAAGGACCGTGGAGGCTTGGACCAGCTTGCCCTGCGGCAGCAGTTGGAGCAGATGCAGCTGGTTGTAGCGGTGTGTAGGAGGGGACACAGGAGATGGAAGCGCGCTTCATGCACCCTGGCAACCTGCCACCAAACAGAGAGGCCCACCAATCAACGGCAGCACACCACGTGCCTTTGTAAACTCCTCGCTGTCTTTCCACAGCGTCACGCTCCACATTGTGACGCCGGCGTAGATGAACAGGAACAGCTCGGCCGCAAACGACAGGATGCGGAACAGGTAGACTGCGGGGACAGGCAGTTGGGAGGTTATGGGTGGGAGTGATGTGGGGCAAGCATCGGCACGGTGCTGCGACTGGAGGGGCGGCTCCTATGGATATTCTATGGATAAACAAGCCAGCAACGCGGCCAACAGCTAGCAAACCTTGTCTGGCCCAACCCACCCGTCACAACTCTGGCTGACGAGGACATGGCATGCCACGTGTAGTGGCTCATGACGATGCCGCAGAAGAAGACGGAGAAGATGCCGGAGAGGTGCAGGCCCTCGGCCAGCTGGTAGGCCACAAAGCCTAGCAGAGCAACCGCCGCCACCTCACGATCGGTGGAGTGGCTGCGGCGGGAGGAGGCAGGCGGATGGCAGTGAGAAGCATGAATGAGTAGGCAGGCAAGGGCAGTGGGCTGGGGCAGGCGCCGAGCATTCAAACACTTGGACAAAGTCAGCACTGCGTTGTAAGCACCCCAGGGCTGTTTGCCACATGCATGGAGACTCACTGCACAAATGTGCGCTTGATGAACCAGGCCGAGAAGAGCCCCACCGCGGCGCCCAGCAGCAGGGAGAGGACAAACAGCTGGCCAAAGGAGAGCGCGATGAGCGAGAGCGTGTCAGCGTTCAGCTGGGAGCTCTTCCTGCAGTGGAGTGGGCAGGCAGGGAGCGGATGGGGAGCCGATTGGAGCGCCACAAAGCCAAGTAGCCATAGCCAATCGTGCCTACACATCACGCCCCTGGCGGGCATGTTCACCACGGAATATGCACGAAGCAGGACGCACACAGCAAGGCACCAGCACACACATCAGGGCGCACCTGATGCCCTGCACCGCTCGCAGCAGCACGATGCTGACTGCGTCATTCACAACGCCCTCGCCGAACACGAGGCTGAACAGCATGGGGCTGCGGTCCTGGTCCAGCACCTGCGGGAGGGGGACAGGTGTGTGCAGTCGCTTAAGCCACAGCTCTTGGTCAAGATGAACAGCACACGTAGCTAGCTGCACCGTGGGCATCTGTGCCCCACCGCCACGCCAATGCCTGTCAAGTGCCGCCACGACAAAGTGCATCCATGCACAGGGCCCAGCAACCTCCGCACCTGCAGCGCGGCCACCGAGTCTGAGGCGCTAAAGATGGCTCCCAGCGAAAGGCTGCTGCGCACCAGGTCTGACCTGAGGCCCAGCCACTTCAGCATGTAGCTGGTGCCTGCCAGGGCCAGGGGGAATGTGTTGTAAGCAACCTAGGTAAGTCATCAGGAGGGCTCCATTGCTGTTGGTTAGGGCCAAGGCCAAGGCTTAGCACGTGGTGGCTGGGGCTGGCAGGCTGCAGCCCCCCTTCTCTGCGCACCTGTTGCCACCATGGCAGCCGTCATCCAGGTGCCCACCACCCCCAGCAGCAGCAGCGTCATGAAGTTACGGAAAAAGGCCTGCAGGCGAGGGTGCATAGGAGTTGTGAGGGGCCGTGCCGCCGGGTTGTTTGGAAGTCCCCTCTGCTGCAAGGTCTGCTGCTGAAGATGGCTTGACAGTAGCGCAGCCCTGGTTGCTCGAAACAGGCCTGCATGCCGCTCTTGCATTGCAGCATCCTAGCCAGGCCTTGCCTTCTTCTTGACGGCAAACCCCGCCTGAAAGATGATTGGCGGCAGCAGCGCATCGAAGAAGACCTGCACGAGTTGCAAACAAATGGCACTGCGTTTGCATGCTCAGTCCAGATCTGCTTCTCAGACCGCAGGCTTCTTGCGCAGCGTGGAGCCACACATTGCGCAGCCCTATGGATCACCGTCTGTTTCGCCGAACGCCAAGGCACCCCTGCCGCCCCCACCGCCCAGCCCGCACCTCTGTGTTGAGCTCCACCAGTGAGCTGGGCAAGCGCTCCCCCTTCCACCAGGCGTAGTACAGGAAGGCTGCAGGCATGGTGAGCGCCGCCAGGGCAGAATCAGCAGCCGCCCAGCTGGAGCAGGGCAACGAGGCAAAGATGCGCGCAGGCGGATACCCTGCAATGCACCGCGCACCTGCACCGCCGGTGACAACCCCCACCGTCAACGCCACGGTGGCCTCGGTGATGTATGCCAGCCTGGTGGGTGCGAATGAACAGGGTTGGTTCTATTGCCTGGCTCGGCAGCTGAGAGCCAAACCCAGCAGCAGTGGGGAGGAAGGAAGCAGAGCACCGTACCGGCAACTTACTTGCGAAGATGCACCACATGGCTGAGCCAGAGGGCCACGATCAAGCTCAGCACTAGCGGCAGCACTGCGCTGCCGGCGCTGCCCTCGTGGCCTTCGCTCATCCGGCCTCAGTCAGGTTTCGCTGCCGCAAGCGGCAGGCACGGCGCAGGCGGCGGTAGCGGCGGGAGTGTGGCCAAAGCGGCGCTGAGAACTTTGATGGCCAATTGACCGGCTACTGATTCCGGAAAGCAGCCCTTTGGAGGCCCAGCCGCTCAGCAGCGACGGGGCTGCAGGCCCACTTGCGCTGGGGGTGCTTGCAGGGCTCGCCGGCTTTCAGTGGAGCAACCCAAATATCGGTTGCGCGAACAGATGCGTTTTGCAGCACCCATTCTGCGGCAGCAGCCTCAGCAGCACTAGGGCTCGCAAATGTGCAGCAAGAAGGCTAGCTGTGCGTCAAACACGCCGATCCCACATCAGGCTGTGATCATAACGTTCTGCTGCCGCTATCAGCGGCCTCTTGCGCACAAGCCAACGCCCTTGCTTCTGGTGGCGCCTTCTCCCAGGCTCGGCAGCGCAGCCAGGTGCTCCACAGAACGATCAGAACATCATGAGCGTGCGCCTGGTCGTGTTGCTGCTCCTGGCGGTGGCGGCGCCGCTTGCCGCCGCCTCGCGCCCGTGCCTGGCGAGCCTGGGCGTCGATGTCTGCGAGACGTACTCGCACGAGGAGTGCGCCCTGCACCCCGACAAGTGCACGCCATGCCGGGTACGGGTAGCAGCAGCAGCATGACCACCGCGTTGTTGCAGCAGTGGAAGGGGGTTGGGTTGCCACGCTGCCGGCCGCGGTGCTGCGTATTGCCCCTCTGGCTTCCAACAAGCACCGAGTGCTGCACAATAGCTGAGCCGCCCACTGTTACCTCCTTTTGTTATGCAGGCCTGGGACCGCGTGGATGTGTGCTTCGAGGTAGGGCCGCAAGCTGTGCAGCACCCCTGCCTGCCAGCCTGTGCTTTTCCCGCGTGCTCCAATGTGCAGCGCACGTGCGCACTTGCATGCACCCTGTCCCCGCCGCATCTGCCATGCCTACCCTCCACCCTGCTGTCCCCCGCGTCGCAGACCGCCATTGCCAAGCGCCTGCCGTCCAAGCTGTTTGCCTGCGACTTCCCGCCGGTGCCGCCGCCGGAGCCGACCCCCCAGCCGCAGCCCGATGTGGACTGCCAAACGTACACAACCGAGGTGCGGCTGAGCAGCGGCATAAATGGTATTTCATTTGCGTTGTTGCACGGAAGCTGGCACAGTGCACAGGCAGTGTATAGGTCAGCTTTGTGCAGCACGAAAAACAATGCGCCACCCTGCCGGCTTGCTGCCCGCCACCCGCCGTGCCTGCAGGACACGTGCAGTGCCAAGGAAGGTTGTGTGTGGTGCATGAGCGCGGCGGTGCGCAGCGCCTGCTACACCGGTGGGCAGAAGCACGGTGGATGGTGCAGCATCTGTCCTGTTGCTTGCCAGGCCTGAGAAGGGTTCACATGATGGGGGCCTGCTGGGACACAACCGCATTCCCCCATCGCCTGCTGTCGTCACATGAACTGCCGCGGCTGACCCTCAAGCCTTCTGCCTGTGCCTGCCCCTGCCTTGATTCTGCTCTGCAGAGGAGGAAGCCAAGCGCCTGCCAGCCGCTGTCTTCCGCTGCAAGTTCCCCAGCCTGGCGGCGGAGCAGTGAGGCGGTTTCTGGCACGGCGCTTCCCATGCCCTTGGCCTGGCCAGCCATCAAGCGGCACAGCGTGATGGCGACCAGCTTAGCAATCACACTTGCCTACATGGCACCTGTTCTCTGGCAGGTTCTATGCTTTTTGTTGTGCTGTTCTCAGGAGTGTATATATGCATGGCACACATGAAGAGTCGAGGCAGGCATGGTGCCCGCTCCCGCATCTGAATGATGATGCGGATGAAAGCATGGCACCGCCAGGCACAGACGAGGTGCACGGCTTGGAATTGTTGTTGATGAGTGCGGTCCCAACAAGCTGAGAGACATTTGAGGATGCGGTGGGCCAATGCGGTGGCAGCAAGTAGAGAGCTTGTTGGTGTGTGGGGTAATAGCGAAATTTGCGTAAGCAGGCAGGGAACGGTTGCAGGCGTGATTGTGGCGATGCAGGCTTGCTGGCTGGGTGGGTGCTGGATACGTTGCAGACAGGCTTGGGGGAAGTTGTGCGACAGTGTGCTCAAGAACAATGCAAGCAGGCTGGGGTGGAAAGGGCATGGGCAGTGCAACCGGCAGTGGCAGGCTTGGCCAGTCTGTTTGTCACTCATAAACCGCCAGGTAATGAATGGTACCGAAAAGCAGCCCAGGCAATCTTGGAGGCGGGCAATTCAGCCTACATAAAGGGTCTGAGCTGCAGCCCAAATGTGCAAGTGCAACGACCAGGTGCATGTGCCAGCAGCAGGCGAGCCGGCGCCTCGCCGTTGGAGGCACGGACTGCTGTGCTTGCTTCTGCTCCTGACGCAGCGCTTGTTGCAGCGCTGCGCATCTTGCACTCTCCAGGGAATGTTGTGCACCGCCGCCCGCGCTTATGGCGATGCCGGCACATACACAATGTCGCCAGGGCTGTGAACGTTTGCGTACCTGGGGAAGGGTTGGGGTTGGCAGCATAAAAGCTTGCTAGTTGGTAAATGCCACTGTCCTGGTAGCTAGCAGAGCGCATGCAGGTGACACCGTGCCATCCAGCCCCCTGCCCAATCAGCATCCTCACATGTTGCAGGAGCCCTTTGCGGTGACTTGGATCTTGAAGTAGCCCTGTTCGCCCCAGCCAGTGCCCCATGAGTTCTTCACAATCCAATACCAGTAGGCCGAGTTGGAAGCAGTCATGTCATACCCTGGGGGTTGAAAGGGAAGGTTCGAAGCAGCCATCTTACAGGCCTACAGCCAGCCTGCTAGGCGGTGCAGATGGCAGTGTGTGGTGCAATGCAAGGCACTCAAGGGCATCGAAGTGCACTGCGAGGCAATGAATGCCGCAGTGCAGGGCTCACCAACCAGCAGCACCAGGTGGCCTCCAGCCACTTGGCTGGTATGCGGCACATAGATGCCACCAGCATCTGCGGGTGCACAGGCAGCGGGTGATGGGGTCAGTGCTGAGGCTGCTGCGGGCAATTACCATCCCCCGACAGCAGCTGCCCAGCATTCAACGTACAGTTGAAAAAATCTGAATACACTGTAAAGTCATAAGAGACTGGGTTGAACTGTGCGACGAACTACAAGCAGGGAGGGTTGGTGGCGAGGGGGCCGATCAGCAGGCTGTCCAGCTCGAGCTGCCGCTTGTGTGGCTGCCTCACCCGCATGTGCCAGCATGCATGCCAGCATGGCCACTTACGTCTGCAATAGCGTTGGTGGAGGGCTGGATCTTGACAAACGCATCGGTGTAGGTGGCGACGTAGACAACATAGGGATTGAAGTCAGCACTGGTCCACGTTGAAGAGTACCCGCTTGCCGCCATAGCAGCCTTCAGCTTGCTGTTGCCGCTGATCTGTATCCTCCCTTGTGAGCTGCAGGCCGTGGCTTGGCACGTTAGGGAGTAGCCATAGCCACCCGAAACATATCCATAAGAGCCTTCAGGACAAACTGCAGTCGCCTTGGCGTAGTAATACACGTCCTGCACAGCCGAGGGGCTGGGCGCAAGCAAGCTGATCAGCGGGGCAAATGCAACAGTTGGGCAGTCATGCAAGGCAAATAACAGATGTGGCTTGATAATTATCAAACACAGCATGCCCCCGCAGCTCACCCCGCCCCAGCCGCCCTGGCAGCCATCGCGCCCGTAGAGGCAGTCGTTGAGCTGCTGCTCGCTGACATCAAACGCCTGGCCAGTCTGAGTCTGGATTAGGTACTTGCTTTCCATCGCCGCGCCCTGCAGCAGAGTTTCAGCAGCACGTGAGCAGGCGGCAATCATGTCTATCAAGCAGTGGCTGGTGTTTCCTGGACGGATTTTACGTGGCGGTGATGCAATCGCAATACAACAGCAGGCCCCACAGGGCAGGCTCCTCGCCGCAAGCTCACCTGACCAAAGGCCCAGCAGGACCCGCAGCCGCCCTGCGTAACATTTGGGATGGGGAGCAAGGCAATGCCGTAATGCTGCTGCTCACTAAACAAGCTAGCTGCATGCCGGGGCCTCCTCTGAGCCCATCTTGCCTGGTCTTTGACAAGAGTGACCTTGCCGGTTGTTCTCCAGTCCTTGGACAGAATTGTAGGTGGGACAGGGGATGGCCCAGGCTTGGGCGGCTTGCCCAGCAGCTTGCGCGTGGGGCGCTGGGCGGGCAGGTGCATCAGGTACTTAGCTGCCCATTCTTGCTTAGTCATGTCGCTGCAGCAGACGGGTAGCAGGGCGAGTCAGGCAGCGTGTGGGGGAGCACACAGTGTGTGCAGCATGCCTGCAGGAGGCGAGTGGGCGAGAATACACCAGACTCACAACAAGGCGTTCGCGGCGTAAAAGACGGAGCCCTTTGCTCGAATGTTCAGGTCGACAGTCTCTTCCACGTTGGCGTTCCAAATGTTGAACTTTTCCTCTTCCTGAGGCGGGGAAGCGAGCGTTTGACTAGGGTTTTTACGGAGCGCGCCGTCCCCGCGCTGTGTCCACACGTGCCGCCGTTGCGGCACACCCGCTGCTGCAGGGCAACCAGCCTACCTCCTGCAGGCCGTTGTATGCCTTCTTAAAGTCTGCCATCCACTGCTTGAACTCGGCCTTCCGCTCTTCTTTGGTCTGCAGCAAGGCGGCGGCGGCGCGCGCGGCTCTGCAAGGCGGGCCACATGTGGGCGGGACCGCCCGGGCCCCTCAAAAGGCTGCCTCCCCCGGCCCGCTGGGGTGGCAAAAGCGCAGGCCGCCCCCGACCATCCCTTGCAGGCCAATCAGTGCAGCCAGCGCAGCTTTCTGTCTAGAGGAAGGGTCCGGTACCTGCTGCTTGAGGAGCAGGGCCTCCCGCTTGGCCTCGGCCTGATCAGCGTATCGATGCGTCTTGGAGTGCACGATCCAGAGCTCCGCCGCCAGGCAGGCGGCGCAGAGCCACAGGGCCCACAGCCTCATTTTGTGGTGCAAGTGCGCTTTGGGAGGGTTTGGTCGCGGTAGCAAGTATTTGGAGCGTTTGTTGCCTTCGTGAGCGCGCGAACAAGCATGCCGCCCAGCCTCATGCTGTGCCTGAACAGGGTACGGCGCTGCGACCCGCCGCCAGACCTGGCTATGCACACGCCCGTCCCAGTTCGGCATTGGGTCGGGGATCAGCGGGTCTGCAGGAAACCTTGGAGGGCTTGCCTTCCTGCATGGTGCAGCACAAGAATGCATCTGCAGAGCTGCTGCACTCCTGCCAGCCAGCCCGCGCAATGGCCTTCAACCCGCAGCTGCGGCATGCCGGGCGTCAGGTGCGGCATTGGTGCGGGCACACTTTTTGTCAGAACAACCTGCTGCACATGCGGTGCCTGGCCCCGAATTCATGCGGGTGCATGCCTGCTTCATTAGGCAGCCTCAGGTCCAAAGTCCGGCTTTACAATCATTGATGGAAAAGTGCATGCATTGTGTGTGGCGTGTCCAAGTTCATTCAAGCTGGATTATGGTGCAGGTCGTTGTGATGGGCGAGAGCAAGCAAGCAGGGTAGCAAGTAAACTGGGAGCACGGGGGGCCTTGCACCGGCTAGCTGGCGGCCTTTGGGGGCAGCCCCGCCAGCACACTGTCAATCTGCAGCGCCGTCACGCTGCAGCCGCTGGTTTGGGCCAGGATGGTGTACGTATCCATCACCTCAGCACCCATGGTCTGCACCCGCCCAGGCGCGCCATCAGCCCCAGAGTAGAGCGTCAGCCGCTGGCCCGCCTCGGTCACCACGGCAGTGCCAGTCTCGGATGGCAGCGGCCCCTCGCTGCCCAGGCCCTGCGAGTGGCGAGTGCAGCAGGGGTTGTAGAGGCGTGAGCTAAGTGAGCAGATGTGGGTGCAGGCGGAGGTGCAGCAGGTAGCAGAGGATCCCCGGTGGCTGCAACACACAACAATCGCCTCTGCAATCTGATGGCCACTCCTCCGCTTGCCTTTTGGTGGTCGGTGAGCACAACATGGCGCGCCAGCAGCTGCTGCAGCGCCGCTGTGTCGTCCTCCCAGCCACCTGCGTTTTGGCAGAGGGATGTGTCAGGCGAGCGCGGCTAAACAGTGCTGAAACGTGCTCATTCACCCTTTGACAAGGCACGGCAGCCTTGTTGGCCAGGTACACGCGCGCCATGGAGGAGGAGGCAAAGGGTGATTCCATGCCCAAAACCGCCCAGCACGCACCAGTCATGTTGAGGGCGTCCAGCGCAGCCAGCAGCGCCTCGTCGGTGGGCACCAGCAGCAGGCCGCCGCCGCCCCGCTCCAGCTCGTAGATCAGGTCTGTAATAAGAGGCAGATTGAGCAGCAGGGGGAGCGGAGCTCAGTGCATTAGCAGGAGCACGTAGCCTGGCAGGTGACCCATCGAGCAAGAGGCACATGGCCAACCCACGGCGCTGCATGCCGAGTAGTCCGGTACCGCGCTCGGGCTCACCAGGGCAGGGGCAGGTCGACATGCAGCTGACGGGCACGCCCGCCACCTGGGCAAAGCACGTGTTGGTGTAGTTGCGGCGGTCTGCAGCGTGGCAGCGGCGGCAGAGGGGATGGGAATGGCACGCTCAGCGAGGTGGGGGAGGAATGATGCTCCGCAAGCAGGAGGGTGCAAAACGACCAGCTGCTGCATCACATCCTCATTGGTAAACGGCCCAGCCGCCCCCCCACCAGCCGCATGCCCAGGCAGCCCGGCTGGCTGGCCCACCTACGCCACAGACGGGCTCGACAATGTCGATGCAGACGCCTCCCAGGCTGCCTCCCGAGCCGCCGGGGCACGGGCACTCGCCCTTGCAGGCGATCTGCGCGCCCAGCGACAGGGCGGCGCACTCGTTGCCGTACGTCATGTTGTTGGTGCCGCACACGGGGAGGTAGATGGCGGGGCAGGCCACTGGCTTGGGGCCCGCCGTAGCCACCGGGTCCTGTGCAAGGCGGCGGTGTACTGCGGGCTGCATTGTGCCGTTCCCGCTGCCGGGCGGCGGCAGTGGCTGCTCGCTCGTCACTGGCTGCGCCGAGCCGCCCAGGGCTTGCAGGACGTCGGCGAACACGCTGCTGTTGGGGAAGGCACCCAGCAGCGTGACGAGGCTGGGGCACGCGCTCGCGCTAGCTGCGGGCTGCGAAGCAGCGGCGGCCGCTGCGGCGCCGGCAGCTGCGCTCGCCAGCAGCCCTATGACCAGCGCTGCCGCTGCGTGGAGCTTCATGGGTGCGCGCTGTTTGCGAAACAGAGGCTCGGGACGCCGGTGAGCTGCCGAACAGCGGGGCCGCGTCAAGCGTTCGGAGGGTCGCGGGGAGAGGACCCGCGGTTTTCGGATGTGGGGGAGTGGTCGCTTGCGCGAGAGACGAGTGCCCCGCGCCACCGGTCGCAGCTTCCAGTGGCGGAGGCTGCTGCGCTGCGTGCCGTGCCGAGCTGGGGCTTGCAAGGTGCATTGGGCGCTTTTGGGGCGTTTCTGAACCCTCCTCTGCGCACCAAGCCCATTTGCAGTCATGAATGGCTGCTCTGCGCATCGAACTGCCGTCCTGGCCCTTGCTCTGGTGTGTTGTTGGCACGCATTTGCGCTGCCGGCCCTGGCTGCGGCCCATCCGCACCCCGCGCGGCTTCAATCGGCAAGAAAATTGAGCCGCCATGAGCCGGTAGACCACCAGCGGGCACCGCTGCCGCCGCCGCCACCGCTGCCGCTGCAGCAGGCAGACCGCATGCAGCACGGCGGCAGGGCAAGCCGCGGCTTGCGGGAGGCAGCCAAGGCTGCGCTGCTAACGCAAGCACAAAAGGAGAAGATTGCCGCAGTGATCCGCCGGTTCACGGTAAGGCTGGCGCTGCTCTGTCACGCTCTGCATTGGCACTGTCTGCTCCCCTCCCACTCGCATGCCCGCATTGCACCCCTCCGACCGTTTGAAAGTTGGGGATGCTGCTACCCTTCAACCGTCGCAGGTGGGCTACATCTGGTGGGGCGTGGCCAGCCTCGCCCTGGTGCTGGCGCTGCGCCTGGCCAGCTGCGCCGCGGCTGGCCTGCGCGCGTGCTGCGCAGCATGCCAGAACGGCTGCATCGCCTGCGACGCATGCTGCCCCTGCTGCTTTGACGCTTGCTGGACCGGCGCAGCATGCACCAGAGTGGCGCCTGGAGGGCTGGACACTGGAGAGCGGTCGGACACAGAGGACCGGCTGGGCTGCACCAGCAGCCTCTTTGACCTAAAGTGCAGCGGCATGGAGGGCGGCGGGCAAGCCGGGCGCAGCCATGCCAATGCAGCATTTGGCAGCAGCATGAAGAGCAGCAGGACAGGAGCGCCGGCAGCACAGGCCATGATTGCTGCGCTGCGGCTGCCGGGCGGCCGAGCAGCAGCGCAGCCAGAGTGATGGGGCAGCTGAGGCAGAGGAATCCGAGGTCCGCGCCGCGCTTGTCGCAGCTCTCCTCTGCTGAGGCATCACTTGTGTTGCTTTTCGCATTTAGACTTGCAGTAACACAAGCCGCAGAGGTGCAGTGCAGCATGCCACAGGCACCAGCCAGCACCGCATGCATGCAGGGAACCAGCAGAGTCCTCGCTCTGCCGACAGCTAAGGCTGCTCCAGCTCTGCCATGCTGCGCACAGCTGCCGCCAGCCGCTCGTAGTCTGCCGGCTCGTTGTAGATGTGGGCTGCATTGGTGGCATATAATTGCAGGCTTGAGCACACGAAGCAGATGCAGATGCAGATGCATTGGCCAGGCCGGGCAGGCACGCCAAGGCAGCTGCGCGTCTCACCTGATATCCTCACGTACAGGTGGCCGTCTACACACTTGACGGGGCACTCAATCCTGTGCCGGTAGTGCAGCGTGTCCTGCACCCACTTGGAATCTGCTGACGTGGCGGCACTGCTGCCGTCCGCTGCTGCTGCTGCTGCTGGTGTGGATGCGGTGCCACTAGCGCCAGCCCTCTGGGCAGCAGCCACGCAGCCTCGCGGCAGCTCCACAAGCGCCATGGCGCCGCACATGGACAATGGAACCAGCGTGCCTGCGGTGCACACGCAAGGGGAGGGATGAGCAAGATCTGAGAAGGCACATCCCGCATCTTGCAAGGGGCGCCATCCATAATGGGCAGCATCAGGTGCTCAACGTGTGCCAATTTCCGCACACCTGTGCCCCAGGCTGCGACCAGGCAGTCCACCGCTGCCGCCAGCAACTGCCGCTGGTACGACTGGACTGCGCCTGGCCCCAGCTGCTGCACCGCACGCAGTGCTGCAGAGATGGCCAGCAGCGGCGCATAGTCTCGGCAGCCATCCCAGATGAACTCGCTGCGGAGCGGGAGCAATGATCCAAAGAAACGGTGGTGAGGCAAGGCTGCTGTGCAGGCAAACATGCTGTTCTACGCAGGCACTTAAGCTTTCACAGATATTTCTGAGCCTGCGCGCTCTATGCACAAGCCATGGTTCGCACCCTTCTTGCCCGCCCAACTCTCAGCCTCACCTGACAAAGCCGGAGCCATAGCCGTGTGAGACAATGAGCGGACGCACGTGGCGCTGGTGCTCTGATCGCACATGCATGAAAGCCGAGCCGCGCGGCGCACACAGCCACTGCAGGGGGACGGGTTGAAGCAAGGGTGTGTTGCACCTGCGGCATGTCCACCCTGGTCGTCACCTCTGTGCACACGAGCTCCTTCCTCAGCACACATGCCACAGGCTGCCAAACACTCCGCACCTTGTGGCAGTTGGCCACAAAGTAGTCGGCCCCAAGGCCCTCCAAGTCCAGAGGCAGCTGGCCGGGGGCGTGTGCGCCGTCAATCAGCACCTCCACGCCCCTGCAGCAGCGGTGTGTAGCACTGGTGCAGATGCTTGCAATGTGCACTGCAGGTGAGCACCTTAGAGAGCATGTGCCACAAGGGTAGCTCACCCGCTGCGCCTCAGTGCAGCATGGGAGCTGCACCGCCGCTGCCACTGTGACCGCAGCCCCTCACCTGCTGTGGCACAGCTGCACCAGCTCTCGAATGGGCAGCACGATGGCCGTATTGCTGGTGACGGCGTCAAACACGGCAAACTTAGCGTTTGCGGGCAGCGCCGCCGCCACCCGTGCAACCAGCTCCTCCGGCCGGCTGCAACAAGGGTCGACAGAGTCGGTTTTCTGGCGAACCCACATAGGTTCGTTCTGCCTGCATGGGGCCAGGCTGCACACTGCAGCTGTTCGTCTCATCGGAGCATACAATGTGCAGCAACAGAGGCATCTCCAGGGGCTTAACAATGCAGAACCTCAACAGCAGCGCACGCAGGCACACCTGAGTGGCAGCTTCACCGCCATCTCCACATGCTGCGCCCCAGTCTGCTCTGCAACCGCCGCCAGCATCTTCTTCACGCTGCCGTATCCAATGTCAAGAGAGAAGATTGCGTCGCCAGGGCGCAGCCGTCCCCGCCAGCTCTGCACCACCGTGTTCAGGCCTGTGCAGCAGTGGTGCGGGATGCATGCAAGTGTCACGGAGTTTGCACGACTGGCAAGCATGCAAGACAAGTCGTCTGGTGCACGCAGGCCGCTCTCTAAATCATCCTGGGCAATGTAGTGGACAGTTCATCAGCCCTGCAGCCTACGCATAGGTGCCGCACCCGTGGTGGCATTGGGCAGCAGGGCCAGGTCCTGTGGGCGGCAGCCCGCACAGGCAGCCAGCTCCCGCATCACCCGCACCAGCTGCGCAAACAGCTCCCTGCGCAGGGCAGGAAAGGGGAGGCACGTGCAGCGGTGAAGAGGGGGCTGCTCGGTGAGCAGTGGCTGAGTGGCTGTGCCCGGCATGGGCAGGCCTTGACTCATGTCCTAACAGGAGACAGCACACCCAGCCATAGCATGCAGGTCATGCACACAACAGCAGTGCATTTGAAACAGTTGTTCATGCGCACTTCTGCGCAAGCGCATGCATGGACAACACCACATGCATCAGTGGGAATAGCAGCAGCCCCTTCCTGCTTGACTCTGCCCACCTGTCCAAGAAGAGCAGCGGCTGCGCTTCACATCGCTGCCGCCACGCCTCCGCCTCCCGCTGTGCGCAGCGCAGCACGCCGCCAAACGCGCCGTGGTTGATGAAGGTCCACGACTCGAAATCAATCAGGAAGTGGCGGCGGGCGGCGGCGCCCAGCTCCCCAGGCGCCGGCAGGTCGCCGGCCGCGGCTTTGCATGGGTTGAGGGGCGGCTGCCATGCCGGGTCGCTCGCCATCTCCTCCACATTGTCGGAGTGGAACGACCCAAAGCCTTGGTATCCGATCCGGGCCACTGCCAGCGGCGGGGCAGCGCCTGGCGGCGGCGGAATGGCGGCAGGCGGCGGCAGAGCATTGTCGCCGCCATCGCCTGAAGCGTTCATCCCAGCGCAGTTGTGAGATTTCTGAGGGATTAATGAAGGTGCTTGCAGCCGAGGAGGTGGCCTAGGGAGTGTATAGTGGTGACGGCTGGAGCGATGGGCTTGCGGGAGGCCTGCCGCAAATGTTGGAAATGTTACGTGCAATCCGGTCGTACGTCTGCAACTGCTAGTGCCTCGCCCAGCGCATGTTACAGCAGCGCATTTCGCAGCATTGGCGTCCAAGCGCCTGACGGCTATTGCGCTCCAGCTCATTGCTCGTTAAGGAGTCAGCTGTCCATCAACGCCAGCTGATCGGCGCCTAAGCAGCGCAAACGCGTGCCGGGTTGCTCGGGCACCTTTGGCGTCAGCCACTAGTGCTTATTTATCGTGAGCTAGAGCCTGCAAGTAGACTGCAGCCTCGCTGCGGCCTGCGGCGCGTCACTCCAGCTTTGAAGCGACCAAGCGCCCGGCAGCCTGCTTGGGCTGGCCACCATGAGCCGAGGTGCGATCGGGGGAGTGTAGCCAGCTGCATGCCCGGCCAGAATGCTTCCCCACGGCCATCACTAGCAACGCCGCCGTCGCCGCCGCAGTTCGGTTCAGCTCTGCCGCAGCAACTTTTTCGACACCCATATCATTGGCGAGCTGAGCTTTCGTTTGATAGAGGCTATGCTTGCGCTTTAGGGCTCTGCTGCCGCCTCATTGCCACCCAACAGTCCCCGCTGCTTCCCTGCCTGCCTGCAGAGCCCGCCGCCGGCGGGATGGGGGGCTCGCGGCCTAGCAGCGGCAGCCTGGCCAGCTGCGGCAGTGCCAGCAGCAGCGTGGAGGCTGGCCGAAGGAAGCTGGAGGAGTTCAAAAAGAAAAAGGCTGCAGCGCTTGCAAAGAAAGCGGCAGCAGCGCCAGCGGCAGCAGCGCCAGCAGTGCCGCCACCCATACCTCGACCACCGCTGCAGCCGGCACAGCCACCAGCGCAGCTGCCGCCGCCCGCACAGCAGCAGCCTGCCTTGGCCCAGCCTGTTGCCCAGCAGCCGGTGCAGCCAGTGCCGCAACAACAGGCGATCCAGCCGCCGCCGCAGCAGCCACAGGCCCCTCAGCAGCAGCCGGCCCAGTTGCCAGTGCAGCAGCCGCCGCAGCCAACCCATGCCCCTGCTTTGCAGCCTGTGGCGCCACATGCAGCGCCGCAACCCCGGCAGCAGCAGCCCTGGTCACCGCAGCAGGCCCCCAAGCCACCGCAGCTGCTGGGCTCGCCACGCATGGCGCCTCCGCCGCCCCCATTTTCGCCGCAGTCTGGTGCGGGGGCCGCTGTAGCTGGTCCCACCAGCCCTGCGCTTGGCAGCCCACCGCAGCCGTTGCACGCTGCGCCAGCGGTAACTGGTGGGGGCAGCCCAGGCATGGCAGCACCGTACGGCGGGCCTGCACGTGCGCATGGCAGCCCGTCTGCGGCAGTGGGCAGCCCTCCAGGCATGCAGCAGCGGTTTGGCGGGCCCCCATCGCACCCTGGCAGCCCAGCAGCTGCGCTACGGGCGTCTGGCAGTCCAGCTGCACTGCACACACGCGCAGCCCCAGCCTCGCCACAGACCAGCATTGCGCAGCCGCGATCGCCGCCAGCTGCTGCAGCTGCACAGGCACCCCCACCCGTGCCGGATGCAGCTGTGCAGCCACCCCTGTCCCCGCCAGCAGCAGCACAGCCGTCCTCACCCGTGACAGCCGCGGCGCCCCAACATGCACCGCCCGCTGTGCAGCAGGATGTGGCGGCTGCCACGTCTGCAGCTGTTGCGGCCGCCACGGCGCAGCTGCAGGCGCAGCTGAGCGAGCTGCAGCAGCGTGAGGTGGGCCTGCGTGCAGCAGCAGAGCGTGCTGAGGGCGAGCGCAGCAAGTTGCAGGCAGCGCTGGAGTCAGTTGATGAAGAGCGGCAGGCGCTGCAGCGGGAGAAAGCAGAGATGGTCGGGGAGGCTGTGATGCTGCGCATGAAGGCTGCAGCGCAGGAGCAGGCGGCGGCAGCGGCGGCCCAGGCCCAGGCCCAGCTGGCGGCAGCGCAGCAGGAGGCAGCGCAGCTGAGCGTGCAGCTGCAGCAGCTGCAGCAGCAGCAGCAGGCGGCGGGCGGCGCGACTGCTGAGGCGCAGGCGCAGCTGGAGCAGCAGCTTGCGGCGGCTCAGGCAGAAAGCGCGGCTCTGCATGCCCGGTTGGAGCAGGAGGCGCTTGCGGTTGGTGAGGCGCAGCAGCAGCTGGGTGCAGCACGTGCGGAGGCAGCGGTGCTGGAGCAGCAGCTGTGGCAGCTGCAGCAGCAGCGACAGCAGGAGACAGCTGCCGCCGACCAGGAGCTGCGGCTTCAGCTGGATGCAGCTCTTGCTGAGCTGGCGCTGCTGCGGCAGCAAGCGGAGGAGCAGCAGCACACCGGCGGCGCTGCGGCTGCAGAGGTGGAGACGCTGCGCGGGCAGCTGGCGGCTGCCCAGCAAGAGGCAGATGTGGCACGTGAGCAGGCGCAGCAGCTGGAGCAGCAACTGGCTGCGGCAGCAGCAGGCCAGACTGCAGCGGTCGGGGCACCTGCTGCCACGAATGGCGAGCCAGCTGAACTGGCGGAGGCGGAGCAGCGGGCTGCTGCTGCTGAGGAGGCGCTGGCTGCTGCCCGCACAGAGGCCGAGGGCCTGCGCGCGGCAGTGACGCAGCTCGGCATGCAGCTGGCGGCGGCCTCCCAGCAGCAGCAACGCGCCACTGAGCTGGCCCAGCAGCTGGCTGCAGCACAGGCGGATGCAGCTGCTGCGCGTGAGGCAGCGGCTGCCGCGGTGCTGCAGCACGAGGAGCAGCGTCGCCAGCTGGAGGCTAAGCTGCAGGCGGCCTCAGAGGAGGCTGCTGCCGCTGCCGCTGCTGCGGCAACTGCGACGCAGGGCGCAGAGCAGCGGGCGGCGGAGGCGGAGCAGCAGGCTGCGGCCTGGGCAGAGCAGTGCCAGCAGCAGCAGCAGTGGCTGGAGCAGCAGCAGCAGTACTGGCAGCAGCAGCAGCAGCAGCAGTGGCAGGCAGGTGGAGTGCAGCAGGGGCAGCAGTGGCAGGCAGATGGAGCCCAGGGCGAGGAGGGTGCACCAGTGGCTGCCGCCGCTGGGTGGGATGCAGCTGCCGCCGCCGCTCAAATTTATGAGCTGCAGCAGCAGCTGGTAGCTGCACAGCAGGAAGCCGCGCAGGCCCGTGAGGCAGCAGCGGTGACTGTCAAAGCTGAGGAGAGCGCGGATGCGGCTGTCGAGCTGGCCCAGCTGCAGCAGCAGCTGGCGGCAGCGCTCGAGGAGGCGGCGGCAGCCCGCGAGGCAGCAGCGGCTGCAAGCGCAGCCAGTGAAGGGGCAGCGGATGCCTCTGAGGTGGCCCAGCTGCGCCAGCAGCTGGCGATGGCGCTGGAGGAAGCAGCGGCGGCCAAGGCGGCTGCTACAACTGCTTCAGCTGAGCCTGGCGAGGGCGCAGCAGCCGCTGCTGCCCTGCGGCAGCAGCTTGCGGCCGCGCTTGAGGAGGCAGCAGCAGCCAAGGATGCGGCAGCAGCAGCAGCAGAGGATGTGCAGAGCCTGCGCGAGAGCCTGAGTGAGGCAGCTGCCGAGCGTGACCAGCTGACTGTGGCAGCCAAGGCAGCACAGGAGCGTGCGGAAGCAGCAGAGGCGCGCCTTGCTGAGCTGGAGGGCACTGTGAGCCAGCAGGCAGCCGAACTGGCGGCCCTGCAGCAGCAGCTGGCAGCAGCTGAGGAGCAGCGGCAGCAGCAGCAGGGCTCCGAGGCGGCCGCGGCTGCACAGGCGGCTGAGGCGGCAGCAGCAGCACAACAGGAGGTGCAGCGGCTTCAGGAGGAGCTGGCTGCCGCTGAGCAGCGGCATGCGGAGCAGCGGCGGCAGCTGGAGGGTGACGTGGCAGATGCTCGCAACGAGATCGCTTCAGGTGCGAAATTGTGGCACTTGTGGCTGTTTTGGGGGTTGCCGCCGGCATGTGCCACTCGACTCAACCCTGCATGCTTGTAGCCCAGCTGCTCACTTCCGCCCGCCCGCCCCCTCCCCAAATCCCCTCCCAGCCATGCACGATGCAACCATTGCACGGGCAGAGACATCCCGGCTGGAGGAGTACATCGAGGAGCTGCAGGCGGAGCTGCGGGCGGGCGGCGGTGCCGGCGGGGCAGCCAGGTGCGCTGCAAGGGATACTGGCGGGGGCAGCCCTCTTCCCTTTTCCACGCATGCTGCGCTGCTACACCACGACGCCACTTTCGCCGCCTCACCGCTTTACCGCCTTTGCCTGCTCTCCCTCCGCCCTGCAGGAAGGCGGCTGGCGGGCGCAGCGACGATGCCTCTGCGCTGCGCTTCCGGCTGGACAAGGCGGAGCGTGTTTTGGAGACGGAGCGGCGTGCGGTGCAGGTGAGGCGGGCCGACCAGCGTGCTGGTGGCACTGCCGCTCCACTGCTCATTCATGCGCATGTGCATTATGTGCGATGTGACCAAGCTTCTGCACAACTGAACCCAGCAACACGATGTCTGATCCACCTTGCACCCTTTCGTATCATGTCTGTCTGCAGGACCTGCAGCGCCAGCTGCGCGCCAACGAGCAGGCGGCAATCGAGGGGCGGGAGGCGATGCAGGCGGCGCTGGAGCTGCGTCACAAGTGAGGGCCGCCTGGTGCTGCCGCCACCTGGGCTTCAGGCTTCAAGCTGCCCGTGCTTTGGCGGCTATGTCTTGGACGGGGTCGCTTGCCCGCCCGTCCGCCTGTCGAGGTGTGCTGCGTCTGCAGCCTTAAGCACAGCCCTCAAGCAAAGCCCTTGCCAATTCAACCACCCGCAGGTGCACCGACCTGGAGCGGCAGCTGGCTCGGGCCAAGGAGGCGGCATCGCAGCACCAGCAGGCAGCTGAGGCGGTGGCCGCTGCAGTCGTCTCCCCCAGGGTTGCGGCAGAGCAGCAGCAGCTGGTCATTCAGCTGCGGGCTGCCGAGGAGCGGGCAGGCAATGCGGACGGTGTGGCACTTGAGGCGCAGCAGCGCTTGACCGAGGCTCAAGAGCACGCTGAGGTGTGTGTTGTGGGAAGGAGTGCGGGAGAGAGTTGGGGATGGCTGGATGCGTCTTGGGCCAAATGGATACCCCCTGCGGATGCCTTTGGTGGGAAGGCAAGGCTGCCGCCGGGTCACTTTCTTGCATAAATAGCCCGCCCCACTGCTTCTCACCGTCATCTCCTGCGTCCGCCCGCCCACAACTGCCCTCCTGCCAGGCCTGCCAGCGGATGATGGAGAAGCTGGTGGCCGAAAATGATGCCCTGACCGACCACCTCAACCGCCAGTCGCTGGAGCTGGGCAACCTGCGGGCGGCCATGACCACCGCCGCCACCTTTGCGGCCGCGGCGGATCAGGATGCGCAGAACGCAGAAGCGGCGGCGGCGGCAGCGGTGGGTTACCTGCCGCCCTCCTCTCCCATGCGGGAGGTGTCGGGAGGGCTGGGCGGCCTGCAGCGCGCGCTCAGCGACACGTCAGCAGCAGTGGCCATCGCAGCGGGCCTGCCCTCGCCTGGGCGCCCCGCCTCGGCGGCGGCAGGCGTCCCTCCGGCATCCCCTGGCCCCTCGCCCCTGGGCCCTGTGGCAGCCCCCGGCGCCAGCCGCTCCGTCCCTGCCTCGCCGCTGCAGGGGCAGGCAGCCGGTGTGCCTGCCGGCGGCGCAGCCTGGGAGCTGCCCGGCGGCGTGATGCTGTCGGAGCAGCAGCTGCAGCTGCTGGCGCTGGCAGAGGAGGTTGAAAAGCTGCAGGTGGAGCTGGAGAAGCAGCGCAGCAGGGGCGCCGCACTGGAGGCGCAGCTGCTGCAGTCAGCAGGCCCCGGCGGCGGCGGCCTTGGGGCAGCGGCGGCGATGGCAGCAGCAGCGCCGCCGCCTGGCGGCATGGCCGGCGCCAACGGCATCAGCGGCGCTGTGCCACATGCAGCGCCAGCGGCTGCAGCGCCGGCCGCCAAGCCGCCCAAGAAGGGCTACTCCTTCTGGCAGTTTATTGCGGGGGCAGACCGAGTGGAGGCCTCCCAGTGAGGGTGCTGACGTGGCGGCGCCGCCCAGCATCCGACAACATTGCACGCTCTGACAACCTTTGCACGCTGCACTGCTGACCCTTGCATTGCTGACGCTCCAGTTTCATTGGCCCAGCCGGTTTCGTTGCCCAACTCTCAGCGTGTCGTGTGTTACATGTACCGAACCGGTCAGTGCAATCTGTGGGGAGCGTCAGAGGGGCAAGGGAGGGGAGCGAAGCAGAGGCGAGCGCAAGCAAAGTCTAGGGGTGCTAGGGGAGCAACGTGAGGGCTGGGCCGCCTCACATGCGCCCAACTTGCCGGTTTGCCCGGTCTGCCACAGCCCGCCCGCGGCCGCCCACACCCAGCGCCACATTCTTCATCTTCATCTGTACAGAGGAGCGGGTGTGCGAACAGGGGCAGCATGGAGGTGAGTGAGGGCGAGGGGCCGGCAGCTGCTGCAGCAAAGGGCTGCTCCCATTTGCCACGGCGCGCTGCTGCATGTGCAACCTACTGCTGTTGCTCACGGCTGCTGCTGCTGCTGCTGGTTCTGTCGCCTCAACAACCATTAGCGCTGCTCCACCAGCAGTGCTGCTGCTGTCCCCAGCAATCGCCCCTGCCCAAAGGCAGCGCACCTTGGGGTCAATCCGCTTGAACTGCAGGGGGCAGGAAGCAAGAGGGCAGCGCGAAAGAGCGTCAACAATCCAACTCAGCAGCCACCGGCCCGCAGCAGGAGAAGCAGGACCTGCTGCGTTGCAACATGCTGCACTGCGGCATAACCCACTGCTGCCGGCAGGACTGGCCAACCTCTCTGCTCGGCAGTGGAGCTCTCCGCCTCCTCCTGCCTGCCTGCAGCTCTGCACCCTCCCCTGAACCTGCATCGTCCTCACACCCCCATCGCCCTCCCCCTCACCATGGGCGCGTTCTTCAGCATGTCGGGCACAATCACGTACCGCACGCGGCTGCCGCGGATGAAGATGTGCTCCATGTGGGACACCTGGGGGCGGGAGGCAGGTGGGAATGCAAGGTTTTAATTGTATGCAGAACGGCCGGCAGGCAGGGCAAGCCGGTGACAGCCGTGCCAGCGGAACGGGCTAGCCTGACGGCAAACAGCAGGCCTCAACTGCAGCAGCAGCAAATCGGCAGTGCAGCAACCGTCCTTGCGACAGCATATCCATTGGGCTGCAAGCAAGGGCAGGCAGGCGGTGCTGACCAATGGCAGCATCACGCGGCGCACCTTGCCGTCGCGCGCCGTCGCCTGCACGTTTGTGAGCTGCACGTTCCAGTTGTCCTCCGCATCGTGCAGCTCGCCGCGGTAGATCTCGCCGCTCTTCAGCTCCACCTGTTGGCCATGGACAGGCAGGGAGTGGCGGCGGCTCAGCAGCAGCGGGCAGCAGCATCGAAGCGGCAAAGGAGCGAGCGGTGCGGCGGCAGCGCCCGCCGCTGCTGCCCTGGCCCTCCTCCGGCCACCGCACCGTGCAGATGTGGCCGGTCGCCTCGTGCAGCAGCTTGACGGGCACTCCCACTCCCTTCAGGGAGCCTGCAGGCGCGGGAGGCGGCAGTGGCAGCGGTCGTGGGGGCGGGAGGCGCTGGGAGCTCTTGGAAAGTATAATAAGGCACTGCATGGCCATCAGCAGCGCGACCGAGGCTTGCAGAGCACCCGCCAGCGCGAGCAGCGCCTGCAGCGCAGAGCGGGGCCCGCACCTGCCGTGGCCATCGCCATGGTGCCCGGTTCCTAGGCTGGCAAGCGGGATTCGCTGTGTGAGCTGCGTGCAGCGCTCAGGCTCGACGGATGGCACCGGCGTTCAGCGCAGGAGGCCTGTAGGGCTGGGGACGGCGCACCGATGCGATCCTGACGACTTGCACAAGAATCCTGGGGGTCTGGAGCAGCTTTGGGGGCCGTCACAACGCTCGGCACAACTTTGCATGGGGGCATTTGCCGCTCCGATGGGCCCAGCGGGTCTAAATTTCGCAACCCGCAGTTTTACTCATTTGATAGGAAGGGGCCGGCACCTGTCCAGCGGCCCTTACGAGCACACGGCGTCCCCAAAACCGGGCTCCCCGGCGCCTGTGTGCCCCTAAAGCGGCCCAAATGGCTTCCATTCACGACGCGGCAGCCATGTCGGAGGACAAGCAGGCCGAGGAGCTGCTCAGCGAGTCGGGCAGCGAGGACAGCGACGCTGCAGAGGGCAGCGAGGAGGAGGTGAGCCCCAGCAGCGCTGCGCAACGTCTAGAAAGCCCGCTGGAGGCCGGCACCTGCCCCTGGGGCCACGCAAAGGGTCGTGAGAGTGGCCCCGCTGCGCCGACCGCCGCCAAAAGCGCCGCGCCCGTTTGCTTTGCCGCAGGTCGGCTCTTGGATCTCCTGGTTCTGCAGCCTGAAAGGCAACGAGTTCTTCTGCGAGGTGCGGCGCGTTTGGCGAGCAGGCCGTGGCCACTGCGTGCAGCTTGTAGGACGGTGCCACTTCGGATGCAACGGCCTTCGGCCAACAGTTCCCTTGCCCTTGTTTGGCTGGCTGACTGCGTGCTCAGTTTTAATGGCCCTGCTTGTGTCGCTGCAGGTGGCCGAGGACTACATCCAGGACGACTTCAACCTGAGTGGCCTGTCGTCGCAGGTTCGCACCTGCATGTGTCTGAAGGAGCGAATGGGCGTGAGGGCAAAGCAGTGGCGCTGCTGCCGCAAGACGAGCAGCAAGGCGTGGCTTAGATACTGCTCGCTGTGGTCATGTTGAGGGAGGCAGGCTGCACTGCGATCGTGCACACTGGCTTTTAGAGTGCTGGCCAAGTTGCTGCAAGTGCCTGATGGCATCATCGCCCCAAGTTGCTGCTGCCCGCGCTCGCTGCCCCGCCCTCCTGGCCCTCCTGCCCTCCAACCCCGCCCCTGCTCAAAACCCGCCCCCACCTGCTGGCCATCTGAACAACAGGAGCCCTACTTCAACTTCTTCCGGAACCCCCAGGTGCCCCCCGCCCGGGGCAGCGGGTGTGCCCAGCGCCCCACTGCCCCGCTCACCCGGCCGCCGCTGCCGCTCACCACCCGCGCTGCTGTCCTGTCCCAATACCCAACGCCACAGGTGCCGTACTACGACTATGCCCTAGACCTCATCCTGGACAGCGAGTCGCTGCAGAACGAGGTGCTGACGGAGCAGGCGCAGGTGGGCACCAGAGGCGCAGGGGCGTCCTCAGTGGCGCTGCCGGCTCTGCTGAGCGGCTGCGCTGAGCGGCTGTGTGCAGTGGGAGGGATTGCAGGCAATGGCTGCAGAGCGCACGGCATTGGGGTGGTTCAGTTGAGACACTGCGGCCCTCGTTGGCATTGCCTGGGCCAGCTGGTGACACAGATGAAATTCATGTGTGTTGGCTCCCATTGCCTGCTGCTGTGCTGCAGGAGATGGTTGAGGAGGCGGCCGAGATCCTGTACGGCCTCATACACGCGCGCTACATCCTCACCAGCAGGGGTGAGAGCAGAGGGCGCACGCAACGGTGCACCCAGCGATTTGGCGTGCAAGGCATGGCCATAGCCGGCCGCAGCACTGAGCTGAAGCACTGGCACCGTGCATGCACTGCGGTCAGACCCTGCCCAACCGCTCTTCTTACACGCGCCCATGCTCTACGTTGACCGCAGGTCTGTCTGCCATGTGCGAAAAGTTCAAGAACTGCGACTTTGGGCGCTGCCCCCGCGTCTACTGCAATGGCCAGGCCTGCCTGCCCGTGGGCCTGTCGGGTGCGCGGGGCGCACATCCATCCATGGTCTTGCCGAACCTTGTTGCCGCTTGTGGCCGTTGTTGTCCCTTTTTGCGCACTGGGTTCCCAGCTGCAACCGCCAGGCGTGCTACGCCGCTCACTGCCCCCTGCCCTCCGCCCCTCCTCCCCGCTCCCCAGACATCCCGCGCCAGTCCACCGTGAAGCTGTTCTGCCCCAAGTGCGAGGACGTGTACTACCCTCGCTCCAAGTACCACGGCAACCTGGACGGTGAGGGGTGACCGCTCAGAGGCTGGCTGGGTGATGGGTGGTTGGTCTGGAACATGAGTGGTTGGTCAGGGTTGGACGCGAGCCAGGCTTGGGTGAAGGCGCAAGCGGCTGAGAGGGTTGCGATCATGGCAGTCCGCCTGTTGCAACGCGCCGGGGGATGCCGGACAGCGTGCCCTACAAGTGCGGATGAACAATTGGCATCTTGCATCACCTGCTGTGCTGCCCTGTGCCCTGCCTCTGCCCGCAGGCGCGTACTTTGGCACCACCTTTGCGCACTTGTTCCAGCTGACCTACCCGCAGCTCAGGCCCGCCAAGCCCACGGGTGAGGGGGCCGGCTGGGCGCACTTGGGGCGAGAGGGAGGCTCAGTTGAGGGGCAGCTGCCTTGGGTTCTGTGCGGCCCGCTGCGGCCAGCCCATTTCCAACCCTGCAAGCCCATGCCGTTTGCACACCACTATCCTTGTGCTGTCCACCCCCTGCAGACCACTATGTGCCCAAGGTGTTTGGGTTCAAGATCCACCCATCCGCCTTTGAGCAGCAGTCTGGCGGTGCCAAGCGCAGCGGCGGCGGCGCAGCGGCGGCAGCCGCAGCGCGTGGCGACAGCAGCCGGCGGCCAAACGGCACGTCGCACGAGCAGCAGCCGGCAGCAGAGCAACAGCAACAGCAGCAGCAGCAGCAGCAGCAGCCAGACGGCGGCAACGCCAAGAGCTGAAGCGGACATGCACTCCCACGCATCTCGTGCCTCTCTACCTTTCTCTCTCCCCGTTACCAGTCAGTGTCCACGTAGCCTCAGGCCGCACTTCGCTTGCGCTGCCCCCAGTCCCCCTGCAGCCCTCCTGCCCACGATCACTAGGCAGCTCCTAGTACAGTCAGTGTCCCAGCTTTTTTCCACACCTCTCTTCAACACCTCTCTTCACCCCGTCCCACGCAACGTGCAGCAGCCCCCTTCACAGCTTGCTTGCTTTCAGCTCCTCGCAATAACTGCTCCCGGCCTGCTCGCTCGTGTTGCTTTGCTGTCCTGCTCGCGCCTGCCCCACTCCTTTCCCCACGTCTTCCCAATCCCCTTGGCAGCAGGCTGCTGCCTGCCCTGCTCGCTGGATGGCTTACGCACGTGCATGCAAGCCAAAGGCACATAATGCAGAGCAAGGCGACTAGAGGACAAGGGGAAATGCATGCGGCAGGAAAGGAAGACGAAAGGAGAGGCAGGGGGGGGATGAAAGGTGTGGGTGTAGCAACAAGGCGATGCGGCAACTGGTCTCAAAACTGGTGGTGCCAGGTGGTTTGTGCTGTGCGGGTCAAAATTGCTGGGGTACAGAGGCGTGGTAAGGCGCCTGCCTGGAAAACGTGGCGTGTTTGTTCGGGGCGTTGCTCGGCCGCAGGGCTGCCTTTATTCACTCGTTCATGATATGTTGCAGGCTGCGGGGGTGCGGTTTGTGCGCTCGGCCACACAGGGCCGAGGGCGGTGTTGGATTCAGTAGCTCTTGGTGGGTCCAGGCCAGCGCGCCCACTCAACGCCTTCCTCCCATCGCTCCACTGCACATGAGGGGTGCGTGGAGCCAGAGAGGGCAATCACATGTTGGCAGCAGCCAGCGCCGGCACCGTATTGGGTGAACAGGCGGGTGGCGTGGCACGAGCAAAAGCACTGTGCAGCAGGCGCGCCGGCAGTGGCGGAGGTGCAACAGCCAGCAGCCTGTTTGGCACCCCTCCGCGCAAAACCAGCCTCACCAATCTCCCAGGCCTCGGCCAGCTGCCGCTCGCCGTGCGGCTTGGGCTGCTTGTTGTGCAGGCACGCAAACTCGTCGTCTACCTGTGGCGCACATGCAGTTACAAATGTGTGATGGGCGGTGGTCCTTCCAGCCGGTGGTGCCACTGCTCGCACCCTGGGCGGCAAGCTTGCTGCAGGACCAGGCTCTACGGTCTCATCCCACGCCCAAACCAGGGGCAGGCAGGACGGCGCCACCAATCACCCTGTGCATGTGTTCAACAAGCAAAGGTGCCTCACCGCCTCCATCAGCTCCCAGCCGTCCTTCTCCAGGTCGGCCAAAAAGCGGATGCGCTCCCTGGGCAGGTGAACACAAAGGTAAGGGATGGGCATCCGGCCCGGCCAGGCAGCTGCAAGGCAGTGCAGCTAACAGCTCTCATGAGATGGATGTCTGCCTGCAAGCAGCCAAGCTCTCCCGGGTGAATCCATCGACACCGTGCCCTGACGGATGGCAGCAGCAGACCGGCCTCAAGCCCTGCAAGCACCCCACCACCCCCAGCGGCCGCTCACTCGAGCCGCATGCGCATGTCTGCCAGGCTGGAGGCGCCGCTGCACAGCCAGGTGGAGCGCAGCACCTGGCGGAAGAGCAGTTGAGGGGGCAGGGGCTGGAGAGCAGTTGGGGCGCACATGGGCTGACCAACAGGGAAGCACGGCTGGATGCATGGCTGAGAGCCCTAGTCCATCCATTGAATACTGACAAGCCTGGCGGTCTACTGAAGCTAGCAGGCGAGCTGGCAGCGAGCACGACATGCGCAAGCCAGCAGATCCAGGCAGTCGCACCAGCTGGTTGTCGGGGGAGAAATCGGCAATGCCCTGCAGACATGGGAACAATTCCACAGTGAGACCACAGGACTGTGCCTGGTGAAATGTAATACTCCTCCTGCCACAGGGCTGGCCCACGGTCGAAGGCACAGACCAGCGTTGCGAGCAGAACCGAAACCAATCCAACTGTGCTCCATATATCGGCAGGCACCCACCTCATAAAAGTCTGGCTCTGACAGAGGCCCGCACTGAGCACAGTGCAGCGCCGCGGCAGCGTCCTCCTCGTCCTCTGACAGGCTTGTCGTCCGCAGCCGTGAGGCACGGCTGGGAGCCTCGTACGCATCGCTGGCCGCCAGCGGCTGCAGGGGCGGTGGGTTGGTGGAGCGGAGGAGCTTGTGTCGAGAGCACCCTGGGAGCGTTCAAGGACCGGCATGTTGAGTGCTGACAAAGCAACAGCTTTGTTTGCAGGTGGACATAAGCTGTTATTAACCTGTGCCCTGGCTGCCTGCTCACCTCAATCGGGGCGATGCGATCACCCACGCCTGCTTCCGCTTCCGATTCTGCCGCCGCTCGCCGGGATGCCACCGACAGCAGGTAGTGCTGCTGCTGCCATTCGCTGGCGTGCAGGCTGTACAGGTGCGGCGCGCTGCTGTCGACAGCGTGGTGGCTGAACTCCTGCCCATACTCCGCCCACCCAGCCGGCTCTCCCTGGTGGCGTCGGTCGCAGCTCCACCCGCCGCCGCTGCAGGTGTGCGAAGCCACGCCTCGGCTGCCAGCCACGCCGCAACATGCGCTTCCGCCTGCCACGGTCGCCAAGGGAGCTATCCCAGGCAGCGCCGCAGACAGAACCCTCCGCGTCAGTGCAGGCAGCTGAGAGCGCATTGCGCCCCTGCGTGCCTCCAACGACCTGCAGGGTGGTGTGGGCGGCCGGGAGAAGGGCGATCGGGACGGCCGATATGGGAGGCTGACAGGGCAGGGGCGGCGCTTTGGGCGGGTGTCGGCGGCCGCCTGGTCAACGGCCATGGATTCTGAAAATGCAAGTTTTGCTGCAGTTTGCCTGAACCTACATTCCACCATGCACTTCCAGACCCTCTGCCGTGGCTATATTTTCACTTGCTTTCCACCGCTGGTGGCAACTAGGCGTTCTTACGGGGGCCTAGCAGCAAGGGCGTTGAGCCAAGGCTGGTGGCTAAATCAATGGGCTGATCAACGAAAGACCGAGGTGCGCAGAAAGGGGCAGTTTGCTGAAGCACAGTTTCGCAGAGGTACAGTACACAGCTGAAATACAGGAGTTGTGCCTGGGGTCGGCTGATTGGTTTGCAGTATCTGCACAGCACGATGACAAGCGGCGCCACAGGGCGCTGGCGCTGCCTTCAAACACTGCAAGCAAACAGCCACCATTCAGTCACAGTTCAGCCCGATTCGCCGCCGCCAATGCTGCGCACAACTTTGTACATTTCGGTGCCCAGCCCCATCACAAATCCCAGGTAGGCCGCCGCTTCCCAGCCTCCCTGGCCCTCGCCCCTGCACAATGGAAAACAGCGGTGACAGAAAGAGGTCGAGGGGATAGGAGGGAATAGGAAGAGAAGGCGCTCAAGGCAGGCATGCTGCTTGCTGCTTAGGAGAGGCGACCGTGACAGCCCACCAGAGCAGCGCCCCTCAACCCATGGCCCCCCACCTAAGGATGTGTAGCAGCAGCAGGGCGATGGAGGAGACGCCAGCTGCCTTGAGCACGCCGCTGGAGAAGCAGAACCACACCCCCGTCAAGTCGCCGTCGTGCAGTGACTGGCACAGCACCTCGGCAAACGTGGTGGGCACCTGGCGTGCAAGGGCAGGGCAGGGCAGGGGGTGTAACGGCAGCTTGGTCTGCGGTTTGGGAGCGCTCTGTGAGCGCACCGTCCAGGCAGACGAGGGAGTGTCAGGCTGGCCACTTTGGCCTCACCTTGGCGGATGGCTTGAGCAGGGAGCGGACCACCCTGGCTGGGTCCACGTCCCACGACTCAATGTGCTTCACAACCCGGTTGTCCTGCACAATGTTAGGGGGAAAATGTGCTCACAAGGCTGCCTGTTTGGGGTCCAGCCACTGTGCAGCAATGTGCAACCAGCGCCAGCTCTCACCACTCCCACCACCGAGCAGTGGCAAGCTTGTACGCTGCCAAGACTGCCGCTGCCCTGAGTGGCAAGCTTGCTGGTGGCCTCACCTCGTCAAACACGTGGGTGGTGCCCCCTGCCGCTGCCAGGCGCGGCCGCCACGGCAGGTCCAGGATGGCGCTGAAGCGCCACTTGGTTACCAGCTCGCGCTCGCCCTCGGTCCAGCCGGTGATGTCCTGGGAGCAGGCAGGGGCGGGGAGCGAAGAGTGCAGTGCAAAAGGGTCTGGTGTGCAGGGCAGCGAGGGAGACGGTGTTGGCAACTGTATCTGCAGGCCCACCCAGCTGTGAACGAGGCGAAGCTTGGGAGCTGCCGCCCCTGCCGGCATGCCTCACCAGCTGGATGTCCTGCATCAGCGAGCCCAGGTTGCTAACATTGTTCTTGAATCGCTGCAGACGCAACAAGGGACAGGTGGGTGAGCTCTCGCTGATGCACACAACTGCTGCAAAGTGCGCACGACACAACCCTTAAGTTCACATTGGCAGGCGCCCACCCACCAACCTGTGTGCCTGAGAAGCCGGCAAACGGGTCTGCAAAGTAGCAGTCTGGTGTGTATGCCGCCAGGTCGCCCGCACCTGCAGGGTAGGGGCAGGGGTGAGGCGCTCACGGGCTGCTTCAGCAGCGCCCGAAAATGACGTCTCACGGCCCGCGCTTCACGGGCTACTTCATGCGACCAGCCGCACACGGGTGTGGCGATTTGCAGCCCACGACTGGCACGCTCTGGACCCAGATTGCAGCAGCCTCACTGCAAGAATGGACCAAATGGACGCAGCCTCTCACCAGAAACAAAGTAGTTCTTTGAATAGTCCTCCTTGATCGCCGCAATCGCCTGCTCCCGCGTCAGCCGGGCGCCGCCGGCTGCCGCCGAGGCGCTGCTGCTGCGCTTGCTGCCGCCTGCCAGCTGCTGCTGCGCGCCGATCACGTTGCCAAGGGCCTCAGCGCCGTGCCACACCGCTTTCAGTCCCAGCCCTGGTGGGAGTGGATGGGGGTGGAGAGGAGAGAGGAGGGGAGGCATGGGAGAAGCCTCGGGAATTGCAACAGGCCCGGCCAGCCACCCACACCAGGGTGCCGCTCGCTCTGTAGGTGTATGCCAACTTGCTTATCTCTAGCATGTGACTTGAAAATGTGGGGCAAGCTCTTAATTGGCACCCTGCAACAAAATGCTCCACACCTGGGTTGGGATCGCTGCTGCCGCTGCTGGTCTCGCTGCTCCCGCCGCCCGCAGCCTGAGCCGCTACCACCAGCCTCACAGGGCGCGCAGTGCGCTGCCTGCTCCACATTGCTTGTGGGCTGCATGCCGCATGTTGTGTGGGCGCCACTGCCAGCATTTCTGCTTGTGAGAATGAGGAGATTTCAGCCTGTCGCGCGGAGAGTGCGAAGGACCGCAGGGGCGGGTTTACGCACGATCTGAGGTTCTACCAAGATCAGAAGAGGCTTGCAAGGTGGCAGCAGGTGGCCAGCAACTCGCGGACCACTCCATGCCGCCATGCAGCACCAGGTGGGAGCAGTGGGTGGCCCTGTGGCACCCACGACCTTGCTTGGATCCCGATCGTTTCATCAAAGCCGCGCGGCGAGCGGCAGACTGCTCTTGCAGGCCGAAACAACAATGACTTGCTGAGGGAGGCGGTAGAACGCAATGAGCTTTGGGGGCTTTGGCGGAGGTGAGCGCGCGGTGGTCGCTGGGCAGCGGGGACCGCTCGCAGCGCTGCGGGAGTTCGCGGTGATGGCCTGCAGGCTGCTGCAGCGCCCTGGCCGGCTGGCGGCTGCTGGGGCTTCCTCTGGATGTGCAGCTTCGTTTGGCAGCCCCCTCCGATTGCTGCCTGCCGAGCCGACCCGAGTTTGGGCAGCCAGGCGTGCTCCTGCAGCCTCTGCCCTCCTGTGCTGCGCTGGGCGCTCGTAACAGCAAGCCAGGGCTCGCTGGGGGTCAGGCGGGCTGCTTGCTGCCGACGGGCGTTTTGGAACGGCGCAGGCGTCGGCCGAACGCACCCCGGTGACCCAATGCCCCGCTTCACACTGTTTCCTGCAGGCTTCGGGGCGAGCTCTAGTCCCTTTGGGACTACCTCGCCCTCGCCCTTTGGCCAGCAGACGCCGGCGTTTGGGCAGGCCGCCTCCTCGCCCTTTGGTGCCACCACAACCACCGGCGTGTTTGGCCAGGTGCGCTTGATGGGCTTGATGGCCTTGCCACCATCAAGGCTGCTGCTTCATTGGGCTGCAACATGGCATTTAAAACTCGATGGCAAAGCATTGTCGCTGCCTCTCCCACCTACGCAGAGCCAGCCTGCGTTTGGTGCCTCGCCCGCCCCCGCATTTGGAGCGGCGCCCGCCTTTGGGCAGAGCCAGCCGGCGTTTGGCGCCTCCAGCGCCCCGGCGTTTGGGGCCACCAGCGCCTTTGGCGCCAAGCCCGCGTTCGGCGGCTTTGGCGCCACGGCGGCCAGCCCTTTTGGCGCATCTAGCACGCCGGCATTTGGGCAGAGTGCGGCCGCGTTTGGCGCGTCCTCTGCACCTGGTGAGCTGGCCTGCTCTTCGCTTTGCGATTGCGCATTGGCCAGCAAGCAAGCTTGCTGTGCATTGGACACTTGGCTGTGCTGCTGCTGCTGGTGGTGCTGCTGCTGCGGCTGGCCGCTGCTAGCCTGCACCTGCATGCTGACCAGTTTCTCACCCCGCCCTGCCCCGCAGCGTTTGGCGCCTCGCCGTTTGGCGGCGGCTCTACATTTGGCGCCTCGCAGCCCGCTTTTGGAGCCACCAGCACGCCGGCTTTTGGCGCCAGCAGCGCACCTGCGTTTGGCCAGCAGAACCTGACGGCCTTTGGCAGCACCACATTTGGGCAGGCAGCACCGGCAGGTGCGGGAGGCGGCCCGGGCTGTGCATTTCCCTGTTGTTGCAGATCTTCGATTTGCAGCAAGCAGGACTCAGGCTGCATGGCAGCTGCAATGGAAAAGGTTTGGAATGCTACCCCCTACCTACTGCCGCCTGCACACATGGTCGCACCCTGCAGGCGGCTTTGGCGGCGGGTTTGGCGCTGGGGCGCGGGGCACGCGGGCGGTTGCGTACCGCAAGACCCAGGAGCAGGACACCAGCGGCAGCAGCGGCAGCAAGACAGGTTTGTGGGGCCTGGCGGTGCGAATGGGCAGTTGTCCTCGAGCATCCTGACTTACATGTGCCACAGGGCTGCACCTGCTTGCACAAAACGGCTGCACGCTGGACACCTGCTCACCCACCCGCCTGTCTTGCTCCCTCGTGCTGCAGTGGTGTACTTTAACTCCATCTCATGCATGCCCGAGTACGCCGGCAAGAGCGTGGACGAGCTGCGCTTTGAGGACTACTCGGTGAGAGGGGGCCTGAAGGGATGGCTGGGAGACAGGGGTGGCTGGGCAAGACAGTTAGCAGAGCAAGAGGCATGGCTGGGAGACAGCGGGGTGGCAGCGAGGCAGTTGGCTGGGCGCCGGCGCGGACAGCGGGCAGGTGCATGACACCATGTCGGGTCTGGAGCAGGGGGAGGTGGAGAGCATGCAGGAACATGGCTTTATCCCTGTGCCATCCTGCACCTGGCCACAACTGTCCTGATGCACGCTTTTCCCATCACCCTCGCAGGACGGCTGCAAGGGCAACACGGGCGCAGCTTCGCCTGCCGGTGGCGCCTTTGGCACCACCACCGCCTTTGGGGCCTCAAGCTCGCCCTTCGGCGCGCCCAGCAGCAGCCCAGCCTTTGGCGCCGCCAGCAGCCCGGCCTTTGGAGCCAGCGCGCCGGCGTTTGGGGCCACCTCTTGTGAGCAGGGCAGCAGAACTTGAGCAGCATGCGTGCTTAGGCACCGTCACAGTCTGTGGTTTTTGGGAGTGCACCACTCTGGCGAATGCCATGCCTTGCCTGTACCTGTTGCCACTCACCCTGACGTGCCAATGCCCCTGCGCCCACCCACTGCAGCCCCTGCCTTTGGAGGGTTTGGCGCCACCGGCGCGCCAGCGTTTGGAGCCAGCAGCGCCCCGGCGTTTGGCGGCTTTGGCGCTTCGGCAGCCAGCCCCTTTGGTGCTGCATCGCCCTCGCCATTCGGCCAGTCTGGTGAGCCGGTGCCCTTGCGAAGCGGCCTGTGGCATGGCGATTGGTGGCTGCTGTATATCCATTTGCTGCTCAACATGCCTCCCGAGTAACCACCCACTCCCTGTCTTACCTGCGTGCAGCGCCGGCGTTTGGGGCCACGAGCACGCCGGCATTTGGGGCCACATCCTCCCCTGCCTTCGGCGCCACCAGCGCTCCCGCCTTTGGCGGCTTTGGAGCGACTAGCACCCCCGCGTTTGGCGCGACCTCGGCGCCTGCGTTTGGGGCCTCGCCCGCTCCCGCTTTTGGAGCGGCCAGCTCGGCTGGCTTTGGGTTTGCCAGCAGCGCGCCGGCGTTTGGAGCTGCTTCCGGCCCCGCGTTTGGCGCGCAGTCCAGCCCAGGCTTCGGGTGAGTAGACCTCAGGAATTCTCAGCGCCCTGCCAACTTCTTGGCAACACTTGGTTGCAACAGCTGGTTTAACCAATTGCTGTGCTGTTTACACAAGTGCGACTCCCTCCCCTCACACTGGTGCCACAGGTTTGGAGCGTCCAGCGCACCGGCATTTGGTGCCACCTCCGCGCCTGCGTTTGGAGCGTCCTCGGCGAGCCTGTTTGGCGCTGCCAGCACGCCAGCCTTTGGCGGAGGCACCAGCCTGTTTGGCGCCACCACGCAGCAGGTATGAAGCATGTGTGTGCAGTTTCGAAAACCAGCTTGATTGTGGAACTCAACCGCTCTCAAACAACAGGGCTGATATGCACTAGCAGTGCGGGTTAACGGCTCTGCTGCCTCCCTCCCCCTGCCTTGCAGCAGCCGGCGGGCGGGTTTGGCTTTGGCGCCGCAAGCACGCCGGCCTTTGGCGCGGCACCCACCCCCGCCTTTGGGGCCTCCTCTGCCAGCCTGTTTGGTGCGGCCAGCACCCCCGCTTTTGGCGGCACCAGCCTGTTTGGTGCCAGCCAGTCGGCGCCCACCTTCAGCTTTGCCCCGGCGGGCCAGGCAGCCGCGGCGCCTGCGGCAGGAGCTCTGATGCCGGCGCAGCCTGTGCAGGCCCCGGGTGTGGCCACCAGCCCCTATGGCGTGCTTCCGGAGCCTCCCAAGGTGCGTGGGTGGCTGAGTGCTGTCAAGAGCGGCACTTCGATGCGCACCACATGCAGGGTTGTTGACTGGCCACCGCCTGCTTGGCGCGCTTTCTTCCCCTGTAGGAATGCATTGCCCCTCCCCTCCATGCCCACGCTCCCACCTAACCGGCTGTCCCCCCCTCCTCCCACCCTGCCTGCCCTCCCCCAGGTGTCCCCCGCTCCCGAGTACAAGGTTGGCCTCACGCAGCGCCCTGCAGGCCTGCTGTCCGGCGGCCCGCCCCGCCCCGCAGCGCTCATCACGCCCCGCTCCATCACCCCTCGCTCCGGCGTGCGCATGCGGCCGCGGCGCAGCATGAGCGCCACGCGCATGAGCAAGAGCCCCGCCGACTTCCTGGCGGCGGCAGCCAACGTGGCGGGCACGCCCGGCAGTGCGGTGCCCGGCGCAGGTGCGCAACGGGCGCATGTGGAAGGGAGGAGTGTGCTTGCTGCAGGTCATTTTGGGGGGTTGAACACCATCCAGCTTGTTCTTGGCTGCATGTTGCTCACTTTTTGCGGTCTTTTGACACATCCCCAACCGCCCCCGCCCCCTCGCCAGACGGCCGCGGCAGCGCCACGCCCAACGGCAGCATCTTTGTGCCTCGGGAGAACCCGCGCCGCCTGTTTGTGCGCGACCCCCTGCCCTCAACTGAGGGGGCAGGCACCGTCAGCGCCAGCCCTGCGGGAGCCCTGGGAGGCACACCTGGCCGCCCGCCGCTGCGCACACCTGGCAGCGGCTCAGGCCTGCGCATCACGCCGGGACGGCGCGGCGACGGCGGCGCGGCAGAGGCGGCTGGCGCCAGCGGCAGCGGCGGCTTCGTCCTGGCAGGTGAGACGTTGTAGCATTGTCAAGTTGTTTTGCTGCTGTTGCTGGATGGTGCCACATCAGCGGCGCTGCAACTGAGCTGTTCGACGTTTTGTTCGGTTGGCTCTCCGCCTCACTGCCCTTGTCTGTCTCCCGCAACCCTGCAGAGAACGGCTTTGGCCCCGCCCCCAGCGGCAGCGCCGACGGTGACCTCAGCGACGGCCAGCTGGCGGCGCTGCTGCCCTCGCTCAAGCAGCCCGACTACTACACCGAGCCCTCGCTGCAGCAGGTGGGGCCCGCTAGCCGGTGGGCGGCAAGGCTGGCCGCTGCTAGTTCTAGCAGGAGATTGCCCAGGCCTGCCTCCCACCTGCTAGCAAGCATGAATGCAGCCAAACCGCCGCACACTGCGCCCCGCCCCACTGCCCCCCTCCCCCTTTGCACTCTGCAGCTGGCGGCCATGGCTCGTGACGACCCTGGCTCGCTGGGCGCAGTGGCCAACTTCAGTGTGGGTCGGCGCGGCGTGGGCAGCGTGCGCTGGCTGGAGCCCACCGATGTTCGCGGCCTCGACCTGGACGCCACGGTGCAGCTGTCCAAGGGCAGCATCGAGGTGGGCGGGGCGGTGGATTTGGGGTGTTGAGTTGGCGACTGGGCAGCGTGCACACAGGTCGTCAGTGCCCATGCGTGCGAGCTGGTAGACTTGCCTTGCCCGGTGCAACATCACATCCCCACACTCACTCCTGCCCTGTCCCCTGCCCGCCCCATCGTCCAGGTGTACCTTGATGAGGGCGCCAAGCCGGAGGTTGGCCACGGCCTGAACAAGCCCGCCGAGGTACGCTGCCTGCGCTGGGGTGGTGCAGTGGCACATGCTTTAGTCGGCTGGGATGTGCAGCAACAGCCACTGGTCAGTGTCCGTTCAATCACACATAGCCATCCATTGTTGCAGCCGCTGATTTCCTGCACTCACCTTTGCTTTGCTCCTTGGCCCTGCAGGTGACAATGCTGCGCATCCACAAGTTGGACAAGGAGACGGGCAAGCCCACCGCTGACTCTGAGGCCATCGACAGGTGGGCAGCGAACTGCTTAGCTGGGTGGGAATCTTGGCTCAGCGGCGGTGATGGTCCCTGCCTGGTGTGGGGCATGCAAGGCCTGGCTTTGGCTACATGAGGGGCACGGTGCCATCACAGCAGTGGCAGCAGCAGCTTGCGAGCACCATGTTTGGCATGCAGCCAGCCTAGCCTAACAGCACGGTGCCTGCCCCACGCTCGCTCACACGTCCCTCATACCCACCCTCCATACTGCACCCCTCACCTCGCAGGTTTGCGCGCAAGCTGAAGAAGGTGACGGCGGAGCAGGGCGCGCGCTTTGTGTCGTACGATGCTGCCAGCGGCACCTGGAAGTTCGAGGTGGAGCACTTTAGCAAATACGGCTTGGACAGCGAGGAGGATAGCGATGAGGAAGAGCTGCAGGCGTACGGCGTGAGGGCGCGGGCGGCTGCCGCCGCTGCGGCGCGCCAGGCGGCGGCGCAGCGCGACGCCGAGGCCGCGGAGGATGAGGAGGAGGATGGCATGGAAGACAGTAAGCTGGCTGCCGCGGGGGGCGCATCATCATCGTCAGTAGCAGCAGCAGCAGCCGGCAGCGTTGAGGGCGGCAGCATAGCGGGGCAGCTGAGCGGCTCGGGGGGCTGCCCTTTGTGAGGCAGGCCCACCCGGCAGACTTGATGGACAGACAGACAGCAAATGTTGCATGCACTGTGATACAGCAGCCCTACCCAGCCCGTTTCGTACCCGTGCCTACCAGTGCCTTGTTGCCTCTTGCACCTCTTTGTAATCAACCTCCTGTGAACCGGCAGCTCACTGGCGCCGCCTGCCCCGCCGCCTGCCCCTGCAGGCCAGGGGCGCGGACTGGAGGAGGCTGAGCAGGACATGGAAGCAGACGAAGAGGGGCAGGATGGGCAGGAGCCGTCTTTTGGGGCCCTCGCCGCAGCTGCCGCCGACGGCGGGCTGGGGGGCAGACGGGCGCTGCAGGTGGAGCTGCCAGCTCAGCTGGGCATGGAGCCTGAGGATCTGCAGCGCATCAGGTGTGCTGTGTGTGATGGGCGCTGGTCGTCACATGACCGTGTGCGTGCGGGGTGGAGTGCTGCACAGCGCAAGGCACCTATGTGGAGGCAGGAGCAAGGCATGCCTGCCTGCTGGGTGGCGACGAGGTACAGGATGCAAAGCTGTGCAGCTGTGTGACCATGCATGTGCTTGCCTCCCGCAGGGATGGCCTGTATGCCGGCAGCCGGCAGCCGCCCGCCAAGCAGCGGCGCGTACTGGTGGTTGCGCAGCAGCAGGCAGAGGCGGCAGCTGGATCCGCAGCCGCTGCGCCGGCTGCAGCGGCAGCGGCACCCAGCGGAGCAGCGGCAGCTGTGGCACGGGCGCCCTTGGCCGCTCGCAATGCCTGGCGCAAGCACCAGGCGGCGCCTGTGCAGCCCGCAGCGCGGCCGGCCGCTCCACGGACTCCACCGCCTGCAGGGCTGCCGCTGCTGCCCGCAGGCCCCACCCCCGTCAGCTCCCTGGCTGGCCGGCAGTGCCTGGTGCCCGCCCCCAAGCCCACGGCTGACGAGCAGCCGCCGGGGCGCGAGCGTTGCCTGCCAGATGCCGGCCTGTTTGGCGGCGCTGCCTTCCGCGCCGGCTGGGGCCCCAACGCAGTGGTGGCACACGCCGACGGGCGCGCCTCCTCTGCGGCACACATTGTGGTGCAGCAGCTAGCAGTGGGTGCCCGGGCGGCAGCTGCCGGCGAGCCTGTTGGCGCGCAGTCGGAGTTCCAGAAGCGTCAGCGGGAGGCTCTGGAGGCCGCACTGGTGCTGCACATGGAGCACAGCAGCCCCGACCCGCATGTTTTGGAGCCTGCAGAGGCTGCTGGAGAGGAGGGCAGCGATGCAGCAGCGGCAGCAGCGGGGGTGCCGCTGTGGCGCCTGCGCTGCCGGCGCCAAGAGGAGCTTCGGCAGCTGACGCTGGCCTACATTGAGCTGTGCACTGCCGCGGCGGCAAAGGTGGGCTGATGATGCGCTGCACTCTCACCAGTTGCAGGTGGCTGTATGGAGCGATCAAGCAGGCAGGCGTAGCTGGAAGTACAGCAGCAAACGAGAGTTGTTCAGGCACCAGTCAGCTCAAGCTCAACCATGTGTCCACCCTTCTTTCTGCCTCTGGCTTGCAGGCCCAGGGCGCAGAGCGCACCGTGCTGCGCCATCAGGCCTCCACCTGGGAGCTGCTGCACGTCCTCTTCTCAGCCATCGAGGGGGAGCAGGCGCCCGGTGCAGCCGAGGGCCCCGCGGCGATGCAGGAGGAGGAGGGAGAGGAGCTGCACCTTGACCGGCTGGCAGCCTTCAAGCGCCGCGCCGCCCTGAGGTGCGTGCTGTCTCTGTGTAGTGGGTGTGCCCGCGGTTGGGCGTGAGGCATGCTTGTTGTGGGCTTGTTTCAGGGTGCGCCTGCACAGTGGGATTTCTGGCAATCTTATGCTTGTGGCAGGCGTGCTGTTCCTTGGCTCACCCAAGCTGCTGTTTTCACTCCCTGCCTGCCACCTGCAGCCACTGGCTGCGCGGCCGTGCGCGCCCGCACGTGGAGGCAGCCCTGCGCCGCGGTGCTGCCGCTGCCGGCGGCGCCACCACTGCCGCCGACGCAGTAGCAGCGCAGCTGCTGGCGCTGCTGAGCGGCCACCAGCTGGCCGCCGCCGCCGCTTTGGCGGCCGCCACTGGCAACCCTCGCCTGGCGTCGCTGCTGGCCCAGGCCGGCACCAAGGCGCTGGGCGCTGCTGAGCTGGCAGAGCAGCTGCGTGTGTGGGAGGAGAGCGGCTGTGAGCGGCACATTGCGGCGGGGCTGCGCCGCGTGTACCAGCTGCTGGCTGGGCAGGTGGACGAGGTGGTGCCCGCCATGCAGGCAAGCTTGGGGGGCGAAATCGTGCTTGGCAGGCTGATGGCAGCATTTGGGAGGTTGAGGTGCAACCCCAGCCCTGGGGTGCGCTTATGTGCAGCATACCCTGCTTAGCAGTCTGGCTTTGCCTGGTGTGTGACTCACACGGCCAGTGCTCCGCCGCTCCCGAATCCCGGTTTGCAGCTGGACTGGCGCCGCGCGCTGGGCGTGCACCTGTGGTACGGCTGCCAGCCCACCGCCACAGTGGCAGAGGCGCTGGCCTCGTACACAGTAGCAGTGGAGTCGGGTGCAGCGCCGGCGCCAGTGCCGCTGTACGCTGAGCAGGCGGCAGGTGGCGGTGCAGGCGCTTCTGCTGCCAGCAGCAGCGCTTTTGATGTGGCCTTTGAGCTGCTGCGCCTCCATGCCGTGGGGTCAGACCCCGAGGCATCGGGAAGCCCTGCCGCGCTGCAGCCGCTGCTGGCGCGCCTGCTCAGGTGCGGTGGTGTGATGTGCTGTGGTGGACACTGCTTTGTGGCGACTTGCACATTTAATTTGACTAATTTTGCAACTCCTGCGTCGCATCGTCCTCTGTTCACCTGCCTATCCATTATGTGCCTGTCTGTCCTCACAGGCCCTCTTGCCTGACCCCAGACCCGCTCGACTACGCCTTCCCCTGGCACCTGCTGAGCGTGCTGGGCGCAGTGGGCGCGCTGCCGCCCGCTGTGGTCGAGCTGCCGCAAGGTGGGAGCCTTGGGCACAACGGCATGAGGCCGCCAGCCGTCCTGCTCCTCTGCACGATTGGATCGCACCCTGTGCCTTGCACACGAGCCCTGTCGTCCTTCGACGTGCCACCAAAGGCAGCACTCCCCTCCCTCGTGTGCCCTGCAGCCGCCGCTGCCCGCATGAGCTTCATCGCCCAGCTGGAGGCGGTGGGCGGCCTGGCGCACTGGGCGGTCTACGCAGCGCTGCACATCCCTGATGCTGCGGAGCGTGCTCGGGCGAGCAGGGGATGACGGCGGGTGGCCCAGGCGCCGTGCTGCTGTGTCCGTATGTTTGCTGCTGTGCTGCGATTAGCTCACCGATTGCTGTGCTGTGATTGGCTCACCAGTTGCTGTGCTGTGATTGGCTCACCTGCTGCACATGCCAGACACACCAATGGGTCATGTATCAGCACAGCTCCAGCTGGCCTGTCATCCACTCAGCTTTGATGCCTTCCACCATTTTGCCCCAATTCGCCGCAGGTGGTACGAGAGCTGCTGCAGGCGCACGCCGACGAGTGGGCGCGGCAGCCCGAGGTGTGGGCCTTCCTGCGAGACCAGCTGGCGCTGCCGGTGAGGGCCTGGGGATGCCCCGGGGTGGCATGTTTTGGAGGTGGCTCATGTGGCCCTTCCACAGACTGCCTGGCAAGCGCTTGTCTGCATATCAGCACCAAAAAACCACTCTTTCCTGTCTCCAACCATTTGCTTCTGCAGGCGGCTTGGCTCGCCGAGGCCCAGGCGCTGCGTGCCCACTACTGCGCCGACGATGCAGGTAAGCTTTGTGCGCAGTTCTACTCTAGGCCACCAGATTTCATGCTGCTCACACTGCTGGCATTGTTGTGCAGCGTTGCGGCGCTTGGGGTTTGCTATGCCCATCAGCTGCCATGTGCGCAACAATCCCTCTGCAGGCCGCCTGGACCAGCTGCTGGATGCAGGCGACTGGCCGGCGGCGCACACGCTGCTGTGTGACCTCGTGGCGCCGCGCTGGGTGCTGGCGGGTGCGCTGCGGGGCGCTCTCTGGGGCTGTGCTTAGAATGCCTTGCAAGCAGTGGCTTGGGCTAGCAGGAATCGGTCTTGCACACCGCCTGCAGATGTCGGGCAGTTGCACTCCAAGGTGCACTCACCCCTTCCCCTGCCCATGCTGGCCCCTCTGCAGGCGAGCTGGGCCGCCTGGCTGCGGTGCTGGACCGGCTGGAGCCGCACTCCGCAGATGTGAATGCGGCGGGCGGCGCGGGCGCCTGGGAGGCGGGCGGCGGCGTCTACTCGGCCTACCTCTACCTCAAGGTGGCTTAATTGAGTATATTGCCCTGCTGGAGTCTGCTGAGATTGAGCAATGGTCACGTGATCTGCGCCAGGCAACCAAACGCGAACTGTATTTGCTTGCCCACCCTTCGACCTCCTCCACCATTCACCGTTCCCTTGCCTGCCTGCTCTTACTTCCTTGCAGGAGCTGTATGGCACCCTGGGCCGCAGCAGCCAGGCGGCAGCCGCCCCGCTGTCCTTCCCAGAGCGCATGGAGGCGGCGAGCCGCCTGGCAGCCATGCTGCAGGATGCGACGGCACGCTGGGGCCTGGGCAGCGCAGCGCCCGAGGCGCAGCAGCTGCGGCGGCTGGACGGCCGGCCCGGCGGCGGCGCCATGCAGCAGGCGGTGTACGCCCGCATGTCAGGTGGGACGGGGGCAGGTGGAGTTGGCCTTTGCCGTGGAATGAACCAGCGGCCTGCTGTCGGCCCATGCGCCTCGCCTCCGCCATGGCATGCCGCGCCACACTGCTGGTGCCCTTGTCCTCTACTCTCAGAATGCTTTCCTGGTTTGCTCCTCCACTTGTGCAGCGGAGCTGAGCAAGTGGGTGACCAGCGACGGCGAGGGCGCCGGCATGCTGCTTCCCATGCCGCGGCAGGAGCGGGTGAGCAGCTGGGGCGTTTGGGGCTTGGCATGCTCCCGGTGCCATTGCCCGCGAGGTGTTCAGGAACCTCCCCTCTTCAAAGCCTGTTGGCCACCCTTTATGCGTCTGAGTTCGCTTCTGGTCCTTTGTTTCTGCAGCTGGCGGTGGGCCTGCGGGCCATGCCCCACGAGGCCACGGCGGCGGGCCTGCAAATGGCGGCGGTCAACCTTGCCCAGCGAGTGGCGTGATGCGAGCACAAAACAGCTCAGACCTGGACACCAAGCGGCGCAGCAAACACCGACGGACACTGCTTGAGTTGATGAGCATGACAAACAATTTGCTTTGCACATGGCCTGTGTAAGTGCAGTGTGGCAGCAAGTGGCAAGCGTTGCAGGTGCGGACAATTATTCTCAATTTCCTATCTTATGGCGCAGTAAGTGCTCCAAAGACTCAGAGCGGCAGAAAGGTGGTGAAAGACAACAAAGCATGAGAAAAAAAAACGGGCCCTGGGTCGATCGAACCTCGGCTGGCCGGGCGGCGCCGGCGGGTCAGTGCGGCGCATTGCCGGTTGCTCGCGCTTCAGCCGATTCGAAAAAAAACAGAAAAGACAGCTCTTTCACACTCGAAACAACACCGCAATGCAGCCGCACGCGCACCCGGCCCCCTGGCCGACGCCACCCGCGCTGCTCGCCCGCAGGCAGGCCTTGGAGGAGGCAAAGCAGGGCGAGGACAGAGGATCCGAGGAGGTCGAGCAGATTGCCAAGGTGCAGGCGCACCCCACGCTTCAGGTGAGCAGCGAAGCAGCGGCGGCCGCCGCCCGGCGCCACACAGTGGGCGACCAATGCCGACTGACGAGCCTGCCCGCCAAGGGTTTCGGTGGCATGTGTGCTGTTGCTCCACTTTTCCAACCACCACATATCCTCAGCCGTCGTCTTTGCAGGCTCTCACTGCGGCACGTCACTTTGCAGCGGCATTCCAGTCTGCGCTCGACACCAACCCAGCCATTCGCACGGCAGCCACAGTGCCGCTCTCCACCGGGCTCCAGGAGGGTTATGCGGCAGCAGACGAGCGGCTTGGCACCGTGCTGAGCCCTGAGCATGGCACACTGGCCTTCATCGGTGCGAGCGGCTACCGGCAGTGGATCGCTGGGCCAGAGGCGGCTGTGCGTCGCCTGGTGGCCGATGCTCTCGAGCTGTACAAGGCACCCACACAGGCCGCCGCAGCAGGCATCCAGGCCGCACTGCAGGCTGCCGCCAATGAAGCAGCTGCCTCGCTGCCTGCCGACCTGCCAGACCACCTGCATGAGCAGCTGGCCTCGCTGGCAGCAGGCAGCATTTCCGGCTGGGCAGCCGGTGCTGTGGGGCAGCTGCACCTGCTCCTGCAGGCTGAGCAGGCCTGCCCCGACAACGACAGCTTTGCAGAGCTTCAGCGGCAGCTGAGCCTGATGCTCAGCACCCCACCCGCCGAGGAGGAGGAGCCAGGTGAGTGGCTGGTAGGCGTGGAGTCAAGCGCTCGCCGTGAATCCAGCTGTGCTGCTTTGTAATGGCTGCTTGATCGACTCGTTCACCCTGCCACCCTGCCTCCCTGCGGCAGCCTGCGAGCCGGCAGCACCGACAGCCGGCCCACCTGCTGATGCCAAGCAGATGGAGCCATTGGGCGAGACTGAATTTTTTATGGGTTGGTAAGTATGAGCTATCACCAGGATTCGAACTGAAATGCTGCTGCCCGGTTTGTCTGGCCTCCCCTCCTCCTTGACCGCATGCTTGCTCACCCCCACCTTGCAGGCTGGAGCGTCTGACGTCAAAGGGTGGCTGGCGCAAGCGCTGGGTGGTACTAGAGCCCAGAAAGGGCCTGCTGTGGTACATGCAGGTAGGACTCCCAATTCGGAATTGCCTGTCCGCGAGAGTTTCAAGCTGGCCTGACTGCACGCAATGCAAACTGCCCTAACTCGCCACCTTACAGAGCAGGATCTCAAAACCCTGCCTCTCTCCTGGCCTCCACCCCGTGCAGAATGCTGCCGACCGGCACCCACCCACGTCCTACAGCCTGCAAGGAGCGTCGGTGGTGGATGGGCCCCTGGTGAAGCCGTCGCGAGCAGGTGGGGCATGGTCTGCTGCTTAGTTAGTTCACTGCCTTTCGTCAGGCCAGCCGTGCATCCCTTCCTGCACCGAGCCTCCTTGCCACTTTCGATCCTTCATCAAGCGCAGGCTCGATTGTGCGAGGGAGCGACCCACTGGTATTCCACATCAGCGGCGCCTTGGTGGTTGGGCACGGCACTACCTCCATTGTCACTCTGCGGGCACACACAGTCTCTGCTAAGGAGGCCTGGCTGGCACAGCTGCGTGCCGCAGTGGCTGGCAGCAGCGCTGCTGAGCCCGCCAAGCCAGCAGCGGCTGTACTGCACCGCGGCAGCACTGGGGGCAGTGAGGAGGGTGAGGCAGGCGATGTGGCTCAGGGCGGCGTGCCGAGGAAGATCAGCACGGCTGTTTTCCCAGAAGAGCCTGCTGTGCCAGCTGTGGAGGACGAGCACGGACAGGGCAACAGTGGTGGGGAATTAGATGAGGAGGAGGCAGAGGAAGATCCAGAGGCAGCTGCCACCGCCAAGCTGGCAGCTGAGGAGGCGCTTCTGGATGAAATCGCAGCGCAAGCAGCGCGCCGCAGCCTGCGCCCGGGGGAGCAGGCGGTGCTTCAGGCGGCGCTCAAGGTGAGGAATGGACTTTCGCACAGCGCGGGCAAAGATGTGGGGATGTGGCGCGGGCTGCGCCTGTTGTGTCGCTCCTGTCGTCGACAAGCAAACTTTGCTTGCCCTGCCCTGCCACTTCCAATGCCCGCAGGCCATCGAGGTGTATGTGCGCGCCGCCCGCGGTCGCCTGCTGAGCCAGGCCCAGAAGACGCTCAGCTCCTGCATGCTGCTGGGCAGGCGGGAGGCGCTGGATCAAGCGCTGCTGGCGGTGGTGCTGCCGCCCGGGGCAGCCCCGCCGCGCGCAGACTTTGATGATGACCTGTGAATTTTGATGGCAATGGTTAGGCGGTGCGGCGACAGTGACCAGGCCTTGCAAAATGGGCAGCTATTTAGGGTTGTCAGTTGAAAGATTTTTCCGCCTGTTGCCATCCATGAAGCAGTTTTACATTGAAAAGCACCTGAAGTTGCATTCGTTAGCCCTAGCTGGGCAGTCATGTAAATGAAAGGGGTTCAGGGCAGCACAAAAATGGGGAGGGGGGGCGCCTGTGGCGCACAGACACAACACAACCGCAGCGCACTGGGAGCCAGAGCGATGCAGTGGGGGCTAAGACATCCGCCTGCCGCTAGTGCATTGCCTTCAGCACGTCCACAACCGAGGCTGCGCTCGACCGCTGCGCTTCTGCTGGCGACTTGTCCACGCACTGCGCGAGAACACCAAAAAACAACGGGGTTCAGCAGGCAAGCAAAGCGCATCAATGCAGCAGCGAGCTTGAAGGTGCAGGCATGGAAGCCAGGCATGTGGCCCAGGCAGCCCCGCCGCTTCTTAGGAGCATGTGCCCATGCCACCCAGCCACACGCGCATCCTCCCAGCATTCGCTGCATCAGCGCCTGCATGGCAGACATTGCAAATCCACAGCACACCCAGCGGCTCACCACTTTAAGCAGCACGCCGTCGTCCACAACCGCCGCGTACCGCAGGCTGCGTGCGCCGGGCGCATCCGGCGCGCCCTGGTCCATGCCCAGGAAGCGGGTGAAGGCGCCATTGGGGTCTGACACCACCTGCAGGGCAGCAGAGGTGGCTGGCCACAGTGTTGCTGGACTTGACTTTAACTGGAATGCCTGCCTGCTGGCGACTGCCGCTGCAGCAGCAGATAGCCCTGCTCTCATCCTTTAGAATGCAGTCAAGCCTGAAGTGGCGGCCACAAGCAGGCAACTCCAGCGCACGCCACCTGCTTTATCGGCCCAGCCCACCTGGATCTTGCTGCCATCTGCTATGCCGACCTTCTGCGCCCAGGCGTCCGCCGCTGCCGCATCGCCCACCGCCACGCACAGAATCTTGTTCACGCCCAGCCGCCGCAGCTCATCCCAACGCTGCAGGAATCCCGGCACGTGCTGCTCGCTGCACACCTTGCCGCAGTCGGGCACGCCAAACAGCACAGCGCGCTGGCCCTGCGCAGGCAGGCGGGCGAGGGGCCAAAGGCTCGGTTGGCCGCGGGGGGTACATGCGCCCATTCAAGGTGTGCAGGGGCCTTGGCTTGGGAGATCAGAAACCCCGCACTGCTGCTAATGCGTAAGTGTGCTGAGCACAGCCGTTGCACGTAGCGGCAGCCCAATAGCAACTGCCACAAACCTTGAACAGGTCGGCCAGCGTCCGCTGCTGCCCGCCGACGGTAAGCCGCACATCCTGCCGCAGCGTCAGGTCCTTCCGGCGGCTCAGGCCTGCGGCAGCAGCGTGCGATCGCCCATCAGCGGCGATTCAGGGGGCCGGGACCCGCGCAGGCGAGCGGCGGCCCACCTATGTTGCAGGCGCTGTCGCTCAGGTCCGACTGCTGGTGCCCCTCCGGCACGGCGTAAAAAGGGTTGTCGGCGGGAGCTGCCTGGGCGCTGGAGAAGGCTGCCGCGGGCTGCCAGGCGGAGGCGAGACTACCACTCCGCTGCGCCCAGGGGAGGGCCCCCAGCGAGCGGGCGGCGCGCAGCAGCACAGACATGATGGTCGGGAGGGCGATCGAGCGCAATGCGCCGCAATCGGCATCACTGGCAGGTGGGGCGGTGCCGCTGCCGCCACGCCAGCACCGCAGCGTGCCGAAAAGGCTGCTAGTAGTCTGATCGACCCAACCTTTGTCGTACAGCCAGAGTTACAGTGAGCATATCGCAGTACAGGTCAGGCACAGGGAGGGAGAGAAGGAGCTGCTAGGGCACGCCGCGCCGGCGGGCTGGGCGACGCCACAGGGAGCGGCATCGCCCCCGCCGGCCTGTGCCGCCCCTCACACATCCACGCTGGTCAGCTCCGCCTGCGCGCGGCTCAGCATGTCCAGCTTGTGCGTGAGCGCCTCGCGCCGCTTCATCACCGCCTCGTCCTCGCCCAGCAGCCGCTTGAGCGCCACCTCCTGGTCGCCCGCCACGCTCGCCTGCATCTCCTCCAGCAGCTTGTCCTTGGCCTGAGGGGGAGGGGGGGCGGCGGGACGAGAGGGGGATGGGCGGGGTGGGAGGGCAGCACAGACCGATGTACGACACAACCCAGCACTGAGGGACAGGAGGTGAGAACCAAGCACCCTTGCCACAGGCTAATGTCAGCTGCCACAAATCGCCCAGCCAAGCCCTAGCGCACCTGCAGCACCATGCAGTGCACGATGGCCTTGGGCACCGTCTGCGTCATCTGCTGGCAGACCTCGCGCACGTAGCCCGACACCTGAAGTTGTAAGGCAGCAAGGGCAGCCCCGTGATGCACCGTTCACGGCCTCTGCAGCTAGCTGTGGAGCAACGGCATCCTGGACACGGCACCCACAAGCTGCGCACGTGCACGCCAGCCCCCAGTGGCGCACCTGGTTGATGATGCGCTTGTAGTGCTTCTCCTCGGGGCTGCCCTCCGGCTCCTCCGTCACCGGCCGCCCGTCCAGCGTGTACATCACCTTGCCGTCCGGCATCTTGCCCATCTGGCGGCACAGCGGGGGTGGTGGGCAGTGAGACGAGCATGTGGGATGGAAGGTGAAGGTGACATGGCGCAGCGGCAGTGCAGCTTTCAAAAAACGTCCAGCTGTGCACGCACTACAGCTGTGCAGAGAAGCCTGTGCACCAAGCGACACATGCAAGCTGGCGCAGGTGGCCCCACAAGCGAAAACAGTGGGCCCAGCACTGAACTGCGCCTGCACACCTGGATGGTGCGGAAGTACTCGGCGGTGATGTAGTTGCGCTCCATCTCCACCATGATGCTCACCTGCAAGGGGGTGGGTGGGGGCAAGGTTGATGACTGGGTGCGCAAGCGCAGGGCTGGAAGCAGGCTGGGATGGAAGACCAAAGGGCTGCAGGAAGTGCACCAGCCCCCAGCCCCCGGCTTTCTCTCGCCGATCAACGTCCACAGGGCACCCTGCTCCTCCCCACCAGCCAGCTCACCATCTTGCGGGTCTCCTCCTTGAACTTCTCCAGCGCGCGGTACGCCGCCGTCACAATCTCGCGGCGCAGCGTGGGGTAGCGCCGCAGCGCGCGCACGTCGTCGCTGTTGGCGATGTTGTCCACCATGCGGCGCAGCAGCACAAACACCTGGGCAGGGCGACAGGGAACGAGGCGGCTTGAGTGGCCGGTAACGGTTAAGAACTGATTCCAGCATCCCAAACCTCACTTGGCAGCCACGACAACCAACCCCGTCCAATGCCCTGCCCGCCCACCTCCTCCACGCTCTTCTCGGTGGGGTCCTTGAGGTAGCCCAGCGCCTCCTCCAGCAGCCGGCGGTAGCCCGCCTCGGGCGCCACCAAGTGCGGCTGGATGCCGTCCGCCTCCTCAATCACGCGCTTCACGTACGCCACCTGCAGAGGGGCGCAGGAGTGTGGACAGGCAGGAACTCTGTATGCGCAGAACAGCAGGCTCCGCAGCTAGGCTGCAAAGCAGCAGACGGAAGTTCCACAGCACTTTTGTCACAAAAGTGCCTGCCCTGCACAGGCTGAGTGTGCACCGCCACAGCCTCCCTCCACATGCCGGCAGCACCGCACCTCCAGGATCTTCTTGAATGGCTGCTTCTCTATGCTGTCCGGCAGCCGCTTCTCAAAGACTGTCAGGATGAGCTCGCCGCCTGCAGGGGCCGAGGAATTGCAGGGCAGGGATGGTGGGAGGGCCGATCAATACATTTTCCATTGCAGCAGCAGTCGCGTGCACCACCAACACGCACGCACAATCCAGTGGACTCACCGCCCTTGCCGCCGTCTATGAGCTTGGCAAACGCCGTCTCAAACTTGCGGCAGAGTGTGAGCACCAGGTGGATCATCTCGCCGCGGGACGTGGCTGCGGGGCCGCCCTACAGCCCAGCAGAAATTGAGGCAAGCACACAGAAGGTGAGCATCAGAGGATCATCCAGCAGCCAATGGAGGCACAATGCAGCCGCCGTGTCTGCATGATTAACCCTTGCCAGCTGCAATATCTGCCCTGAATCTGTCTGAACCGCCCTGCCGGCTCAGCTTACTGCGTGCACCCCGCCCCGCCCCTGCCCTGCCACCCACCATGGCCTCCAGCTCCTTCTTCAGGTCCATGATGGACTTGTTGACGAAGCCGGAGATGTTGGGCAGCTGGCGGCGCACGCTGGAGATGAGGCGCTCCGACAGCTCGGTGGACAGGTAGCCCGTGCCGATGTTCTTCAGCAGGCCGTAGTCCTGTGCGGCGCGAGGGCAAGAGCGGCAGCGATGCAGGGGAGGCTAAGCACCAGCAGCACAGGCAGGCAGCTGGAGTGCGACTGCACAACGTGTAGGAGCCCAGGCATCCAGCTAACCACCCTTGCTGCCGCACCTTGCTCTTCTGGAAGAAGTCCAGCTCACGCCGCCGCGCATCCTGCATCGACATCTGCAAGTGGAGCAAGCGAAGATACAGCACAGGTGTTGAGAGTCGGCTATTGCCAGGCCAGCGCAGTACCAAGGCAAGCACGTGCCGCTTGCATGCGGCGGCCAACAGCCTTGTCACATACTGCAGCATTAGCAGCAGGCAAGCAGCCACTGCTCCTTGCACAAAGCAGCAAGCAATCAAGCAACCAGGCACCGGCCATGCTGCACTGATCTGCCCACCCACCCACCCGCGAGTTGATGTCTGCCTGGCCGCGGTTGACGACACCGATCCAGCCGTTGCGCAGCTGGTACGTCTGCCCCTCCAGCACGTCGCGGCAGTTGGTGCCCGGGTCCATGATGTCAATCTTGGTCAGCACGCCTGCAGGTGTGGGCAGGCCAGGCCAGGCACAGGGTTTGGATGGAGCAGGACTCATCTTCAGCAGGCCAAAGGCAGTGCACCAGGACCAGGCGCCCAACAATGGTTCGCCCAAGGAGCTGACGCCCCAGCACAGCCCACCCGCACCTATCGTGCGCTCGCCGCTGGGGTCCACCTCGCGTGCCAGGCGCAGCGCATCGCTGGTGGCCAAATCCGCGTTGGCGGGCGTCACCGCCAGGATGATGACGTTCTCGTGCTTCACATACTCGCGCGCCATGTTCTCCAGCTCCTGCGAAATAATGGAGGGGTGGAAGGCAGGGCCGCGAGGTTGAGTGGGGCGCAGCAAATGCTGGATGAGTCTGGTGGTGTGGCAATCAAAGTGCAGCGGCTGCTCTGAGCTGCAACTCATCATCCTTGCACCGCAAAGGCAGCTTACCAGCCCCTACTTAGCTGCTCAGCCTGCCCTGCCCATGCCCAGCCGTGCCCCAGCACCCACCTGCACGATGCTCTTGGGCTGGCCGTCGATGGGCACCTTTGTGAGGCCCGGCATGTCCACCATGGACAGGCCCGGCAGGTGCGGCGACACGATGCGCAGCGTGATGGGCACAGGCGACACAATGGTGCCGCGCTTCTGCGTGTGCCGCATCGTCTCCGCCTCAATCTCCTTGCGGAGCTCCTCTGCAGCATATTGCATAGAGGGCAGGGTGAGGGCGAAAGTGAGGGCAGGAGGGCAGCAGCCGCTGCCGGTGCTGCTTCCTCTGAGCGTGCAAATGCAAGCTGCAAGGCTGTATGGCAGGGCTGAGTTAGCAGGGGTGCGCCTCCCTGCAGCATCCCCACACAACTTGGCAGTGTCCCAGCCACCAACACGCCCAACGCACCAAAGTCGTAGAACTTCTGGCCGGGCAGGTGGCCAAACTCGCCGTACTCGCGAGCATTGGGGTCTGCCGCCGTCTCCAGCTGCAGCTCCAGCGGCCGCCGCGTCACGATGCCCGTGCCGCGCGGCAGGAAGTCGCGGCCCACCACCGCCTCCAGCACACTGGACTTGCCGCTGGACTGGCCACCCACGACCACAATCTTGGGCAGCTGGCGCGCCAGCGACGGCAGGCTGCCGCCATCGCCGACCTGCGTGTCGCCGGCCAGCGCCGCAATCTGCGACACGCGGTTCACCGCGCGCAGCACGCTGTCCATGGCGCCTGCTCACCAGCCGGCGCCGGGACTCGGCCTGGGAGTGCACGCGGGTGCGGCGGGGAGCAGTCGGAAGGTGGCGGCGGCGGCGGCGGCAGCGCGGCGGCAGGTGGGCACACGCGTGGGTGGGGCACGGCTGGCGGGACGGAGCCCAGGCCTCCAGCTCCTCGATCAGCCCCGCTGTGAGCGGGGCGCGGCAGCCCAGCGAACCTCCTGACGCGGGGAGCCGCTAAAATAAACGCTGACCGGCGATCTAGGGCTGGATGAAGGCAGGGCGCAACGCACCTGTGCTGCTGCGAGCGCCCCGGTAGGAGCGGAGTTCTCCTGGAACGCGGAAGAGTTGGTTGCGCACTCCCAGCCCTGGGGCGTCCCGCTGCCTCCGGCGTCTCCTGCTCGACAGATCACAGCCGGCAGCGAGCAAACGGACGTGCGAGCAGGCACAATGGCAGACACAGGGCCCCTGCATGGAAAATGCGTGTTCGGCCGGCCGAGGGGAGCCCGAGAGTGCCATCGCCAGTGCCATCGGTCCGCAATTGACGACCATGGAGCTTGCACGCCGGTCGATCGCCGCTGGGCTCGCGCCCACGCACCCTCCCGCTGCTCAGCGGCCACAGGCAGCCCTCCCAACCCCTCCTGCCTCCTCTACATCACAGCCGCAGTTGCAGGCCAGAAGCCTGAGCATCGCAAGCGCGGCCCTGGCAACGCTTGCCGCCGCCGCCGCTGTGGCGCTACCGCCGCCGTCAGCCCACGCGTCGGTGCCGCTCCAGGCGCCGGATGAGGAGGCGCGGCGCGCCTGGGCCCTCAGGCAGCTAGGAGGTGGGTTGCTGCGGACCGTAGATGCGGTCCAGAATGCCTTCTGCATGCCCAGCAAGCAGAATGAGCGCCGCCGCTTCCGCCCAAACCGGGGCCTCCCCGCCTCCCACCCATTCTGCTGCACGCAGGCCGCTACCCGGCGTCCCGGCCTGCTCCCTCGCCCGCAGCAGAGGAGCAGCCAGAGCCCACCAGTGTCCGCATCCAGCGGCTGCAATCGCTCATGGCAGAGGGGCGAGCGGCCGAGGCAGAAGGCAACTATGGGGCAGCGCTGGAGCGCTATACCAGCGTGGTGCAGCAGTTTCCCGACTTTGGTGCGCAGACACAAGGGAGGCCGTGCAGAGATGTGCAGTGCTGAGCCAACCAGCGTCTCTATCCGTTTCTGCATGACCTCTTCTGAACGCCTGCTGCCGCCACTGACCTGCAGCCACGACTGAGTATGCGCGGCTGAGCCGGGCACTGATGCTGTACCAGCTGGGCAAGGTGTCGGACGCCATCCTGCAGCTTCAGGTGCGCACGATGCGGACCAGAGAGTTGCTGGCTTCATCTACAGCAGCCCATAGCGCTGCTTGTGCCGCCGCCGTGCAGCCATGCAGCCACAAGGCAGCCACACCTTGCCTGCCCCCGCCCCTACCCGCAGGACCTGGAAGTGTCGCTGAGAGGCTATGCCGAAGTGCACGCCGCCCTGGCATCGATACTGTATGTGGAGCGGCCGGCGCTGCTGGAAGTGGCGGAGCAGCAGTGGGTGCGTGGCCATAGTGGGGATCGGGAGCGGGCATGCAAGTCTCAAGGGCATGCTGGTGCTAGTGCCAGGCATTCTTGCTGTGTATGCCGCTGGGCAACAAGATCCCAAGGTCCGACATGCATTGAAACTCTCCTTCTTGCCCTCCACCGCAGGAGATTGCGATGGAGTTTAACCAGCAGTTTGCGGACGCGGCCTGGGTGCAGCAGTACAAGCACTGGCCGCCGCGGCTGATGACAGCACTCAACCGCTTCCTGACCCTGCAATAGTGGCATCTTAGTGCTGCTCAAGCCCGCACTCGTGCGGCCACTGCCTTAACTTTTTCACTGAGTGGCGCCCCGATGAGCGAGCGATTACTTGTTGATTGATGAGGAGAGACGAGTGTAATGTGAAGCATGCAAGGGCATTGGACAACCCTGGGTGTAGCAGGTGGTCAATGAAGCAGCTGGCAGAGGCAGCCAGCAGAGATATTGGTATGCACGAGGTAGTGGAGGAGCTGGGGAGGGAGCAAACGGGAGCCTCCTACTTGGTTTTTGCCTGCTTGGCCGCTGCTGCCTCTGCCTGCAGCGCCTTCCGATGCTCCCACAGCCGGGTTGACAGCATCAGCGTGACGACCATGCCACCGTTGACACACACTACGACACAGGGAGGGAATGCATGCAGCAGCAGCATGGCATGCCGGTGGAAACGAAGCAGCAGCAGGATGTGCAGAGCCCACACACGGCAACCATGTTGAGTGGCCTGGCAGCGCAGCCTGCAGCTCACTTGTCACGTAAAACGGGTTCTTCTGCGTCAGCCACCGCCACGTGTCCGCAAACTGGGTGCGCGAGTACCAGTGCGCCCGCTCAGGCTCATCTGCGGGCAAAGCAAGGCACAGGAGGCGTGGACACCGTTGGTAACGGCCAACAGTGGCAACCAGCCGGCTTAGCGGCCCACTCAGCTGTGCCGCAGACACACGTCACACATTGCTGAAGCACTCAATGGATGCACAGCGCGAGAGTGTGTCTACAGCTGCCAGCGCAACTTCCTGCACTGCCCAGCAGGAGCTGCCCAAAATGGCAGGCAGGACCTACCCATCAGCACTGCCATGCCACCGCAGCCCAGCAGGAAGGCACAGATGGCCAGCGGAATGGCCACGTAGCAGAGGGCTAGCACACGCTTGCTCTGCTTCTCCTGCAACCACACAGCCGTGCAGTTGGGCAGGGAGCGGCTTGTGTTGGTGGAAGGGCGGCGGCGGCAGCGGCGCCGGCGGCAGCAGCTGGGCTCTTCCTTCCGATCGCTGGCACAACGCGCTGCCATCGTGCATGGCATCTCACCGGCGCCTTGGCGGGAGGCCGGGGCGGCCGCTGCTGCTCGGTGGCGGGGGCTCTCCTTGGGGCCATGGCGCCGCACGCGCTTAGTTGGCCAAGAACTCGTGACAGTACGCTAGTTGAGGCGCCCAGGGTCGCAAACACTCCGTTTCACTGTCCTCCCGGTGGGCTCAGGGGTGGTCTCTTGATACCCCGCATGTGATGTGCTCTGCTGCAGGTACCTGTCTGCTGGCCGTTGCCCCTGGTTAGCTCCATGTTACAAGCAGGGAGCACAGCGGTGAATGTGGCAGGATGGAAACATAAAAAGAGTCAAGTCAAAGCACATGGGTGCACTGGCCACACAAGCCGCACAAGAGGCAGGCAGTCACGGGACAGAATGGTCAGCGAGGGCAGCTCAAATGCGAGCTGGCATGGTCAAAATACAGCAGGGACAGCGACAAGCAGAGATGGGGATGGATCGGCGCGGGAACGCCGCAAGCAAGCAAGCAAAGGAGCAGCCACTTCAGCGCCGCATTCGCCGCGAGCCTGCAGCCGTGCTGCGCTTGCGGGTGTTGCCGCGGGGGTATGAGTTGCCGTTGCCGTTGCCAGTGTCAGCAGTCTCAGGCTGCTCTCCCTGCAGCAGTAGACGACAGCAAAGTTCCAGGTGGGCATTGCTTGGCGGGCATCAGCTGCATGCATGGGCACTTGGCAGCAACAGCACGCCAGATCGAGCAATCGCTGGCGTCCATCGGTCCATCAGTATCATCCCACCTGCCAGCCCACGTCCAAGCTGTCATCGATCGAGTTGGCGGGCAGGCAGTAGTTGGCCTTTTCGGTCGCACAGCATGCAGTGCCACCGCCGTTCATGCACTGGTACCTGCGCCAGGTGGCATGAGAGGTGTGGCATGAGTCAAGATAGGCTGACCAGGGATGGCACAGAGGACGGTGCCTGCCTTTTCAACACCCGGCTTCTTTCACCAACA
>VFQQ010000438.1_pt1 | contig 84323 bp, 84 predicted proteins | sample 3512341 | NCBI WGS metagenome assembly VFQQ01 (sample SAMN10412373, study PRJNA504923) | tailings metagenome | isolation source: Relicate 2 Philex TSF1 revegetated site | place: Philippines: Tuba, Benguet | collected 2017-08-29 | reverse complement strand
CTTACCCCCTTATACCATACAAAATACAAAAAAATCCTTAACTAAACGACATTGAATTACGATTACGAAATCAGCATTGCGGCCAATAACAACCAAATCAGCATCCTTTCGGGCATCGAAGACTGGAACTTCAAGCAAGAGGTGCAGTATTTTGCTGGTACGGGCAAGCAGTGGCGGGCGGGTTACAACGTCATTTACCACACCGTTACGCCAGGTACCATCCGCAGCAATACCACCCGCATTGAGCCACCCCTGCGCGAAGGTTTAGAATCGGCTGCTTGGGTAAGTTACGATTGGCAAGTGCAAGAACGCCTCAAGCTCACGGCTGGCTTGCGGGTGAGTCATTTTGGAGCCTTTGCCCGTGCGGGCAGCTACTTCCGCCTCGACGACCGCAACAACATCCTCGACACCCTGCCGGCCAATGGGGGCTTTGCCGCACAGTACTTCTATCCCGAACCCCGCTTGGCTGTGCAATACACCCTCGATTCGGTGAGCAGCCTCAAAGGTGCGTATACCCGCAATACCCAAAACCTGCATTTGGTAACCAATTCGGTAACCACCAGTCCCACCGACCGCTGGTTGATGAGCACCAACAACATCCGACCCGAAGTGGGCGACCAGTTTTCGCTGGGTTACTTCCGCAACAGCGCCGACAACCGCTGGGAGTTCAGCGCCGAAACCTATTTCAAGTGGATGCAGAACCAAATCGACTACAAAGACGCAGCCGACGACCAATCGCCTGCCATTGAAACCCAGTTGTTGTATGGCGATGGCCGGGCCTATGGCCTCGAATTGCTGGCCAAGAAAAACAAAGGCAGGTTCACCGGCTGGTTGGGTTACACTTTGTCACGCACCGAAAGGCGCATTGCCGGGGTGAACAATGGCACCTGGTACCCTGCCCGGCAAGACCGCACCCACGATGTTTCCATTGTGCTCATGTACGATGTGAGCAGCCGCTTGAATGTTTCGGCCGCTTGGGTGTACCAAACCGGCAATGCAGTTACTTTTCCGAGTGGCAAATACACCGTGGCCGACCAAGTTATTTGGTTGTATACCGAGCGCAACGGCTACCGCATGCCGGCTTACCACCGACTTGATTTAGGGGCCGTTTACCAACTCAAAGAGCGCAAATGGTACACCAGCGAGTTGACCTTTAGCCTGTATAATGCTTATGGAAGGCAAAATCCTTTCCTCATCGATTTCCGACCCAATCCCACCAATCCCAACCAAACCCAGGCTGTGCAAACCGCCCTTTTCCGCTGGGTACCTGCCATCAGTTGGAACTTTAACCTCAAATGATCATGCGCGCTATACCCTTGTTTTTTGCCCTGCTGGCGTTTTCATTCGTGGCTTGTGAAAAAGTCATCGACATCGACCTCAACAGCACCGATCCCCGCATAGTGATTGAGGCCAACCTGAGCGATACCCTCGGCGAGTGCACCGTTTCACTCACGCGCACCCTCAATTTCGACGATACCATTCCCTTTCCGCGCTTGAGTGGGGCGCTCATTACCCTGCGCGATTTGGCCAGCGGAACCATCGATACCATTCCAGAGCTCAGTCCGGGTCGTTACGCCAAACCCAGTTTGGCGGGCATCAGCGGACGCAGCTATGAATTGACCGTGCTTTATGATGGGCAAAGCTATACCGCGCGTGGAACCATGCCTCCCAAGGTGGAATTAGACTCTATTTTGGTTGACAGCACGCGATTTACCGGCCCACGAGGACCGGCCGGCAGCGATGGCTTGCGCCGTGTTAATTTGTTGGTATTCCCCATTTTCACAGAGCCAGCCGGACAAGCCAATCAGTACTATTTTCAGGTGACCCAGCGCGATACTTTGAACGATGATTTTTTCATTTACAGCGATTTGGGGGCTGACGGACAGGCCCTGCTACGGCCCATTTTTGTGCAAACCTGGGAACAAGCCGAGGTCATCATCGATTTACAATGCATCGACCAAGCCACTTACACCTACTTGGAAGGCCTGAACTTGAATTTGGGCCAGAACAGCGCCACGCCTTCCAATCCGGCGGGTAATTTCAGCAACGGTGCACTGGGGCATTTTAAGGTACACACCACCAGCAAAAAGCGATTTGTGGTGAATTAGTGTTTGTCTTGCAGGCCGGCCGATCGGGCTGCCTTTTCGATTCTCTGAAAAAATTGTGCTATCATTTGGAGAATTTGTGCTAATGGGCTGAATTTCGGGCGGGTATGTTTGGAATTCCTAAACCAAATACCATGAGCAAGATCATTGCCCGTCCGAACCTCAAAGAGAAGTACGACAACTACATCAACGGCCAGTGGACGCCACCTTCTACCGGCCAGTATTTCGAAGTGCTGTCGCCAGTAGATGGCAAAGTAATGTCGAAAGCCGCGCATTCGGCCAAGCTCGACATAGAAATGGCTGTTAATGCGGCGCATGCAGCTTTCGAAAGTTGGGGACAAACCTCAGCCACCGAACGCAGCATCATCCTCAACAAAATTGCCGACCGCATGGAAGCCAATCTCGAGCACTTGGCGGCCGTAGAAACCCTCGACAATGGCAAGGCCGTTCGCGAAACCATGGCGGCCGATTTGCCCTTGGCCATCGACCACTTCCGCTATTTTGCTGGAGTGATTCGTGCCGAGGAAGGCTCCATTTCGGAGCTCGACAAAGACACGGTATCTATCATTGTGCACGAACCTATTGGGGTGGTAGCACAAATTATTCCCTGGAATTTCCCCATCCTCATGGCCGTATGGAAATTGGCTCCGGCCCTGGCTGCGGGCAATTGTGTGGTGCTGAAGCCTGCCGAAAGCACCCCCATTTCCATCATGGTGCTGATGGAGCTCATCGAAGACCTTATTCCAGCTGGCGTAGTCAATATTGTAAATGGCTTTGGTGCCGAATTGGGTCGCACCCTGGTAACCAATCCGAAAGTAGCCAAGGCAGCGTTTACCGGTTCAACGGCCACAGGCCGGTTGGTGATGCAGTATGCCACCGAAAACATCATTCCAGTTACCCTGGAGTTGGGAGGAAAATCACCCAATATCTTTTTCCCATCGGTGATGGATGCCGACGATGCTTTCCTCGACAAGGCCCTGGAAGGTGTTGCCCTCTTTGCGCTCAACCAAGGCGAGGTTTGTACTTGTCCATCGCGCTTGCTCATCCACGAATCTATTTACGATGCCTTCATTGAAAAGGTGTTGGCCCGGGTAAAAGCCATCAAAACTGGTGATCCTTTTGATACCAGTGTGATGATGGGCGCACAGGCTTCGCAAATTCAGAAAGACAAAATCTTATCGTACATCAAATTGGGCAAAGAAGAAGGTGCCGAACTGCTGTGCGGCGGTGAAGTGAATCATTTGGGCGGGGCCTTGGAAGGGGGTTACTACATCCAACCAACCTTGTTCAAGGGGCACAACAAAATGCGTATTTTCCAGGAAGAGATTTTTGGTCCGGTATTGGCCGTTACCACCTTCAAAACCACCGAAGAAGCCATTGCCATTGCCAACGATACCATGTATGGTTTGGGGGCAGGTGTTTGGACACGCGACGCACACGAGTTGTACCAGGTACCGCGGGCCATCAAGGCTGGCAGGGTTTGGGTAAATCAGTACCATGCGTATCCTGCCGGCGCTCCTTTTGGAGGCTACAAGCAGTCGGGCATTGGCCGCGAAAACCACAAAATGATGTTGGGTCATTACCGCCAATCGAAAAACATGCTTATTTCGTACAATAAAAACAAGCTCGGTTTCTTCTAAACCGCACCCAAAAGCGCAACCACGCCTGCTTCGGTGGGTGTGGTTGCTTGTATTGATGACATGGAAACAAACCTCCGTTTAGCGGCCACCCCCAAAGCCCTTGCTTTATTGGCCGAACTCAAGCAAAAGCATGGGCCGCTGATGCTGTACCAGGCAGGCGGCTGCTGCGAAGGCACCCAGCCGCAGTGTTTTGAGGAGGGTGGATTTTACCTCCGTTACGGCGATGTGTTGTTGGGAAAGCTCGAAGATGTGGCTTTTTGGGTCGATAAAGACCTCTTTGAATACTGGAAACATGCCCATTTTACCCTCGACGTAACCGACGGCATTGGGGCCGGTGGATTTTCGCTCGAAACACCTCTCGGAAAGACCTTTGTGGTGCATTACCGGCTCTTTACGCCCGAGGAACTTACTGCCCTGCCCGAAGTACAGCGCAACGAATGATCAATGTGCCAGCAGCATGAGCTGGTATTGGCGGGGCGTAACGCCTTCGTGCTTTTTAAACAGTCGAATGAAGTAATTGCAATCGTCGAAGCCCGTAGCATACGACACCTCAGTAACGTTGTTGCGGGGATTGCTCAGGAGTTTTTTGGCTTCTTTGATGCGTTCTTTCAGTATAAATTCAATGGGACTCATGCCCAATTCGCGCTTGAAGCTGCGGTAAAACGAAGTGGCGCTCATGCAGGCTTGGGTACTCAGCTGCTTGAGGCTCAGGTTTTCGTGTAAATTTTGTTTGATGAAGGCCACCACAGGCTTGAGCGCGCTGCCGGCCGGGGCATGCTCCTCGTCGGCGAGCAACCCGGCCGTTTGGGCCTGCACCAAACGAATGATCAATTCTTGCAGGGCCAAATCGGCCAAGGCGTCTTTGGTGATAGAACTGCCCATGCATTCGCTGATGAGTTTGTTGATGGTGGTAGCCAGCTCGATGTTGTTGTAGAAAAAGTAGTTTTGGTGGTCGAGGTTCCAGTATTGTTTTTCGCCGGCCTTGGGGTAGCGTTCATTGAGCAATTCAAGTGTTCGGCCAATGACCTCCTGATCAACGGCCAGGGCGATGCATTGGGTAGGGGTGCTTTTGCTGGCCTCCGGAAAATCGATGCGCATTTCTACGTTTTGAGGTACCACCACTGTTTCACCCGGGAGGTAGTCAAACCCAGGCTGGTCGAACAAATGCATCACTTTTTTGCCGCGCAGCATGCTTGTAACCACCAAATCGCTGAAGGCCAGTCCTACCTGCTCGGCAGCCTGATAGGTCTCAAAAACATTCAATTCGCAGTGATTGAGCGAAAAGATGGAGCGGTTTTCTACCAGCGTTTTGAGCGAACGTTCCTCGCTGAGTTTGACCGGCTGAAGCAGTACTTTGGAAGGCATATCCAAGGGTTGAAATCGGAAGGTAGACTATTTGGTCTGATATTCCAAATAGGAGACAGACGGAAAATGAATTCGCCCGAAACAATATTGCATTCATTTTAGTGATGCATTAAACCTGCTGCGCCCAAACTCGTCGGAAAGCCGTAAATTGCCAATGCCCCATGAGGAAAATTCCTACCCTGCTGCTGCTGTTTTTTGCCTGTAAATCTTCTTTGGCCCAGGTCTATTTTCCACCTGCTGCTCCGGCCAGCTGGGATACCCTTTCACCTGCCCGTTTCGGTTGGTGCCAGGCCCAAATCGACAGCCTGTACAGCATGCTTGAGACCGAAAATACCAAGGCATTCATCTTGCTGAAGGACGGTAAAATCGTGCTTGAACGCTACTTCGGCGGACATACCCCAAGCAGCAATTGGTATTGGGCATCGGCTGGCAAATCGCTTACCGCCACCTTGGTAGGAATTGCCAAAGCCAATGGCAATTTGCAGCTTACCGATTCTACCTCCAAGTATTTGGGAGCAGGCTGGACTTCAGCTACCCCAGCACAGGAGGGTGCCATTACCGTTTGGCATCAGTTAACCATGACCAGTGGTTTAAACGATAATTTGGGTGATCCGTTTTGCACCATCGACACCTGTTTGCAATATTTGGCCCCTGCCGGCACGCGCTGGGCCTACCACAATGGTCCCTATACCTTGTTAGATGGCGTGATCAGCGGGGCAACAGGCCAAACCCTCAACCAATTTACCAACCAGCGACTCAAGCAAGCCACGGGTATGGATGGTTTGTTCATTCCTTCAGGCTTCAACAATGTGTACTACAGCACGGCCCGCAGCATGGCGCGCTTTGGCTGGCTCATTTACAACCGGGGTTGGTGGAACGGTCAAGCCGTATTGAACGACTCGGTGTATTTCAACCAAATGGTCAATACCTCCCAGCCCCACAACCTGTCGTACGGCTATTTGTGGTGGCTCAATGGCAAAGCGAGCTATAAACTGCCAGGCAGCCAAATAAACATCCCCGGATTTATGAATCCCGATGCCCCAGCCGACATGATTGCCGCCATGGGCAAAAACGGGCAGTTCATCAATGTGGTGCCCAGCCAGGGCATGGTGTGGATCCGCATGGGCGATGCGCCCGATAACAGTCCGGTACCCTTTCTCCTCCAAAACAAAATTTGGCAGTATTTAAACCGTCTGCCTTGCGGGCAGAGCAGCGGCCTAGAGGCTGTTTCTAAGCAGCGTTTTGCGCTTTATCCCCAACCTGCAAACGGCTTCTTTTATGTGAAGCAACCAGCAGGTTGGAGCGAAGAAGCCATTTCCATTTCCATCACCGACTTGCAGGGTAAAACGGTTATGCGGTCAACGGCAAGTGCACAGGAGGCTGTTGCTACCGGAGGTCTGCAACCCGGAATGTACATGGTTCAAATCAGGCAGCAATCGCTTACAGCCTATCAACGCTTGGTGATACAGTGAGGCATGGAATTCCTCCAAAACATACTCTGCCTGCCCATGCCCAGCGTGGCGGCCTGGCGGGCATGGCTTGAAGCGAAGCATGCCACTGAAAAATCGTTGTTTCTCATTATTTATCACAAAGAGAGTGGTGTTGACAGTGTGTATTACCCCGATGCGGTAGATGAAGCGCTTTGCTTTGGCTGGGTTGACAGCACTCCTAAAAAAAGAGATGAACACAGTTACTACGTGCTTTTTGCCCGGCGCAATCCAAAAAGCTTGTGGAGTGCCGTTAACAAAGCCAAGGTAGAGAGGCTGTTGACTGAGGGCCGCATGGCGGCAGCTGGTTTGCAAATGGTAGCCTTGGCCAAGCAAACAGGCACTTGGACGGCGCTCGACGGGGTTTCCAATCTCGAAGTACCTGCCGACTTAGCCGCCGCTTTTGGGCCTCATACCAAGGCCCGCACCAACTTCGATGCTTTCCCGCCCTCGGTGCGCAGGGGTATTTTAGAGTGGATTTTCACGGCCAAACAGCCCGAAACCCGGGCCAAGCGCATTGCCGAAACCGTACGATTGGCAGCTTTGAATGAGCGTGCCAATCAATGGAAAAAAAGTAGTTAATCGCTTTGTAATTTGAGCTCCCAAACCCGTTCATCGTTGTTGAGCCGGCGGGTACGCTTGAATTTGCCAAACTGTACGTGCACAATGTTTTGCTGCCCTGTAAAATGCTTGAGCAACAACTCATTCTCGAGGCGCAGCTTGTGGGGGTTGACAGGCAAAGGCGCCTCTAAATGCACCCAGGTAGCATCTTCTTCCTGCTCAAAACCTACATATTGAAACACCAATGCTTGCTGGTTCATTTGAACCGCTACATGCTTGCGGACGTAGCGTGCCACCAGACTATCGATTTGCTTGGGTTGGCGTTTGATTAAATCGACCTGACCTATGCCCATTTCGCTGCGAAGCGCTGTTTCAAAATCGTCGGTAAACAAGCGCACCGAAAGTTCGGCCTGTTTGGGGCCGAGTTGCAGCTCGGTTACGCTCACGTAAAATGGATGGGTGATGCCTCGGGAAATGGGCAAAAGCAAAAGGGCCAACGCCAAAATTAACCCCTTGCGCATGTTTATGGCAACCAGCTTTCGGGCGTTTCGCGCCAGGCGTTGAGTTTTTTTATATCGCCCTCGGCAATATAATTGTTTTCTTGGGCTACTTGCAGCAAGGTGCTGTAGTCGGTTAAGCTGATGCTTTCTACTTTGGCTTTTTTGAAGTTGGCTTCTGCTTGCGGGAAGCCATAGGTAAATACGCTTACAATGGCACGTACCTGCATGCCTGCTGCTTTTACGGCTTCGGCCGCTTTTAAGCTGCTGCCGCCGGTGCTGATGAGGTCTTCAATCAATGCCACGCTGGCGCCGGGTTGAATGACGCCTTCAATTTGGTTGCCCATGCCGTGCTCCTTGGCCGAAGAACGAATATAAATGAAAGGCAAGCCCAGGGCTTCGGCTACCAAGGCACCCTGTGGAATGCCTGCCGTGGCCACGCCGGCAATGATGTCGACCTCGCCCAAACGGGCACTGATTACATTGGCCAACTGCTGCCGAATAAACGTACGCACTTTGGGGTAGCTCAACGAAATGCGGTTATCGCAATAAATGGGGGAATTCCAACCCGATGCCCATTTGAATGGCTGATCGGGAGATAATTTTACAGCTTTAATTTCCAGCAAAAGTTTTGCAACTTGCAGGGAGGTTTCGTCCGCTTTCTTCACGATGCAAAGGTATCAAATCTTCATCAACGAAAAGCCCTTGCGGCTCTTACGTCCCGAAAAAACACCCCCGCAAAAAGGGCGTGTGGTGCTGCACCATAAATCGGCCGCAGAGCTGTATCCTTGGCTGCAGAAATTAGAAAACGACACCCATTTGCAAGCGGTTTATGCCATTTGCTACCGTCCGGCCGAAGTGTTCGAACAACTGCTGTCTATGCTGCCCAGCATCGATGCAGCAGGTGGGGTAGTATGGCAAGACGGTAAATGTTTGTTCATATTCAGGCACAAACGTTGGGATCTCCCCAAAGGCAAAATCGAAGCGGGTGAATTGCCCGATTTGGCGGCGCTGCGTGAGGTGGAAGAAGAATGTGGAATCAACCAACCGGTATTGGGCGATTTTTTAGCCCATTCGTACCATACCTACCGCTTTCAAGGCGAATTGGTGCTCAAACGCACCCATTGGTACCACATGGAAAGCGCCTTCGATGGCACCTTGGTACCCCAAATAGAAGAGGGCATAGAAGAGGTGCGCTGGATTGCGCCCGAAGAATTTGATCAATTGGTGTATCCCAATACCTATTTATCCATCGCTGAACTCATCAGGCATGAGGTGATGCCGCGTTTGCAAAGTGCGCCAAATCCTAGTGAAAGCGAAAGGACGCAGCAGGGACTATAAGCTGTTCGCTAAGCATGCGCTTCACCCGCAACGCACTTAAGGTTGCTTGACAGGCGCTAGCCAATCGATGGCTTTGAAGATGGTTTCGTCTTCTATAAACAGCCGCAGGTGCTCCAAAGCAGCACCATTCCAATACAAGCTGTCGGGTAAGCTGGCTACTTTCGGTTGCTTGCCTTCGAAGCCGTGAATTTTCAAACTGTCGATGTTCCATTCTTTGGTGGCTTGAAACAACAACAGCATATTGCCCTGCCGCTGCCATTTTCCGGTAGTAGTGATGGCGCAACCCTTGTGCGTATAGGTGCCGTCGGCGCGCAGCTCTAGCGTGCTCCCTACTGCAAATCGATTGATTTTTTGGGTGTATTTCAGCCAAAGACGATCTCCTATTTCGGGGATGGCCGATTGGTAGCTGCCCACCGGTTCCCATGCCTGATGGCAAGCCGAGAGGTAAAAAACCATGAAAATGGCCAAAAACCAAACAATGAGCTTAACAGTTGGTGGTTTTTGCCTAGAGAAGCACAAATACTTTGAGTTGAGTGCTGTCATTTCTTTTTTGGTGTTACTTGTTTGCAGGCAACACTACTTCTTTGGGCAAAAAGGCCGAGGGATTGCCGTTGTTGCGAATGATGTCGCGCACAATGGTGCTGCTGATGGGAGAAAGCGAGGGCTCGGTAATCAAAAAAATGGTGTCGATGCCGTGCAAAGCCTTGTTGAACTGGGCGATGTTTTTCTCGTATTCAAAATCGGGGGCCGAGCGCAAACCGCGGATGATATAGCGGGCGCCAATCTTGACGCAGTAATCTACCGTGAGGGTGGTGTATACCTCCACCCGAATTTGAGAATCGTTGCGGAAAACCTCTTCAATCCACTTTTTGCGGGTTTCTAAATCAAAAAGATAGGTTTTGGCGCTGTTTTGCCCAATGCCCACCACTACTTCATCGAAAATGGGGAGTGCACGACGAATGATATCGACATGCCCGTTCGTAATGGGGTCGAAAGAACCGGGGAAGAGGGCAATGCGTTTCATGGCTCGGGATTGTCTTCAAAAATACTAAAAACCGATTGTCCGTACACCCGCTGTTCGGTAAGCGCCGGGTGCTGTTCAAACGAGCGGTGTTTGGGGTGCTCTAAAATAAATACACCTCCGGCTTCGCGCAGGCCGTGCTGCAGTACCAAATCGGGCAGCTCGGGCAAACGCGGGTGGTCGTAAGGCGGATCGGCAAAAACCAGCAGGGCGGTGGAGGTGGCTTTTTGAATCCAGCCAAAAACATCGGCCTGCAGCACGGTGATGGGTAGCGCCAGTTGGACAGCTGTATCGCGTATAAAACGGCAACAGCCGGCATGCTGGTCTACCGCCACAATGCTGCCTGCCCCCCGCGAGCCGAGTTCGTAAGCAATGTTGCCCGTGCCCGAAAACAAATCGATGGCGGTTAGTCCTTTGAATTCATAGCGGTGATCGAGCCAGTTAAAAAGGGCTTCTTTGGCGCGGTCGGTGGTCGGACGTACCGGTAATTTGGCCGGAGCCTGCAGCGTGCGCCCTTTGTGAATGCCGCTTATGATGCGCATAAACAGGCAAATAGGGCCTGCCAGCTTGCGGGCGGCAAATTGCTCCATTGCGGATCGAAAGCCAGCAGGGGGTCGTGGCCCAACCATTGCAAATCGGCATAATATCGTCCCAGCAAGGCATGCGCTTCGGCAAGCAAGCTGCTCTCGCCACTCAGCATCACCTGGCATTGCGGGTGGTTCGATATGAGGCTGAGGAAGTACAGCACATCGGCAGGCGCTGCCACCTGGTAGCGGTTGGCCAACTGCAGTTTTTCGTTTTGGAAATGCCAAACCAAGAGCTGCTCGTGCTGCAAATGCACAAACAATTGCTCGGGCAATTCTTGAAGTTGACGGAACCAGCGCATGCCCATCACGGCTTCGGTACTAAAAAGCTTGGCCTGCGAAAAGTGCAAAGCTACGGCGGCCGAATATCCAATAGGAAAAGCCGAAATGAGCTCGCTTTGCCATTGTGCAAGGGAGTCGCGGTGCAACTGTTCGTTTTCAACCCGACCAAAAACCAGTTCAAAATAATCGGTGCCCGTGCCTTCGCGGTATACCGCTGTGGGCAAAAGGGTACTTCTGCTGCTTTCCAAGGCTATGTGAATGCGTTTGTAGGCGCCTTTGAGCTCGGGATGCTCTTTTTGCAACCAGCTAAACTGCTCGCCCGGCATCCAGCTTTGCCATTTTTCAGGATAGGATGCTGCAAAAAGGCGACTGAGTACAAATGGATTGCCACCAGCAGTGCAAAAAGAATAGCCATCGGCGGTAAGGACGATGGCTAATACTAGATCTTTAACAGCAAGCTCTTTGCCCGCAGTAATATGGAGGTCGGTTCTTTCCAAATTATTCCCAGTTTCCAGAAAGGTTGGCATCTACCATTGAACCTACGCGCAACACTTTGCGTGGGTCGAACGGAGCACTGTCTTCGGCTTCAAATACCGATAGTGAGATATTTCCTTTGGTGATTTTGCCGGCTTGCAGGTTAAATTTCTTGCCTCCAGCAAAAGGCACGAATGGCAATGAGTCGATAGGATAGTTCGGGAAAAAGGAATCGGCAATGCTTACCATCATGGTGTCGTAACGGATACCCGCCAAAATGTCGAGCGAGTCATCGGGGTTACCAATTACCTTGATAACCTTAATTTGTCCGTTTTTGGTTACCGCTACCAATTTGTCCCAATCGTCGGCAAATTCACCCGTGGCATCGCGGTAGGCGATTTGTGCGGTACGAATCATTTTGAGGCGCTCGATGACTTGCGCGTAGCGGCGACTTTTTTCTTTTTCAAAGCGAATGGGCTCGGCGATGGTTTCGATGAGAAAATAAGCCATCACTGCAATGACCACAAAAAGGGCGATTTTTAGAATATTGAGTGTTTTCATGTAGCTGATGCGTTCTACCGCCTGCAATATTAGTATAATTTACCGAAATAGCACCCGCCCCAGTGTTGCTTTTATGTTTCGGTTTTGTCAGCTTTTTCACATTTTTGGGCATGGGTTCTATACAAGAGCAGCGGGCACGCATTGCCGAGAAGCTGAAAGGACAACGATTTATGCGCCATTTGGGATTCGAAATCACCCGCATCGACGAAGGAGAGGTGCAGGGTGAAATGCCCATTGCCGATTTTGCCTTGCAGCAAATGGATTATGTTCACGGCGGCGTAACGGCTACCCTGGCCGACATTGTGGCGGGTTTTGCGGCTTATACACGCAGCCCGCTCGACAAAAATGTGGTTACCTCGGGCTTGCACATACAGTACTTTGCACCGGGTTACGGACAAAAACTGATTGCTATTGGCAAGGTGGTGAAAGCAGGAAGTCGGCTGCATTACTGCGAAAGCGAGGTTTGGGTATACGATGGTGCCGAAGAGCGGCTTATTGCCCGCGCCATTGCCACCATGGCGGTAGTATGATGGAAATAAAGCCTGATTTTTTTGGGTCGGAAAAGGTCACCGAGCTGGCACAACAGCTGTTGGGCATGGAGTTGTGGGTAGATGGTTTACACGGTCAACGCAGGGGCATCATTACCGAAACGGAGGCTTATGCCGGCGTAACCGATCGTGCGTCACATGCCTTTGGCCACCGAAGAACCAAACGCAACGAAACGATGTACGGCGAAGGCGGGCACCTTTATATGTATCGCTGTTACGGCATTCATTGGATGTTGAATGTGGTGACTGCCGGTGCAGGCATACCGCATGCCATATTGATACGCGGCTTGAAACCCATGGATCCTGTTGGCGAATGGGCAACAGTGGCTCGTGGTCCGGGCAAGCTTACCCACTGGTTAGGCATAGATGGCAGTTTTAACGGAGAGCCAATAGGCGCCGGGCGTTTTGCTTTGAAGCAAGGAAGCAATATTTCAGCTTTCATTGAGTCGAGTGCACGCATTGGCATTGCCTATGCTGGCGAAGATGCGCATTTGCCATACCGTTTTTATTTGAAAGGAGAGGCCTCGGTAAGCCGGCCTTTGCAACCCATTTATCCAAAAAAATGAGATGGCTGAAAAAACAAAAGTTCTGGGAGATTGTTTTGATGATGATTCAGGCCACGCCTCCTCTGCAGCAGAAGGATGGGACAAAACTGGAAAGCGCGACGTGAATTATTTTTCCATCAAAGAAATAGAAGCATTAACCGGTGTGAAGGCACACACCATCCGCGTTTGGGAACAGCGATACGAGATGGTTACGCCCAAACGTACCGATACCAATATCCGATATTACGACGAAGCGGATCTCCGCAAATTGCTCAATGTAGCCTTGCTCAATCGCAATGGCTTCAAAATTTCGGAAATTGCCGAATTAAGTGAAGAGCAAATCAGGGCCAAGGTGATGTCGTTGGCCATTGAAAAGTCGGACCACGAAAACCAGCTGCAAGCCCTCACCCTCAGCATGCTTGATTTGGATGAGCAGGCATTCGAAAAATTATTGAGCACTTCTTTTTTGCAAATGGGCATTGAAAAAACCATGATTCAAGTGGTTTTTCCCTTTTTCAGAAGCATTGGTATCATGTGGCAAACGGGCAGCATCAATCCGGCGCATGAGCATTTCATTACCAACATCATTCGGCAAAAACTCATTGTGGCCATCGATGGGCAGAACGCCCGCATGGATGGTTGGGGTAAAAAATACATGTTGTTTTTACCAGAGGGCGAGTTCCATGAAATCGGCTTGTTGTTTGCCAATTATGCCATCAGGGCCCGAGGGCACCAGGTAGTTTACATAGGTTCTAACGTGCCTTACCCCGATTTGCAGGTGGTTTACAACGCCTATCGTCCCGATTTCCTCTTCACCATCCTCACCTCGCCTTTAGCGCAGGTGCAGCCCCAAGCTTATTTGGATGCGATGAGCCGCGATTTTCCGAACGCAACCATACTTTGCTCGGGCATGTTGTTGCTCAACGAAAAAGAGTTGGTGGTGCCCTCCAATGTGCGCCTCATGCAAGATTTCAAAGAAATGCTTTCCATTGTAAGTGAATTGAATTGATGCAGGTACTTTGGTTTATCGCGGGTTTCGTGGGCATTGAGGTGTTGGCCACGCTCATTCATAAATACCTCATGCATGGTCCGTTGTGGTTTATTCACGAAACGCACCACCGTCCGAAAGGCAAATTCGAGCTCAACGACTTGTTTGCGGTGCTTTTTGGCGGCATAGGCGTGTGGTTGTTGGTATCGGGCAGTTTGGCCCAATTCGATTTTCGTTTTTGGATGGGTTTAGGTATTTCGGTTTACGGCGGAGTGTACTTCTACTTGCACGATGTATTGGTGCACCGCCGTGCGGGAAAAGCCAAAACCCCCGAATGGGCGTACATCAGGGCTTTGCGCCATGCCCACCGCATGCACCACAAGCATGTAAACAAACTGCCTTCCGAAAGTTACGGCTTGTTGTTTTTCAGTTGGCGCTATTTCCGCGAGGTGATGCAAGCCAGCTCGGTCAAAACCCAGTAAAAGGCCAGAAGCAAGGCGCTGCAGAAATGTGTGGCTTAGTTACTTGAAGTTCTTCTTCGAAGAGGTATGGGTTGGTTGTTTACACAGCCCAGGCATTTCATTGTTTTATTTAATGCGGCAATTACAGAAGCAAAATCACCAGTGTTGCTTCTCGTCTCTGCTGGTTTTGTTTACCAATGCCTACCACCTCGGCTACTGATTTTGATTTTGGCTGAACCGGTCAATCTTGTTCATGAAAGAGTGGCTAGTCCTAAATGAAATAGGTTGGCTTCTGATGGTGGACTGTTTTGGGTGGGTTAGACGATGAGGTGGGGCAAGGGTTGATTTGCTTTCGTGAATTTTTGACTAAATTGCTCAACTCATAGAATTCTTTACTTATTTAGAGCGATTTTAAATAACAGGCATGAACCGCATTTTCACCTTCATTTTAGCTTTTTTGAGTGTAGTGTCAGCAGCCGAGGCGCAAAGTTTTGTGCAAGTGGGCACGGGTACTACCACGCCAACCACGGCATTTTCGGCCTTTGCGCCCGTTTATCGTGCAAGCAACAATAGCGGTACCCGATCAAATCGCAGCAATACCCTTTACCTTGCTTCAGAATTATCGGCCATTCCGCAAGGCGCCACCATCACCGCTTTGGCGTGGGAAAAGGCCAATGCAGGCGGTACCATCCCGGGTAACCCCCTGCGTTTGGAGATTTGGATGCGCAATTCGAACGAACAACCCCCGTTAGCCACCACCACCACTTGGACGAGCATTACCAGCAGTCATACCTTGGTATACAATAACCTCGATGCTGTTATTCCCACTGTACCTGGCTGGGTGAATTTCCCTTTGAATACGCCTTTTATTTACACCGGAGGTGGATTAGAAATTGCCACCGAAAATCAAATTGGGGGAGCAGCGCCTTTTGCAACAGACAGGTTCGATTGGTTCTTTACACCTGGAACGGGTGATTTTGTGATAGGGGTAACAGGCTCAACCACTTTTGGGGCTACCTTGAATAATACCACAAATGGTGGTAAAAACCGATCGAACATCCGCATTTTTTATACTCTGCCTGTGGCGCTCGATTTGCAGGCACAAGCGGTTTTGTCGCCGGTACCACCCACGGCTCCTTCAAGCATGCAAACGGTAACCCTCGGTTTGTTTAACAATGGTACCACGGCCATTACATCGGCCAATATTCACTATCAACTGGGTAACGGGCCCATTGTTACTGAAAGTTGGAGTGGTAACTTATTGCCCACACAAACCACCAATGCCTCCTTTTTGGCCCCTGTTACATTGCCTGCTGTTGGAAACGTGCAACTGGCTGTTTGGGTAAGCAATGTCAATGGCTTGGGCGCCGATGGAAACAGCGCCAACGACACCGTACGCTCTTCTTTTTGCTTGGCCATCCCCGGAGGCATCTACACCGTGGGGGGGGCTACGGCCGACTTCAGCAATTTGCAAGCAGTAGCAAATGCGCTCAATTGTGGAGGAATTTTGGCGCCAGTTCAATTTCTTTTGGCCTCGGGCAATTACACGGCTGCGCTAGAGCTGTTCCGAATTCCGGGTGCCATGCAGGCCAATGCGGTCGTTTTTGCGCCCCAAACCAATCAGTTGGGCGACGTAAGCATTAGCAACGACAGCACTGCAACTGTTTCAGAAACTTTCATACTGAGTGGTACCCAAGGAGTTACTTTTCAACGAATACGTTTTGTACGTTCGTTTTTACCCAACCAAGCGAACCACATTGTTCACATGCGCTTGGGTGCAGCTTTTAACCAATTGTCGGAATGTGCTTTTGTAGACTTGGTAGGTAACATCAGTGCCAATAACCGGGCGGTGGGCATGTTTACGGTGAACAACAACCTGGTTGTAAACAACCAGTTTGAGGGTTTTGGCCATGCTGTTTTTGCTGTGGGTGAAGGCTTCGACCTGAACAACCAATGGCTTAACAACACCTTCCGCAATTATCTCAACGATGCCCTGTTTGTGCAGGGCCAACAAGGGGCAGTGATCAAAGGAAATGCCTTTATCGATTTTCAAGGAACGGGCACCACCGTTGCCGCTTGTTCGCTGCGGGCACATCGAAATGTTACCGTTGAGGGCAACCGCGTATTGGGGGCCATACCTCGTTATGCATTTAATTTATTCGATTTCGATCGGCATGTATCGGGTCCCAACCGCATTGTGAACAACGATGTTACTGGCTTTACCACCAATACCATTACCAGCGCCACGGCCATTAGACAGTGCTATGTGATTACTGGATTTCAAAATGCCAATGCTAGTCCGGTGAATGTGCGCGACCAATTCGACTTTATCCACAATACCGCCTACTTAGGGGTCAACAGTGGGTCGACCAATACTTTACAAGCACTTTTGTCTATTTCGGGCGGAAGCGATGCCCTGCCCAGCATTGACACCATCAACATCCTCAACAACAACCTGGTGGCATATCCCTCGGTACCGGGAGGCATTCCTGCACAGTTTCGCATCATGAACTTCAATGTGGCGGCACCTATTTTGGTAGCCAATAGCAACCACAATAATTTTTACTTTCAGGAAGTAAATAATCCGCTTGTTCGTCAAAATTCGCCCGCCATCGATTATCAGACCATCGCATTGTGGGACAGTTTGCGAGGCAAGGACCAACAGTCGATTTCGGTGAACCCGCTCTTTGTTTCGCCGGCTTTGGGCATTCCTACTTCCGATACGCTCAACAACAAAGGCATGCCCACTTTGGTGACTACCGATTTGAACGGCGCCTTGCGGTCGGCCACCACGCCCGACATAGGTGCCTACGAATACGATGTGCCTCTGGTAGAGTTGGCCATCACCAACTTGCTTTCGCCTGTTTCGGGTTGTGGCATAACCGATAGCTTGGTGCGCGTTCAAGTGGCCAATTTGGGTGTTGATACGCTCAAAGGTTTTTCGTTGGTGCTGCTGTTGAATGGCCAGTCGATTCAGGTGAAAAGCTTTAGCGATACCTTGCTGCCCGGAACCAGCCGCGTACTTGCTTTCGACGCAGTGCTCGATTTTTCGTTGGGCGGAAGATACCGCATAGAGGTGTACCCAAGCTTGCGCGTCGACATCAATGCAGCCAACGATACCCTTCGCCGAACCGTGGTGAATGAACGCATCAACCAATTTCCCTTCACCGAGAATTTTGATGCCTTGCAAAATGGCATTCCGGCTTTCGATAATGGCTGGACCAGCAGTGGGGGTTCGTATCGCTGGTTTGTAAATAATGGCCGCACCAGTACCAATGGTACAGGGCCTGCTTTCGATGCCCGCGAAAGCTTGGTTGGCCGATATCTCTACACCGAAGCCAGCAACGGCTCGGCGGGTGCCGAGGCAACAGTAACCTCTTCTTGTTTGCAATTGGGCGGATTGCAACAGCCGATGCTCGAGTTTTTCTACCACGGTCATGGCCTCGATTGCTTCCAGCTTTTTGTTGAGCAGCAGCTTCCGGGGGGCAGTTGGCAAACCATTGATACACTCAGCGGACCTACCCATCAGTTCAGCCGACAAGCTTGGTTGCGCCGAAGGGTGCTGCTTTCGAACACGGCTACAGCCCTTCGGTTTAGGGCGGTTAGGGGATTGTCGTTTGAGGGCGACTGGGCCATCGACGATATTCGATTGGCCGAATGGCCTCAAGCCGATGTTCGGGTAAGTGGCTTAGAAATAAATGCACCGAGCTGCGATAGTTCTGCCACACTTCCAGTGGTTATTAGGGTACAGAACCAAGGCCTCACTTCCATAACCAATCTTTCGGTGGGTGTGCGTGTGGGAAGTGGAACGGTGAATAATGTACAACTGTTGCGCACTTTGGCGGCAGGGGCCTCCGATACCCTGCAAACTGCCCTTCCGTTGGTATTTGGAAACAATGCGATAACCGCCTTCACCAGCTTGGCCAACGATACCGATACCCGACTCGATACCCTCGTGAGCAATCGTTTTCTGACGGGTAGCATTCGTCAATTTCCTTATCTCGAACAGTTCGATACCCCAGGCAATTGGCATGCAGGCGGCATCAACAGCAGTTGGCAAAGGGCCAGCCCGGCCGCAACCGTTATCAACCAAGCGCTCAGCGGCAATGCGAGCTGGGTAACCAACGCAACCGGTTTGGTAAATGCCGAGGAGCGCTCTTGGCTCGAAAGCCCCTGTTTCGATTTTAGCCAATTGGTGCAGCCCAGCCTGAGCTTTGGCTTGTGGTACAATACCCCAGCAACCGCAGGCGCCAATTTGCAATACAGTACCGATAACGGCCAAACTTGGCAGCTGCTCGGCAGTCCAACGAGCGGCCCCAATTGGTACACCGCCAACAGCATTCCCATTTCAAATGGCCAAGCCGTATGGACCGGGGTGCTTAATCCCACAGGCTGGCGGGTGGCAAGCCTGCCGTTGACCTTTTTGGCCGGACAGCCCAGCGTTAAATTCCGTTTCCAAATGTTTAGTCCGGCCAATGCCATCTTGGGCGAAGGCTTGGCCATCGACAGCTTCCGCATTGCCGATGTGCCCGGAAGCTTACCGCTGACCGTGGCCATTACGCCCGAATCGTGCAGCCCTATAGCCCATACCGTAAGTGCCACCTTCAGCCAAGCCGGCAGTTTGCAGCAAGCGTTTTTGCGCTACCAAGTAAATGGAGGTGCAGTGGTGAGTGTACCCATGACTTTAACGGCCGGACAATATGTAGCTACCATTCCGGCCCAAGCTGCAGGCAACCGGGTGAGTTGGTTTTTGCAAACCATTAGCAGTGCAGGCACCTATCGGAGCATGGCCCAAAGCTACACCGACGGTTTTGTGAACCCGCGGCCATTGGCTTTGGCAGCGGCAGTTGGCAGTCAGGCTCTGGCCGACAGCCGGTTAGCAGTTAACGATACCCTTTTTGCTGGCACAGGCGCTGCGCAACTGGCTTCGGGCGTGGCTTTCAGCCTTCAGGCACTGCGCCACCAGCAAATCAACGATTTGGGTTTGGTGCTCGACAAAAGAACCGCCTTACAGGTATTTTTTGCGCCCGCTACCAGTTTGACCAGCGTGCCAGGTGATTCTACTTTTGAATTGGTAGGCAGTTTTAACGACCTTGCCCCGAGCTTACCGGGGAGCTATACCACGTTGAATTTGCAAAAAGCCATTCGTTTACAGGCCAATGACGCGGGTTTTCTTTATGTTTTAGCCAGCATTCCCGATGCCTTGCGGGTGGTGCAACAGCTTGCCGGGCCCACGGTGCAAAGCGACAGCAACCTCAGTGTGCGCAGTGGAAGCACTTCGGGCTTGCAGGCCTTTAGCTATACAGGTATTTGGGCACTACCCGATGTGCGCATAGTGCCAAGCAATCCGGTCGATAGCGTCCAATGGTATGCAGCTACTAGTCCGAATGTCGTGCTCGGCACTTCTGCTTTTCAACTTTTGCCTGTGGGCCTAACGCCTGCGGTTTACGGTTTGCGTTTCTTTGGCCCGGGAGGATGTGTTCAAGCCGATACTTTTTCGGTAATTCCCACCGGCACCATCGATCTAGGCGTGGAGCGGATCGTGAGTCCGACAAACTGGTCTCAGGTTCAAACCGACCCAGTAACTGTACAGGTAGTAGTACGTAATTTCGGGACTTTGCCAGTAGCACGCACGCAAATGCGTCTTTTTGCACGTGGGGTACAGGTTCAATCGTTTTTACTTGAGCGCAACATTTTGCCTGGCGACACGGCTTGGGTGAGCTTCAATCCCTTGGCCTTGCAAGCGGCGGCACCTTCGCTCCAGTTGTGTGCTGCTACAGGTTTGGGCGATGCCAATACCAGTAACGACAGTTTCTGTGTAGTGTTTTTAGATCCCACTTCCGTAGCAAATCATGCCTTGGCGGGAGTGCGTTTGTATCCTAATCCGTCGCAACAGCACAGTTTGTTGCAGTGGAATGATGCTGGTACGGAGCCGGTTCGCATCAGCATGCGCGATGCCTTGGGCAGGGTGGTAGGCCGCTGGGAGTTGCCTGCTGGTAGCACCCAATTAGAGTTATCGGCCACCAATTGGCCTGCCGGATTGTATTTATTGCGGGTAGAAACGGCCGACCGTTTTGCCGAACGTCGCTGGTTGGTGCAGCATTAAAAATCTAGGCATACGTGCAAAAAGCCATCGATTTCGATGGCTTTTTGCATGAAAAGCCCTCCGAAATGCTGTAATTTGTGTATTGCCATTTATTTGAGTTCATGCGTATCAGAATTTACTTCCTCACCTTCATTTTCTGGTGTTTTACCCAGCCATGGTTTGTTTTGGCACAAAATCCATGTGCCACCCTGGCCCCGGGCACTTATACCGTAGGCAGTTCACAAGCCCAGTTTGCTACTTTAGAGCAGGCGTTGGCCGCACTGCGCTGTGGGGGAAGCAGTGGGCCAGTGGTTTTGCAGCTGCTTCCGGGGGTTTATGGAGGGCATTACCAACTCGACAGCCTTCCAGGCAACATCCAGCACCAGCTGGTACTGCGAGGCGGGGCGGGGGTGCGCATCGAAAGGCTTGCCAATGGCTTTCCGAGCAGCAGTTTGCTGCTGGCAGGTGGACGTTGGCGCATAGAACAGCTGCATTTTGTACGCAGCGCTTTTTTGCGGCAGGCAGAAGCCATGATGGTGATCATTGCTGGCCGCGCGCCGGTGGTGGTGGGCAACCAGTTTAGGTTGGAAGTTGCCGACAACCGACCGCAAACCATGGCCATCAGGAGCACGGGGGTTGATAGTTTGCGCATCGACAGCAATCGATTTTTGGCTTGGTCGCGCGGGCTTGAGGTGCTGGGTGGCACGGCCTTTCGGTTTAACCACAATCAAATTTTGGAATATAGTGGCGTGTTTTTGCATGCCGAACGGCTATTATCACCCACCATCAGTCACAACCAATTTATTGACGCCACTTTTCGAAACCAGGAAGTAGTGGGCATTGCGCTTGAAGGGGCAAGTGGCATGCGACTTTTCTCGAACCGATTTAGTGGCAGCTTGCCTTCGCCCGCATTGCATTTGGTGCGGCCGCTGTTGGGCAATAATCTCGAAAACCGGGTCTTCAACAACGAAGTTAATGGCCGCTGGCCCATTGAATTTACAGCTGCTTCGGCATTGGTTCGGCTCGATGCGCGTGCTGCGGCAGCACCATTGAGTTTGTTTGTGGCACATAACAGCTTTCGGTTAGAAGCGGCCGCAGCGGCTCACCAACGGGTGCTGTTGGAGTTGCTGGGCTGGCAGCACGCTACCGACTCGCTGATGCTTGCCAACAATGTGGTGGTAAGCGAACGCCTGGTGGGCAGTATGCAAGCTGGTCCCCGCCTGGTGTATGCCGATACGCTTCGCCTTCCAGGTACCGGTTTGTTTAATAACGGCTATTTTTCGCTCGATTCCTTGCAGGCTTTTGCCACGGGCAACCCCATCCAAACGGTCTCGTTTAGCAGTTGGCGCAACAATGCAGGCTATGATGCCGGAAGCCGCTTTGCCCCACCTCTCTGGCAGCAGCCATCGGTGCGTTTGCAGCCTTCTCAGCAGCTATTTAACAACGCTGCAGCAGCCTTGGGTTGGCCAACAGTTGATCTACTAGGATCGCAAAGAAGCACACCTCCCGACATGGGAGCCATTGAGTTTGAACCAGCGCAACGCGATTTGCGCCTCAGCGATTTGCGCGTTTCGCTTCCCGCATGCGGTTCTGCCAGCTTGCAGCCAGTTACTTTTAGTCTTCACAATTTGGGCACCGACGCGGCCAGTGCGGTACCGGTACGGCTGTTGCGCAACGGGCTGCCTGTAAGTTTTTTGCGGGTAAATACCGTTGCCTCGGGACAAACGCAGGTTTTGGTTTTCCCCGATTTGCAATGGCTCGGTGGCAATCAGTCTGTGCAATTGGCTGCCTACATCGATACAGCCTATGATTTACTAACAGCCAACGACACCTCTCAACTTTTGGTATCGGCCACCGAGCTGGTGTTGCCCATGCTTTACGATTTCGAGAACCAACCACTGGGCACCGATGTACCCGGAAGCTTTTGGCAGCAACAAGCGGGTAGCAGGGCACAATGGCAGGTGGTACAAGGAGGTTTTCCCAATGCGCCGGCGGCCGATGTTTCGGGCAATGCGCTTGGGCGCTATTTGTGGCTCAACAACCCAACTACCGGGACGGCACTGCTGGCCGATACCGTTCGGTTGTGGTGGTCATGTTTGGCCTGGGGTAGCCTGGCCAATCCTGCTTTTGCTTACGATTATTTTCACCCGCAAGGGGGAGGCCGGCTCGATGTGTGGGCCTTGGTGGGCAGCCAGTGGTTGCTCATCGATTCGGTGGTAGCTCCATGGAATGCTACCTACACCCGGCCTTGGCAACACCGCAGGGCTACGCTTCCGGCCAATACCCAAGCCATTCAGCTTCGCGTATTGTTGCCAGCGGCTGCTACCGGTATTTGGGCTCTAGATAATCTGCGTATCTATGAAGCCGTTATCAACGACATTCAGCTCGATAGCATCACCGCCGAAATACCCCCTTGCAGCAGCAATGGCGAAGTAGTGCTGGCCATGCGTTTAACCAACAACGCCTTTGGCGTGATGCAACCCATGAGGGTAGGGGGAAGCATTAACGGAGGTCAGGTCGTTTTTGCTACTGCCAACCGGCCTTTACTGCCGGGCAGCAGCGATACCATACAACTGCGATTGCCTTTCAATCAATGGGGCAAACTAAGCGTGGAGGCATTTGCAACCGATTTGGTAGACGAATGGCGTCCAAACGATACCATACGCTTGGCACTGCAGGCGGGCCAATGGGTGACGCAATTCAATTATGTCGACGATTTTGAAAGCACCTCGGCTTGGTTCAGTGGTGGACAAGCCAGCAGTTGGCAGGCGGCACGACCCGCAGGCTTGAGCTTGCAAGCGGCGGGGAGTGGACAAACTGCCTGGGTAACCAATCCCATTGGTTTGCCCAATGCCAACGAACAAAGCTGGTTGCAAAGTCCCTGTTTCCAATTTTCGAATATAAGAAGGCCACAATTGCGTTTTTTGCTGTGGCACGATTTATCACCCGGAAGCAGGGCATGGGTTGAGTACCAAACCGCAAACAGCGCTTCATGGATTCGCCTGGGGGATGCATTTACAGGCAGCAATTGGTACAATGCCGGAGGTAGCGCAGCTGGTTGGCAAGGGCAATCGGCAGGTTGGGTGCAAGTGAGCCATCCGCTCGATTCGTTGATAGGTTTTGCACAGCTTTCTTTCCGCATCAGGTACGCGGGTGCTAGCGACAGTCTTTTATTGGCCCAGCCGGTAGATGGGCTGGCGATTGATCAATTCCAAATAGTGGAAGACACTGCTGCTTATGTGCTTTCGTTGCCAGCAGTGAACGATGGATGCACACCAGCCCCCAGAAACATTACTGCCACACTTGCCAATGCGCAACCGCAACAGCAAGTAGATTTAAAATACCGGGTGAATGGTGGCGCTGAACAAAATGTGGTCATGCAGCTTTCGGGAACCAATACCTACACGGCAAGCCTTCCGGCACAAGCAGCAGGCGACCTGCTGAGCTACCGCGTGCAGCTCAACAACAGCAACCAAACGAGTGAAACGCAATGGTACCGCGATGGCTTTTTTGTACAGCAATTGCCCGATCAAAATGCCCCCTCGCGCGAGTTGCTGAACCTCGATGCCCAGCTTGGCCAGGCGGGCGACCTGGGGGTGGCCCCCACAGCCGGCGATGCCGCATTTGGGGCCTGGCTTGAGCTGGAGGCACTTCGCTATACCGAGCTCGAGGGACTTTGGGTGCAAACGGCAGCCTTTACCAGCTTGCGCTTATTTGGCCAAATAGCTGCTCCATTGGGCGATAGTTTACGCTTCGATCAACTGTCGTCGCTGGCAACCGCCATTGGGGTAGGGCCGGGCAGTGTGTACATGCCATTGGCACGTGCTGTGGCCTTGCGTCCAGGCGAAAAAATGATTTTTTATGTTCAAGCTGCCGCCGATTCGCATTTGAGGGTGCTCAAAGGCAACAATCCTGCGAGCTACCAAGATGCCCAGTTGCGCGTACGACCTGGCCGCTGGTTACAGCAAGCCAACCGGCAAGTGATGGGGGTAGGCATTCCATCGGTGCGGCTTATTACACGCAATCCGGCCAGTTTGGTGCGTTGGACCAACAGAGCGGGTACCATTTTGGGCAACCAAAATGTGCTTCAAACCCCTATGGGCCTTCAAGCCGACACCCTTACCTTGAGGCTCGAACGGGGCTTGTGTGTTTACCTCGATACCATTTTGCTGCGGCCAACGGGTCAATTTGACCTGGCTGTTACCCAATTTTTAGAGCCTGATTTATCGCAAGTACAGTTTGGAGTGTTTTATCCGGTTAAAGTGGTGCTTGCCAACCGAGGCAATTTGGTGGTGAGCGAGGCCCAGTTGGCCTATCGGGTGAATGGTGCTGAATTGGCGGTGAGTCAGCTTCCTCGCAGCTTGGCACCTAACGATACGTTGCACTTCACCTTTCCCCAGTTGTGGACTTGGGTAGAAGGCAATTCACTCACTTTTTGTGCCTATCCGCGCTCTTTTAATCTCGATGTGCAACGCAGCAACGATACTACCTGCATTTCGCGTTTTCCAACTTCGGTGAACGAGTTAAGCGCGTTGGAGCTGCGCATTTATCCCCAACCCGCCCGTGAAAAGGCAAGCGTACGTTTCGATAGGGCCTTAACGGCCGAAGCCGAATGGCAATTGTTCGATACTTTCGGTCGAACAGTGCTTCGCAAACCGCTCGAAACGGGCACCTCTGGCTTTGAGCTCGATTTGGGGTCACTGGCCACTGGCATGTATTACTACCAAATGAACAGTGGGGGGCAATGGCTTACTGGTAAATTGATGGTGCAATAGAGCGGTGGCACTGCTGCTGGGCGCTGCCCGGGTGTGCGGGTGTAACCTTACGGTATCACTACCCGACTCCAGCCCCGTTTTTTACCTTGCTGTACCGCTATCAAATATACCCCAGCCGATAAAACAGGTAGTTGGATGCGGTTTTCATCGGCCGCCAAAGAACCGCTGGCCAAACGGCGGCCTTGTAAGTCGTGGAGTTGCCAGCGCATCGTTTCGCTTGTTGGTTGGGCCAACTGCACAAATAGGTCTCGGCCTTGCACCGGATTGGGATAAACGCTGAACGGCAGGCTAGTCATTTCAGGCACGCTTACTGTCGAAATGCTGCGGTGCAACACCACCCAACGTGGTGTAAACTGACTGGCTCCTGGTACCACGAGGGTGGTATCGGCATTGCCCCAGGCGCTTTTTAAACGTACAGGTCCCGATGCTTTCACCGTGAGGTAATAATTCGACCCGAAGCCACCTACCGCACCAACCCTCCCTGGCTCACTCGAAGTGGATAGAAAAAGGGTGTCGGGCCAAGCAGAACCACGGTGCCATTGAATCACATGGCTATGGTGCGCGGCGTTGCTGGCCTGGTAAAAGAAAACAGGTCTGGCACTCAGGCTTTGTACATTGGCGGCAAATTGTCCGTGCATTTGCTGCACTCGGAGGGTGTCGTTCGACCAAAACCCGCCAATATTGTACAATATGAATTGTTGGCCACTGCCAATGCTGGGCGTCGACCACAAATACCTTGGCAGGGAAGTAGATGAACGCAAAGGAACAGGGTTATCAACCAAGAGGCTGGGCTCAAAATCGAAGGTGATGTAAGGGGTGGTAGCAATAAATTGCACCGAATCGTTGGCCGGCCAATAACGCGCTAAAAAGGTACGGTAGCCGGTATTGGGCAAAGGTGTAAGCGGCGTAGGGATGTTGTTGAGGTGTCCAAAATCGTCGATGGTGCCGGTAAAAAGCACCGCACCCTGAAAGTCGGGGTCGAAGCGGGCATCGCTCACGGTGCGGGCGCCGGTCCAGGCTTTTTCCCACAGTAACTGGCCGTTCATGGCGTTGAAGGCCCCTAACCAGCCCGATACATCGTCGTACAAGCCGCTGGCGAGTATGATGCCTTGGCCCGACTCGTAGTAGATTTTGTGGATGTAGTTGTTCTGTGCCTGGCGGCGGTGCCACACCCATTCGGGCTGGCCTGAATACGCATTTACCCGCATCAAAAACGGATCGAGGGCCAGGGGTTCAAAGCCAATGAGGGTATCGTTGGGAAGGAAGCAGGTGTCGTGAAAACCACCGGCAATTAAAAAGCGCGAAACGGCCAAATTGGGCATGCCAAGGATGTGGTTGGCCACAAATTCACCGCGAAACTGTAAGCTGGTTAGAGGCGCTTGTAAATCGCCTGTTTGATGGCTCAATGGGTAGATGCACAGCCGCAAATCGCCGGTGCGCGGAAAAAAGGTGCTGCCCACGGGCTGACTGGCAACGGCTACCAAGTCTTCAACGGTGCCCATGGCTGTGGGCGTAAAACCGGCCGAGTCAATCGATTGCATGCGCCAAGGCGATTGGGCGCTGGCCGTTAGTCCGGCAAACAAGAGGAGCAGGGTAAATCGCATCATCTAAATTAAACAAAAGACTTCAGCTGGCATCCAACATCGTGCGACAAAGATGCAGCATGCATAGCCTTTGCGTCCGGCCTTCAGCGTGCAGCGCATAGCATCCGGCCAATAGCTGTTAGCAGAAAGCCGACAGCCAACAGCCAAAACCCGAATGCGGATTGCCGAAAGCCGACAGCTGGGGAATTTAAAAAGGAATAGTTTGCCGAGATAAGCTATATAAGGTTGCACTGTAGCAGCCCCTCCATTTTGCCCTGGTTTTGCGGTTTGATGAAGGTCTTTTTCAAAGCAATTCCTGTCATTTTTGGTGCATATGTTTGTACTTTCAAAGCGCTTTTTCAGCCATATGAAATAGATTGCAGGGAAGCGAAACAAGCGTCGGAAAAAAGTGTACATTCGTTCAAGCATGGTTTGCCAAACTGCATGATGGGCTTGCGTAAGTGCGGCCTGCCAACCTAAGATGAGTCCGAATGACGATATCCTTTTTCAGCTAAATCCGCTGCCTACATGGCTGTTGGATGCGCAGCACCATCAATTTTTGGATGTGAATGCCGCTGCCCTGGCTTTTTATGGATACGACAAGGAGCAGTTCATCCAGCTAACATATCCTGAGATTCAAGTTTGTGAACCAGCCGAACCAAGCATGGGCTTGGGTGCGGCAGATGCGTTAACGCCAGGTGCGACTGCTGTGGAATGGCATCGCAAGCAAAACGGCGCTTTGGTGCGTGTTCAAGTCATTCGGCATGCTGTAACATTTGCCGGAACGGATGCCTTCATGGAAGTAGTGCAATGGTTGCCCGAAGTAGAAGTGCCGCATTTGGCGTTGACAGATGCACCACCACAAGCCATCACGAGCCTGCTTTGGCTGGGCGATCTGAGCGATACAGGCAACTTCATCCAGCTTTCAACCAAGCAGCGCAAACCATCCTTTGTTCCCGATTTTCGGCTCGGCGATTTGTTCACAGAAAAGGTGCATCCCGACGACCGTTCCCGCGTGGAAGCTGCCGTGCAGGCGTGCGAAATGGGCAAAGTGGCCGTGGTGGAGGCCTTCCGCATCGATAAGGCCGTGGGGCTGTGGCAATGGCTAGAGGCCTATTTGGAGAAAAGCCAACAGGAACAGGGAGTGAAAATTGCCTTGTATGTCAAGGATGTAGATGCACAAATGCAAGCCTTTCAGCGGCTGTCGTTGTTCGAACGCATCATTACTCATACCAAGGATGCTGTTTTGGTAACAGAAGCAGAACCAATGGACAAGCCCGGACCACGCATCCTGTATGTGAACGAGGCTTTTAGCCAAATGACCGGGTACGCCCCACATGAGGTGATTGGTAAAACACCACGCATTTTGCAAGGTCCACTTTCGGATTATGCCGAACTTGACAAGTTGGGGAAATCGTTGCGTTTATGGCAACCCTATGAAATCACCACCATCAATTACAAAAAAAGCGGCGAGCCCTTTTGGATCAATTTTACAGTAACACCTATTGCCGATAGCAACGGGTATTATACGCATTGGATTGCCATTGAACGCGACGTGACCAAGAGCAAGGAACTCGAAGAACACTTGACCAAGGCCAAAGAAAAAGCGGAAGACAACCAGCAGAAAATGAAGGAAGCACAACGCCTGGCGCGATTGGGCAGCTGGTATTACGACTTCATCAACCAAATATCCTATTGGTCAGAGGAGACATATCACATATGGGGGGTGAACCCTGAGCGGGGTGTCATTACCTTTGAAGAGCATGAGCCGCTGGTACATCCCAACGACTCGAAGAGATTTGGCGAAGTAATCCAAAATGCCATTCAACAGGCCATTCCATACAAAATGGAATTGCAAGTGCGCAACGCCGACGGTACCTATAAAACAGTGAATACCATAGGCGCTCCGGTTTTCGACGCAAACAATCAATTGATTGCATACGAAGGCACTACCCAAGACATATCAGACAGGATAGCCATTGAAAATGAATTGCGTGCAGCCAAAGACAGGGCCGAGCGCATGCAGGACATCATTGCAGAAGCCAGCCGATTGGCGAAAATTGGCTATATCGACCATGATTTTACGACGGATGTTATTACCTGGTCGGAATACATGTACCAGCTTTTCGGTTTGTCGACCAGCGATGCCATACCTGGAGACGATGAACGGTCTATTTTCTACGACAAGGTGTCGCGAGATAAACTGCGGACAGCCAATGCCCTACTCAAATCGAACGGTACCCCCTTCGACCTGGAATTGCGCATGGTAAACACCCAAGGTGAAGAAGTTTTTATTAGAAAAGTAATTCAGCCTGTGTTTAATGCCCAAAACGAAGTGGTTGGTAAAAGAGGTGTTATTCAAAATATCACCGATGAAATTTATCTGCGCGAACTCAACCGCGATGTGGCCCGCATGGTGAAGTTAGGCAGTTGGCGGGTCGATTTGGTTGAAAGTACCGTGTATTGGTCGGAGCAGGTGCACCACATCCACGAAACCGACCCCAAGAGCTTTGTGCCCACCCTTGAAATGGGCATGCAATTTTACCGAAGCGATTTTCTGCCAATGGTAAATCAAGCGGTTGGAGATGCCATAGCGAATGGCACAAGCTGGGACTATGAGGCCGTGATTGTCACCGCCAAAAACAACGAAGTATGGATCCGTTCTACCGGAAATGTTGAATTGATTGATGGCAAGGTGGTCCGTTTATTCGGTGGTTTTCAAGACATCCACGACAAAAAAATGGCACAGCTGGAGCTCGAAAAGAGCCTGCGTGAATTGCAAGACTACAAATTTTCACTCGACCAATCGGCCATCATCGCTTTTACCGATGCCCGCGGCATCATCACCGATGTGAACGAGAATTTTTGTGAGATTTCGGGCTATTCCAAGGAGGAATTGGTGGGAAATACACACCGCCTCATCGGCTCACAACACCATCAGGCAGCATTTTTCAAAGATTTGTGGCGTACCATTGCGAGCGGCAAGGTTTGGCGGGGAGAAATCAAAAACAAAGCAAAAAACGGAAACTATTATTGGGTAGATACTACCATTGTGCCGTTTTTAAACAAAGAGGCAAAGCCCGAACAATACCTGGCCATTCGTTTTGACATTACCGATCGCAAAAAAGCCGAAACAGATTTTCTCGATTCAGCGGAGCGCTTGCGGTTGGCTACTTCGTCGGTGAAGATGGGCATTTGGGATTGGGATGTAGTAAACGATGTGCTCAAATGGGATGCCCGCATGTACGAACTCTACGGATTAAATCCGGCGTTTTTCGGAGGTGTTTTGGCGGCCTGGCAGCAAGGCACGCATCCCGACGATGTAGCGCGCGTAACTACTGCCTTGCAAGAAGCGATTGTTGACGACAAAGAATTCAACGAAACATTCAGGGTGGTTTGGCCTGATGGTACCATCCGCCATATCGAAGCCCATGCCATTGTTACCCGTAATACCAAGGGCGTTCCCCAGCGGGTCATTGGTGGCAATATCGATATCACCCAAAAAGTGGCAAGCGAGGAACTGCTCAAGCGCCATGCAAACGAATTGGAACGCTACAACGAAAGCTTGCGCTCTATTGCCTGGACCCAGTCGCATGTGGTGCGTGCGCCCTTGTCGCGCATCCTCAGCCTCATTGATTTGATTGAGCTCGAACGAGGGGAGCAGCAAAGTGTAGAGGAATTGTTGGGGCACCTGAAAACAGCCACCGAAGAAATGGATGAAATCGTGAAAAAGATCATCCGCGAGGCCAATGAAGTGACTGGCCCGCATGACAAAGCCCAATAGGGCCGGAGGATGACGTTCGGTGTTCAGTAGAAAGCGTTCAGCAAACAGCCTTCAGTCAATCGCAGAACGCCAAAAGCCAATAGCCAACCACCGCCAGCCAACCGCCAATTTCGTATCCTCTTCCAAAGGGGGAACATTTTCCACGGGAAATGCCTTTCGCTGAAGGGCCGAGCGTTGATTATGCTTTATCATGGGCCCTACATGCTAAACATTCATTTGTGAAAACTCCTGCTAAATACAAAATGGCCATCCTCATTTGGCTGGTGGTGTACCCAGCCATCAATGTGCTTTTTTTCGTTTTCGAAAAGCCATTGCAAAACGCGCCCATGCCCCTCAAAACCTTGGTCATTTCGCTCATTTTGGTGCCCTCTTTGGTTTATGTGTTTTTGCCGCTGATGACCAAGTGGTTTCGCAAGTGGCTGCAGGAGTAGCGGGTTTGGGGGCACCAGAGCGCCTATTTCTGGATCCACCAACGAGGCTCACAGCATGGTGTGTACGTGTTTTAATCACCACCGCTTTTTGGTCTCGATGTCGCGCAGCAGCAAACAGCTAGGAGGGAGCGGTACCTTCAAGATAGGCGGAGATGGTTTGAGCATATGCAGCTGCCCGTTCCTTCGAAAAATAGTCAATCACCAATCCCGTAAGTCCAAATAGGATGAGTGCAAGTCCGATGGCTTGTAGCACCTGGTTGTTGGTGAAAAAGAAAAAAGCAAGGGCCACTGAAAAACTGACGGCGGCTATGACCAGCGTCATTTGGTAGAGGTACTGAAAGCCCTCCACCCTTTTTTTTTCGCTCAGTACAAAGGCCTTTGGGTCTTGGCGAAAGGCCTCCTGGTATTTAACGAGCCGCTCTTTGTTACTTACGGTCGTAGCAATGGCGGTGGCCACAAAAAAGAGGCCCACCACAGCAAATGGAATCACCACGGCTCTGGCATTGGCAGTGGTGCCCCATTTCCAAAAGAATACAGCACTTAAAGTGATTAAAAGACCGAAAACCCCAAAGAGGGTGGCTTCGAATATTTCGCCTTTGATCCATGCGTTGGTGTGATGAATGAAAGCCATGTTACTTGGTTAAATTTTCAGGAATAGAGGTGTAGAGCGGTTTGGTGTTTTTACCCAAAAGGAGCTTGAACAGACGAACGTTGCTTGCTGAGGTGGGCTCGAGGATGGTACGCACCAATTGCGTCTGGAATACCCGTTCAGGCAACAGTTTTTTCATGATTTCGTAAAGCCGGGCATCTCCACCGGCAATGAGGTGCAATGGACCTGATTTCGGACGATTCGCCGCTTTGAAGACTTTTGCAGCCACCGTTTCGGGCGCCGTTACGGCAGTAACGGCCGATTGTGCTCCCAAAAAGTTGGCGTAATACCGCTTGTAATGACGCCTGTAAACAGGGTCAGTGCCATCGGCACCGTGGTCGAGTTTGGTGAATATGCGGGTGGCGTGAACCCCTGGATACACCGTTTTCACCTCAATGCCGTACGGCTTGAGCTCTATGCCCAAACTTTCACCAATGCCCCTCACCGCCCATTTGCTGCCGCCATAGCTGGCAATGTAAGGGTAATTGAAGCGTGCACTGGCCGAAGAGAAATTGATGAACAAACCATTTTTATGCTCCCTGAAATGGGGAATAAAGGCTTTGGTTACGGCCATCAAGCCAAAAACATTGGTCTTGAACTGTTTTTCAATCTGTTCCATGCTGGTGGTTTCGGTGGGACCCATGAGGCAATAGGCTGCATTGTTGATCACCACATCTACTTTGCCGAAATCGGCTATGACCTTTTGGGCTACATCGGTTGCTTGTTGGTAATCGGTAATGTCTAATTCATACAGTTTTACTTGCTGCATGCCTTTGAATAAATCGGGATGCACTGCTTTTTTCCGCACCGTGGCCGCAACTTGCCAGCCGTTCGATGCGAAGATTTCTACCATGGCCTTTCCAAAGCCCGAATTGGTACCGGTGATGAATACTGTTTTGTTCATGGGGTTGTTTTTTTATTCGTTTTTTCTGTGTGTGATTGACTAATCAGTCATTTTTAAGCCAAAAAAATCAGCTGATCATGTCCCACAACAGCTCAAAGGTGGTTTCAATGATGGTGTGCTGTTGGGTTTGGGTGAGGGGCTGAGAGGTCAGGTATTGATACAAGCCAAAAATGTGGCTGGTCAGCAAGGCGTACAACAGCGCTACCGGAAGTTGTTTGATGATGCCTTGGTCAATGCCTTGTTGAATCAAGGCCATATGCGGCGCGTTTTGTTGCTGGATGACTTCTTGGTCAACCTGGCCGATGTAAGGTGAAGTGTGAATTTGCTGTATGAATTGAAATTTGGTGCCATTTTCCAACGCCCAATAAAGCGACGATAATACTTGTGCCTTGATGCGTTCTTTCAACCCTGTTTGCTTGGCTGTATATTGTGCTACATAATCGGCCAGCTCTTCTTTGATATGGAGGTAAAGTGACACCACCAATTCGTCTTTGGTTTTGAAGTATTGAAAGAGCGTACCGTTGGCAACCCCCGCTTCTTGGGCAATTTTACTGGTAGCCGTACCATGAAAACCATGCGCCACAAACAACTTGAGTGCTGCGTTGATGATGAGGTCTCTTTTGTCCATTCAGGTGTTGATTGACTAATCAGTCACAAAGGTAAAATGAAATTTGAATGGCACAAATGATTTTAGATTTTTTATGGATGATGGCTCGGCACCTGTTGCTGGTAGAGGCAAAGGAATGAACCGATTGAGCGGTTAGCTAGCCCATGGCCAAAGGCCGAAAGCCAACCGCCAAGGGCTGTCACGCACAGAGCCATTGCCAAATCTGTTGGTACAGCATGGCAACGAGCAAAGAAGCAAAATTGCCTATCAAAAAATAATCGTTTTTGATGCGGTTGTCTTTTTCGAAGCGGGTGCCAATTTTGAGCGCTCCAAAAACAACCAAAACTTGGGAAAAACCGACTGCTAAGCCGAAAAACAACACCAATCGCTCCAGCAGTCCTTTGAAGGTGGAAATGCCAAAGGGAAACGAAGGGCTTGCTTCGGAAGCGGCATCGGTTACTCCAAATTGCTTTTTGAGATAGGCGAAGAACGACATGTTCAACAGCCATTCACCCAAGACAAAAATGACAATGAAGTAAAGCAGCGCTTCCATCAGTTTTCTTTTTGCAAGAGGTACATTAAAAGTTCTTTACAACGAATATAAGCTTCTATGTTTAAACTTTTCCTACGGCGCCAAGCACTCGATTTATCTATTTGCAAAAGTTCAGCGGCCAGTTTGTAGTCGGGTTCTTGCAGCAATACGCTAACCGCCGGCCAGTCTTTGGGTTTCCAGGCATCCACCAGGCTTTGGTAGAGGAAGAGACCGTTGTTCAAGGCATTTTCTTTGGGTTGAGCTGGTTCGGTGAACTGCATCTTAAAGCGGCTGGGACTCTTTTTGAGCAAGTTCAATTGTTGGCGGGCAAGGGTCAAACCAGCACCCAACATTTCATGGGCGCGTTCTTCGTTGATGGCCGTATCAATGGGACCATGCACCAAAACAAAACGCATTTGAATGCCCAATTGCTGCTGAATGATGCCTTCTTCGCATGCAAAAACGATTTGCAAGGCTGCCGACAGGTCTTTGGCAACGCCTTGAAACTCGTCGCCAAGGGTAATGGTGAGTGGCGATAGCAGCGCATGACGGTGGCTTTGGTTGAGTTGCATCACCAGTTTTTTAAATGCCTCCATCAAGCCGCTGCCTTCTTGCTGGCGGCTTTGGATGATGTCGGCCATCAAAATGGGGTAATTCATTTTCTTGTAGAAAAGTTGCAATAGCAAATATATTGTAAAAAAATTACAATAAGATTGATGTTGTAAAAAAGATGCAAAATGGACTAGAAAAACCTGTGCCACTTAAAATCAAGGCATATGCCGTGAGCGGTTGGCGATTAGCCTTCGGTGTTATGCTTTCAGCCGTCAGCCAATGACCGAAAGCCGAGCGCGGTTAGCTGACCTTTCAGCGTGCCGCAGGATTTGCGAAGTGGCAACACGATTTAATCCACCGCCTCATTCGCCTCATTCACCACCCGGTTTTTATTTTTCAGAAAATCGATTTGGTAATACAGCTCCGTGGCCACCGGCTTTCCTTGGGCATCTTGGCCGGGTAACCAGGGGTGGGGATTGCGCTGCATCAATTGCCAGGCATACTCGTCGTAGCCTTGGCCAATGCCGCGCCAAATTTTAGGTTCTTGCACCTTGCCCGCCGTGTCGATGACCATAACCACGGTTACTTTGGTGGTCTTTTTGGTAGAGGCAGGTGCTGCTTTACCCAACTTTTCGTTGTTTTCGGCCAACCATTGCGCAAAGGCTTCGGTGGGTTTGGGTTTTTGAACCAGTTGTGGGTCACCGTAGTCGTAAACCACACTTTGCTGGGCTTGGGCGGCGGTGAACAGGAGGGAGAGGAGGAGAGAGAGGAGGTGTTTCATGGGGGTGGATGGGTTTATTGAGCTTGTGACAATAAGCGCTGAGTGGGTGACGGAAACCATCACTTGATTTCCGCTTCAGCTGAGCTTCAATATTTTGTCTTCCATTTTTACATGGAAATTGATTTCTGCTTTCAGTGCACCGAATACCCTGATAATGGTATCGATGGTTGCGCTGTTTACACTGCTTTCGAGTTTTGAAATTTGGGCTTTTTGTACGCCAATAAGCCGCCCAAGTTCTTCTTGGGTCATGTTTCTTTCTTGACGGGCTGCCTTGATCATCTTGCCTAAAACATCCATGCGCAGCTCGTACTCATAGGCGTCGCGTTCTTGGGTTCCAGCCTTGCCGATGTATTTGTCTTTCATTTCGGCCAGCGAATACGTCTTTAATGCTTTGGTTGCCATATGTTTATTTATTTTGTTTGCCTTTGAAATATTTGTCTCTCAGCCTTACCGCCCGGTCAATTTCGTTTGATGGCACCTTGTCCACTTTCTTGATGAAACCGTGGGTAGCTATGACCAAGGTTTCTTTGTTGTCAGATTTGTCCCAAAATGCAAGCAATCTAATTTGAAGTCCTGCAAACTTTGTCCGAAACTCCCAAATGTCGTTTTGGAGTTTCTTGAAAAGTTTTGGGTCATTGGTTTGTTCAGCAAGGTCAATGTTGTATAATATTTTTTTAACTGACTTTGAATCAAATGTAGCGATGAACGCATCCGCTTCTTCCAAAAATTTAGTCTCAAAAAATCTCATAAAACATTGATTTGATAGACATCGTAAAGATAAATAAAGTTTCTAAATATGGAAACCGCTTGGTTTGGTTTTTTCTCGCATCTTTCCTTCAATTTGCAGCATAAGATTTTCGGGCTTAGCGTTCTGGTGATTGATGCAGATATTGGAGAGCCAACATTGAAGTCAAACTTGAGTTATTGGCAATCTAGAGGTTTTCCTTATTGAATTAATCCCTTATAGTTTTCCGAAATGGTTGCAACAATCGCTTTACTGGTAGCTTCACTAATCACACCGCTTGCAACCATTTCCAATAGTTTCCCGATAAGCATTTGCGACCAGTTTTTCTTGTTTAAAAAATAAAATTCTTTGAGCTCGTTTAATTCGTCCACCAAATCGTCATATGTCAATTCTTGTCCCATTTTAATCAATTCTAGATCTGCAATGATTTTTTGCAGACTTTCATTAATGTCGTTACGCTCAGGCATTGTGAACTCGATTCCTTGAAGGTTTTCAATAATTTCGTCACGTTCATTCTGAATAAAAAATAAACAGTTCTCATACTTAAAATTAGTTGGGCAAGTGCCTTTTTCCTTCGGGTAACTGCAAGTTGTTAAATGTTTGTCATAGTCCTTCTTGAGCAAAGTCATTAGATGATCTACAAACTCGAGTTTATGTGGCTCTTTGCGATATTCATGTAATTGCAATCTCACGGACTGAATAAAATCCTCATAACTTTTGTCTTCGTCGAATTCGTATTTATAGAAATACGCTGCTTGCTGTTGAATAATATTCATTAAGTTGTGTTGATTTGATTTTTTGTTTATAGAGCTATTTTTTTACGTCGTGTCGCCACTTTGCTTTGTGGTGGATTTGGGAGTACAGGGCTGTCAATTTACCATCCCGCACGTTCGGGAATGCGAGGTATAATGTTCAATTAATAACTTCTACCGCCATTGAGCTAAACGCTTGTAAGGCACAATTATTCATTGCATAAATCTTTAATCCATTGTTTCAAGTCTAAATATCCTTTTAAGCTTAATTGGTGTTGAATATTTTGAGTAAATGAAATTGCGTCACTTGTAAAATATGAAGAGGTAACTAAAAGTCCTGCAGTTGCTCTGTCAGCAGATATTGTCCCATATAATTCTCTCACCAAATTAACACCGACCGGATTCTCTGGGGCGTATTGCTTACACTCAACATAGTAAAGAAAATTGCCTAATCTGTTTTTTTGAGCCACAAAAATGTCTTTTCCACCATCTCTTGTTTGTTTTGTCAGATTGACTTTAAAGCCTTCTCTTTCCAAAAGTTCAGCGACAAGCTCTTCAAAATTACGGGGCGTCATCTGATACATCAACCCTGGGTTATTATTCACTTTTTCTACTAAAGAATTATTCACTACTTCAACTGCCTGAGTAATAACTTTGGTTTCGGCAGTCTCAGAACTTAGAGGATTTCCATTAATATCAATAATTCCGCTTTGTTTAACAGGTTTATTTAAAAAATCCAAAAAGTCGATACCTTTTTTGAAATTCGAGAGCTTATAATAGTTTAGTGCAGTTAATATTGACCGAGGATTATTTTTGAAATAGCTATAAAACTCATTGAAGTCAATGCCACTCACATTGTTGAAAGTTTGTCTTATTATATTGTCCAAATCTTGTTTTGAAAATGGTGGAATTTCCAAGTAGTCAGCACGTCCATGAAGTGATTGCTCGAGAAGTAATGGTGGTTCAGGAGATAAAAAGATAACTTTTTTAGCTTTTGAATTATCAATAATGTTCCTCAAACTACTCAGTGGTAATGCGATTGAAACCGCATTGTCACCTGAAAACTCAAAATAGTCGTCAATAATTAGTAATTCTTTATCTGAATTTAAAAAGTCATTTGGTAAGCTGTCAACATTAAAAGCGTTCAACGTTAATACTTTATTATCAAGTCGCTTTTTGTTTTTCTGAATAAATTGAAAAATCAATGATGTCTTACCAATTCCACGTTTTCCGTAGATATATAAAAACTGTCTTTTGCTGTTAAAAACAAAATCTTCAATTTTTGCAATTTCTTTTTGTCTACCTATGAACATAGTTTCTGAACTTTTTATAAGTATGCACAACTAGAGCATGCGAAATATGCTCCCACATCCACACCCCTAATATACACCCATCTCCGCCACAAACAACAGGCGAGTTTTCCACAGCATGGTGTATTGTCACAAAATACAATCAACGCTCAACCCACCTTCTCTGCCACCAAGGCATACACCATGGGCAGCTGGTTGCCCAAGTGTTTGATGCGGTACTGCCTGGGGCCAACGGCTTCGGTGTGCTTGAAGCAGGGGTAGGGTGAGTAGTCGAATTCTTCGAATTGCCGGAGCGCCAGGCCGTTTTGGAGCAGGGGGCTGAGCACTTCGGCCAGGCCGTGGTTCCAGCCCACGGTGGTGAGCGTAAGCTCGGCCGCGGGGTCGGCATAGGTGCCGGTTTCGGTTTCGAGCAGGGGACCGCTGTTGAAGTAGCGGTAGGTTATGCGTTCAAAGTCGTTGTCGAACATCCAAACCACAGGGTGGAATTCCACAAAAACAAAGCGGCCGTTGGGCTTTTAAAAATGGGCAATTACCTGGGCCCAGCGCTGCAAATCGGGCAGCCAGCCAATGGTGCCGTAGCTGGTAAATACCAGGTCAAATTTTTCGTGCAGCTGCTGGGGCAAGTCGTACACATTGCAGCACACAAACTGCGCATCGGTTTGGGTTTGGCTGGCCAGTTGGCGGGCCAGGGTTATGGCGGTGTCCGACAGGTCGACCCCCGTTACCTGCGCTCCCAAACGTGCCAGCGAAATGCTGTCTTGTCCGAAATGACATTGCAAATGCAAGATCCGCAAACCCTTCACATCGCCCAGCAAGTTAAGCTCAATGGGGTTCAGTGTGTTTTTGCCTTGCAGAAAAGCTTGCTGGTCGTAGAAGTCTGAATGCAGGTGCACTTCCGTTTTGCGGTTCCAGGCCTCGCGGTTCAGCTCAAAATAGGGTTGGTTGGGGTCCATCGGCGTCATTGAATGCCAAAAGATAGCAAAACCAAAACGAGGAACGGGTATTGTCCCGGTAGCGTTTTACGGCATTCCAATCCGATAGACCGCCGATGACGCGGATTTGGCGGATTGTCGCTGATTTTATGGGCTCTTCATCCGCGTTTATCCGCCCAATCTGCGTTATCCGTGTTCCATGCAAATAGACCGCAGATGCCGCCGATTTCGCGGATTTGCACTGATTTTATAAGCTCCTCTCCGTGCCCTCCGTGACCTCCGTGTTTTGCCCCACAGCGCAGCACCCCCAATCTTTGTTAATTCCCTCTCCCTCAATCGCAAGCACCGCCCAGCACCCGCTACCTTTGCCGCATGATCGCATCAGCAGCAGGGGCCGCGCTCGTAGGCCTCACCTATTCGGCCTACCGGCACCCCGTATGGGGCGGCAAACATACGCCTACCGACAAAGCCCGCTTCTACACCAGCAAACATTACGAAAAGGGCAGCTTCAAAAACCTCGAACATACCCCCGACTTCACCGAAGGTTATACCTACGGCAAGGTAATGCTCGAGTTTTTGTTCGAGCGCGGGCCCAACCTCAAGCCACCCGTACCCGTTTCCTACACCCATACCGATTTGCACCAACTGCCCGAGCAAAGCTTGGTGTGGATGGGCCATTCGAGCTATTTGCTGCAATGGCAAGGCAGGCGCGTTTTGGTAGATCCGGTGCTGAGCGGCAGCGCATCGCCCATTCCGGGCATGATTGGCGCCTTCAAGGGCAGCAACGGACATACTGCGGCCGATTTGCCGCCCATCGATTTGCTGGTGATTACGCACGACCATTACGACCACCTCGATTATCGTACCGTGAAACAACTCGTAGGCCGGGTAGGAGAGGTGGTGTGCGGCTTGGGCGTAGGGGCACATTTGCGCCGCTGGGGATTTGCGCCCGAGCGCATCACCGAGCTCGATTGGTGGGAAGAAAGCACCGATTTGGCAGGCTTCAAGGCCACAGCCGTGCCCACCCGCCACTTTTCGGGCCGGTTGCTTAACCGCAACAATACGCTCTGGATGGGATTGGTGCTCGAAGCCGGGGGCAAAAAAGTGCTGTTGGGAGGCGACAGCGGTTACGGCAAACACTTCGCCGAAATTGGCCGGCGTTTGGGTCCGTTCGACCTGGTGATCATCGAAAACGGGCAATACGACCACAAATGGCACTACATCCACCTGCACCCCGAAGAAGCGGCGGTGGCAGCCGAAGAGCTGGGGGCCAAAAAACTGCTGCCGGTGCATTCGGGCAAATTCGCCCTGGCCAACCACGCCTGGGACGAGCCGCGCAAACGTTTGGCGGCGGCCAGTGCGGGCAAAAGCTACGAATTGCTGCTGCCGGGCTTGGGCGAGGCCATCAGCTGGGCATGACGGGGTTCAAGGTTCAAAGTTCAAGGTTCAAAATTTGACGGTGCCTGATTTAGCTTGTCACTTCGCCGCCAGTCTTTCTCCAGCCCGCAGGGCAACCACAGTTCCGCCCTGCGGAACAACCACAGGCCAAAGGCCACCCACAGCCGCAGGCATTCACAGAGGCGCAGCCTCATTTTCGTGCTTTTCATTCTTTTTTCAGCCGACGAATGGCGAAATTCACCCAAAATTCATGTTATGGCTTATCTGCACAGCAAAGACCCTTTGATAGAAATTGCACATTCCCTCGATTTGGGCCAGTTGTGCTATGTTCATAAGAACAATGGCGAAGTTGTTATTTTGATTACAGACGATGAAGCCATGTTAGATGACGAAGGTCTGGCCGATTTAGATTTGGTAGAAAATAATCCTGACAGTTATATACGTTTAGAGCGACCCGACTCGAAAACGGCCTTCCGATCGATGCAAAAATTCATTGAAACCTTTGATGACGAAAGCCAAAAGAATGCGCTTTACGAATTGCTGAGGGGCCCTCGTCCCTTTTTTAACTTCAACCTGGCCATGCGAAAGGCCAAAAAGGGAGCCGAGTGGGAGACTTTCAGGGTCAATGCCATCCGCGAATATGTTGAACGCGTGCTGGAATATGAAGAAGTTGTTTTGCCATTGAAGCCGCTTGGTGAGTAGACCGCTCCTCGGAATTGTACGGAGATTGTGGGTTGTACTTTTGCCGTAAAAAGCCAAAACCACCTCCGTGTCCTCCGTGACCTCCGTGTTTTACCCCCAGGCCGCAGGCCATCCCCAGCCCGCAGGGCGTTCACAGAGGCGCTAGCCTCGTTCACAGGCCGGCAGGCCGATCTCAGAGGCGCCAGCCCCGTAAATTAACCTTTCTTAGCGCACACTTTCCCGCACAGCCCTTAGCTTTGACGTACAAATACATTCCCTATGATGAAAGTTGTACCCATGTTGGCTGCCGGAAGTTTGCTATTGGCTTCGTGCGCCAACAAAACCCCCAAGGAGGAAGCCCTCGTGTATCCCGAAACCAAAAAAGTAGACCAAGTAGATGAATATTTTGGCGTGCTGGTAGAAGACCCCTACCGCTGGCTCGAAAACGACACCGCCGCCGACACCAAAGCTTGGGTGGAAGCCCAAAACAAGGTGACTTTCGGCTACCTCGACAAAATTGCTTTCCGCCCGGCCATCAAATCGCGCCTCGAGGCCTTGTGGAATTATGAAAAGTACTCTGCTCCCTTTGTGGAAGGCAAGTACACCTATTTCTACAAAAACGATGGTCTGCAAAACCAGTTTGTGCTGTACCGTCAGGCCGAAGGGGGAGAAGCCGAGGTTTTCCTCGATCCGAATACCTTTTCGGCGGGTGGAACCACCTCGCTGGCGGGTATCAATTTCACCAAAGACGGCAGTTTGTGTGCTTACCAGCTGAGCGAAGGCGGTAGCGACTGGCGCAAGGTGGTGGTAATGGATGCCGAAAGCAAAACCATCCTCGAAGACACCCTCATCGATGTGAAATTCAGCGGCATCAGCTGGAAAGGCAAAGAGGGTTTTTATTACAGCAGCTACGACAAGCCCAAAGAAGGTTCTGAGTTATCGGGCAAAACCCAAAACCACAAGCTCTATTTCCACAAATTGGGCACCCCACAAGCGCAAGATGTGTTGGTGTTTGGGGGCGACAAGCAGCCCCGCCGTTACATTGGTGGTTATGTAACCGAGGATGAAAAATTCCTGGTGATATCGGCTGCCAATGCCACTTACGGTAACGAGCTCTATGTGCAAGACTTGAGCAAGCCCAACAGCAAAATCGTGACATTGGTAGCGGGTTTCGACAACGAGCACGATGTTTTGCACCACGAAAACGGCACTTTCTTCATCCAAACCAACCTCGATGCGCCCAACCGCCGCATTGTAACAGCGCCATCGAGCAAGGCTACTCCTGAAAATTGGACGACCCTCATTGCCGAAACCGAAAATCCGCTCAGTGCCGGCAGTGCGGGTGAATACCTGTTTTGCAGCTATTTGAAAGATGCCGTGAGCATGATTCAGCAGTACGATTTCAAAGGCCAATTGGTGCGCAACATCGAATTGCCTGGTTTGGGTTCGGCGGCAGGTTTTGGCGCCAAACGTACCGACACCGAGCTGTATTACACCTTTACCTCTTACATCTATCCGCCCACCATTTTCAAATTAGATTTGGCCAGTGGCCGGTCGGAAGTGTACAAACAAAGCGGGGTGAAATTCGATCCCACCCAATACGAAAGCAAGCAGGTATTTTATACTTCGAAAGACGGTACCAAGGTGCCCATGATCATTACCTATAAAAAGGGTTTGAAGCTCGATGGCACCAATCCCACGCTTTTGTATGGTTATGGTGGATTTAACGTGAGCCTCACACCCAGCTTCAGCACCTCCAACATTGTGTTGATGGAAAACGGTGGCGTATTTGCGGTGGCCAACATCCGCGGTGGGGGCGAGTATGGCGATGCCTGGCACAATGCCGGTACCCAGCGCCAAAAGCAAAATGTGTTCGACGATTTTATTGCCGCTGCCGAATATTTGGTAGCCGAAAAATACACATCTTCGGCCCGCTTGGCCATAGCAGGTGGTTCTAACGGCGGTTTGCTGGTAGGTGCTTGCATGACCCAGCGTCCTGAGTTGTTCAAAGTGGCCTTCCCAGCAGTGGGTGTGCTCGACATGTTGCGTTACCACAAATTTACCGCTGGTGCTGGCTGGGCATACGATTACGGCACGGCCGACGACAGCAAGGAGATGTTCGAATACCTCCGTGGCTACTCACCGGTGCACAATGTGAAGGCCGGTACCAGCTACCCCGCCACCATGATTACCACTGCCGACCACGACGACCGCGTGGTACCTGCCCACAGCTACAAGTTTGCCGCAGCTTTGCAGGCAGGGCATGCCGGTACCGCACCCGTGGTCATCCGCATCGATACCAAAGCGGGCCACGGTGCAGGCAAGCCCACCAGCATGATCATCGACGAGCAGACCGACAAATGGGCCTTCATGTTCCACAACATGGGGCTTGAGATCAAGTATTGAGCTGTTGAGACTACCATTAAATGAATCCCGCTTCGTGCGGGATTTTTTTTTGACGCTATACTGACAAATAATCGCTGTGTTTTCAATTGTTTTGGTTAGCTTGCGTTGCAAACACAACCTATGGAAGGATGAAGGCTCTTTGTTTTTTTACCTGCGCGATTTTATACAGCACAGTGATGTTGGCACAATCGGTGGTTCATCCTTCGTGGATAGCGCCTGCACCGCGTGATACCATTTCCCAATATCCCTATTGCAGCAGCTTTGAGCAGGACGATTCACTTTGGTTTACGGTGCGTACAAGAGGTGCGGGCGTGGGGTCATTTGTACGCGGCAACCCACAAAAGTCCCGCATTTCAGGTGCACGTACCGGAAGCGCCGCTTGGTATGTTGGTCCCGATGGCAATTACAACGATTACGACTCTTCGGTGCTCTACCTTCCTGCCTTTCAGTTGCAAAAAGACAGCCTCTATCTCCTTTCCTTTTTCGCCAATTGGAGCATGGATTTTTTTCCTTGGGGAAGTGCCGTATATGGCGATGGTTTCACCTTGGAGCGGCACATTGGTATTTTTGAATCGTGGGAAACATTTGGCCAATTAGATACATTGGCACCTTACGCTTGGTACAATTCGCTGGCTTTGGCGCTTCGAAACTTTAGTATTCCACCAACTAATTTCGGCTATGGGTGGACTGCTCGATCGCAAGGATACGAACGACAGCAGCAGCTTTTCAAAGCACCAGCCAATGGGGTGTTGCGGTTGCGTTTTCGCTTTGGTTCCGACGATGCATTTACCGGGGAAGGTGTAGCTATTGACGACTTTTGCTTTCAGAAAATCAGTGCGGCTGCAGTGGCCACTTCTACAAAACCGAATGAAGATTTGATGGCGGTGAAGTTATTTCCCAATCCTAGCAATGGGCATAGTACGCTGTCGATGCAGTTTAATCGTGCAGAAACCATCCGTTTGGTAGTTACAAACGCTTTCGGACAAGTAGTTTGGCAACTAGAACAACTGTTAGAAGAAGGTGCGCATCAAATGGAATTGCAGCTTCCTTCAGCAGCTTCGGGGCTACACTTTTTGCATTGGGAGCGTGCTACACAAAAGGGACACTTGCGTTGGCTGGTGCAACCTTGAATTGCCAATAATTAAATGTTTGTTGTATCTATGAAAAGCCAGTTTATGAGCATGAAGCAAATTGTTTATCACCCCAGAGTTCGGCCCGTACTTTGGCTTTTTATGGCTGTGTTACTCAGCCAATGCGGTAGGGTGTACCACTCACCCATGAACCAACAAGTGACCCTGTTTAGAGAGGCGGGAGAGGCCAGCGTTCAAGCCGCTTATGGTCGTATTTCGGAAGATGGTAGGGCTGCCGATTTGCAAGGTGCTTGGGCAATTACCAACCGTTTGGCCATGCAGGTAAATTTGCAGGCAGCCTGGGGTTTTGATGATCAAGATCGAACTTTACACGGCGCCAGAGGGGGCCAAGTGGCGGCTGGTTTGGGCTATTACAAGCCGCTGGGTCGATTTTGGGTTATTGAAAATTATGCAGGCTTTGGCATGAGCTACCAGCGTCATTTTTTTCCATTAGATTGGTTTAATACTTCGGAATATATATTTACCACCTATGTCCAAGGTAACCAAGCCATTCCCAAAAACAGTGAGTTAGATTTCAGAGGTATTTATGCTTACACCCAGCCAGCCATAGGATTTCGGTGGAAATACCTCGAAGCAGCCCTTTCGACGAACATTCAATACGGCAATACCATGTTTGCGGGCTCTCGAAACGTTACCATCAACAATGGCTTCGCCCCTACGAAAGACAATCATTTGATTTTTTTTGCCGAGCCTGCACTTACGCTGCGTTTGGTATTTCCGCATGTGAAGGTTCAAACCCAAGTGGTTTTGGTTCGCGATTTAGCTCAATCGGGTTTGAACATGCCCACTGAGCGTATTTCTATAGGCATTATGGTGCCTATTAAACGCTAGCAGGTTTTTTTGAGATGGGGGTGGGGCTATCTAAATTTCAGCGGAACCTATTGGCCAAACTGTCTAAAAAAGGTTTGGCAATTTGTGCATTCAAAGCGGCATCCACTTGTACCTTGCCATTGAAAATAACCAAAGCATCTTCGAGTTTGGAGGCATATTGGGCATAATCGTTCAGCACCAGGGTAAAACCAGCTTCGGGATGTGGGTCAAAATGTGGGTCGTTGATGAGCACATCCAAGGCATCGAGCAATTCAATCATGCTGTTGTTTTGTTCGGCACCCAGGTTAAAGGCGTATCCATCGAAGGCATCCACGGCGAAAAAGAGGTGGCACAGGCCGTCTACTTCGGTTTCTATGGGCAGGCTAAAGAGCGCTATGAGGCTCGATGCGGTTTTTGGGGGCTGAAATTTCATGCGGTGATTTAAAAAGTTCGGCCTACTACTATTTGGTCGTAGGCCTTATCGTTGGGTTCCCAAAGTTCAATTTTAATGCCGTCGGGGTCGATGATGTGTGCAAAGCGGCCATAGTCGAAATCTGCTATTTCGCTTTCAATGGTTACGCCATTGGCGCGCAATTCTTCGAGCAGCGCGGCCAGGTTTTCGACCCTGAAATTGAGCATAAAATCGCGGCTACTAGGGGCAAAATGGGGGCTATTGGCCGCCATTGGACTCCATTGGGTGAAACCAGGCTGGTTGGGGGCATCGGCCCGGCGCCATTCGAAATTGGTGCCCCAGGCGTCGGTTTGTAAGCCCAAATGTTGCTGGTACCAAGCTTTGCTTCGCTCGGGATCGCCCGAACGGAAGAAAATGCCGCCTATGCCCGTGACTTTCTTTTGCATGCAGCAAATTAATTGAATCTGTTGAAAACCCGGGTTTAATTTATTTGCCCTGTGCCAATAAACGTTTGGCAGCCGCATACGGACTGATTTGTGCTGCTGATACTTCCGCTTCGAGTTGCGTTGCCAAAGTTTGTTGCTGCTCACTTCCTAACAACCAGGCCTCCAGCCGCTGCCGGGTAAATTCGTGGAAATGCTGCACCCGCTGTTCGGCGCGCTTTTGCTGGAGGTAGCCGTTGGGGCCGCACAAATCGATATAAGAGCGCACACTTTGCCACACTTCTTCTACGCCGCTGCCATCGCGGGCCGAGCAAAGTTTCACCAGGGGCGTCCATCCACCCGGATGAGGTGGAAACAAGTGTAGCGCATTGCGGTAATTGGCAGCAGCTTGTTTGGCGGGTTGCAAGTTGTCGCCTTCGGCTTTGTTGATTACAATCATATCGGCCATCTCCATGATGCCACGTTTGATGCCTTGCAATTCGTCACCAGCACCACTCAACATGAGCAGCATGAAAAAATCGACCAGGGAAGCCACCGCAGTTTCGCTTTGACCTACGCCCACGGTTTCTACCAGAATAATGTCGTAACCCGCCGCTTCACACAGCATCATGGCTTCCCAAGTGGCACGCGCTACACCTCCCAGGGCCTTGCCGGCAGCGGTGGGTCGAATGAACGCCCTTTCGTCGTAAGCCAAACGTTCCATGCGGGTTTTGTCGCCCAAGATACTTCCGCCAGTTCGTCCACTGCTAGGGTCTACTGCCAGCACGGCTACCCGATGACCTGCTGCCGTGAGTTGGGTGCCCAAGGCATCAATAAAAGTGCTCTTGCCCACACCTGGTACCCCCGTTATGCCAATGCGCAGGCTGTTGCCAGTGTAAGGCAGTACCATCTCCAGCAATTCGGCAGCCGATTGCTCGTGCTTGGGCGCACTGCTTTCTACCAAGGTAATGGCACGGGCCAGGGCAGCTCGTTCTTGTTGCCTGATACCGTTAAAAAGCATTTGAAGATTGGGGTGTTGCATTTTAAGGAGCTTTGTGGCGGTGCCATACTGATTCATGAACCAACGTTTCACTGCCTTCGACGGTGTTTGCCTCAGGCAAAGGGGCTTTCCAGCAAACGAAGTACGCCCCTTCGGGTAGTGCTTCACCTCTGCTTAAATAGTTTATCTCGCGCTGCAGCAGATAAGCAAGATAGTGTGCATCTACATCGGTTGCAAATACAAGGCCTTCTTTGGGCAACACGGCCTGCATTTTCGAAAGCGGGGTGCCCGTGGCAAAAAGCCTGCGGTCGTTGAATGCCCAGCCATCGCGGTAAGCACCTGCAGCAAAAGATGCGCCTTGCACCAAGCCACCCGCCAATGCCAAAGCCATCCAAAAGACACGTTTTTTGGCGGTCCAGTGCATCATTTCGCTACCAAAAACGAAAAGTATGGGCAAAAGCAAAGGCGAAAGCATGCGGGTATCGATGGGGATTTGGTTGTCGACAGATGACTTGGCCAGAAATATCAAAACCACATAAATGCTGCCACCAGCTAACCAAAGCCAACTTTCCGCCGCCAGCTTGCGCTTTGTCGAAATGCAATAAATAACGATCGCCAAGGCGAGTATGGTCAAGTTACCCCACGAAATCACTGTTTCGATGGCACGAATGAGTTCATGCACCCCCGCCCAATCCCAAAAAAGCGTGCGAGAGCTGAGACTCTGCGCAAGCAACTTGTTTCTGAGGGTCCAACCTGCAAAGGGTAAAAGTGCTACCCCCGAAAATAGCAAGATGTTGCGCTTCTGTCGCAATGGGTTTAAAGCAAAAACGGCCAACACGAACATGGGAAGCATAAAAAGACCCGCATAACGTACCAATACCGATAAACCAGCTATACCCGCTGCCAAAAGCAGCAGGCTGGTTCTCCCCGACTTTCTCCAGTACATCAACACCACAGCAGTTGCCAAAGTGCTGCAGAGGTACAGCGGCTCCGACCAAATGTGCCAGTGAATGCTGAAAAACGGAAAGGATGTACCGATAAGTAGCAGCATGCCGGCCATCTGGAGCCTACTCCATTGCCAAAAACTCAGCAACCAGCCAATTAAGGCGAGATTGAGACCGGCTAACAAGGGCATGAGCCATTGTGCAACCTCTAAAGGCGTAGTTTTACTCATCATCGCCAGCAAGGCCAGTATTGCCGAAAAGAGGGGGGCATAGTGCACTTCTGGCTGAACAGTGCCCCAATAATTGTTCGAAAAGGTGCCGGTTTGCAGCCAATAGCTGGCACCTTCGAGGTAGTAAAGCGAATCGTGCGTCGCAGCCGGACCGTGTCGGTCAATGAGCACATAAGCGCACACCACCAACAGACCAGCCAACCAAGGCGCAAACCGAGTGATTCGGTTAGGCACTTTGCAATTTTTGCAGTATGTCGAGGGCGGCTTTGGCAATCACCGTACCCGGACCAAAAATGCCTGCCACACCTGCTTGGTACAAGAAATCGTAATCCTGCTGCGGAATCACCCCGCCAGCTACCACCAGAATGTCGGGGCGGCCTTGCTTTTTGAGCTCGGCAATGAGTTGCGGTACCAAGGTTTTGTGGCCGGCTGCCAGCGAAGAAGCACCTACCACGTGCACATCGTTTTCGATGGCCTGGCGGGCGGTTTCGGCTGGGGTTTGGAACAAAGGCCCAATGTCAACGTCAAAACCCAGGTCGGCAAAGCTGGTGGCTATGACCTTGGCACCACGGTCGTGCCCGTCTTGCCCCATTTTGGCCACCATGATGCGCGGTTGACGCCCTTCGGCAGCAGCAAATGCGGCTACTGCTTCGCGGGCGGCTTTGAAGTCTTCGTTTTGCATGATTTCTTTGGCATACACCCCACTGATGCTGCGGATGGTGGCTTGGTAGCGGCCATACACTTGCTCGAGGGCATAGGATATTTCGCCTAAAGTAGCACGTTTTTGGGCTGCATCTACCGCCAAGGCCAGCAAATTGCCTGCTTCGCCAGCTGCACAACGGCTAAGGGCCTTGAGGGCTTCGGTAACAGCAGCTTGGTCGCGATTGGCTTTTACCGCTGCCAGGCGCTGCAACTGGGCCTCGCGCACTGCCGCATTGTCTACTTCGCGGATGTCGATGTTGGCTGGCCTTCCGGTATTGAAGCGGTTTACCCCCACAATGATGTCTAAACCCGAGTCGATGCGTGCTTGCTTGCGGGCAGCGGCTTCTTCAATGCGCATTTTGGGCAAACCGGTTTCGATGGCTTTGGCCATGCCACCCAACTTTTCAATTTCTTCGATGTGCGCCCAAGCCTTCTCCACCAATTCGGCGGTGAGTTTTTCTACGTAATACGAACCACCCCATGGGTCTACCACCCGCGTAATGCCGGTTTCATCTTGCAAATACAACTGGGTATTGCGGGCAATGCGTGCCGAAAAATCGGTGGGCAGGGCAATGGCTTCGTCGAGGGCGTTGGTATGCAAACTCTGGGTGTGACCCAAGGCAGCCGCCAAAGCTTCCACGCAGGTGCGGGCCACGTTGTTGAACGGATCTTGCTCGGTCAAACTCCAACCCGAGGTTTGGCAGTGGGTACGCAAAGCCATCGACTTGGCCGACTGGGGCTCAAACTGCTTCACCATCTTGGCCCAAAGCAAGCGGCCAGCGCGCAATTTGGCAATTTCCATAAAATGGTTCATGCCAATGGCCCAAAAGAACGACAGGCGCGGGGCAAATTCGTCGATTTTTAAGCCTGCCGCCAAGCCGGTGCGGATGTATTCCAATCCGTCGCAAAGGGTATAGGCCAGTTCCAAATCGGCGGGGGCACCTGCCTCGTGCATGTGGTAACCGCTGATGCTGATGCTGTTGAAGCGGGGCATGTTGCGGGCGGTGTAGGCAAAGATGTCGGCAATGATGCGCATGCTGTGCGCCGGCGGGTAAATGTAGGTGTTGCGCACCATGAACTCCTTGAGGATGTCGTTCTGGATGGTGCCACTCAACTGCTCCACAGCTACTCCTTGCTCTAAACCAGCGGCAATGTAAAAGGCCATTACGGGCAATACGGCACCGTTCATGGTCATCGACACGCTCATTTCATCCAAGGGAATTTGGTCGAAGAGGATTTTCATGTCCTCCACCGAGTCAATGGCTACCCCGGCCTTGCCCACATCGCCAACCACACGCTCGTGGTCGGAGTCGTAGCCGCGGTGCGTGGCCAAATCGAAGGCCACCGACAAGCCTTTTTGTCCGGCTGCCAAATTGCGGCGGTAAAAGGCATTCGATTCCTCAGCGGTTGAAAAGCCGGCATACTGGCGGATGGTCCAAGGCCGCTGGGTGTACATGCTGGCGTATGGCCCCCGCAAAAAGGGCGCTTTGCCGGCACCAAAGTCGGTATGCGCGAGGGTTTCGGCGTCAGCGGCGGTGTATGCCGACTTCAATGGCAATTGCTCCGCGGTGGTCCATTCGCTTTTGGGCGCTTGTTCGTAATATTCGTTGCGGGCATCGGCGGCAAAACCGAGCATGCTAAAATCGGGTCGTTTCATCGGGCGAGCAGTTTGGCGGCCAGTTGTTCGAGGGTGTCGAGCAGGTTGGCACGCAGGTGGATGAAGGTGTTGAAGCCCGAGGCGCGGAAATCGGCCTCTGCTTCACCGGGTGCACCGGCCAAAATAAGTTCGGTTTTGCCCATGAGTGCCTGGCCCAGGGCTGGTACTGCGCTTGCCCAACTGGCATCGTCGCTGCACAGCACCACGGCATCGGCACCGGCAGCCAAAGCGGCGGCGGCACCTGCCTCGGGCGTGTCGAAAGCACTGTTCGAAAGCAGCTCAAAACCAGCACAGCCTAAAAAGTTGATGCTGAAATTGAGGCGTGCCATCCGCATGGCCACATCGCCCAAAGGCAAGAGGAAAATGCGGGGCTTTTTGTGGACAATTGCCAAGCGGTGTCGCAGTAGGTCGAATGCGTTGTGGCGGCTTTGGGCTTGCCAATCGGCCAACGATTCGGCGGCATTGGGGTATTGGTTTACGCCCACGCGGATTTGTTTGCGACCGGCGAGCAGCTTGTCGCGCTGGTGCTTGCCCTCTGTCAATAGGTTTTGCAAGGCACCACTTTGTTGCCAGGCGGTAAAGCCACCTGCGGCTTCCATACCCTGAAACAGCTGCCAGGCTTTTTCACCTATTTGGTTGCTGAGGTTTTCGAGAAAATAGGCGCCTGCGGCAGGGTCGACCACCTGGCCGAGCTGGCCTTCGTGCTGCAAAAGCAGTTGGATTTGAAGCGACAACTCGAGCGAAAAATCGTCGCCGCCGGCAATGGTTGCGTCGAAGGGCAGGAGGGTGAGGCTTTGCACCCCGCCAATGACCGCCGCCATGCCCATGGTGGTGAGGCGGAGGAGGTTGGTGTGCCGGTCGAGACTAAAAAGCGCCTGCCTGCCGCTGATGGCGTGCAAGGTAGTGGCATGGGTGCAGCTGTGTTGCGGCTTGTAAGGCACCAACACCTGTGCCCAGGCTTGGCGAAAAGCACGCAAGCGGGCTATCTCGGCAAAATAATCGGTGTCGAGGGCGAGCTGAAACTGAAGCAAAGGCGCAGCTTCATCGGCGCTAAGTCCGGCTGCAACCAGGCTGTACAGCAATTCATGCCCCGCTGCCAAGGCCAAAGCTGTTTCCTCTACCAAGGCTGCGCCTTGTTCGCGGAAGCTGCCCATTTGCAGGCAGAAGGGTGCAAATGAAGGGAAATGCTGTCGGTAAAAATCGGCCAGGGCACGCAGGTCGACAGGTAGTTGGTTGGGTGTAAAACCCAAGCAGCCGCGCAAAGCGAACGGACTCACGGCCAGTTGTTTGGTCCAGCCCAGCAGCCATTGGCCCAGCTGCAGGCCATCTACTCCCGAAAAGCCTAAAGCAATGTATTGCGGGGCGATGCCATCTACCAAAGCCAAAAAGTCGGCCTCGCTGTTCAGCTTTCCTTCAAACCAAAGCGCATCGGCACCGTGGTTGAGGGCGTGCAAGGCTTGGCGGTTGCCGGCTTTGGGTTCGGCAAAGGCAATGTGTGCCGTGGCCGTCCACATATTGTTGACAGTGCGCAAACCTCGGCGGTAGGGGTACTCGCCAGGCAGGTATTGGGCCACACCGACCGGACGTTCGGCTGCGGTGTAGAACGGCGCTATTTCCAGCCCGTCGTGCGTGCGGTGCCGCAGTTTATCGAGCGGGGCTCCTTTTAATTCCTTGGTGGCGGTTTGCTCCCAATCGCTGAGCGACTGCGCGGCAAAACCCTCCCAAAACGATGATTTCGACATCTGACAAGGGGTTTGGGTGGTAGGTGCTGCGAATTTACGGCTTTTCGACATAGGATGTGGTGATTAGTGGATAAAATAGTCTGAAAATAACTAGACGCCTCAAGGCTTTGGTAGCAAGCACAGGGGATGGCAACGAATGAACAAAGTCTTGTGCTTCTATGGGCTACTAAAATGCCTTTAATACAACTTCTGTAGATGCGTTCTTTGACTGTTGTTAAGGGCTTGTTCGTGTGTTGCATAAAGATCAGACGAAATGAAACGCAAACTTTCCTTCTTTGCCCTTTTGGGCCTTTTGATTTTAAAAGAGCAAAGCTGCATTACCTGCCCTGAGAATGGTTTGTCGGGACCAAACATCCTTGCCGCTAACCGTGTAAGTTACCCCGCAAATGTAAGTTTGGAAGCCGATTTGGGCGAATCGAACCAGCTGCGGGTGGTTATCAAAGGTGTTACCTCTTACACGCGCAGAGATACGCTTGGGCAATTACCCAGTGGAAACTACGAGATCCGCCTTGTGTATCGTGGCATGTGGTGGTTGACCGTTGGCAAGCAACACAATGCTTGGGTTGACAAAATGGATTTTGAAGATCCGTTTTCACAGCAATTGCAAAGTGTTGATGCCTCTGGTAGAGTCGCTGCTCAGCTGTCGTTTGACCGTGGTTTTTCGTACATCGTAGAAATTTACGAGAACAATGCTATTCAACCCACGCGGGTGAAGCAGATTCAAGTGGAATAAATCCGCGCCAAGAATGGCTTAGCCACCTTCTCTACCCAAACGAATTGGCGAATTCCCAAACAGCAATTAGCCCGACTTACAGTCGGGTTTTTTGTTTCACTCTTGTCCGTTTCTGTCCATGGTCAACTTGGTTATTATTCCCTTCACCGCAGTCGAATAAAAATGGGGGTAGGCGTTTAGGCAGCTGCGTCGAACATCAGTTTTTACACAAGCTCTTTGGCTTAGTATTTATATGCTGATATTTTCCCGGGCTCTTTTTTTTGGCTGTTCTTGTTGTGTTTAAAGCGTCTTTTTTCACTTGTTCGCGAATTGCTTTTTTGGTATTTGTTTTCGAATTAATTTGTCGTGTAGTAGGATAGTGCTTTGTCAAAAAGCTTCAAAACCAATTAATTACCAACGTATATGGAAGATCAAAAACTGCAGGTTCCTATAGGAACCATTATCGCGCGCATTTATGAAGTCAGAGGAAAAAAGGTGATGCTTGACAAAGATTTGGCTGCCTTGTATGAAGTAACTACCGGTAATTTGAACAAAGCGGTTGCCCGAAACATGCAACGGTTTCCCGAAGACTTTATGTTTGAGCTAACCCAAGAGGAGTGGGAGTGGTTAAAGCCTGAAATCGAGCAGTCGAAATGGGGCGGTACCCGCCGCCTTCCGCGTGTATTTACCGAGCAAGGGGTGGCCATGCTTTCGGGGGTATTAAACAGCGATCGGGCCATCAAGGTGAACATCCAAATCATGCGTGCCTACAGCAAAGTGCGGGAAATGCTACTTACGCATCGCGAAATTTTGCTCAAAATGGAAGAGATTGAGCGGCGGATGCACCAACAAGATGCCCAAGTAGGTCAAGTGTTCGAGTACTTACGAAAATTTGTTGAAGACAAAAAACGCCCACGTCCGCGCATTGGCTTCCGCTCCGACGACCTTTCTTGATATTCCAAAAAGGAATATCAAGAGGATGGTTTGTTGCACTTGACCTTCCAAAATGGAATATCAAGAGGGTGAATTGGTGAACTTGACCTTCCAAAATGGAGTATCAAGAGGATGGTTTGTTGCACTTGACCTTCCAAAATGGAATATCAGGAGGATGGTTTGTTGCACTTGACCTTCCAAAATGGAATATCAAGATGGAGGATTAATGAACTTGACCTTCCAAATTGGAATATCAAGTGATTGACCTGCGGCACTTGACCTTCCAAAATGGAATATCAAGAGGGTGAATCGGTGAACTTGACCTTCCAAAATGGAATATCAAGAGGGTGGCCTGCGGCATTTTATCTTCCAAATTGGAACATCAAGAGGGTGGATTGCTGCACTTGACCTTCCAAATTGGAATATCAAGAGGGTGAATCGGTGAACTTGACCTTCCAAAATGGAATATCAAGAGGGTGGCCTGCGGCATTTTATCTTCCAAATTGGAACATCAAGAGGGTGGATTGCTGCACTTGACCTTCCAAATTGGAATATCAAGAGGGTGAATCGGTGAACTTGACCTTCCAAAATGGAATATCAAGAGGGTGGCCTGCGGCACTTGACCTTCCAAAATGGAATGTCAAGATTGATTCAAAAGCAATTGCTTAAAACAAGCCCTCCAACCAATTGCCCACCGCATAGCTCACAATCGCCGCGGCAGCACCCAAGGCCAGGGTTTCGAGCATGCCTTTCCATTTAGAGGTTTGGGTCACATAGGTTTTCATCCAGCCGATGAACAAAAAGGCAATGCCGGTCATTACCGAGGAGATGGCGAAGAGATTCAAGCCGGTTGGATTGAAATAGTCATACAAATAAACGAGCAGCGGAATTAAACCCACTACGACAAAACTGCCAAAAGTAACCGCACCCATGGCCAATGGCGAGCGGCTTTCTTCCATCATTTCCAGCTCTTCTTTCATCATCACGTCTACCCAGCGGTCTTTATCGGCCGTGATTACCGCTACTACTTGCTCCAACAGCTCGCCTTCAAAACCTTTGGCCCGGTATATTTCGCGAATTTCTTCCTTCTCTTTTTCGGGTAGGTGTTCCACTTCCCAATACTCCACCTTTTTGTGCTTGTCGTAATTATCTTGTTCGCTTTGTTTGCTCAAGTACGAGCCCACGCTCATGGCAAAACCATCGGCCAGCAAATTGGCGAAACCCAAGATGATCACCACCTGCGAGGAGAGTCCGGCCCCGGCCGCACCCGCCACCACCGCAAAAGTGGTTACGCTGCCATCAATGCCGCCATATACAAATTCGCCGAGGTAATCGCTGAATTTGGTCATAAAGCCTTTGTCTTGCTGGTGGAGTTTGCGTTCGTGCGTATTGCCCATAAAAATTGCTTTGCGCAAATATAGAACCTTTGAGGCATTACAGGGGTTGGTATAGCAGCAAGGGCAGCGCCTTGCCAGTGAATTCCTATCTTTGCAGCCAATTTTTGACAAAAACCATGGCCGAACGCATCCTGCTCGATCCCATCGAAGCCGCCATTGAAGACATCCGCAAGGGCAAAATCATCATTGTGGTAGATGATGAAGACCGCGAAAACGAGGGCGATTTTTTGGCTGCCGCCGAATGTGTGACCCCTGAAATGGTGAATTTTATGGCCACGCACGGGCGTGGGCTCATATGCGCCCCCATCATCGACGACCGCTGTGAAGAGCTCGGCCTCGACCTGATGGTAGGCAAAAATACCACCTTGCACGAAACCCCCTTTACCGTTTCAATCGACTACCTCGGCAAAGGCTGTACCACCGGAATTTCGGCCCACGACCGGGCAGTTACCATAAAAGCATTGGTAGATCCGGAAACGAAACCCGAAGATTTTGGCAAGCCCGGACATATTTTTCCGCTCAAAGCCCGCAAGGGTGGGGTGCTGCGCCGGGCCGGACATACCGAGGCGGCTATCGACTTTGCACGTTTGGCAGGTTTTGCACCCGTGGGTGTGATTTGTGAAATCATGAACGAAGACGGCAGCATGGCGCGTTTGCCCGATTTGAAGAAGGTAGCCGAGCGTTTCGATATGAAACTGGTGAGCATCAAAGACCTGATTGAATACCGTTTGCAAAAGGAATCGCTCATCCGCCGTGAAATTGCGGTGGAGATGCCTACGGCTTGGGGCGATTTCCAAATGGTGGCGTTCCGCCAAATCAACAACGACCAAGAGCATTTAGCCCTCATCAAAGGACAGTGGGACGAAAACGAACCCATCCTCACCCGGGTGCACTCGAGCTGCATGACTGGCGATATTTTTGGCTCTTGCCGTTGCGATTGTGGCGAACAACTACACGAGGCCATGCGCATGGTTGAAAAGGCCGGTAAAGGGGTGATTGTGTACATGAACCAAGAGGGCAGGGGCATTGGCCTGCTCAACAAACTCAAGGCTTATAAATTGCAAGAGCAAGGCATGGATACCGTGCAGGCCAATTTGGCGCTGGGCTTTAAAATGGACGAACGCGACTATGGCATCGGCGCTCAAATCTTGCGTAACTTGGGTGTTCGCAAAATGAAACTCATGTCGAACAATCCTACCAAACGTGCCGGCTTGATTGGCTATGGTCTCGAGGTAGTAGAGCATGTGGGCATCGAAATTCCGGCCAATAAGCACAACCAGAGCTATTTGCTGACGAAGCGCGACAAAATGGGCCACGAAATTTTGGGCAAGCACAGCTGAGTTTTGGGCTGCTTTGGCCTACAATAAGTTCCTTTTCATGTGCTGCTAATCTAAAGCATTCCTTACTTTTGGAATCCTTATGGAAGACAAGCGCCCGCTGCTTCAGAAATTACGCGATAAGTATCGCCTGGTAATTCTCAACGACAAAACGTTTGAGGAGAAGGCTTCGGTGCGTTTATCGCGGCTGAACGTGTTCATATTGTTGAGCGTGGCCATTGTTTTGTTTACGCTGTTTATTGGCTCTATGATTGTATTTACGCCTTTGCGCGAATACATACCCGGTTATGCCGATGTGGGCATGCGCCGCGATTTGGTGCGCCTCTACCAAGCGGTAGATTCGTTGGAGCGGGCCATGAACGGCCGCGATTTGCTGCTGCAGAACATCCGCGACGTGGCCGAAGGCAAGGTTGATAGCCCCGACGCTGCCGATACCAACCTAAGCGGCCCCGATGGACAGCGTTTCGATCCATCGATTCTGGATGTAGCCGCGCCTTTCGACTCGTTATTGCGCCTGCAACTGCAGCGCGAAATGGTGGAGGTACGTGTGGGCACCCCCAGCACCAACCGCAGTTTTCAGGGCGTTACTTTTTTTGCACCGGCCTCGGCCAGTATTGTTCGTGAATTTAATGCCGACGACAAGCACTATGGCGTGGGATTGCGACTGGGCAAAGAAGAAGGCATCAAGGCCACCCTCGAAGGTGCCGTCATATTTTCGGGTTACACCATGGCCGATCAGTTTATCATAGGCATCCAACACGCCAATAACCTGGTAAGCTGGTACAAGGGCATGAATCAAAGCCTACGCAAGGTAGGCGATCAGGTACGTGCGGGCGAAGTGATTGGCATTGGAGGAGGCGAAGGTGCAGGCACGCGCAAAGTGCAATTAGAATTTCAACTGTGGTACAACGGCATTCCTCTGAATCCGGCAACCTACATTAATTTTTAACAATATGTTTGGTAAAAGTAAACAGGAAATGAATCCCCAGCAGGGCATCAACCTCATCAATGAAGGCACACGCATCCAGGGCGATTTGGTAGCCCAAGGCGATATACGCATCGATGGTCTTTTAACGGGCGACGTACAAACCCGAGGCCGCTTGGCCATTGGCGCCAGTGGTAGGGTAAAAGGGCAACTCAACGGCAGTCAGGTAGATATTGCTGGCGAAGTAGATGGCGACGTTGTGGTAAGTGGCGTGCTCACCCTCCGCAAAACAGCCAAGGTTAGCGGCGATTTAACCGTAAGCAAGTTGGTGATTGAAGAAGGCGCCATGTTCAGTGGTAGATGTACCATGACCGATATGGTAAAAACCCCATTGCATGCAGGCCGAGCCCCCGAGGAAACCGCAGGTTGATTATTTGCGATACAGCAGCCTGGCCTTTCAGCTCCTGGTGCTCATCTTGGCCGGGGCTTGGCTGGGCGATTGGCTCGATGAACGCATGCAAACCAGCCAGCCTTATTTTACGGCTGTTTTATCGTTGACAGGCGTGGTGGCAGGCATGTATCAATTGTACCGCGATTTAACCAAAAACTAATGCGCTCACAACTTCAAAGATACTTGGTGCAACTGGGGGTGCTTGGTTCAGTGATTGGTGCGCTGGCTTGGTGGCTTGAATCACAGCAATTTAACTGGATTGCAGAAAAATGGCCGGCGCTTTTGGTCGTGAGCATGCTCATCAACGGCGGGTGTTATGTGCTGGCGTTGCTGGTGCTTAAACGCTTCCACGACAACCCCCAAGCGGCCACTTTTGGGCTTTTGGCTGCTGTATCGGCACATTTGATCTTCTACCTATTTTTCCTAATAGCTTATGTGTTGATTGTGGGGCAGATGGACCAAATTTTCGGCTTAAATCTATTTGCTATTTATACTTGTTTTTTGGTGTTTGAACTTGTGAGTTTATTGAATATCTTGCGCCCACTTTCAAAGGAACCCAAAAAGCCGTTTTGATGCTGTTTTCGAAGTTTTTCCGTTTTAACGCGCTCAGCAGCCTGCTTTTCGCTACGCTTTTTTCACTTTCTTTCACGCCAAGTCGCGCTTCTGAGACAGCAGCCAGCACCGACAGCACGGCCAAAGAGGAGTTCAATATCACCGAAATGATTCTGCACCACATAGCAGATGCCCACGATTGGCACCTGTACGATGTGACGCATGAGGATGGTTCGGTACATGCCGTGAGCATTCCCCTGCCGGTGATTTTGTACACCGAAGGCAATGTGGATGTGTTTTTGTCGAGCGCTTTCCACCACGGTGAAAGCACCGTGAAGAAGGGCGACCGCGAATACGCTTACGACCATGGCCACATCACCGAACTGAGCGGCAAAAAAGTGCTCGATTTTTCGATTACCAAAAACGTAGCCTCGATGTTGATTGGCGTTACGTTGTTGCTCATCCTCTTCATCAGCGCAGCCCGTTCGTATGCCAACAGCGTACCAACCGGTTTGGCCCGTTTCCTCGAGCCGCTGGTGTTGTTTGTGCGCGACGATATTGCCATCCCCAACATCGGTGAGGCCAAGTACAAAAAGTACATGCCTTATTTGTTGACGGTATTTTTCTTCATCTGGATCAACAACTTGTTGGGCTTGATTCCTTCGGGCGCCAACTTCACTGGCAATATTGCGGTAACCCTTACCTTGGCAGCCATCACCATGATCATTACCAATTTTAGTGGCACCAGAACTTATTGGGGACATATTTTCACGCCTCATGTGCCTTTTTGGTTGTATCCGATCATGATTCCTGTTGAATTGATTGGCGTTATTTCCAAGCCATTTGCTTTGACCATTCGTTTGTTTGCCAACATCACTGCAGGTCACATCATCATCCTCAGTTTGGTGTCGTTGATATTCATCTTTAAGTCGGTATTCATCTCGCCCGTTTCGGTAGGCTTCGTGCTCTTCATGAGCTTCCTCGAATTGCTGGTAGCTGCCTTGCAGGCTTATGTATTTACCTTGTTGAGTGCCCTCTTCATTGGCTTGGCCTTGGAAGAGCCGCACCACGACCACGAACACGCACATTAATTTATTTAGAAACCTTTTCGTTTAACCATTTTAATAAATCAATCATGACAATCACAGGTATCGCCGCAATCGGCGCAGGTCTTGCAGTAATTGGTGCCGGTATGGGTATCGGTCGCATCGGTGGCTCAGCTATGGAAGCCATTGCTCGTCAGCCCGAAGCTGCTGGTAAAATCCAAACCGCTATGATCATCGCTGCGGCCCTGATCGAAGGTGCTGCTCTGTTCGCAGTAGTAGTTGCCCTGATCAAGTAATTCTGATGAACATGCAGGCACGTCCGGCGGTTGGCCGGCTGCCTGCAGTTCAGGTTTTGATTGAGAAAAACGATTTAAAAGAAACGACCATATGAATCTGATTACCCCGGAAATCGGTCTCATTTTTTGGACAGGTATTACCTTCCTCATTTTGTTGTTCTTGCTCCGCAAGTTTGCCTGGAAACCCATTTTGGGCGCCGTGGAAGAGCGCGACAACAAAATCAACGCTGCCCTCAACGCAGCCGAAGAGGCCCGCAAAGAGATCGCCAATTTGGCCTCTGAAAACGAAAAGTTGTTGAACGAAGCCCGTGCCGAAAAAGACCGCATCATTGCCGACGCCAAAAAAACGCGTGAAGCCATGATCAGCGAAGCCAAGGCCATTGCCGATAGCGAAGCCAAGCGCATGATTGAAACCGCTCGCGCCAGCATCGAAAACGAAAAGAATGCAGCCCTTACCGAGGTGAAAAACCTGGTAGCTGGTTTGAGCATCGATATCGCTGAGAAATTGTTGCGCAAGCAGTTCGAAAACGGTGCCGAGCAGCAAGCCTTCGTGAAGAAGCACCTCGAAGACATCAAACTCAACTAAGCATTCATGTCAGACAACCGCATAGCCAACCGTTACGCTGCCTCGCTGTTGCAGCTTGCCATTGAAAAGGGCAAGGTCGACCGCGTGCACGAAGACATGAAGCAGCTGGGCGGCGCCATCCACCACAACCGCGATTTGCTTACGCTTTTCCGTTCTCCTGTGGTAAAGGCCGATGCCAAAAGCAAAGTGCTCGACAAGGTGTTTGCAGGCCAGTTCGATGAAATTACGAGCAGCTTCCTGCACTTGGTGGTACGCAAGCGCCGCGAAGACGTGGTGCCTGCCATGACCAGCAGCTTTGAACGCCAGTACAACCTGTACAAAGGCATTGTAAAAGCCCGCTTGGTTACCGCCGCACCCATCGATGAGGAGTTGCGCAAGAACATCCTCAACATCATTACCACCGAAACCAAGCAACACGTACAGCTCGAAATGGCTGTAGATGCCGAGCTCATCGCTGGTTTCGTACTCACCGTGGGCGACCAGCGCTACGAAGCATCGGTAGCACGCGAGCTCAAAGACCTCAAAAAACTTTTTTCAGACAATCCTTATATCCAAAAATACTAAGCAATGGCACAAGTTAAACCGGATGAGATATCAGCCATTTTAAGAGAGCAACTGTCGGGCTACAAGAGCGCGGCTGAGCTCGAAGAAGTGGGTACCGTACTCCAAGTGGGTGACGGTATCGCCCGCCTTTACGGCCTAACCAAAGTACAGGCCGGTGAATTGATCGAGTTTGAAAACGGCACCCGTGCGGTGGTGTTGAACCTCGAAGAAGACAACGTGGGTGCCGTAATGCTCGGTGCTGGCGAAGGCATCAAAGAAGGCGATACTGCCCGTCGTACCGGCCTCATTGCTTCGGTAAAAGTAGGTGAAGGCATGTTGGGTCGTGTGGTAAACACCCTCGGCCAGCCCATCGACGGCAAAGGCGAAATCAAAGGTGATTTGTACGAGATGCCCATCGAGCGCAAAGCTCCTGGCGTAATCTTCCGTCAGCCTGTACACGAGCCCATGCAAACCGGTATCAAGTCAATCGACGCCATGATTCCTATCGGACGTGGACAGCGTGAATTGATCATTGGTGACCGTCAGACAGGTAAGACTGCCATTGCCATCGACACCATCATCAACCAAAAAGAGTTTTACGAAGCAGGTAAGCCTGTTTTCTGTATCTATGTAGCCGTAGGTCAGAAGGCCTCTACCGTTGCCAACATCGTAAAAACCCTCGAAGAAAAAGGCGCTATGCCTTACACCGTGGTAGTTGCTGCTTTCGCGTCGGATCCTGCGCCTTTGCAGTTCTACGCACCCATGGCCGGTGCCGCTATCGGTGAATATTTCCGCGATACAGGACGTCCGGCTTTGATCGTTTATGACGATTTGTCGAAGCAGGCCGTTGCCTACCGCGAAGTATCGTTGTTGCTTCGTCGTCCTCCAGGACGTGAAGCCTATCCCGGTGACGTATTCTACCTGCACAGCCGCTTGCTTGAGCGTGCGTGTAAGTTGAATTACAACGACGACATCGTGGCCAATATGAACGACTTGCCCGATTCACTCAAGGGCAAAGTAAAAGGTGGTGGTTCATTGACCGCACTCCCTATCATCGAAACCCAAGCGGGCGACGTATCGGCTTACATTCCTACCAACGTGATTTCGATCACCGACGGTCAGATCTTCTTGGAGTCGAACCTGTTCAACTCAGGTGTGCGTCCGGCCATCAACGTAGGTATTTCGGTATCGCGTGTAGGTGGTAACGCCCAAATCAAGTCGATGAAAAAAGTGGCTGGTACCCTCAAGCTCGACCAGGCCCAGTACCGCGAATTGGAGGCATTTGCCAAGTTTGGTTCCGACCTCGATCCGGCTACCAAGGCCATCCTCGACAAAGGTGCCCGCAACGTAGAAATCCTCAAGCAGCCACAATACGCTCCTTTCCGGGTAGAAGAGCAAATTGCTATTCTCTACCTCGGTACCAAAGGTGCTTTGATGGATGTGCCTTTGAACCGCGTTCGTGAGTTCGAAAGCGACTTCCTCGACGTAATGCGTGGCAGCCACAAAGACGTGCTCGATGCTTTCAAAGCAGGCAAGTTCGACGACGAATTAACCGGTGTGGTAATGAAAGTTGCCGCCGATCTTAAGCCCAAGTTCAAAGCCTAATCGATTATGGCGAACCTGAAAGAAGTACGTGGCCGCATCAGCTCAGTGATGTCGACCCAGCAAATCACCAAGGCCATGAAAATGGTTTCGGCGAGCAAGCTGCGTCGTGCGCAAACTGCCATCACGCAGATTCGCCCGTACACCGTGAAGCTCAAAGACATCATCGACAACCTGCAGGGTAGCATGGAAGGCGATATGGACTTGGCCCTGGCCGAGACCCGTACTGCCAACCAGGTAGCTGTGGTGGTGATGACGTCGGACAAAGGCTTGTGCGGTAGCTTCAACGCCAACCTGATCAAAACCGCCCGCCGTTTGGTGGAGGGCCAGTATGCCGAGCAAAAGGCCAATGGTACCCTTACCATTTTGCCCGTTGGGAAGAAGGGTTTTGAATTTTTCAGGAAGATGGGTTACCGTGTCGACGATCGTTTTGTAGGTCTTTTCCAGAACCTCAGCTTTGAGAACTCTTCGAAATTGTCGCAAGAACTGATCGACCGTTTTTTGGCCAAAGAATTCGACGTAGTTGAAGTGGTGTACAGCGAGTTTAAAAACCCCGTGGTACAATTCTTCAAAAACTACCGCATGCTGCCTATCCAACCTTTGGAAGCGCCTGTTGAAAAGAAGGAAATGCGCCACGATTATTTGTTGGAGCCAGGCAAAATGGAAATCATCGAAAGCCTGATTCCGAACTACATGAAAATCGAATTCCACCGCGCCCTGCTCGATACCAATGCCTCTGAGCATGGTGCCCGGATGACCTCAATGGACAAAGCCACCGAAAATGCCGGTGAACTCCTGCGCGATTTGCGCTTGCAGTACAACCGTGCCCGCCAAGCCGCCATTACCACCGAAATCACCGAGATTGTGGGTGGTGCTGCAGCACTCGAAGGCTAAGTTTGCGAATAGCTATCTTAAAATCCCTCCTCGGAGGGATTTTTTTATGGCCTTTTTACGGGAAAGAGGGTATTTACATGCTTTGAATTCCAGTCCATTTTGTGGTCATAAATTCTAAACCATGAAGAACCACATTTTGGCATTGATGCTCTTAACAGCCATTGCTTGTCAGCCCGCAGAAACACCCAATCCCAATAATCCTAACAATCCCAATAATCCGGGGGGCAATACGGCCTTGACCGACAACAGCATGCGCATTACACCTCCAGGTGCAGCCGCTTTTGTCATCAATTTCACCAATCCAACTTCGGGCGATATGGAAAACGACAGCAGGGGCAGGCCCTTTTTCGCCGTGAAGAATATCTTTTTGGTGCCTGATGCCAACCGGCAATTTGATCGAATTGCGGTGGGATTTAAGAGCCAACCAGCTGCTGGTACCTATCCTATTGTGAATGTGAATTATTACGGTGATATACCCGAAGGCAAAGCTGCCATGAACGTGACCTACCAGGGGTGGAATCACCGTGCCTCGGCTGGAACGGTGGTTGTAAGTTTGGTCAATGGAAAAATAAAGGTAGAGGCAAATGATTTACTCATGGGTGGCGGCGCACGGGTTACTGGCGATACTACGGCACTGCCCGACAGTTCTCGTTGTGATGTGCGTTTATTGACCTTTTGAAAGCTTGAACATTTACATCGAATTGAACCCATGATTGGCCCAAGCTATTGGTTCTGTGGCTATTTTTGAGAAAATATATGCCATGAAACTCTTGCTCGATAAACAAGCTGATTACACCCTGGTAAAACTCGAAGAAGAAAAGCTCGATTCGATGATTTCGCCCCAGTTGAAATCGGAATTGGTGTTTTTGAACTCCGAGGGGGTACAGAACATCATTTTCGACATGTCGGCTGTAAAGTATGTCGATTCATCGGGACTGAGCGCCATTTTGGTGGGCAACCGCATGTGCAATGGGTCTGATGGGCGGTTTGTATTGAGCCATGTGAACCCTTCGATTGCCAAGCTGATTGAAATTTCACAGCTCGAAGGCATATTGGCTACTGCGGCCGATAACGAAGCTGCAAAGGCTTTTTTTGAGTAAACAAAACTACGGAGTCCTGTAAAATTGAATGCCGGATGCTTGCTGAACAAGAGCAATCATCCGGCATTTGTGCTACAATTGTAGCTAAGGCTTATGCTGGTATGGGCCAGTTGTCGTTCTGCGGAAATATTCCTTTCTGCCATTGGCTGATTTCAGCTTCGGTGCACAAACAGGCTTCTAATTCGGCGCGGATGAGGTCTTCTTCCAAATCTTGACCAATGAATACCAATTCATTCAACCGGTCACCAAATATGGCATCCCATTTATTTTCGATGTAAGCTTGGTTGTCGACAAAAGCTGGATACTTGATGCGTTCACCATAAGGCATGCTGCACCACCAAACGCCTGCACTGTCGGCCCGCAACGATCCGCCGGCCTGACCCCAGTTCAACGCTTGGTGCGGACGTGATGCCAGCCAAAACAAACCCTTGCTGCGGATGATGTTTCCATGAAATTGCTGGCTGATGTAACGCCAAAAACGTTCGGGGTGAAACGGACGCTTATCGCGAAATACAAACGATCCAATGCCGTATTCAAGCGTTTCGGGCACATGTTCGTTTTGCAGTTCTTGTATCCAACCAGCAGCACTTTCGGCTTTGTCGAAATCAAAAAGCCCAGTTTGCAAAAGCTGTGCAGGGTCTACCTGGCCAAATCGGGCTTCGAGGATGCGTGCACCGGGATTCAGTTTTTTAAGTGCGGCACGTAAAATACCGAGCGTGTCGGCATCCACCAGGTCAACTTTGTTCAAAACCAGGATATCGGCGAATTCGATTTGATCGGTAAGCAGGTTCACAATGGTACGTGTGTCGGCTGCATCATCGGTGAGGGCACGGTCGGCAAGCTTCTCGGCACTGCCAAAATCATGGAAGAAGTTGAAAGCGTCTACCACGGTCACCATGGCATCGATGTAGGCGAACTGACTGAGGTCGATGTTGTTGTCTTCGTCTTTGAAGGTAAAGGTTTGCGCCACAGGAATGGGCTCACTGATGCCCGTACTTTCAATGAGCAAGTAGTCGAAGCGATTTTCGCGGGCCAGTTTTTCTACTTCTACCATCAAATCTTCGCGCAGGGTACAGCATATGCAGCCATTCGACATTTCCACCAGCTTTTCTTCGGTGCGCGAGAGGGTTTGTTCGCGGGCAACCAAGCCGGCATCTATGTTTACCTCGCTCATATCGTTTACAATTACAGCCACCTTCAAGCCCGATTTATTGTGCAATAAATGGTTGAGTAAACTGGTTTTTCCAGCGCCTAAAAAGCCGCTGAGTACAGTTACGGGAAGTTTCTTTTGCATGCCCAAAGGTAGTATTTTTCTTTTATATGCAACAAAGTTGCATAATGAAAAGGCCTATAAAAAAAGTCCCCCGTGGCCGAGGGACTTTACACTAAAACCTGTTGTATGAACCGAGCGTCTCCCGATTTGAGTAGTTAACGCTGCAATTTCAAAAAATGTTGCAGGTCAATTGTCAGGGTTGTGACACAAAAACGTTTTTTAACAGCTTTACTGCTTCACTACCCGCATTACCCCGAGCTGACTGCCGGCAACGGCTTCTACCAGGTAAATACCGGCAGGCAAACTTTCGATCGACAACTGTGTGGGGCCATTTCCTGGCTGGCACTTCTGGCTGATCAATAGTTGTCCTTGCAAATTGCGAACCCGTATTTCTGCAGCAGCAAGGTCACCGCCAATGCCAATGTTGAGGCTGCCCAATGTAGGGTTAGGGTAAACTTCCATGGGTATGCTCCGTGCCAGCTCGCGGCTGCTGGCTGCCACTGGCTGACGGTAGAAGAATTCAGTTAAACTCAAATTCGAAAACAGCTGGGTACTTGGATCGTACTCGCGGATCAGTTGGTTTGCCACTTGTTCACTGGTATTGAGAGCATAAGCATAGGTTGTGGCAAAAACACGCTGCCAACTGCTTCCATTGTGCATTTCATCCTCTTTCATCGACATGCTGCCATTGCCATGATAGCTGTAGGTGGTACGATTAAAAGGCACATGATTTCCGGCATTTTGGTCAAAAAGATAGGTGGTTACGCTTTCTATGCCGTGTGGGTTGTATACAAATTTGAGGAGGTTGGCGTCCGTCCAGCTTCCGTTCGAAGGGTACGCATTTCTTAAAGTAATGACCCTGAGGTTGTTGTCGTATTCCGACACGCGTATTTCATCGTCTATCCAACGGCCGTTATCAAAAATCTGAGCATGGTAGTTGGTTGGTTCGTCGAACCTAAAATCAACGGGTTCGTACAGCGAAAAATCAACGTCAAACTGCATGGTGCCAAAGAGTCGGCTAAATCCATTCCAGCCGAAACCCCATTGCAATTGGTCGAACCGGCGCAAATCGCCCCAAAGCCCGTTTACATCATCCCAATGGGCCAGTTCGAATGCCTTAGGATGGCCATTCACAGTCCATTGGATGTTGGTGATTTGCTGCAACGGAATCCATCCGGTAAAATTGATGAAATCAAGAACGTAGAGCGTTGCGCTGCGTACTTCTCGGCCTTGGTTATAGGTATATGCTATTGAATCGCCAAAAATAGGCACCATTGTTCCCGCAGAATCGGGCATTTGAATCACCCCAGAAGTTTTGTTTCCGTTGGCGTCATAATTGAAATCGAGCCGGAATTGTTCGCGGCGAAGACCTGCAAATAGCGACGAAAAAACATAAGAACTGATTTCTCCGCGTGTGGTATAACGGTAATCTACCACCGCAAATCGACTTCCATGGGGTCCCGCTTGGTCGTACAAATGCATATGCTCTAACCTTCCTCGGGTGTCGAATTGCAAACCTGCAACTTCTTCAAGTTGCCAGGCATTGTTTTCCCAGCTCGACAGGTGCATCGAATCGGGCAAGTTCTCGTTGCGACTTTGACGCAAAACGGCAGCTGGTTTTGCAAGGGCACTTCTCACTTGTTGGCGTGCCGGATGCTGAGGGCTTTTACGGAAAGGAGTTTCGGTAGCGTGTGCCAACAGGCCAAATGCTACCAGCGACAGGGTGAAAAGGGTTTTGATCATGGGTTGGGTTGTTTTGTTGTTTCACCCGGCATAACCCATATTGTGCCAAACTAAGTAGCCCATGCTCTATTGACGCGGCAAGCCAAGCCGCTGTCGCTAGAGGTCGCAAAATGCAAAAAGCCCCGTCTCCTTTTGGCGAGACAGGGCTAGTATCAGTTCATTGTGGTTGTCTTATTCGTGGTACAACGGATAATTGTGCATCAAGGCATTCACTTCTGCCTTTACAGACGCCAAGGTGGCGGCATCGTCGAGATTCATCAATACCCGGTCGATGAGCGCTACGATGGTTTCCATATCGGCTTCTTTCAAACCACGGGTGGTTACAGCTGCCGTACCCACACGGAAACCGCTGGTTACGAAAGGCGATTTATCGTCGAAAGGTACCATGTTTTTGTTCACGGTAATGTCGGCCTTCACCAAAGCGTTTTCGGCTTGCTTTCCAGTTACGCCTTTGTTGCGCAGGTCGATGAGCATGAGGTGGTTGCTGGTTCCGCCAGAAATGATGTGGTAACCGCGACTAACAAAAGCTTTGGCCATGGCTTGGGCATTGGCAATCACCTGGCCACAATAGGCTTTGTAGGCAGGCGATAAAGCTTCACCAAAAGCAATGGCCTTGGCAGCAATGATGTGCTCTAATGGACCGCCCTGGGTACCGGGGAAAACAGCCATGTCGAGCAGGTTCGACATCATTTTGATTTCGCCTTTGGGTGTGGTATGGCCCCAAGGGTTAGGGAAATCTTTGCCCATCATTACCAAACCGCCGCGAGGGCCTCGCAGGGTTTTGTGGGTGGTGGTAGTAATGATGTGGCAGTGGGGAACAGGATTGTTCAAGTAACCGGTAGCAATAAGGCCCGACGGATGCGAAATATCGGCCAGCAACAATGCACCTACCTCATCGGCTACCGCACGGAGGGCGGCATAGTCCCAATCGCGGCTGTAGGCCGAAGCCCCGCAGATGATGAGTTTGGGTTGTACTTCTCGGGCTTTGGCAGCCACTTTTTCGAAGTCGATGAGGCCGGTTTCTTTTTCAACGCCGTAAAAATGCGGTTCGTAAAGTTTACCGCTGAAGTTAACGGGTGAACCGTGGGTAAGGTGACCGCCGTGGCTGAGGTCGAAGCCCAAGATGCGATCGCCGGGGTTGAGCACCGCCAGCATCACCGCCGCATTGGCTTGGGCACCTGAGTGGGGCTGTACGTTGGCCCATTCAACACCAAACAGCTGCTTCACCCGGTCGATGGCCAGTTGTTCAACCTGGTCAACTACCTCGCAACCGCCATAATAGCGCTTGCCGGGCAGTCCCTCGGCGTATTTGTTGGTAAGCACCGAGCCGGCGGCTTCCATCACCTGCGGGCTTACAAAATTTTCGGAAGCAATGAGTTCAATGCCGTGCTGTTGACGGGCTTTTTCCTGTTCAATCAGGTCAAATACAACTTGGTCGCGCATGGCACGAAGATAAGGAATGGCCATTTAAATCAACGCGCCCTACGGTACAACTTTATGCTGAAATCTGACCATATTTTGCCAAGCGCATATTGTAGATTGGGTGGCTTTTGGAAGACTCTACTTCACTTTTTCTCCTTATTTTTAGCGCCAAACTCATTGCTTTTGTACGCCATTGTCGACATTGAAACCACCGGTAGCAAGTATCCGGGCAACAACATCATTGATTTAGGCATTTTGATTCACGATGGCAAGCAGCTGGTGCAATCGTGGCAATCGCTGTTCAAGCCGGCGGTGCCCATTCCTCCCTTTGTGGTAGAGCTCACGGGCATTACCGAAGAAATGGTAGCTCAAGCACCACTTTTCGAACAACGTGCCGCCGAAATTTACAGCCTGCTGCGCGGCACTACCTTTGTGGCCCACGATGTGAATTTCGACTATCTGTTTTTACGCCACGAGCTGAAAGAGGCAGGTTTCGAGCTCGAACTGCCCAAAATTTGCACCCTCAAAAACAGCCGTAAATTTTTGCCAGGCCACCCCAGCTATTCGCTGGGTAAATTGTGCCAAGAATTGGGCATTGAAGTATCCGACCGCCACCGCGCTTTGGGCGATGCCACAGCAACCGCTGCTTTGTTCGAATTGCTGCTGCCACACCTGGCAGGTTACGCCCATTTTTTGAGCGATGGCACGGCTTCGGAAGTGAGCTTGGCCGAAATTGCACGGACCTCCACCTCTAAAAAACGAAAAAAATGAGACACCTCCTTTGGGGTTTTTGCCTCCTTTTGCTGTCTCATTGTGCCGCTACAGCACAACAATTGCCCACGGGTACCTGGCAGCTTACCGACTTCAACAGTGGCAAGCCCCTGGTGCAACTCCAATTCAAACAACACCCCACGGGCATGCAAGCCGTTATCGTGGGCATTCCCAAAAACTCGCCCTTAGCCGCCGATGCCCGTTGCCTTACCTGCTCGCCTCGCGATAAACGCCACAAAAAGCCCTTGATGGGCATGGTGGTGCTCGAAGGTCTACAACCGGCAGGCACCAACTGGGTGCAGGGCGAGTGGCTCGATTTGGAAAAGGGTTTCACTTACATGGCCAACCTCAGCCAGGTTTCACCTACCGAAATCAAAGTATCGGTGCTGTATGGCAAAATGGAGAAGGCACGCATGCTGCGCAAACTGAAGTAGTGCTTCACAGGTTGCTGGCCACCATTGGTTGGTTTGGTCAGTAAATCGCACTAATTGGGCTTGCGGGCCACCACAAAAACCGAGGTAGCCTTAAAGGGCACACGGGTACTGTCGGAATTAAAAAACCACCGAATCACCCATTCCTTGAACTTACCCGCAGGCAAAACATCCATGGGGGCCGTCACATAAATGGCCGAAAGCACCTCAAAACCATGCTTTTGCAGCAAGCGCGTGATGCGCCCTTTGGTATAAATCCGGGCATGGGCAAAACGTTCGTGAATGGGGCGGGGCAACCAAGAGAAAAACGGTACCCGGTTCCAAGGCAACAAGGGAAGGCTGGCACCATGGGTCTCAAAAATCCACCATTTGTTAGGTACCGATACCGCCATCAAACCACCCGGCTTCAACGATTCGTAGTAAAAACGCAAGCCGTCTTCGCTGCTCAAATGCTCAATGACCTCAAAACTGATGATGCGGTCGGCCTCAAAACGCTTGTCGGTTTTTTCAATATCCAGCAACTCAAAGGTACAGTTCTCTATGCCATGGCTTTGTTTGTAGCGCTCAAATTCCGACAAATGTTCATCGGTTATTTCCAAGCCCACACAGCTTTTCATCTGCTGGTGTAAACCAAACATCGACGCTCCGTTGCCACAACCAATGTCGAGCAACTGATAGTTCTTGCCCGTGAACTGGGGCACCGCCTGCAGCAAACGCAACCTGCGGGCTACTATGCGGTCTTCAAAGTCGGCCGGACGGCCCAAATAATGCCCATCTTCCTGGAAAAGTGCCTCGGGGATGCGTTCTTCGTGTCTCATGGCAATGGCGCTAAATGCAAGTGACAAAAATGGTGTTTTTGTTGAAATATACAGGCCTTTTGATGCCATAGGTGCTGCACTAATACGCAATTGGGCGATGATGTAATGCTTCAAAGCAGCGCTAAGCAAGGCATCCGCTGCCATGGCAATCTCAGCCAGGGCCTGCTGCTGGGCAAGCGGATAGCCCTGATTTTTGCGGCTTTCATCCATAAATCAACCATTTATGTTATCTTTGCGCTCCCTTAGGGTCTCGTAGTACAACGGATAGTATGTGGGTTTCCGGAGCCTAAGATGCAGGTTCGATTCCTGCCGAGACCACCAGCCCCGGCTGCCAAAGCCGGGGCTTTTTTTCGCAGGCCCAACCGCCTGCTTGCAGGGGAGACGATGCAAATGAGGCGTCGTTTTGTAATTTGCAAGCCAAGCAGCATGACACACAAAGCAGGTTTTGTTAACATCCTCGGAAAGCCCAATGCGGGCAAATCGACCCTCATGAACCGTTTGGTGGGAGAGAAGCTGTCGATTGTAACGCCCAAAGCCCAAACCACCCGGCACCGCATCTTGGGCATTGTGAGCGAGCCCGATTACCAAATCGTGTTTAGCGATACGCCCGGCTATTTGGAGGCCAAATACGGTCTGCACCGCGCCATGATGCGCTTTGTAGAATCGGCCATAGAAGATGCCGATGTGATTTTGTACCTCATCGATGTAACCGACCCCAGCGATGTAGAAAGCTACCGGCAAGAGATTTTGCAGGCCGAAAGCAAATTGATTGTGGTACTCAACAAGGTCGACCAGCTTCAGCCCGAGCAACTGCCCGCTTTGATCAAAGAGTGGGAAGCCCTGGCACCCCAAGCTAAAATCATCCCCCTTTCGGCCGAATTGGGCTACAATGCCGATTTGTTGCTGCAGCAAATTGTAGAGATGCTGCCCGAAGGAGAGTCGTACTACGGCGAAGACGAGCTCACCGACAAATCGGAACGCTTCCTCGCCGCAGAAATCATCCGCGAAAAGGTGTTTTTGAACTACAAACAGGAAATTCCGTACGCCAGTGAGGTGTTGGTAGATGCTTTCAAAGACGAACCCAACCTCCTGCGCATCGAAGCCACCATATATGTAGAACGGGCTACGCAGAAGGGCATCATTATAGGCCACCAGGGCAAAGAATTGAAAAAAGTGGGCACCGCTGCCCGGTTAGATATGGAGAAGTTTTGGGGCAAGAAGGTTTACCTCGGACTTTTCGTCAAAATCAAGGAAAACTGGCGCAACGACGATCGTCAATTGCGCTATTTTGGATATAAATCAGGATCATGAGTCGCATCGTTGCCATTGTAGGCCGCCCCAATGTGGGCAAATCAACCTTATTCAACCGCCTCACCGAGAGTCGCAAAGCCATTGTCGATGACTTTTCGGGCGTAACGCGCGACCGGCATTATGGCAAGGCCGAGTGGATTGGCGAGCAGTTTACGCTCATCGATACGGGCGGGTATGTGTCGGGTTCGGAGGATGTTTTTGAAGAAGCCATTCGCCGCCAAGTGCACATTGCCGTGGAAGAGGCCGACGTGCTCTTGTTCATGGTAGATGTAACCACCGGCATCACCGATTTGGACCAGGCTTTGGCCGATGTATTGCGTCGCACCAAAAAGCCGGTATTTGTGATTTCGAACAAGGTCGACCACCACGACCGCGAACCCGGCTCGGCCGAGTTTTATGGCTTTGGTTTGGGCGAGGTATACTCTATCTCTTCGCAAACCGGCAGCGGAACAGGTGAGCTGCTCGATGAGGTGGTGAAAGTATTGCCTCCCGAAGAGGAAAATACGGGCGAACAACTGCCCAAAGTAGCCTTGGTGGGCAAGCCCAATGTGGGCAAGTCGACCCTCCTGAATGCACTTTTGGGCTACGAGCGCACCATTGTAACCCCCATTGCTGGTACCACCCGCGATACCATTCACACCGAATACAAGGGTTTTGGCCACCATTTTACACTCATCGATACCGCCGGACTCCGTCGCAAAGCCAAGGTGCACGAAGACATTGAGTTTTACTCGGTACTGCGCACCGTGCGCACCATCGAAGATTCGGATGTGGTGATTTTGATGATCGATGCCCGCGACGGCATACAGGCACAAGACCTGAGCATTTATCACTTGGCTGAAAAAAACAAAAAGGGCATTGTGATTTTGGTGAACAAATGGGACCTCATTGAAAAGGACCACACCAGCACCAAAAAATTTGAGGAAGCCATCAAAGAGCGCATCGCGCCTTTTACCGATGTGCCCATCCTCTTTATTTCGGCCACCGAAAAGCAGCGTATTTACAAAGCAGTGGAAACGGCCATGGATGTTTACCAAAATCGCCAGCAGCACATCAAAACCAACAAGCTCAACGAGGTGATGCTGCAAATCATCGAAAACTATCCGCCACCGGCTTGGAAAGGCAAGTACATCCGCATCAAGTATGTGACCCAATTGAAGCAGGTGCCACCCACTTTTGTGTTTTTCTGTAACCTGCCGCAGTACATCCGCGACTCTTACAAACGTTATTTAGAGAACAAACTCCGCGAAAATTTCAACTTCACCGGGGTACCTGTGAACTTGTTCTTCCGTGAAAAGTGACCAATTCAGCAGACAATCGGGCCAGCAGGGCGGGGTTATACACATAGCCCCATGGAGCCAGCAGCCTAACCTGTTGGTAATGAGTGGAAAAGAAATCAGGATCTTTTTCTAAAATTTTTTGGATGGTATTCAAAAAGCTCCTTACCTTTGTGACGTTAAAAAACACTATCTCATGAAAAAATTGTTTGCCCTCCTGATGGTAAGCGCGACTTTGTTCGCCGTAGCTTGCAACAACACTGAAGAAGCTGCTACCGAAGAAACTGTAACTGAAGAAGTTGTAGCTGAAGAAGAAGTTGTAGCTGAAGAAGCTCCTGCTGCTGATACTACTGCTACTGAAGCTCCTGCTCAGTAATTCTACAGAATGCAAAAGAATCCCGGCCTGTGGTCGGGATTTTTTTTTGCCCCAATTTTTTTGTTCCTTAAGCCAAAAACTTACCAAAATATTCAAGGCTAGGTTCAGGTGGATTGTGAGGTGCATGCAAACCCTTCCGCTCTTTGGCGGTTGGGGGGCATCAATAGCGAGGCTTTAGGGTTTGCAATTGCGCTTTAAAAGGGCTGTATGCAATTAGCCGCAGCCAACATCAGCAAAGAATGCGCGAATGAGTAGCCTTGTTGTTTAGGAGCACTTGTGCTATTCAGCTTCAGCAAAACATATCGTAACACTCGGCTGGGTTTAGGATGCCGAAATCCAATGCGCTATTACCTCGGGATAATGCGCATACTCCAAGCTGTGTACGCGCTGCGCCAGGCTTTCGGGCGTGTCGATAGGGTAAACCGGACAGCGAAATTGGGCCATGATGCGGCCTTCGTCGTATCGCTCGTTTACTTCGTGGATGGTAATACCACTTTCTTTTTCGCCTGCCAGCAAAACAGCTGCATGCACGCGGTCGCCATACATGCCTTTGCCGCCAAATTTGGGGAGCAGGGCAGGATGCACATTTACTATTTTACCAGCATAAGCCGCAATCAATTGGGCAGGTACCAGCTGTAAAAATCCCGCTAAAACCAGGTAATCGATGCCTTCTTGCTGAAGCAAATAGGTAAGACTGCCATCTTCGAGCGAGCGTTTACTCACCAGCGTGAGCGGTATGCGTAAATTGCGAGCACGCGTACACACATAAGCATCGGGTTTGTTGCTCACAATCATGGCTACTTTGGCCACTGGCGAGTTTTTGAAATAGTGATACAGCTTTTCGGCATTGCTGCCCGAACCACTCGCAAAAACGGCTATTTTCTTCATTGCACCCCAAATTCGGTTTTGAGAATGCGGTCGAGCAAGGCCCCCAGATTATTGTTGTTGTTGAGGCGGTGCAGCTCTAAAGAGGTAATGATGAATTTGCTGTTGTTGGCCTGATTAACACGCATGCCCATGACACTGCTGTTGCCCGTAAACACCGGAAAGGGCGGGAAAGGCGAAGCACCACCACGCAACAAAATGTTGGCGCGGTACAATGGGGTTACCCCACCTACAAAACGTATGGGCCGCACCGAGGAGGTAAAGCCGCGGTAACGAAGCGTTGGATAGCCCGACTGCAAAGGCATGGCTGTTGACGTGTCGCTTAACAAATACTCGAAACCCGCCGCGGGCGCTTGTAAAGAGTCGATGGGTGAAAAATCGTAAAACTGACTCACCACGGGCGAACCCAAGCTCGACCCTAAACTTACCAGCACCTTGCCTCCCTCGTTGAGGAAATCGCCAAGGGTATTTTGGGCGAATACAATGCCAATGTCGAAATCGGGACCCACCAGCATCACCTGATCGAATAGGGCAAATACCTTGGCTTGGGTGCGGTTGTTGGCCGATAAATTGATGAATTGGTTGCCTTGGCGCTGGAAAATGCGCACCTGATCGTAAGTGTTGATGCCAATACCGTTCAATTCGGTTTGGTAAGTGCTGGCAATGTTGGCGGCGTTGAGGTCGGGATTGGGATCGGTGCCATAAGCATTGATCAGCAAAAAGCGGCTTTGCGGGCGTTTAACAAAGGTAGGGCGACTTTCTTTCCAAGCCGAACGGGCACCACTTTGGTCTACTGCACGAATATATACCCGGTTGGTATCGTCGAACAAAAGGCCCTGCATGCGGGTGGCTAACGGATTTTCGTTGGTGCCGGGGAAAACCTTGCAAGCACTGCCCGTACCCGTTAGGCTTTCGGCTTCCAAAATCATTTCGGTGAAGGTGGCCGATAGGTTGAAGTACGAGCTGGTATTGAGGGTGTCGTTCAACACCAATTCGTAGCTGCTGAGGGTTTGGTTGCCATCAGGGTCGGTGCCCAGCCAGCTGTAATGCAATACCGGATAAGAAACCAATGGGAAACCACCGGCCAAGGGGTTGCCACCACTGGCCGGATACAAAAAGTCGCAATTGGGGGGCGAGTTCTTTACCGGGTAACGCACCGAAGCCGGATTGGGGTCACGCAGGCCGGCATTGTCGATGGCGCGCACGCTGAAACGAAAATCGAAGCTGTCTTGGCCCGAAGGTACGGTAAGCAAAAAGGTGCTGTCGGTACGGGTGGTGTAGTTCCATACGGTAGCCGGCCCCGGATTGGGGTCGAAGGTGAATTCGTAACCTGTCACAAATCCGTCTGGATCGGTACCCCACCAATGGATGACTACGGTTGAGGTCAAACGGTCGTCGCCCGAGCGGATGATGGTGTCGACCACTGTAAAGGTTTTGGGCGCTTGATTGGGAAACAAATCGCCTTTGATGGCGGTATTACAAGCCTGTAAACCAGCCAATAACAACCAGCCGGCAAACAACGAAAACAGCGTATGGCGCATAGATGGGCAAAGCTACGGAATGAGGCCGAAATATGCTGCTTGGAAACACAATCTTAATGGCAAAAAGCCGGTGGCGGCAATGGGTTGGTAGGGCTTCTGGAAGCTCAGTCGCGAAAGGTGAACTGCTGCTTGAACCGGCCAACTTGATGGCGTAACCATTTCAAAACCACCGCTTCCGCAAGGCCAAACCCACCGCTTGCGCCCGGTTGGTTACGTGCAGCTTTTCGTAAATGTTGGCAATGTGCTTGCGTACGGTGTGGGGACTGATAAACAACAATTCGGCAATGGCCTTGTAATCGAGGCCGTTTACCAAGGCCTTCAAAATTTCGGTCTCGCGGGTGCTGAGCTCGGGCGCTACCTCGCTGGCGGGTACCGTGGCGCTTTGCCTGCTTTTGGTGAGCAGCTGCAGGGCTTTGCGGGCAATGCGCGGACTCATGGGCGCTCCACCAAACTCCACCACTTGAATGATGGCCTGCACCACCGTGCCCAAACTTTCGTCTTTGAGCAAATAGCCCAAGGCTCCGGCGGCAATGGCTTCAAAAATTTTATCGTCTTCATCAAAGACCGTGAGCACCAAAAAATGCACATCGGGGTACAGTTCGTGTGCCCGCGAAATGGCTTCGATGCCGTTCATCACGGGCATGTCGAGGTCCATGAGCACCACCAGCGGCTGCCGGGCTGCCGGGCGCAGGGCCATTTCGCGCAGAAATTCGGCCCCGTCGGCCGCGGTAAAGCATACCTCAAAATCGGGCAACTGCCCCATTTTTTCGGCCAGCGAATTGCGGTTACCGGCTTTGTCGTCAACAATGGCAATGCGTATCATACGATCATTTGAACGCAAATTGGCATATATCGATGGCTCTGGCAATGCAGCATATGAGGTATTTGTATTCATGCCCATTGGGTTTGAAGTTCGAGGATGATTTGGCAGCCCTGGCCGGCGGTACTGCGTATTTGGCACACTGCTCCGCATTCGCCGGCCCGTGCTTGCATGTTCAATAGTCCGTTATGGCCTTGAGGCGGTGCGGCTTGGGCGTCGAAGCCATGGCCATTGTCGGTAATGGCCAAGCCAAAAGCACAGTGTGCACTGTTGTAAAAGCGCACTTGCAGTTTGCTGGCCCGGGCATGTTTAAGCACATTGTGCACGGCTTCTTGGCCAATGCGGAAGAGGTGCAAGGCCGTTTCGGGACTCAAAGTGCTGCTTTGGGTAAAATCCTCCTCAAATTCGGCCTGCAAGCTGGGGTGCACGGCCAACATTTTGAGCACATACGCCTTAAAGCGGTCGGCAAAATCTTCAATTTCCAAGGCTTCGTTGCCAATGGCCCAAATGGTTTGCCGCAGGGTGAGCATGGCTTGCCGGCCCGACTCACTCAATGTGCGCAGGCGTTCGCCCATTTCTACCTGGCTTCCGCCTTGGTCGGCCAACCAGTCGAGGTTGTTGATGAGGTAGGTGAGTTGGGCGCCTACATTGTCGTGCAAATCGCGGCTGATGCGCTTGCGTTCGTTTTCGAGCCGTTGTTGCATTTCGAGGTTGCGGCGAATGGCTGCTTCGCGGCTGCGCAACCACCAGCGGATGCTCAAGGCAGAGGCTGCCAGCAACAGGATGCCGCTACCCGACATGAACCAAGTGGTTAGCCAAAAGGGTGGCCGAATAACAATGCGGAGGTTGGCATTGGCCGGTCCCCAGGCATCGTTGCCCAAACGCGAGCGGGCTTCGAACACATAGGTGCCAGGAGGTAAGTTGGGATAGCGGATGTAATTTCGGCTGTTGTTTTGGATCCAGTGGTTGTCGTAACCTTTGAGTCGGTAAGCATAGCGTCGTTCGCCAGGTGCGCCGTAGTGGAGGTTCGACAGGTACAATCCCAAGCTGTTGAAATTGTAGGGCAGGGTAATTTGGCGGTTCAATCGGTACAAGCTGTCGGCCGAAAGAGGGGTTTCGTTCACTTCGAGCGCGGTAAGCTGAACGCCCGGACTGGGCAGGGGCGCCAAGGCCAGGTCGGGATCAACCACATTAAAACCACGTACGCCGCCAAAAAGCAAACGGCCATCGGGCAAAGTGGCGTAGGCTCCTGTGTTGAACTCGCGCGATTGCAAGCCATCGGCCACCCCAAAATGACGTACGGCACCCGTTTTGGGCGAGTAGCAGCTCAATCCGGCATTGTGACTGAACCAGATGTTGCCTTTGGTGTCGGGTAGGCTGCCGTAAATGAAATTGTTGGGCAGGCCGTTGTCGGTGTGGAAACGCCGCAACAGTTTGCCCCGGCTATTAAATTCAAATAGGCCAGCAATGGTGGAAACATAGATGCGGTCTTGGTAACGTTGAATGTGTTTGATGATGGTGCCCGTGTTCGCCCAAATTCTATGTTTTTTATTGGGAGAAACCAAAAAAATGCGACCATCGGCACCACCGAGCAGGATGCTGTCGGCAGTAAGATGTAAAAAAGCATTGGCTTCAAGGCCAAAGGTACTGCTGTAAAACCTTGTTTGGCCTTTTTCGTAACGCAGGATTTGGTGGTATTCCAAAATGTCGATTACCTCTTTTTTGCCGGGCAAGTTGGATATTTGACTGACATGGATTTTGGCTTTGTGCAGGTGTTTGCTTTTTCCAGTTTTCACATTTTGCCAATAAACATCCATTTGGCTTGAAAATATCAGTTCGTCCTCACATAGCCAAGCCATCTGGTGTATGCCTCTTGGTCCAGTGGGAGTTTCTATGCGTTCTGGCTCTGCAATGCTGTTGAGCGTGTAACGGTACAAACCTTTGGTATATACCCCTGCGTAAACGAAACCTTTGTTGTCGGATAAAAGGGCTTTGAACATATTGTCTGCCAAGTTCTTGCTGGCGTACCAGGGAAAGCGGTTCATGCGGTTGCTGTGGCAAAAGAGCCCTGAGCCATTGGTACCCACCCACAAATTCTGTTCTCGGTCAACAAAAAAGCATTGCACGTACGAAAAGGTCTCTTGTTGGAAATTTTCGAAGCTTTTGATTTGTCCTTGCCATGCAAAATCAGGATACGATAATTTGTGCATTCCATACAAATCGCCCAAAAACAATTGGTTTTGGTACATGGTGCCGCTGTACGACACATTCACTTCTCCTAGAATAGGCTTTTTGGGAAGCCGCCGAACCTCCCAACTTCGGCTGAGGATGTTGAAAATGGCAGCGGTATCGGCATTGATCAACGCCACTTGGTGGTCGTTGAGTTTAATGGGATAAGCGCCATCCAGGTTTTTGGGACTGGGGATTGTGGCATATTGCTGTGTTTTTTTGTCGAAGAGCAGAAGCTTTCCGGGTCTTATCCGAACCACCGCATACTGCCCGAGGTTGATGGCTGCCTGGTAAGCAAAAGTGGCTAAACTGGTGTCTTGAAATGTTTTTTTGCCCGTATGTATTTCAAATTGGAGTAAGCCTATCTGACTTGTAATCAACCAAGCATGTAGGCTATCAATGTGTAGAATAGATACAACCGGTTCGCGGCTTACCATGGGCAGTACGGCCAAATGATCAAAGCGGTCGGTTTGTGGGTTGTAGCGGTGCAAACCACTCCGGTGCGAAACCCACACCTCATTGTTTTCGGTAAGGTACAATTTGAACATGGTGCTGCCCCCTTGTCCGCTTCGGTTCATGCGGTTGATGTCGTAATGCTTGAACTGGTAGCCATCGTAGCGATCTACGCCGTCGGCGGTAGCAAACCACAGGTAGCCGAGGCTGTCTTGGGCAATGTCCCAAATGGTATTTTGCGACAGTCCATCGTCCACATCCAGTTCATAAAAACGCATTTTTTGCGCCAGGCTGTTGGGAAGAAAGACCACCCAGGCAAAAAGCAGGAGCAGCAGCGGTTTCACAGGTTTTGTTTGTGTCAAAAGTCGACTATTTTTTCGGCGGTGAAATACCCTGTTCACGGCATTTTTGCTGTGGTTGCGAAGGGCTAGCAGGAGGATGTCGTTCCTTGTCTTTTCTACTTGCCCCCCATTGCGTATTTTGTGGCCCAAACCCGCGGAAATGGTAGTATTAGGAAGTTTGTTCAAACGGGGCCTGCAGCTGCGCATCAAGTTATCGCTGCAACAGTTTGAGCCCGCGAAGCAGCAGGAGATTGTGCTGCGCAAATTATTAAGCAAGGCCAAGGATACCGAAATTGGCAGGTATTACGGTTTTGGCTCGATGCTGAAAAAGCAGGATGTATTCGCTGAGTTTGCCCGCAGGGTAGACCTTTACGATTACAACCGCATGTACGAACGTTGGTGGCATCGCGCGCGCGAAGGCCATGCCGATGTAGCTTGGCCGGGGCATATCAAGTATTTTGCTTTGAGTTCGGGTACCTCAGAAGCCTCGAGCAAATTAATACCGGTTACTGCCGAAATGATCAAAGCCATGCGCCAAGCCAGTATCAAGCAGATTTACACGCTGGCGCAATACAATTTCCCTTCCGATTATTACGAAAAAGGCATGTTGATGTTGGGGGGCAGTACCCATTTGAACTTCACGGGCCGGTATTATTATGGCGATTTAAGTGGCATCAACACCAGCAAAATTCCATTTTGGTTCCAGCGTTTTTACAAACCGGGCAAAGAAATAGCGAAAATCAGCGATTGGAATGCCAAAATCAACGATATCGTAAAGCATGCCAAGGAATGGGATATTTGGGTGATAGCCGGCGTGCCTGCCTGGTTGCAAATCATGATGGAGCGCATCATTGCCCATTATGGGGTAAAAACCATCCACGACATTTGGCCCAACCTCACGGTGTATGCTTTCGGGGGGGTGGCTTTTGAACCTTATCGCAAAAGTTTCGAGCGCCTGATGGCCAAGCCACTTATTTATTTCGAAACCTATTTGGCATCTGAAGGCTTCATTGCCTATGATGCGCGGCCACACACCGTGCGCACCGGCATGCGTTTGGTGCTCAACAACGGCATTTATTACGAATTTGTGCCCTTCAACGACCGGAATTTTGAAGCCGACGGCACCCTCAAAACCGATGCAGAAACCCTCAACATCACCCAGGTGCAAGAGGGGGTAGATTATGCTATTTTGCTTAGCACTTGTGCCGGCGCCTGGCGCTATTTGATTGGCGATACCGTGCGTTTTACCTCTTTGGAACACATGGAAATTCGCATAACAGGCCGCACCAAGCATTTTTTGAGTTTGTGTGGCGAGCATTTGAGTGTCGACAATATGAACACCGCCATTGGCCGCTTGGGCGAGGAGTTGGGCATGGAAATCAAGGAATTTACCGTGCACGGCGAGCCGCACGGCAGTTTGTTTGCCCACCATTGGTATGTGGGTTGCGACCAAGCAGTAGATGCCCAGCAGGTGCGCAACTGTATCGACAAAACCCTGTGTGAAGTAAACGACGACTATGTGGTAGAACGGCGTCACGCCCTGCAAGAAGTGATTGTGGAGGTACTGCCCACCGCCTGGTTCACCGAATGGATGGAGCAACAGGGCAAGTTGGGCGGACAGCATAAGTTTCCGCGCGTTTTAAATCCCAAGCACCTGGCATCGTGGCAGGCGTTTTTAGCCGAAAAACGAGCCTGATGCTGCAATTGCCCATTGTTCAAGGAATAGGATTTGGCTTATTGGTAGCGGTGCTGCTAGGTCCGGTGTTTTTTGCACTCATCCAAACCAGCATCACCAAGGGCTTTCCGGCAGGTGCCTTTATGGCTCTAGGCATCTTGCTGAGCGATGCTTTTTGTGTTTTCATCAGCTTTTTTGGTTTGCTGCAATTTGTGCAAGACCCCCAAACGCTGCGCTGGATAGGTATTTTCGGGGGGCTTTTTATGGTGGGCTACGGGGCCTTTCTTACTTTTAATCAAAAAGTACGGGCGGTAGAAGGCCATTTGCCCGAAATGAAAACGGGAAGGGCATTGGGGGGCAGCTTGGCCAAGGGCTTTTTACTGAATTTGCTCAATCCCTTTGTGATTGTTTATTGGTTGGGGGTGAGCTCGCTCGTATCGGCCATCCCCGAATTCGACCGAAGTGATAAAGTGCTGTTTTTCACCGGCACCCTGGGTACCATTTTGGTAACCGATTTGCTCAAAAGTTATGGCGCCAAAAAATTGCGCCGGCATGTAACCCGCAGCGTCATTTTGTGGCTCAACCGCATTTCGGGCTCGGTACTGCTGCTTTTTGGCTTGAAAATTTTGGTAGACGTATTTGTTTATCAGAAGAATTTTACGCTTTGAAGAACATGAGCAACTGGTTATGCAACGGGCTTATACATGCCTACAATCATTGATAGAGACCATTGGAAGCTAATAAGCGCACTGCGCTTTTCCTATGTTTGTTTTGCACCCCGGCAATCAACTGATAATTCAACTTGGGTGCTTGATATTGTGGTGATTGGGTTGGACATGGTCTTTGGGGGTTCAAACCACGAAATTTTCTAAGAAGCACTTAGTTCATGCAAATTGTATTTTTTGATGCCGATTTTGGGTTTCCAAAGCATTCATAAATGGGCTGCCAGGAGGCCATCGACCGGCCAATGCTTCAAATTCCTTACTTTTGCTGCATGCAGCGCTTGTCGATTACCGAAGAAAATTACCTCAAGGCCATTTACAAAATCAGCCAACGCGAAGCTGCGGGCGCTGCCACCAACGCCATTGCCGAAGAGCTGAATACCCGCGCCGCTTCGGTTTCCGATATGTTGCGCAAGCTGGGTGAAAAGGGCCTCATCGATTACAAAAAATACCAAGGTGTGCACCTCACCGAAGAAGGCAGGCTCACGGCCTTGTCGATTGTGCGCCGCCATCGCCTTTGGGAGGTGTTTTTGGTGCAGAAACTGCATTTTGGTTGGGACGAAATACACGACATTGCCGAAGAGCTCGAACATGTGAGCGATCCGCGCTTCATCAACCGCTTGGCCGAATACCTGGGCAACCCCACGGCCGATCCGCATGGCGATCCCATTCCCACCGAAAGTGGCGAAATGCCTGCCAACGAACAGGTGCTGCTCGGTCGGCTCGAACCCGGCGACGAAGCCCGCGTCATGGCCGTGCACGAACACAGCGCCTCCTTTTTGCAGTACCTCGATCAGGTGAACCTCAACCTCGGCAAATCGGTGCGGGTGGTAGAAAAACTCGATTTCGACCAATCGATGCAACTGCTGTTGACCGACGGCAGGCATTTGCACATCTCGCGCGAGGTGGCCAACAGCATTTTTGTAAAACTCACCTCTAAAACCGGCGCATGAAGACCTTTGCGGCAGGTGAGGTTCGGCAGTTGGTTTTGATCATACAAGTGGGAGATACCGCTGCTTTTGCGGCCGGACAAGTGCACCCCGTGTATGCCACCTTTGCCGTTGCCCGCGATGCCGAATGGGCTTGCCGCCAGTTTGTGCTCGAAGGTAAGGGCCCCAATGAAGAAGGAATCGGTACTTTTGTAGAAGTGCAGCACCACAGCCCGGCCAAACCCGGCACCCAAGTCACCTATACCGCCACGGTGGAATCGCACCACAAGGGCCACCTCATTTGCCGCTGGGAAGCGCATGCTGGAGAACGACTGCTGGCCTCGGGCCGCACCGGACAAAAAGTATTGGCTAAGGAGAAGTTAGAGCAGTTGTTTGCAGGGCTTTAGCGGTTCAAGGTTCATAGGTCAAAGTTCAAATGGTGACGGTGCCTGATTTAGGTTGTCACTTCATTGCACTCTTTGGGTTAAAGGTAAT
>VFQQ010000437.1_pt1 | contig 84326 bp, 151 predicted proteins | sample 3512341 | NCBI WGS metagenome assembly VFQQ01 (sample SAMN10412373, study PRJNA504923) | tailings metagenome | isolation source: Relicate 2 Philex TSF1 revegetated site | place: Philippines: Tuba, Benguet | collected 2017-08-29 | reverse complement strand
GGCTCAGGCCCAGCTCCTGCTGCACCCAGGCCAGCAGCCGCTGCTTGGCCTCGCCATCCCAGTTGTAAACGAGCACTGCCGGCTGCTCCTGGACCACTGCCACAACCTGGCTGCTGCTCAGGCCCAGCCGCTGCAGGCTGGTCCAACCGGCCTTAAGTGCGGCAATGCTTGCATCCCACAGCCGGGGCTGCCGCTCAACCAGGGCAACTCCCTGCTGCCGATACTGCTGTTGCAGCGGGCCGGGCACGCCGTCTGCCGCCTGCAGCAGCTCACCCAGTGCTTCGGCTGCCGCCCGCCGGCGGCTGGCTGGGTCCTTCAAGCTGATGCTTTTCAAAGCTCCCTTGCTTGCACGACTCAGCCCGCCCTCCCGCCAGCGTCGGTCAAACTCAGCAGGGGTCAGCCGGAGCGCTGTCAGCGCCAAACAAGCGACTGCAGTAGAAATTGGAAGGGTTTGGGTGTGAGCCAGACCACACAGGCATGACCGAGCAGCACACAGGTTAGCCTGGCATGATGTATAGCAAAGAGCTGGCGGGCTGTGTGAAGCATGCAAATCGGTGCAGCCAATCAGTTTGCTCACCCTGCTCCGCGGACAGTGTGCCGTCGGCCTGCAGGTGCTGCAGGTGGGCCACCATCGCCTCAGCCCGCTCAAAGTCGGTCAGGAGAGCTGGATAGTAGGTGAACAGCCCGAGGGCTGTCTGTGCATCACTAATCCCCAGCCGCCGCCGCAACCGCAGGTTGCCATCAATCAGGCTGCCCAGGTTGGTGCGTGACAGCAGCTGTGCTCCAGCCGTCGGGTACAGCCATAGCGCCACGCCCAGCTGCGTGGCCTCCGATGGGGCCTGCACAGCGCGGGGGTCGTCCGGCAGCAGTGCCGCCAGCTGCCGCAGTGCTGTCAGGCTGCCGCTGAAAGTGGCATGCGATACGGTGAGCAGCGTCGGATACTGTGCAAACAGCCGCTCAATGCTGGCTGTGTCGAGGCCCTCCGCCCGCAGTGCCGCGATATTGGGCGCCACATCCCGCTGCACCTTCTCTTCGCTCATCCTGCTGCCGCTGATGGAGGCACGCCGCCCGCCGGCACCAGAGCTGGGTTTGCTGCGCATGCGGCTGACGCCGTCAGCGCTGAAGCCCTGCTGCTGCAGGAACCGCCACAGCGGCAGCTCGACGGCTGCATCAGCTGTTTCCGACTGCTGAGCTGCGCCACTGCTGTCAGCAGCTGCCAACAATGGCAGCCGGTGCGGCGTGCTGTGCCGCAGCACATGATGCCACAAGCCAAAGGCTCTGCTTGGCACGGCAGGGCTGGTGCTGCTGCTGCTGCTGCTGCCACTGTCACCCCACAGCGATGCCAGCCGCTGCTTTGGCTGCATGGAGGCCGCTGGGCGCCTGCTGAACACTGCAACGGCAGCATGTGCTGTGCAGCTGCATGTGGGTACGAATCCACGCGGCTTGAGTTAGCATGGAAGCGTGCTGGTGCAGGGCTTGCACGGACTGAAGCAAGCACAGCCGCCAGTCCCGATTACCAACCATCCGCAGCCGCTCCTCTCCAATGGGCCTGCCAGCCACTCGCCTGGAGCCCAGCATGGCCATCTGGTGTACCTATTTCGACTTCGAGGTCAGATGGATGCAGCCATCTGCAGGCAGAGAGCAGTGAGGGGATGAGCTCTGCAACGAGAACCAAGCGGCGGCGACGGCAGCGGCGGTGGCGGCGCCCTGGGCGGCAGGGCGAGCAAGACGCGAGAGCGCACCGGCTAGATGTCGGTGGGATTGTGAATATGGTTGCGATGCGACCGGCGGCTGCTACAGGGCAACAGCTGGGCTCTTGGGTGGCCAGCTGTGGCTTCCAGAGCGCTACTGATGCCAAGCCTCAGCAAACAAGTACTCAAGGCCGCGCAGGCGGCTGGGCGCTGCGCTATGGCGCGCTTGCATGGGCGGCAGACCGCATGCGGCGGCCGTGGGAGCGCCGCCGCTACCCGCTGGTTGCAACATCATCTGCCTGAACGCCCTTCTTGGTCATTCGGCAAGGTAATGTTACACTGACAAAACCCCCAGAGCATTGTTCACCACCCCACCTCGCTGACCTCCCGCAGCGTGCTGCAGCTGCTGTCGCTGATGCGCCGCCAGGGGCGGCCGCCATGCCGCTGCTCGCTGACGCTGCTCCATGCCGCTGCCTCCCCAGCCCCTGCCGCCCCTCCTGGCACCCGGCTGCCCAACGTGGGGCACTCTGAGGGCGTGGCGCTGCTCAGGTGGTCCGCCAGGTGGCTGTCGAATGGCGGTGACGCTGCCACATCAGCCGCTGCTGCCGCCGTGCTGGGGCTGCCTTCAGAGCTCTCCTCAGCCTCAGCTGCCGCCTCCGGTCCTGCTGCCCAGCGCAGCTCCTGAGGGTGTGGCGCTGCAGCAGCTGGTGGCTCAGAATACTCAGCAGCCGCTGCCAGGCTGGCGGGAGGACGGACAGCCGCAGCGTGCGCTGCAACGGCCGGCTGCTCCTGCAGGCGCCGCAGCCTCGGCGGCTTACTGCCACCGCTGGGCAGGGGGCACACCGGCAGGGATGCCGGGCTAGCAGTGGCCAGAGGAGAGAGGCAGTCAGCCTCGGTGGGCGCATCGCTGTGCACATCATTGCCTGCATCGAACTCCAGAGGCAGGGATGATCGCAGGCCGGTTGCCTGCTCCAGCCGCCGGCGCAGCAGGCGGTAGCGCAGCGCACGCGCCTTGTGCCTGGCCGGGGTGGGGTGGCAGGGCAGGGGGCAGCAGGGGTCGACCGTCGAACGTGATGCAATGGCAATGCATGTTTGAAGCAGCATCATCTCTTTCACTTGCAGAAGGTGGTTGGCCCAGCGCAGCAGGCAGGCCAGCCTTAGCTTGTAGCTTCCACCACACCCAGCGCACCTGGCACCCACGCCCAGGCTGCTGCTGGTGGTGGCGCTGCTCAGCAGGCTGCTGCTCTCCTCGCTTGCCAGGCAGCTGCTGCTGGCTGGGGTGCCGCTGCCGTCTGAGCAGCTGCTGACAGCATTGCATGAGGGCGACAGCAGCGGGGAGGGCAGAGCAGCCGGTAGTTGGGCCGGCGCTGGCTCTGAAGGACAGGGCAGCCTGTTGTCAAGCGGCCGCCACAACCGCTGCTGCTTGGGCACCGGCTGCAATGCCCGCCGCTGCTCAATGCCCCAGCTGACGTCTGCACTAACCACCGCAGGCTGCTCTGCTGTCCAGGCTGCATCATGCCGGGTCAGCGGCGCGGGAGGCGGCACAAGGCTGTGCTGCATCTGCTGCCCCTGCTGCGCCTGCTGCGCCTGCTGCGCCTCGTCCATGCTGATGCCCAGCTGAGCGGCATACTCATGCCACAGTGCCAGCTCATCTGCTCGCTGCCGCAGCCGGCGCCAGCCCTCTGCCTCCTCCCGCTGCCGCACTGCTGCCGCCGCCTCAGCTGCCGCCTTGAGCGGCTGGTATGGGGCAGGCGGGCGCGGCGGAGCGGGCGCTGGGTGGGCAGTGAGGAAGGGCGGGGTGGGACCAGCTGGCATGGACACTGAGCATGTTGCGGCATCAACTCGGCCGCCTGCAGCTGCGGCTGGATCTGCACAGGGGTCTGGTGCTGCCCCAGCGCCGGCTGCCGCCGCCTGTGCCTCTGCGGCAGGCACTGCTTCAGGCGAAGGAGGGATGCTGCCCGCCCCAGCAGCCGCCGCATCCCAGGCACCGTCAGCAACTCGCAGCTGGTCGCAGCCGACATCTTCCGCCAGGTGGGCGTGCTGCAGAGAGACCAGAAGTGCAACAGGCAAGGAGGTCGGATGGCCTGGGGCGAGGGCAGGAGAGTGACAGTTGCAACGGCAGGCAGGCTGGCACATCAATTACACGGTTTGGCAGACCTGCCACACGTTTCAGTCCGCATATACCACGCCAGCCACACCATCCCATCCTCCCCTGCTGGTACTGCTGAATGCTCAGGGCCGCCAGCTCATCCAGCATCGCCTGCTGCTGCTTTGCCTGCTGCAGCTCTGCCTGCTGCGCATCCGCCGGCTGCTGCTCAGCCTGCTCGGAATCCGGCTGCACCTGCTGCCGCTCTTCTGCCAGCTGCTCATCGCCCCACACATCAATGTCCTGCTGCTCAAAATCCACGCCCCGCTCGCCAGGAGCAGCTGCAGCCCCGCTCCGCACTGAGGCTGGGCTGGCGCAGGTGCTGCTGTTGGGCGAGTCAGGCAGCTCTTCATCGCTGGCGACAGAGAAGGGCAGCTCGCCATCATGGCTGGCAGCAAACGGCGGCTCCCACTGCACAGCCGCTTCCTGCTGCAGCTGGTGCATGCCGCTTGGCACTGGCTGGCCCCAGCACAGCCCAGCGCCCAGCTGCGGAGCAGCCTGCGCCACCGTGCCAGGCATGAGGGCGCTCGCAGGCTGCCACAGGCAGCTGCTTGCGGCAGGCACAGCCCACATTTGCTGGACGGCTGCTGGTGGCAGCTGCAGCGGGATGCCGGGCACTACTGGCGGCTGCCACTGCACCGGCCAGCCCTCTGCAGGCTCTGCAGAACTGTCTGCGCAGGCGCAGTCCAATAGCGATTCTGCTGCCACATTTGGAGCAGCATCAGCAGCCGCAGCGGGGCTGCCATCAGCCGAAGCTTGCAGCAGCTCGGCAGGCGGCACCGCACGCTGACTGTGCTCAGCGTGAGGTGGCTGCTCCTCTGCCTTGCCTCCAGATGCAGCAAGCATGGCTGCAGCGCCCACTGCCACAGCTGCAGGCGAAGAGGGCCTGGGCCTAGTTGGCTGCTCGGCCTGGTCTGCCACAGCTAGGGGCAGCACAGCGCTGGTGTGCAGCTCCTGCACCACCGCTTGAGCAGAAGCTGCCGCGGCTGCTGTCTTGTCGCCGCAGCTGCGCTCACCAGTAGGCTGGGCAGCATGACGCTTGGTGGCATCTAGTTGCCGGGGAGCCGAGAGCTCAGCTGCTTGGGCTGCTGCCTGAACGCCTGCAAGCGCAGCTTGCATGGCTGCTGCCTCCATGCGCTGGGCAGCAGTCTCGGCCTGCTGAACCATCGCCAGCTGCTGCTGCACCTCTTCCAGCCCTGCACCGCTGGCTTGCAGCAGGTGGCTGAAGTGCTCGCAGAGCTGCTGGGCGCTAGCGCTGCTGGGAGCAGAGGTCCGTGCGGGCTGCTCATCAAGGCTGTGGCTGCCTGCGGCGGCCGCCTGGGGGCCGCCAGCGTTGCTTGAGTTGAGGGAGCTCGGCACAGGTGCAGCGGCCCGCTGCTCCATGTCCTCCATGCGATCCAGCACAGCCTGCGGCAGGATGTGTAAACAGTGCAAGCGGCAACCCGGGGTGAGCGGCAGCCAGGCTTGGCTTGTACAGGCTGCCACACCTGACCCACAGCAGGTGAACCCCTGCTGGCTCATAGCTGCAAGCAGGCTTTACACCTTGTAGGGCCTTATCAGCGACAGGCGCTACACTTCAAGGCAAATTCCCCGCACCTGCAGCAGGCTGCCGGCGTCTTGCAGCACCGAGGCCTGCATGCCGTGCTGCAGCAGCGCAGCTTGCAGGGGGCCTTGCCCACTCAACCCAGCTGCTGCCTGCGGCTGTACCTCAGCGGGAGGCTGTGCGCCGCCCTGCAGAACAGCGGTCAGGTCTGAAAGCAGGCGCTGCAGCCCAGCACTGTCGGAACCAGGAGCCTCTGGCGCAGCAGCAAACTGGGCAGGCGCTGTTGTCCCCACAGGGCCAGCCTCATCACCGCCCTCGCCGCCAGCAAAGGTAGCAGCCAGCGAGCGCAACAGGTCGCTCCTGGCACTCGGCCCTGGGCCTCCAGCTGCCGCCTCGCCGCCAGCTGCAGCACCCACATGCCCCTGGGCGGGCGGCCTGGCTGGTCCCTCAGGCAGCACCGGCGGCAGCTGCGGTGGCGTGGGTGCGCCGGCAGCCTGCAGTTTGAGCGGCCGGCTGCCGCGCGGCGCTGGGCGCGGCGCGTCGCAGCGGGTACCAAATGCCACATGCGGCCTGGAGCGCTTGCTGCTGGGTGAGGCGGCGGGCTGGACAGCTGCGGGCATCTTGCCAGCAGCCTGCTGGCGCGCGCCCTTGCGCCCGCCTGCCGGCGCTGCTGGCGGCAGCGGCTGAGGTGCCTGCGGCGAGCGCTCTCGCTTGCGCTGTGCGCCGGCAGGCTTGGGCGCAGGAGACGGAAATGTGCGCGCCTCCTGCTGCTGCAGGCTGCCCAGTGGCTGCCTTTCCGCGGGCGGCTCTGCTGAATCAGGCACAGCGGCTGCTTGCTGTGGCAGCCGCCGCTGCGGGTGCCTGAGCGGCTCCCTGTGGGCGGCAGGTGGGTGCAGGCGCGCTGCTGCAATGCGCCGGTCCACCTCTGCTGTGAGCGCTGCGGAGAAGGCCTCGAAGCCTGCCCACAGCGCCTCCTCGTCATCGGGTGCAGGGGATGCGGCAGGCAGCGGTGGTGGCAGGTCTAGCTGGGTGCTGGCGGGTGCGCCGCTCTCCTGGCTGGGCGGCCGCAGGCGGCGGCGCGCCAGCTGCTTGGCCGCCTGGCAGGCAGCGCCCAGGTCTGACAGGGCGGCGGCATAGCTGAAGGGCCCCAGGGCTGCCGCCAGGCGTCTGCAATGGTAGAGGGGAACGAGTGGACGGGGTTGAGCACAGGTTAGAGAGGGCGGAAAGGAGGATCATGGCACAGCCGTCTCTCCCACCACCAACTCACTGCTCCGCCTCCTGACGCACGCTTGCGCCCTCGGCCTCTGCGGCTGCACACTGCTGCGGGTACAGCAGGCGCTGCCCCTGCAGGTCTGACAGCGCCTTGTGGACCGCGTGCTGTAAATCCGGCGGCAGTGGGAGCGGCGGCCGGGCGGTGGCAGGGACGGCAAGCGGCTGGGGCGCGGAGACGACCGGCGGCGGCTTGGCCGGCGCTTCAGCTGCTCCCACAGGGCCGGCCGAGGCCATGGTTGCGCCCGGCGGCAAGTTGGACCGGCAGCGGACTGGAAGTGCAAACAGAGGGATCCCAGCAATTCTGAAGGTTGCCGACAATCAGCAGAGCGTGAAAACATGCCGCCTGGACTGTGAAGGCGGTCCCAGCAACCTGCCAAACCCCAGCATGGGCGCGGCAACTCACGGCCTTCCTGGATCGCTGATCACATAGCTACTGTGATCTCTTGTGCATGCTGCTGTGCCTGGAGGCGCCCTTGGCCTCTTCGTGCGATGCGCCCAGCTGCTGCAGTCTCGCGGCGACCTGCAGCCCCGGTAACATGCGCGGCACAGCCCAGCAGCAGGCGCAAGCCTGTCCGGCAGCCGCCAAGGCCAGCAGCCAGCGAGCAGCAGCAACCGCCGCCGCCGCCGCCACCGCCAGTGCCCCTGCCGGTGGGTCCGGCGCCCGTCGTGCCGCTGCCGCCTGATAACAGCGGCAACGGCTTCCAGCTGACCATCGACGATGATGCAGCTGTTTTAGAGCAAGTGGTGCTGCCGCCGCAAGCGCAGCGGCGAGCGGCGGCCAAGCAGCAGCAGGCGGCGCCGCAGCGGCTAGGGCAAGCGGCGGGGCGCGAGGGCCAGCGCGAGCAGGCGCCGGTGGTGCTCATAGCCCGGCCGCTGCCCCGCGTGCTGCTCATACACTGCGGCGGCACGCTGGGCATGGATGCGGCCGCCTCGTACGAGCTGGATCTGGAAGGGCACATGATGCTCAAGCCGGTGGGTGCGCCTGGGCGTGGTTGCTGCCGGTGCTGCGGCCAACTTGCCGCCGGTCTGCGGCGTGTCTGCCGCAGTCTGCTGCAGCTTCTTCGTGACCGTGTTGCGACTGTTGACTGACGGCGCTGCTCTTTACATGGGTTTGTGCACGCACATGCACGCTAAGTTGCACCTCATGCGATGCTCCATGCGGTACACCCTGCCGCAGGGCACGGGCGGCAAGTACCACCAGCCGGGCAAGAGCGAGGCGCTGAAGCCGGGCAGCATGCTGGGCAACCTGCTCAACGTGGTGCCGGAGCTCAAGTCGTTCGCCAGCATGCACCTCAAGGTGTGGGAGCACCTGCGAGCACTTGGGTGCAAACTGCTGCCCCGGATGCTGCGGTTGCTTGCCCTTGGCTGCTGCATGGCGTGCCCGTGCCTGCCGCCCTTGCTGTCTGCCTTCCATAATAGGCTGCCTTCCTCCTCTTTCGCTGGAGCTGCTCGTCATCTGAAGATGTTGCTTCCTCCTGCCTGGCAGGTGGCCTTCAACCTGGACTCGTCTAACGTGGGGCCCAAGCACTGGGTGCAGGTGCGGTGCCACAAATTCGGACTGCAAGGCCTGCAATGCATAGCCGCGGGCAGCTGGCTCAGTGACTGCTTGCTGATGCCAGGGTGCAGCGGCAAAGCAGGGTGTGCGGTGCATGCTGTGGCATGGCAGCTGTCTAGTTACAATATGACGCGCGACATTCTGCCACGGTGCCACGGTGCAGCTGGCGCGGCTGCTGGACACCCACCGCGACGATTGTGAGTGAGCCAGCTGTTTCGGAAGCTGGCTATGGGCATACGTAGGTTGCAATAATGCAGGGGGCAGCTGCAGACGGCATGCATCGTGCCTGTTGCACTTGAGTTTGGCGCCCATCCTCAGACCCCATCCGTTCACCCTGCCCGCAGATGATGCGTTCATTGTGGCTCATGGGACTGACACAATGGCGTACACCGCCAGGTAAGGAGCATGGCCTTGCCACCCCGACCGAAGTTATGCGTGTGTTCTGTTGTGTGTGGGCTCCGTAGCATGCACAGGCACTGCCCAACCGGATTTGACACATGGCAGGACCGCACACAAAACTCCGTACAGTCCCGTCTCTCCTCCCTCGCCGCTGTAGCGCCCTGTCGCTGATGCTTGCGGGCTTCAGGTGGGCGGGGCAGAGGCGATGATGCGCAGGCTGCAGCTATTGCGGGCAGCTGCTCTGGCACCCTGTCTGTCGCATGAGTAGCAGGGCCGCCGCTCCCTGAGCATCCCTTGGCTCCGGCATGCGCGCTCAATCACACTTGAAAGCACACTCGATGCCACTGCGACGCTTCACGCCCCACCTGCCGCAGGAAGCCCATTGTGCTCACGGGCAGCCAGCTTCCGCTGGCGCTGCCTCGCAGCGACGCTCGGCAAAATCTGTTGGACAGTGTGTGCTGCGCCACCGCCTCCTTCTCGCCGCCCCACGTTAACCTGCAGGGTGCGCTGCCTGCTGGTGGTTGCTGCCTGCTAGCGCTGAGTAATGCTTGCTGGAAGTGCTTGTTGCAAAGCTTCAGGCAGCTGTTTCTGTGCAAGTTTCGGCTGCAGTTGCTGCTGGTCCAGGCTGCGTTTGGCGGGGCACACAGCGCCCTGCGCATGCTTGCGAACAAGCCAAGCCGCCGCTGCGTACAATGCAGAGGTGGCCATCTGCTTTGGCGGGCGGCTGATGCGCGGCAACCGGGCGCAGAAGGTCAACAGCAACGCCTACCAGGTGTGGCTGGACTGCTGGCCCCCATGCAGCTTTGCTTGCTGTGCTGACCAGCTGCTAGCGTGCGTGGGTGCACAAGCTCGGCCAGTGCTATCTCATTAGGGGGCTGCCCAAACGACCCGAAACTGCCAATTGCAGGCGTTTGACTCACCAAACTACCCATACCTGGCTGAGATGGGCGTGGACATCAACTGGAACACTCAGCTGCTTCTGCGGGTGAGCGGAACACACTGCTCGTTTTACTGCCTCGCGTGAGGCGCTAGCTGCAGCCAACCGCCGCTGCACCACCTGCTCACTGCCGCCTGCATGCCTGCATGCATGCCCGCCTGCTGGCTGCGCAACATCGCTGCTGTGCCTCCACTCTGGCTGGCATTCCCCCACTGCGCACATGCAGCACGACGGCGTGTACAAGCCGCGGTTCAAGCTGGACCCCCGGGTCATCCGGGTGCCCATCATCCCCGGCATCAACCCCAAGCAAATGTATGGTGAGGCAGAGCCCTAGCATACCGCAGCCACACCCAGCATGGGGCCGACCACTAGAGAAAGTGGCGTGTCGCCCATAGCCCCTGGCTCTGTCCTCCCGTGCAGCTCGCCGCGCACCGCCCAGCTGTTGTGAACTCATCCTGCCGACTGCCAACTGCGTTTGCTGACATCTGCAGGCGACCCGGCAGGGCGGGGCGTGCGGGGCATCGTGCTCGAGGCCTTTGGCGTGGGTGAGATTCGGTTTCTCTTTTCCTGCTGTGTGGCGTGGGAGACTGCTCAGCCATTGTGCCGCTTGAACGACAAGTTGGGCACAGTGCCTGCCGCCGTCGCATCAGCTCCTGTTTGCGGATGTGCAATCTTGTGCAAAAGACCAACAGGTTTGCACTTCCCGCTTCACCGCAGGCAACATGCCGGACCGGGCAGACAGCGGCTGGCTGTCGTGGCTGAAGGACCAGCGCAAGAAGGTGCGGTGCTGCACACAGGAGCGCCCGCCCGCCTAATGTCGTTGCTACGCAGCTCCTTGCAGGGCAGGGGCAGCTGCTACTCTGCTCTTCACATTGCCCTGCCCGCCGTCGCTTCCTTGTAAAAGCTGCCTGCTGCCCTGCCATTGTTTCCACGTCCAATGCACCTCGCTCTGCTCGCCTGTGGCCTGCAGGGCGTGCTGGTGTACCTGGGCTCGCAGTGCACAGTTGGCCACCTGGACCCGCACCTGTACAAGAGCGGCAGCGCGGCGCTGAAGCTGGGGGTGGAGAGCGGGCACAGCCAAATGACGCCCGAAGCTGCCGTCGTGAAGGCAAGCTCTCTGTAGTTTCACTGCGTGTGCTCCTGTGCTGAGGCTGGGGGTGCAGTGCAGGCGCAGCCAGATGGCGCCCGAGGCTGGGGTGATGAAGGGGGGCTTGGTAGTTATGAGGTCGCTCTCCCCAAAAATGGATAACTAATTTGATCAGCCCGCACACACAGATGTTGCTGTGCCCCGCTGACCGCAGATGATGCTGTGCCTGTCGTACCCCGACCTGCCGCTGGGCATGCCGCTGGCGGGAGAGCTCTGAAGGGCTGGCCGGAGGAGGAGCGGCGGCGCCAGAGCCGGCCAGCTGGCCTCAATGTAGGGCTGTTGCCGGCTGCTGCTGCGATGGTAGCAGGTGGTGAGCGACCATTCTCCGAGGCCTGCCTATGTGGGCGGTCCGCTGGTGTAGCACCCGTCCCCAGCGCTGCCTCCCGTCCCCTCTTCTTCCTGCCCTCTTGCCCTGTATCATATTGACTCCTCGACTGCCAATTCTTTGGGCCACCGAAACCGTGGGCGGACCCACCTGACTGTGACTGCCAACCAACCCATGCCAGACAGTTGCCTTGGGCCGCTGCCTGCTGCTGCCGGCCTCAGGGTTGCGGCCTCGCTGCCGCCTGCCGCTTCTGCTGCTGCTGCACCGCCCCCGTAGCTGCCATTACTTGGCCCGGCGGAAGGATGCAGCACCACCGGCCAAGTCCCTCCAATCATTAGGCGTGCAACACCCACTCGTGCGCATCAGGTGGGATCAGCCGGGCGTGCTTGGGGCTGCTGCTGCCGCCGCCGCTCATGCCGCTGGTGCGCCGCACTCGGGTGCCCCCTGGACTTCCTGTGCATGCATGATTCATTGCGACCCATATGCATGCACCCATTTTGTCCTGTGCGTGCAATGCACCAGAAACAACCTTCAAGCACCTCCAGTGCTGCACCTTTGACGGAGCCAGTCAGCGGTGACGGGGAGGGTGCCCGCTCGTCGACTAACCGCCGCCGGCCCCTGCTTGCCCCCCCTTTCTCCTTCGCTCCAGCATGATCCAATGCGCACCCTGCTGCTTTTAGCCCTGCTAGCTGCCCTGGCGGGCGGGGGCCGCGTGGTGCTCGGCTACCCGGCCGCCGGCAGCGTCCTGCGCCCGCCTGACGTGAGCTACCAGACCCTGGCCAGCAACGCCAACAGCAGTGGCTGGGTGGAGGTGCAGCACACGGCCTGGGGTTCCGGCCTGCTGCTGGACTCCACCACGGCCCTCAGCACCGATGAGTGCGTGGCGGCCTGCCTGGACAACCTCGAGTGCGCCTGGTGCTCGTGGTGCGGCCTGGAGGTGAGTGGCGGCGAGGGCCGGGTGCCGGCGGCGGCGACACCTGCACCGGACCACAACTGCGCCCAGCCGCCTCCCTTGCCACTGCCCTCCACTGCCGCAGAGCGGCTGCACGCGCCTGCAGCCGCCCATGGACTACCAAGAGTGCTGGCACTACAGCGCCAACTGCACGCTAGCGCCCATTGTGGGCGACAGCGGCCCGCAAGTGGAACGAGACTCGGGTGCGCGCAGGAGGCTGAAAGGGGACTGGGGTTCCTGCGGTACGCCGCTGTACCACTGGGCTGGAAGGAGGACACTGTTGTGCACTGCCGCTCGTGAGCTGATCAGTGCGGCAACCTCATGAACTGCGCCGGTGCCATCCTCCCGCAGGCCTGCCGGTGCGGCAAGCTGTGCCCGAGACGCCGGGATTCATCGCTCAGGCGGCACAGGTGCGGTCGCTGCGCTGTGCTGTGCTGCGACGTGCTGCGCTGCGCTGCTGTGTCCTGCATTGCTTGCAATCTTCAACAAAGATCCGATTCTTTCCATGCGACCCACCTCTGCAACAGGCTGTGGAGCCCGCCGCTCGGCCTGGCATGGGGGATCTGCAGTGCAGCCAGAGCGTGCTGCCCGGCCGCTGTGCGATCCGCTCCCTGCAAGAGGCCATGGCCGCCTGCCTAGGCATGCCGGCGTGCCGCACCATTGTGCACTACTACAACGGTCAGCGATGGGCGGTGTTACACTGTTCGCTGTGGGATGGGACGGCTGCAAGTGCATGCAATGCAAGCCAGCCGCTGGCCTGCCGCCTGCCGCATGGGCTGGCACTGGCTGCTTGCCTGCTCATACCCAGGGGCCCTGCGCTGTGCGGTCCACCAGCATTTTCGCACCGGGCGCCACCCACCTGGAGTGCTTCCCCTGCCCCTTGCCTGCAGGCACCGACGGCTGCTCAGACGAGCCGCTGTCGCTCCTCATCTCCACACCTGTGTCCCGCACCACCTCCTTCCTGGCGCCCACGGCCCTGGCGCTCATCAAGCTCAACTACAGGTGGGCGCTCAAGTGTCACTGCATGCCACTGCCACGATGCATGCTTGATTGCGCTGGTGTGACGTGGCATGCCAGCAGTGCTGCCCAGAAAGTGGGTGCTGCACCAGCAAGGCTGCACTTCAGCTGGGCGACTTCTGAGGTGCTCCACACCTGCGCTGCTGATTGCAGCGGTCCCGGCAGCCCCGCTGCCGCTGCCGCAGCTGCACCCAGCGGTGGCGGCGGCGGCGGCGGCGGCGGTCTGTCTGGCGGCGCCATTGCCGGCATTGCCATCGGCGTGGTGGTGGTGTTGGCTGCCGCTGCTGCTGTGGGCTGGGTGTTGGTGCGGCGGCGGCGCCGGCGGCGGCACGCCTCGCTGCACGACAGCGGCAGCAAGACCAGCAGCGGAGCAGCCATGTATGTGCCACCAGGCCTCAAGGCGGTTGTTGTGGCTGGCGGCAGAGACAGCCGAGCGCCCAGCCGGGCGCAGTCAGCCATTGCCATCCCCTCGCGGCCAGCCAGCGCAGTCAGCGTGGGCACGCCACGCAGCGTGATTGTCAGCCGCACGCCGGTGCCCCGCAGCCCCTTTGCGAGGGGCCCCTCCTTCGCTCGTGGCGAGGCAGGCCCCTTTGTGCCCAGTGCACTTCCCTCCCTGGCCTACCTGCCAGGCTCGCCCAAGGGCAGCGCCAGCCCAGTGACCACGGTGCAAACCGGCGCCACGCTGCCGCCCCCCACAGAAGAGGGTTCCCCAGGCAGCAGCGGCGAGTCAGGGGCAGCGGCGGCGGCGGCGGCAGGTGGGGCGGGGGACAGAGGCCCCAGCCGCACAGCCAGCGAGGAGGAGCAGATGCTGCCTGAGCTGAAGGAGCACATTGCGCAGGTGGGCATGTATGTCGCAAGCTGGCTGGCTGCATGCCGGCACGCAATTGCAAGTGGCGCAGGGTGCGTATCCATGGCAATCAGCAAAGGGCACGGTGCTTATGGATGACTGCTGCAGTTGTGACGGTAGCCAGCCGGAAACGGAAGCTCAAATCCCATCCTTACCATGCCATCTGCCATGCAGTGTGATGCGCTGCTCAGCTTCGGGTCAAGCGGCCTGTTTGGCGGCGGCGGCGGCAGCGTGGGAGATGCGGAGCATATACTGTTGTCGGCGGACCAGCTCTCGCCGTCTCTTAGAGACTGGCTGGTGGGCTGCATGGGCTGATGGTTAGCAGCTGATGCGTGGCATGTGGTGCATTCTCACCCTTCTTTGCATGCGCATACGTGATGCAGCAGTGCTGCCCCTCCAGCAGCTCATGGAACAAGCTTCGCTGCTGCTTCTGTTTGGGTCTCGTTTGCAGGTGAACATCGAGGACGTCACCGTGCTGCGCCACCCAAACGGCGCGCTCCAAGAGCTGGGCTGCGGGGCCAGGTGGGCGGCCAGGGGCGCAATGCGGCAGCATAATGCGAGCAGGTGCCCATTGCAGTGCATGTACAGCTGAACGCCGTGTCTATCCAACACTCCCTCTTCAGGTTTGCTCCTGCATGCCCCATTCAATTTCATTGCCATTCAAGTGCAGTGCCTGCGTCTACAAGGCGCTGTTCCGAGGGGAGGTGGTGGCGGCAAAGGAGGTGGACCTGGGGCGCTCGCCCGCGGTGCAGGCTGCTTTCCTGACGGTGGGCTGCATGCATTGCGCACTCGAGGCTGCTGTGCATTTGCATGGCGTGGCGCTTTTGACCTGGCTGCAGTTCACCGAGTGCATTGCTCAGCTGCGTGCGGCAGGTGGCGCACAGGGGAGGCTGGCGGGCGCTGCCTTTAGCGCAGCAAGGGCTTCTGTCTGTCGCCGTTGAGCAATCACATCTGCTCGCCCAGCCGTGCTCTGCGCCTTTTGCCTTACCCCCTTTGCAGGAGGCGGAGCGGCTGCACCAGCTGCGGCACGCACATGTGGTGAGTGTTGCACTGCTCTCAGAGGCTTGCAGGCTGGTGGGCAGGCAGCTGCTGCTCGATGGGCACAGCGCCTGCTCTTCTTCGCTGTGCGTACGGCTGGCTCATCTATAAAGGAAGTGCTGCCGCAGGTGGCGCTGTATGGCGTGGCGCTGGCGGGCTCGAGGGGCGTCATCCTGATGGAGCACTGCACCGGCAGGTGGGTGCAGCTGGGCTCGCCTCTTTACGCGCGCGCTCCGCCGCCAAGCTGCAGCTGCAGGCACGTGCTTGCAGTCATGCTGCCTGCCTCTCTTTTGGCACGTCTGCAGGGACCTGCACAGCGTGCTGCAACTCAAGGCAGCCGGCAGCGATGAGCGCCTGTTCTCATGGTGAGGGCCGCCCACTCCTCGGCTGCCACCTTCCTCCCCAGCAACGGCAGCTGCATCATCTAGGAGACTGCCTGCCAGGCGTGCTCAGTGAGGCCGCTGCTACTTCTTGCCTGCCCTTCAGGTACCGCAAGGGCCGGCGAGTCGCGCTGGACATCGCCAAGGTAAGTGGCACTTGACTTGTGCCAGACGAGACACGATACACTGGATCTGCAGGAAAATGATCAGCGGTGTACCAGCCGAGTGGCGGCAGCGGCACCAAACTGTGGCGGCAGGCAGACCCGCTTATCTACTCACCACCTGAGTGCTGCCTGTGCTGCGTCCTCCCCGCAGGCGCTCAACTTCCTGCATTCACGGTCGATTGTGCATTTCGACGTCAAATCCAGTAATGCAAGCTGATTGCAAATGCAAGGGGCGGCGGGCAGTGGTGCTGCGATCCGAAAGGGAGCCAGCGCCGGCGCTGCCGCATCTGCAGCAGACCAGGGCAGTCTCCACATTGCTGAAGCTATCAAGCAGCTGCCTGCCCTGCCTGAGGGCGTGCACAGTTGCTGCGCCTCTGCAGGTGCTGCTGACGGGGACGGGCACCGCCAAGCTGGCGGACGTCGGCCTGGCCCGCATGCAGGTGTGTTGGTCAAACTGTGCACCACTGGCGTGTCAGCTGCTGCTGCTATCGTGCTGCAATGCATCAGTGCGGCGCAATGTCTGGAAGCCTTGCTCATGGAAGCAGCCAATGTGTGCTGCCAATAGGCAACCGCAGCCGCTACCTGCCCTGCTGCATCGCAGACGCGCACCTACCTCACGGGCCTGCCCCACATGGTGGGCACCTTCAGCTGGTGAGCCGCTGCCAGCTGGGCGCTGCGTGCTGCATGCACAGCACGTGCAGCATGGTCAGCGTGCTCAGCACAGCGTGTGCAGTACAGCAAACATGCTAGAACGCCCCCTGCTGGCAAGTGCGCTTGCACAATGCTGCCCCGACCATCCAACCGCCCGCCCGCTGGCTGCCCCTGGAGACATCATATGAGATTCTGTTGCGCTTCGTGCCCAGCGTCAGCCACCTGCTGCCCCTGCCCTCCAACCGCCCGCAGGGTGGCGCCCGAGGTGCTGCTGGGTGGCCAGAGCTGCACGTCAGCGGTCGACCTGTATTCGTACGGAGTGGTGCTCTGGGAGGCAAGTCGGCAGCTGCGTTGCTGCCATCAAATTGTGGTCGAGATTGTCAAGACAGCTGCCGCAGCACCGTGCATGCGGCTGTGCACAGTGGCAGCTGTGCAGCGGCGTGCTGTGGCGGCAATGCCATGTGCCACTGGGGTGGCCTGCTGTTGTGGCTGCCGCTCCCGTCTTCCTTCAAGAAATCTTCCTTCAAGGAACACGATCTTATGGCATTACTCCACTGAATCGCAACCCTGCAGATCATTACCGGGGAGCAGCCGAAGCGCGGCCAGATGCGCATGCCGCAGGTGCCGGAGGAGTGCCCGCAGGTGAAGCATTGCAACTGTCTTAAACTGTGCTACGCAGCATCGGCGCTAGTTGGTGGCAGCTGCCGGCGAGGCGGCTGCCGTCAGCTGCTTCCCGCCGCAAATTTCAGCGGCTGAGCAGCTTGTGCTGCCGCTGATGTGTGAGTGTGTAGCTGCATGCCCTTGACCTGCTTGCTCCCCTGACCTGCTGCCCCCTTCATGTGCGCAGGAGGCGTGCGACCTGATGGTGAGGCGGTGCTCATCCCCTCAATTGTTTGCTGTGCTGCACCCTCACTTTCAACCTTTCCATGCACCGCTGCAGGAGGCGTGCGACCTGATGGTGCAGTGCATGAGCCTGGACCCCGAGCTGCGGCCCAGCGCCACGGAAGTGATGCAGCGGCTGGCGGCGCTGCAGAACCACGTGCAGGAGCGGCAGCCGTGAGCGGAGCGCAGCACTGACTGCGGGATGCTGCCGCGCTGCCGCCAGCGGCAGGGAGTAGCAGCGCTGGCGCGCCGCGGCTGGGCTGTCGCAATGGCGGCCGGGCGGCGGCATTGCTTGGCAGCGTCTTCTGCCTGTCTCCCGGTAGTGGCTTCCGCCGCCAGAGTGAGCGGAGCAGCGCCATGGGGTTTGATTTATGCTTGACCTGGGAGTGACGAGAACACAGCTACAATGATGTACAGCCTCTACCTGCTGACCTGTTGGTATGCGCCATGTGATTCGACCATCTTCTGCCCTGCATTTCAGCTGTGCACTCCTGCCCCGTGGCAGCTCAGCCGCCCTTTTGCGTGTCTCGTCTCTGCGTGCCTTTTCTGCCTGTCTGAGAGCATGCCAGGAGTTATCTCTGCACAACTTGTTATCTCCTCACAATTGCAAGTTGTTTGCTGTTGCCTGGAAGCGCCTGATGGCATTGCCGCTGACGCACGTGCACAGTGGCAGCGCGGCGAGGCGGCAAGCCGCCAGCGGGAGAGGAGGCGCCCAGCTGGTGTGATCCCGTTCCACCGCCGATCCAGGCGTCTTCTGCTCTTTGACCCCAAGAGCTGCCAATTGCTGTGGAAGAGAAAGTAGCAGGAGCCATGCCTTCCCGCCCGACCCTACAATCGACCTGTTTGCGCCAAATCCAGCGTGCGAACCACTCAAATGTGAGCCTGTGGTGTCTCTTCCAGTTCGCACGAGGGGGAGGTGCGCTGGGGTTGATCGTTCTTGCTGGCGGCGCAACCGGCGGAGTGGCGCTTGCCTCCCAGCACACGCAGCATGCGCTGTGCGCTGGCCAATTTCTTCGGCTGCATTGGCCTTCCACATTCACGAACTGCCCTCAACATGTCTTCCGACCCGGTCGCTCGTGGTTTGGGGCTGTGCGCCCTCCTGGCGCTGGGCGTCCTCCTCTCTCGCACCTCCAACCCGTCCACCGGGGCGCTGGGTCGCGCGGGGCTTGATCAGGTGCGCTAATGCCGCCGCAGGCCGATTGCCGAACGGCCGCACACACGTGCCGAGCCACCTGTGACCGCTGCCGCCGGCCGCGCACGCCCCGCCTCGCCCGCGCTCCTCCAGCTTGCCACTCCTGCCACGCCTCCTCAGCCCAGTTTAGGGACCCCATGAATGAATATTCAGTTCGCACAGCGTTCGCACTGGCACTTTGTCTGCGGCCTGCTGGCTGGGCGGCGGGAGGCGCGTGCCTCTCATGTGCCCGTTGTGACTGCACAACCTGACCCTTCTTCCCCTCGATTGAGTTGCAGGGCGCGGAGGCCAGCAATGGGCGCAAGCTGCTCGAGGTGAGGCGAGGCAGGGGCGGCGAGGGAGGAAGGGTGGCTGTGCAGCGTGCACACCTTGCCGGTACATGAGTGCGCCTCGAGCAGCCCCCCTCGCAGTGCACGCCGCCGCCGCCGGCTGCAACACATACGTGCCGGCACAATGTGCCTCAACCGCAAGCACATGACTTCCTCAGGCGTTTGCCGCCTGCCGCCCGCCGCCCCCCCTGCTCCCACACCACGCCTCGAGGCTCACTCCTGCCCTTGCTTCGAATTCGCATCCTGCCCTGCAGTCGCTGGTGGGCGAGGAGTTCCGCCGCCGCCTGCAGCAGACCTTCCAGTACTCCTACTGCTTGTGAGTGCTTGTGTGCGCTTGGGTGTGCGTGGGTGCGCCTGGGTGTGCTAGGAGGCGGCGCCGCAGCTGCCGGCCGCCCAGCGGCGAGCACACGGCATTTGGCCAACACCCGCTGTTTGAAACTGCACACCTGCAAGTACGAGGTGGGTATGTACCGCCCGGCACGCTGTTCACCTGGTAGCTGTGGTTCATCACAGATTTTACTATCAAGCCGTGGGCATGTACTCAAGTGAATCAAGTGGGCCTGGTGAGAACCGTTCCTCTGCCCCCCTGCCCCCGGTGCCGTAGCTCCCTGGGCTCTGCCGGCGGGGAATCGTACCTGCAGATGGACTGCCCCTTCCTGATCCGCGTCTCCAAGTCGGCTACAGATGGCTCCGCCCGTGAGCTCGCCTTGATCTGGCTGGCTGCCTGGCTGGCTGGCTGGCTGGCTGGCGTGCTGCTCAGTATCATGATAGCTGCATTGGGTTGCAGCGAGCGCATCCAAGAGCGTAACATGGTCAAACGAGCTCTGCGTCTTGGCGGTGCTGCATAGCGGTAAACTGGCTCGCCCTTTAACGACCCTCCCGCTCCTTCCGTCTCCTCCCCAACTGCAGTCACACTCAGCAACCCGAACTTCGTGCAGTTTGGCATCATGCGCACTTGGAACAACCAGCCAGCCGTGCAGTTTGCTGTGAAGTACAACAACGAAGCTGTCCTGGTGAGCTCAGCGCCATTCTGCACTACATTCAGAAGGGTGCCAGGCAGCTGGCTGCACGCAGCCACCACGGGTGGCAGGTCTTGTCGTCAAGTTGAGCAGCAAAGCTGGAGCCCAAGCGCCCATCCGCGACCCAAGCGCCCGTCTGCCAAACCACCAAGGGGGCACCTGCGCGCTGCAAAGGCAGCGGCGCAGCACTGCTGAGGGCACGAATGGCAAGCCTCAACAGCCCGTGTGGCGTCTCCGCTTTCTGCAGGGTCCCTTCGAAGTGAACGCGCTGAACGGCCTCGGCTTGAACAAGGTCGCCAGCTTAAACAGCGTCGGTGAGAGGTCGGCTGGAGGCCTTGCCAGCCAATCAGCTCAAAGCCTGTGATATTCGTCCGTACTGCAATGGCAGCGCTGCTTTCTGCACTTCCCAGCAGCATCCGACCCCCAGCATCCAGCAGCATTCAGCCTGGGGGTGCTGCAAGTGTGGCCCACACTGGCATTTGGCATGGCCCTGGAGGGATCCGATCGCAACCAGTCGCCATGGCGGCATCGCCTTGGCTCTGAGTATCCATGCCTCCGGAGCCCCTTCGCTGCAGGCTCGCTCAACCTGTTCGGCATTCAGGCTTCCAGCTCGATCAATGCTCAATCGTGAGTGAGGGACGCAGCCGGTACGGTTTCGTTTTGCTTGTTTGGCGATCAAGCATGTACATGCGCGCTGGTGAAGCTGCCAGCTGCCTGACTTGCAATCTTCAGTTTGCAATGTATGCGGTCAGCGGGTGCCTAATAACACACTGCCTGCTGGCGCAGCAGCAGCAGGCCCCGGCTTTGCTGGCAGGCTGCGGCAGGCTGCCACATCTGTGGGCCTATTTAGGAGCCACATGGAATGCATGCCACCTCCAACCTTGATTGGCTGCAGGCTCTTTGTCAACCAGCGCGTCCAAGCCAAGGAAATCGCGGTCAAGGACAGCCAGTATGAGCGGGTGAGGAGGCGCCTGAAGACGAGAACACCAAGAACAGCAATGCAGGACACAAATGAGGCTATCATCGCCATTGCTGGGGTGCAATGCTGGGGTCTCCACCCCGTGCAGCTCACGCCTTGGCGTGACTCTGCGTCGCAATCGATTCATCCATCCATACTTTCAACCCAAAACCCTGCAGATCGTCCTCACCGGCGACACCGGCATCGTCACCACATATAATGGCGGCTTTGTGGCGGACACCGGCTCCATTAAGGTGACCCCCTTTCAATTGGGAACGAACTCCTTTGACAGGGCAATGTGTTGAATGGGCAGGTTAACTTGTCAGGTGTGCGGCTGCTAGAAACCAGCCATATTTCCCCGCCAATGTCAGCAGCTGGTTTGCCGCCAGGTAAAGCGCTGTCCAACCTTGCGCGAGCCAGTATGCTCTTCTGTACAGACCGTATCTGGCATCTGCCGTACCATGCATGCTCGCAGGTCAAGTTCTTTGACAATGTTAGTGGCAACTCCGTGACCGCATTTGAGGCAAAGACGACCGGCGCAGTGGAGGCGCTTGGTGCCATCAAGGCGCCGGTAAGCCTCCTTGGGTGCTCTTTGAATGTAGTGGCCCTGCAGATGTACTCTGCCATGGCATTTAGCCATAAGCAGCAGCGCCCGCGTCCTGCCCAATGTGAAAGATGCTGCCTGCCAGGGGTGCATCAGATTGTGAATGCAAGGGGCCTCACAGCCGTTGCACCCCTGCGCAACTCACTCCTGCAGGCAGCCTCATTTGGTCAGCTGTCTATTTTCAACCAGAACGGCACCACCGCCGCCATTTCACAAGAGGTGAGGTCTTTCTTTCCTTCTTTGACCCAAAGGTGAGGCCCGCGGCGTGCCGTGGGGGCACAGCTGGGCCAGCCGCATTCTGTGGCAGCACCGCCACGGGCTGCCTAGGCTGTACCGGTCGGCCGGCAAAGCTTGCTACAGGAACTTGCACGCCGCCTTTTCATACGAGCCAACTGCACCCTTGCAATTGCCCGCCTCCCCCGTCCCCTGCAGGGTGTGATTGAGGGTACCAGCCTGATCTCCCGGGTGGGCAACGAAGTTTACGGCGGGTTCATGCCCATGGGAGCCATGATTGCTCGCACCGCCAGGGTGATTAACATCACCGCCCAGGGCGACATCACCGCCTTCAGCCTCAGCGCCCAGGGAGGCATCACAACCCAGGGCGGCGTCAGCGCTCAGGGAGACATCTCCGGCCGCATTGTGTACGCCCAGAGCGTCTCTGCCCAGAACTCCGTTTCCGGCAAGACCGTTGCCGCCGACACTGTGAGCACCAACAACGTCAACGCCCAGGGTACCGTCACCGGCAACGCCGTCACCGCCCAGACCGTCACCGCGCTCAAGGGCATCACCACCCAGGCCACCGTCACCGCCCAGGCCGTCGCCGCCCAGACCCTCACGGCAGCGCAGGGCATCACCACCCAGGGCAGCGTGGCTGCCAAGGGCCTGGCCGTCAATGGCAACGCCGCAGTGACGGTGAGCTGTTTCGCGGGGCTGGTGCCGAGGCCGCATTTGCTGCGGCAGCTTGGGCTTGCAGCACATCGCCCAGCCATGCAGCGCATGCAATACAGCATGTGCCATGCCGCTAGCGCTCTGCTCACTGATGGGTTGCCCCCAGCCCAACTCCACTCCGAATTGCCTTTCCCTGAAACCAGGGCACGCTGGCCACCAACGGGCTGACCGTGAGCGGCAGCACCAAGTTTGGTGACGTGGCCGCCGCCAACCTGGCTGTCGGCAAGTCTCTGACCGTGGCAGGCACCACCCAGTTTGGCGACCTGGCTGCCGCCAACCTGGCTGTGGGAAAGTCTCTGACCGTGGCGGGCGCCACCCAGTTTGGCGACCTGGCTGCCGCCAACCTGGCGGTCAGCAAGGGGCTGACCGTGGCGGGCAGCACCCAGCTGGGTGAGAGCGGCTGGTGTGGCACCAGCATGGGTGCCACAGTGCAGCATGCTTTGATGTCGCTCTGCCCGGGCTGGCCGCAATGTGGCGCATGTCGTGCTGATTGGAGACGGCGGCAGCGGCAGCAGCAGCAGCAGCACCACCACCACCAGGACTGCTGCTTAACAGGACTGCCTACTGCCGGTAGGAAGCAGCGTGCAAACAGGCTCAGCCTACTTGACGCTTTGACTTGCACTGTTTGCAGAGAACACGGCGGTGAGGGGCGAGATCCAGACCCGCACCATGATTGCCTCTTCCAACGTCGCTGGTGAGCGGGCACTCAGCCACATAGCACTGGCGGATCTGATGCACAACAGCAAGACGGAGGCATGCCGCTGGCCTGGGCAGTACAGCCATGCTGTGTAGAAGATTGCCTCTGTGGCAGCTGTTGCATGCATGGCACGGTGCCAACGCGCCGCGTTGCCAAGCGCTGGCTGCCACACTTGCCTTTTAAGCAAAATCTCCCCCTCCCCCCTGCCGCAGTGCGCGGCGACTTCTGGGTGTCCAAGGACTTCACCACTGCGGGCAAGGTCATCGCCCGCAGCGGCCTGGTGGCCAAGACCTGCTCCTGCTCCAACCGCTACTGAAGTGGCCTTAACTACCAGCTGGCAGCAGCCGAAAGGCTGCTCGGAGGCTCCTCGTGCACGCCTGGCGCTGCTCGTCCAAAGCTTTGCGACAGTGCTTACGCATCCCAGCTGAAGTGCTGACGAATTTCTTTCCCACCCCATGTGAATTTTTCCCACCCAGTCTGCTGCAGATGGCCAGCCCGCCTTGCGTGCGAGTGTGCTGCCGTTGCTGCTGCCTGCGCACTCTGCTCGCAAGGCGTGCAGCTTTCCGCCACTCTGCCCCACTTTAACTTGCCGTTTATACCATCTACCCACTCCCAAGCACCATTGTTGAAGTAATATCTCGATCCTCAGGAGGCTTCAGGTGGACTGCAGCAAGAGCAGGATGAGGCACCAATGCACATGCACAGCGGCAGCAGCGCGAGGCGGCAAGCCGACGGCGGGACGCAGTGGTCCAGCGGGACGGATCGCGTTCAATCCTCGATCACGATGACCTCTGCTATTGTTTGCAGCTGCAGCCAGGCGGCAGGATGGCCCGCACAGGCCGCCCGAGCAGGCCCCCGCGCCGTCGCGCTGCCAGCAGCCTGGTCGCCGCGACAGCATCATCAGACCGCTCGTTACAACCGGAAGCAGCGGCAAACAGCCCGCGCAGGTGCGCCGCTCGCAACTGGGGTTGTGGAGCCGGGCCTGTGAGCCTCATTCGAGGGCTGGTGCTGACTTACCACCTCCGCAAGATCTTATGCAGCATCTGAGACGTCGCAGCAGGCAGCCGCCCCGCCCACAGTGTGGTGAGTGCCGCCGCCGCCGCTGCCGCCACTGCTGCCTGCCGCCGCCGCTGCTGCTGCCTGCTGCCACAACCCGCGTGTGCTTGAGGCCACGCATGTTCTCTCCTCCCAGGCTCCAAAAAGTGGTTGAGCTGCCGCCCATGTCACGGGGATGCCACGTGATCACCCGACGACTGCTGGAGCAGGTCGGGTTGCTCTGGCTGGTGTGGTGGCCGCCCGTCCCTGCCGCAGTCGTGTGGGCCTGGCCTGTATGCTTTGGAACACATGGTTTGTGTTATTCATGCGCAGCAGCTGCCGAAACTTGCTGAGCTTGAGATCAGGCTTGCCAGCTTCTTTACCTTACGACTGACTTGCCACCATCATTTTTCGTTTGCTTTGCAGCTGCCGGAGCTGGCTGAGATGGAGGTGGGGCTCGCCAACTTTTTTGTGCAGCACACCTCCGCCTCGCTGACAATTAACGAAAACGCAAGCCCGGGTGCGCGGCGGCAGCGAGGGGCCGCACATGCATTGCGCTGATCTGTGCTGCGCTGGGGAGTGCCATGCACTGCGCTGTGGGCCAAGTTGAGGGCAGCGACGGTGGTTGCCAGAAACATGCTGTCTTCTCAACCGCAGATGTGCCGCTGGACTTGGCAGACGGCCTTGGCTGACTGGCGGCTGATGCCCTTGCTGGCATGCTAGCTCGCAAACTCAGCGCGGAGTGCGCACTGCATCCCACTAGAAAATTTGCATTTTGTTGTGTTGCAGACGTGCCACTGGACCTGGCGGACAGCCTGGACCGGCTGGCAGCTGATCCCCCTTTGTCGTATGCTGAGCCTGCACTGAAGTCCGACGTACTTTTGCATCGACGTATATCGCAGACGTGCCCCTGGACCTGGCAGACAGCCTGGACCGCCTTGCACCCGAGGGCACGCAGCAGCGGTACCGGCATGATGATGAAGGACCGGACGATGTGAGCTTGGTCACAAGCTTGGTCACTAACTTGGTTATCACTTTGTTTGATTTGGGTTGGTTTGTGGATTGGTTTGTGCTCAATCAATCAATCTGCTGCCTCACTTCACTGCTGTCTTGCCACCCCTGCTTGTTTGGTCCCTGCAGATGCCTGCGCACGTCAAGGTGAGGCACGGCCGCCCGCTGCCAAGGACAGCTTGCTGTGGTTTGTGGCATGTGTGCTAAGGCTGCCAGAACAGCTTTCCGGCAGAGGCAGCTGCCATGCAGCTGGCGTGGCATTAGGGCAGCATTGAGCCTGGCAGCTGGGGGATGCTCGGCTGGTCTGCTGCTGTTGGCTTGCAGGGCAGAGGCAGTGGGGTTGTTTGTGAGACGCCCACCTGGCTCTGCCGCACTGTCCACCCCTCATCTTGGCCGCAGTCATCTCTGATGGGCGCCAGCCTCACGCTGCCAATCCAGCACGGCCGCCTGGCCCTTGGCACGTGGCAGGTGGGGAACATGCTTTCTACTGAGTTTGTGGCTCGGGTTGATTTGTTGCAGATCGAACGGCTAGCCACGCCAGGTGTGCCGCCCCAGAAATGGCCGCTGCGTGCCTGCTGTGCTGCGGTTGCTCCAGCACGGACCTCCAGCACTCTGAAACGATGCAATGCATGCACCAACTTCTGTGCCCTCCCTTGCAGGGCATCTATCTGAATGAGCACCGCAACTACGGCGGGCCGCGGCGCCTGGTCATCACTGTCCAGGTGGGGGTGTGGCTGGGTGGCTTTTGCGCCGCACTAGCGGACGTGGGGGGTGGGCAGTATCAGGGGGTGAGCAGCGTTCAGCGGCCGCGGCACCGAAGGGGCGAGCGGGTGGGACTTGTATCGGTGCTCATTTCCGTCGCCAGCCCTGCCTCTTGCCCCCGTTTGTAATTTGTGCAGGGCCAGAAGCGGGCAGACGGCCGCAAGTACAGTGGCTGGCGGTGATGCGACATGCACTACTACAGCGGAGCAGCTGCAACGCACCCGGCAGCCTGTCAGTTTGTCCTGCTGTCAGCCTTCGTTTCTCTGGCGTGCCAGAGCCTGTAAGATACCTCGGCGTTGTTGCTGTTTCAAATCGCACGACGGATACCGTTTGCCGGCAGGGCAATTACGCCGCGGTTGAGCGGCAGCTGCCCCAGCGGTCGGATGCAAGCACGGCCGCGCTTGCTATCATTCCCACGTTCGTTGGGGAGGTTGGCCCCATGGCTTGCGATGCGGGGCTACTTTTACAGACGGTGCTGCTGGCCCTGGTTCTCCACTGCCATTATGTGCCGTCCCTCGGAGCTCCAAAGCGCCGATGCATTGCAGATGAGTTTGCCGAGGGCTGGCAGCCACCGACGAGAGGCTCCACCAACATGGTGAGCATCGAAAGTAATGCGTTGCGAGTAGGTTTGCTTGCAAGTCCCTACAGACAGCTCCCATCCTCGCACTCATGTTGCATTCCCTGCCCTGTTGCACTCAATCACTGCCCACGATGCTTCTGTACCTGCCACCCTGCCACCACACAGTGCTCTGTAATCAGCCTCCTGCTCCTTCTGCCAAGCTGCGTGACATTGATACAAAGGAGCCCGCCGCCAATCAAATCCCCAGTACTGATGCAATGCACGATAGGTGGGAGGGGTGAGACGGATCGTTCGTGAGCGAGTAGCAGCATGTCAGAACTGCAAGTAGGATGCAAGAGCGCAAAATGTACAAAAGAAAGAGGAGTGCACGGCATAGCTTGCCAGCCGCAGCAACCATGACACAAAGCTGCCGAGTCTTCTGCTGCCGATCGCTAGCCGCAGCATGCCTGCCATCAGCGCTGCGGCTGGTGCGGCAGAGGCGCATGCAAGACGCATGCGAGACGCTGCGAGCCATCCCCGCATCTCACTGCTGCATCGCCTCTGCCTCGCGGTACCGTGCCGAGGGGATGGTATCGCTCTCGCCGCCCCCCACGGCCGAGTCCTGCAGCTGCAGCTCCGTGAGCTCTGTGGCAACCAACAAAGAGAATGGAAGATTTTGTGGCACCAAGAATGCGATGCAGGGTTGGGTCGCAGCAGACTCAGCAGCATTGAACAATTGCCTGTGGCAGCTGCGCCCTGCACCCTGCAGCTGCCCGCGCCTGTGGAACACAAGTGATGCAAATCGCAAGAAAGGCAGCAGCCCACCTGTGGCCGTGCGGCGCAAAGCCGCAGGGGGAAGGGCACAGGTGAGAGCAAGCTAGATAGAATATAGACAGCAAGCAGCCCACCTGTGGCCTTGCGGCGCACCGCCCGCTCCAGGAACACGCCCGCACCCACTCCGGGGGCGTACTGGCGCATGAGAGCCTGCAGTACAGCAGGGCGGCACAGAGCAAAGCTGTTGGGCAGCAGGCAGGGGCAGCAGCAGCGCTTAACGCACCACGACATGCGATGCGGTGAGGGGCGCACAAACCTCAACTGTCAACTGCAGCTACAGCACTACAGCACTACACTGCATGTACAGACATTGCAATCCTCTTGCCAACCCTCTACAAGTTTAGATCTAGCACACACAACCGCCACCTCGTAGTTTTTGTGCAGCAGCTCCCAGCGCTGCTGCGCCGCAGCCGCCGCCTCCCGCTGCTCCACCAGCTGAGCGCGCTCAGCCGCCATCTCCGCCTCCATCGCAGCCCGCTGCTCCGCCGCCGCCTGCGCATCTGCAGACGCGGCAGCAGAGCGCTGACGCGCCTCCTCTGCAGCCGCCTGGGCGGCCGACAGCTGGCGCGCCAGCGCCGCCTGTTGTGCCGCGGCGGCGCTCTCTGCCTCCTGCCGAGCGGCCGCCACCTCAGCGGCCGCCCGCTGCTGCAGCGCCTCCTTGACCTCTGTCAGCTGCTCACGAACTGCGTCCACCTCGGACTGTGCCGCCTCCGCCTGGGGAGGGAGGGCCGAGGGGGAAAAGGAAGCAGGGATCAGTGCTTCTCTGGCCTCTCAGCAATCGCCGCAGCCCTGGAGCAACATGCACGTAGCAGGCGTTCTCCACTTGAAGAACAGCACAGCCATAAAGCGCCACGCACTTCCCGGCCTGCCCTCAGGAAACAATGCCCAAACAGCACCAACCCCACCTGCACCTCCTTGGCCCGTTGGATCTCCTGCTCCGCCGCCGCCAGCTGCGCCTGCAAGGGTGGAGGCAGGCAGGAGACGACTGTCAGGAGGGCAGCAGCAGGCAGGGCGCACCAAAGAGGGCAAGGCCAGCGTGTCGTGGTTGTTGCATTACGTGCAACCTTTCCACCTGCGCGAAGTCCCCACCTGGTAGTGCTGTGCCATACGCCGCATGTCCGCCTGGTGCTGCGCCTCCTTGGCCTGCGCAACGAAGTCCCGAACAGCCTTGTGTTTGCTGCTAGCTTGCAAGCATGCAGGTGCCTGCGTGATGCATCATGCTGCACTGTCCTGCGGCATCCACTGGCCTGCAGACAGCGAGCAGCGATCTGCCCAGTCCCCATCTCCATCACCACAGCCCCAACCCCACCTGCTGCGAGGAGCGCAGCGCGGCCAGCACGGCAGTCAGCAGCCGCTCCTGGTCCCGGATGACGCTCTGCAAATGGCAAGCGGAGGAAGCGGGCCGGCTGTGTTTGGACAAGTGAGCAGGAATCCAACAGGTGGTCGGCAGTTGGTTCCCATGACCACAGCAGTACTCCCCATAAGCAAGCCTATGCACCCAGCCAACTTCCGACAATGGTTATCAATGCACCGGCTGCCAAGCTGCCACCCACCTGCGTGGTCTGCAGGTCCGTGAACAACCGCTGCTCCGCCACAGACTGGAAGTCCTGTGCAAATTTGCGGATGGGAGGAGCCAAACAATTGCGAATGCAGGCAGCTGATCAGGAAGGTCAGAAATCAGGCAGTCTCGCCACCAACTGGAAACCCTGCGCGGTATGCAGATGGAGGCAGCGAAACGCTGGGCTCAAATGCAGGCAGCAGCAGCCAGCCGGGACAACAGACAGGGCAGCAAGGTCTCCCGCCACCGACTGCAAAGGAGGGAGGTACATCAGCTCATGCACTGCCGCAGCAGACAGATAACCAGCCACCCACCTTCTCGCTGGCCCCCAGGGAGCCCAGGTTGGCGAGGCGCCGCTGCAGGGCCTTGGCCCGCGACGCCAGCTCAGCGCGCAGGTCCTCCTCACTCATGTTGGGCACGCCTGCGGAAAAAAATGGGAAGAGGAGTCGGTCATCTGAAGCCCAGCGCGCAGCTCCTCTTCGCTCATGTTTGGCATGCATGCACGAAAAAGCTTGCAACTACAGGCATCTGCTCCAGCGCAACATCCAGCAACTGTTATCCACCGTACGAAACAAGGAGGCAATACTCTCAAAACTTACTCTGCAGGAAGGTGTCGTCGGCTGCCGCCGCCGTCGCCGCGCTCGAGCTGCTGGCATCGGCCGCCGCCTGGCGCACCTGTCGGTTCAGCACCTCCTTGTACTCCGCCTGCAGTGGTTAGATAAATAGCACAGTTTTCCAGATAGAAATGGAGGCAAGACAGGGGGCACCTGCCGGCCGAGCACCTCCTTGTAATCCGCCTGTTTGAATGAATAAGGCATAACCGTTTGGGCTTGGGGCAAGCTTGGTTCACCCCTGGAGCATGGCAGGAGTAGACGGAGATAGCTTGCGCGGCACAGCACAGACCACAGCGTGCATACCACAGCCCACGGCGTGCACAGCGTGCACAGCGCAGCGCACCTGCAGCGAGGTCAGCGCGGCCTTAAGGTCCTTGTTCTCCTTGGCCAGCTCGGTCTGCAGTGGCAATTAAGTGAAGACAAGTGAGTAATGTAAATGTGCAGTGGACGCAGGAGAATCAGTTGAGCACCACTGAGGTCCTTGTTCTCCTTGGCCAGCTCGGTCTGCAATGGTAGATGATAGATGATCAGCAAGACAGATTAGCCTAGTGCCGCCGGTCCTTGCATCGTGCATGGATGCCGTCCAGCCACTTGCACCAGCAAGCTCGTCTGCGCCGTTCACTGCAGCACCCCCTCAAAGTTGCAGCTGCATTCACAGTCACAGTATCCCCACCTGCTTGGCCTCGTATGCCGCAACCACAGCCTTGAGGCCCTCATCCGAGCGCACGCCGGCGCCCGCCCGAGTGGACGCCGAGGGGCCCGCCTGCAGAACATGGGCAAGCAGTACAGCAAATAGAGTACATGTGGGCATGTCTAGCAGGGCTGTGGCAAGCATGTGCGCCCCCTGCTATGCCTGCGCATGTTGCGGTGCCCCTGCAACCAGCCGCACCAGAGCACCTGCAGCTGCTGCGTCAGCTTGCCCGCCATGTTCGGCAGCTGCAGCCAGCCCCCCACATCTGTTGCTGGACTCTACCGCCCTTCTGGTGCACTGACAACTTCCTGTTCTACCATCGCACCTGCAGCTGCTGGGTCAGCTTGCCCGCCATCTCCAGCACCGACTTCTCCGCCTTCTTCTTGTCGGACAGGTAGTGGGACAGCCTGCGGGGAAGCAGGGGAAAACGGAGCAGACTGAGCAAGCCCGCTGATCGTGGATAAAGGTCAAACGTCTCTGCCGCCTTCTTGTCCAACAGGTAGTGGGACAGCCTGCAAAACAGGCAGAAACGGCAATGCACATACGGGCGATTATTGATAGGCATTGCTGAAAGCTTGGGCATTGCTGAACAGCTCGGAATACTCCAGCCCTGCTGCCGTTCGGCCGCTTCTGCACAAGCGACTCAAATGTGCACCACCCAACCCTGCAGCCTCACTTCTCCTGCAGCAACTTTAACAAAGATGCCAGCAACAGCAGCAACACAGTGTGACCTCACTTCTCCTACAGCCGCTCAAACTCCCGCTCCTTGGCCCCGAAAGTGGAACGCAACAACAACAACACCAAAGCACACAGCCTCACTTCTCCTGCAGCCGCTCAAACTCCCGCTCCTTGCGCTTCATCTCATGCTGCATCTGCACGATGCGCCGCTCGCAGCCCGTAACCTGTGAACAGCAGAACCGGGTAGGCGTGTCAGATTGCAGCTTTGAAAAAGTCAGGGCAGATCATTCCTACAGGGTGCTCGCAGCCCGTGACCTGCAGGGAGGGCGGGCAAGGCCGTCCCAATGAGGCAGGCCCCAAAGCACTGACACATGCAGCAGCAAGGCGGGCCTTGCAACTGAGCCTCAGCCGCCCCACCTTCCCTGCCAACGTATTTTAGCCCCCGTCCTCATCGCGCCCTGAACCCTACAACTGAACTCCAACCCTCAACCCACCTTCTTCTGCAGCTCGTCCGCCTCCCGCTTGGCCGCCTTGAGCTCGCTCTTGTGCTGCTCCCCCTGCGCCTTGGCCTGCAGCGGACAGTAGGAGACAAGAGCATGGCACTGACTGCATAGCAGGCAGCAATGTGACCTGTGTTGTTGGCAGCAGCAGCGGCGGCAGTGCGGCAGACACACGTCCCCGGAATTGCGGCGTCCAAATCACCAGGCACAGTATCTGACCTTGTTGGTCAGCCCCCCAATCTCCCGCTCCTTGGCCGCCAGGCGGCCCTCCAGACGCCCCCGCTCCTTGTCCGCCGCCTGCATGTCCAGCCGCAGCCGGTGCATCTCTGCAGGGCGGGTAGGGGCAGGGCAGGGGCAGGCAGCAAATTCAGCAGCGACCGAAGCACAGCTGGCAGCCGGAGTGAGGGCGGCAAGCAGCCAAATGCAGGCAAACGATGTGGGGCAAGGGCAGCGCCCTACAGGTCAATGGCCGGGCGCAGTGCATGCATGCAATCCTGCCCAGTGCCAAGCCAGCGCACCCTGCTTCAGCTGCTCCCGAAACTTGCAGTCCTTCTGGTGCTGCAGCAAAATAAGCAGGCAGGCCAAGGGCAACAGGATCAGATAGTTGCGCAAACAACGTATGTACGATGTACATTTGCCCAATCAGCAATGTGAATCGATCCCAATCGAATGCAAACAACCTTGACCCGATGCACACCACCTTGCACCAGCCACCAATGCACCTGCAGCAGCAGGCCGTAGATGGTGTTGCACGTGGCCACCACATCCGCGGGCTCCACAGACAGCAGGTTCAGGTCCTGGCAGAAGCCCAGGCCTGCAGCCATTTCAACAGAAAGAAATAGGAAGCACGCATAAGCTTGACCACAGTATCCGCAGCAGGAGTGGCGGCAGTCAAAGGAGCGAGCAGCAGGCAGGCAATGTGCAGGCAGCGCGTCGAGGACCTGGCAACAACCAACTGCTGCTTCACAAGTTCCAGAGGGTTGATGCTGCGTCAGCTGCAAACAGTAAACCCACACCGGCAGCGCCCAGAAGCAAGCAAGCACAGGGCCGCACTGCATCCAGGCCCCGTTTCGCCTGCGCCGCACCCGCGAGCGTGTTGCGCAAAAAGGCCACGCTGCTGTGCAGCGTGCTCTCTGAAGCATACACCCCCTCCACCAGCTCCGGCGCGCCAAAGGCCTGCGGCAGGCAGGAGGCAGGCGAGCGAATGTGTGGCACCAATCCGCGAGACGCTCGGGCGGGCAGCCTAGGCGACAGCCGGCGGCAGCTTGGCGCGCCGCTCCGCTGAGGCCCTCGCTGGCTTCAGTCGCCCCAGCTTACCGCAAGGCCATCAGCGCCATCCCCGCCGCGCTCCATGACGCCGCAAGCCAGACAGCTCCGCTCCCTCGCAACTGCCTGGCGCCCTGGCGGACGCCACCTAGCGCACGATCACGCCCACAGCAGCTGTCGGGCTGCTGCAGCGCTCGAGCGGGCCGCCGGCGGCTCCAGGCCCTACGCGCAGTCTGCTCGGGGCGCTGCCGAGCCCCACAGCGGCTCAGAAGCAAACAACAAGCTGCAGCAGTGCCGCCGGGAGCGCGATGGAGGCCTGCGGAGCACCTGCCTTTGAAAGGGGCGGGGCGCTATGTCGGCGGGGGTGGCACAGCGGGCGGCTGTCCAATTTGCTGTGCGGTGCCACACGCTGCAGAGCAGGTCACGCTTGACTCTGCCAGCCGCCTTGATTCCAATCACTGCTGCTGACCGGCTGACGACGACCTGGTCTCCATTCTACATGCCCGGCGGCCAGTGACGATTAAGGATGGACGGCACAAAAGGACCGAATGGGGCAAATACTTCCCTCTACGTGTCGGTCAGCCCGATCGCTCCTCAACCAAATCTGTCCGTGTCAAGTCCAGCAGCAGCGGTTGCTTTGCTTGGCATGCAGCAGCTGGCAGCAGTTTGTAGGGGTCTTGAGCAGGCGCAAGTTTGCTTCCTGCCCTTCGCTGAGTTGCTGAACGCGTGCTTGCTGTCCCATCAGCGTTTGCAGCCAGTTGGTGAGGCCTGCGCTGCTGTGATGATGGCCTCAAAGAAGCATGCACCGTGGCATGCAGCTGCAGTGGAACAGCAGCAAGGCGACCGGTGCGGCCCTGCGCCTCGTGCGTGGCCCTGCTGCCGCCGCTGAGACTCGCGGAGGAGCCTGCCCGATCGATAGACCTGCAGCAGCACACACGATCTGAGTTTGCACATCAACCATGGTGCACAGGCACCTGGGATTGAACTGAAGCAGCCCTGGCAGCTGCCTGCAGCAAGCTGTGCTTGCACCGCTCGCGGCAGGCGGGGTGGGGCAGCGGCTGGGCTGTGGGGTCGGAGATCGTGCAGGCAGCTCGATTTGAGGACTACGTGCAGGTATGGGCGCCGGCAGCGCCCTCCAATGGCCACAGGAGGCAGGGGGCGTTGAGCGGCGCCGGGAGACGCAAGGAGGCAGCGGCGCTGCGAAGTAAGCTGCAAGACCCCCGCATCGTAAATTTGACGCTAATCGCGGCTGCAAATGCACGTTTTGGGAGCATGGCCTGCTGTGCTGCGCCGAGCCGCCCCCAAGGCCGGCGCGCCGGCCTGTCCCTGCCCTCTTTCTGCCTGAGTGCCTACGGCTGGCTCTGCCTTAAACTGCTGTAGCATCAGGATGAAGGCGAGCCTGGCGGGGGAGCGAGTTTGGAGGGATGGGCCCGGCGGCGGCCGCCTGGGGGCCTGCCCGCCGCTGCAGCTGCTGCAGCGGGTCCAGTGGAGTGCCCAGCGGCGGCCTGCAGCCCTCATGCCGCATGCCCGGGGCGGCCATGCACCCCAGCCAGCCCCGCTGCGGGCAGGGAGGCAGCAGAAGCAGCAGCAGCGATGGCTCCATCGCTCGGCGGGCTGCGCGCCGGCCCAGCTCCCCACCGCCGCCACCGCTCACGCCTGCCGCCTGCCGCTGCCCGGCCCCTTGTCTGCCGCAGGTCGTCGCCGCTTACCTGCTGGCTGCCCTCGGCGGCAACGCCGCGCCCGCTGAGGCCGACATCAAGAAGATCCTGTCTTCTGGTGCGCTGGAGGGGCAGCCAGCTAGCCAGCCGGGGATGCTGCCGCTGGGCACTGCACCATCTCTCATGCCGGCATGTTTGGAGGCCAGTGTGGTTGCCGAGTTGATGCCCATGGCGTCAGCCCGGCAGTCAGCAGGAGCAGTACGGCAGGCATGGAGAGCGCAGCCGCCAGTTGGAGGTTGCGCCAACATGGCGTCAGTGGAGCGTCACAGCCTGCGGCGCCCAGCCGGCGACTCGTCACAGCTGACGGCTGCTGCACCTGTGGCGCCAGCTGCTGCTGTGCTCAGCGCTACCAGCCTGCCGCTGCCCTGCCGCTGCCGCTGCTTCTGCCAACTGCCGTTCCCTCCTGTCATTTTTTGCTTGCAGTCGGCATTGAGGCTGAGGCCGAGCGCGTGCAGAAGCTGCTGGCCGAGCTGGAGGGCAAGGACATCAACGAGGTGCGCCGAGGCTGCTTTTACATTTTTTATGCTGCTGCTACTTTTAAACTAATCAGTAACATTGGCGGACGGGTGTCAGCTGGCCAGCTGGCAGCTGAATTCAACCCCCATCATCAACCGGGCACCAAGACGATGCTGCTGAGCGCCGCATTGGCCTGCACCCCTGCCCACCCATCCCACGGCACCCTGACCCCACACCCCTCTCCCCCCCGCCTGCACCCTCCAGGTGATTGCCGCCGGTACCGCCAAGCTGGCGTCCGTGCCCTCTGGTGGCGCCGCGGCCGCGTCCGCTGCGCCCGCCGCCGGTGGCGCCGCTGCCGCCGCCGAGGAGAAGAAGGAGGAGAAGGTTGAGGAGGAGGAGGACGAGGTGCGTTTTTTAATACACTGAAATGATCGGTCCGCAGCGGTTGGTCTTGGCACGGGCGGCCGCTTTGTGATTGCAAGCAACAGGGATGGCGGCACCCCGCCGCCGCTGCTGTTGATGCTCGCATAGGTGCTGTGGCCGCTGCTGCCGCTGCTGACCTGGCACCTGCTGCTGCAGTCGGCAGACTTAATCATCAAACCTGCAATTTGCTGATTACATTCCGGTTACATTCCTCCTTTACAGGACATGGGCTTCTCCCTGTTCGACTGAGTCCCAACTTACCAATCGAAACTTCAATCAGCTGACCTGTTCCGTAATACTGTTTTCCTTTTGCAGGACATGGGCTTCTCCCTGTTCGACTGAGCGCACACGGCGGCTCCGGGCGGCGGCGGCGCGCCCGCGGCGTGAGCGGCCCTGCAGCTCGCGCAGGCTGGCGCACCGCCCCGCCCGCCTCTCCCCTTGCTACCCTTCGATGTAACGCGCCGCGTTGCTGTTGCTGAGGCGGAGAAAGAAAGGCAGCACGCGGGGAGCAGAAGCAGCAGGGGCACTGCGGACGGGACAGAGGGGTCATGCTGGGGCGCTTTTTGGTGGGCTGGGCATGGTGCATCAGCTTGCAGAGCTCCAGCCCTTCTGGTATGGGTCACATATAGCACACAGTAGCAGGCATAAAGTGAAGGGCAAGCAACTGGCTGATGCGAGCGCCGCAGCGCGTCGCCCGGTCAGCGCCGCTGCCGGCGGCCCTCCGCCATAGCTGATCCTCGCCCAGAGCGACTCGGATCTTCGGTCTCAAGCAGTAGCAGCCATGTGGGAGCTGGTTGCCACGGCTGTGGCGGGCCTGAACGCAGGTGCCGGCCTGCAGGCGGCACTGGCAGGCGCGCCCTCGGGTGCCAGCGACTCCCTGGCTTTCACCAAGTTTGCCAGCCGCTCCAGGATGCTGGGGCTCTTCCTGAGCACCGTGTCCACCAGCGCCTGCGTGATGGCGTACACGGGAGGTGAGCAGGCTCGCCTGGCAGGTGCTGCAGAGGATGGAGCAGTGCACAGGAGAGCAGACAGTCGGGAGTGCCGCCGCACCATCACCACCGCCGCCGCCGCCGCGGCAAGGCTTGCAAACCCGCGCCTCGCCCCACAACCTTGCAGAGTCGCGAGGAGCGCTCTGGCTAGCAGCAGCGGCAGGTGTAGGTGAGCAGCAGGGAGGTGCCGTGTGCTCACACGGCTGCAGTGAGTAGGCTGCCGCCATAGGTGGCCCAGCCTGCCCGCTGGCCTCCCTACCTGTGGGGTCCCCAAACCGGGCCGAGCCCAATTGCAAATCGGCGGACAAGCCTTGCCACCAGGGGTGCTTGCATTGGCACTCAGCACATGCAATCTGGACCATGCACAGACGGTTGCAACGATTGCCACACCACTGGGCGCATTCGCTGTCGACTGCCGCCCCGTCTCGATCTGCAGGCATCGGCATCCCCTTCAACCTGCTGCTCATGGCGCCGCCCACAGCCGTGGTGGGCGGCGGTAGCATGCGCCTTGAGCCCTACGGACCACCGTGAGTCAATGTTTGTACGCGTTGGAAGAAAATGAGCAAGGCTGCGCTTGATTGGTCTGCAGCAGCACAAGGGGCCCGCATCACAAGGTGCACGGCACGGCACTGCGCCCCACAGCCTGAGCTGCCAATTGTTGCAACCCAACCCCTCTCTTTGTGCAGGTCACCCCGGGTGCGCTTTGCTGGCGATGAGCCATCCTCTGCAGCAGCCACGGACGCCGCACTGGCTGACCAGGCCACCACTGCAGCCGCTGCGGGCGGGGACGGCGGCAGCGCATTTGGGGCGGCGGCGGCTGTGCCACCGGCGCCGGAGCGAGGCATTCTGTCGTCTGCTAGCGCAGACGTGCAGCGGCGGCGCCGGCTCATGTACAGCAAGTCAGGTGGGGTAGAAAACTAGCCAGGTTTTAAGAGCCTGCAGCATGCGACCCAGGACATGCATCGACGGCTCAGCCACAGTGTGCAGGGCAGCGGTCGGCCTGGCTGAGCTGCGGGACGCTTGCATGCCCTGCGGGTAACTGACCTGCGATATGCCTGCAGCTATACCACATTAGGCTTGCCTTGAACAATCCGGCGTGGTTCTGTGCTGTGCAGGCGTGCTGGTCAGCCCAACTGACTTTGCTGCTTCGTGGAGCAAGAAGTGAGGGGCGGGGCAGCAGGGATGGGCTTGCACAGTACTGCAAAGTCGCTGCCATCTTGCCGCCGAATTAAAGCATTCGAGGCGAAAATTTGTTCTGTACCCTGCCTTGCAGGTTCTGGTTCAGCTCCGCGCTCTCGGTCACCGCCTTTGGCTGCATGTGAGCCTTGCCAGCGCTCGAGGCATCAGGCGCCATGTACAGCGCTTTGCTTGTGGAGAAGCTCGCATGGTATGGGGTGAGGCACTCTGTGCTGGTGTGCTGAAGGCATCTGAAGATACCACAGCCCTGCCCCGCCCCTCCACACAGGATGTGCATGCTGGGCACCGGCAGGGACGCGGCCACGTACGGCTATGCGCCGTTCTGATTGGCGGCAGCAGCAGCAGGCGAGCAGGTGGAGCGGCAGCAGGGGCTGCCCGCTGCTTTCCGGGGGTGGCTACTGGACAAGCGGCAGCGGCGAGGAGTGGAAGCTCGACTGCAGTCCAGATGTGCGATGGGCTGCAGGCACATGGCCAGTGCTGCTTGCCGTCGACCACATCTGACAGCTCAACTGATGTTTACACGTCCAGTTGCATGCAAATCAAATAGGCCCCAGCCCTCAAAGGGGGCAGCGAATTCAAGCGTATTACCAAGGAAAGAGAATGGTTGCACCAAGAGCAGGGGTGGCAGGGGGGAGAGAAAGATCACAAGCAAAAGCGGCGGGTAAGATAGGAGGCAGCAGCAGCATGCCGGCCCGCCTGGCACGCATCAGCCAGCCGTCACAAGCAGCCGGCGGCCGGCCATCAGGAGCCAAAGAAGCAGCCCAGGGTTCAACTGTTCTGTCTGGGCAAATTCACTCCAGGGGCACAGGCTCCGAGGCGAGCCAGGGCTGGGAGAAGCCGGCCGCCTCGCGGGAAGCGGGGTCCCGGATCGCCGCCCGCATACTGTCGTACTCCGCGCACACCTCCTGCAGTTTCGAGTGGTAGCAGCATCGTAGACACAGTTAGCACTTAGGTTTTGGGCAATGGGGCAATAGGTAGCCGCCCACATGCGGTCGTACTCAGTGCACACCTCCTGCAGATGGCAACGTTAGAAAAACGGTGCAGATGAGCATGCAAATGCCACAGTTAGATAGCGCTGCCCGATGCGCCGCAACAACCCGCGAAACAACCAGCCCACAGCAGCCAACGCACCTCGAACGACTGCTGCGCCAGCTTGGCCTGCCGCTGCTCCTTGTCCTCTGCGGGCGGAGGCACAAGAAAAGATGGGTAAGCGTCGCGCAAACAAAGGAGAGCGCATGCCAGCAGCAGCAGGCAGCCCAGCTCGTACGCCAGGCCAGCTGCCCCCCAAAAAGAGCGCTGACATTCCCACCGCGGCGCGCTCATTGCTACAGCTCTGTTCCAGGGCAAGCCCACTCACCAATGCCAGCCAGCACCGCCTCGACGTCCAGCTCCGGGCACACAGAGATGCCCACCGGCGCGTGCGCAATCACCTGCAGGAGAAAAGAGTGCATTGCAGGATCACTTATAACAGCAACGTCCAGCTCGGGGCACACACAGATGCCCACAGGCGCGTGCGCAATCACCTGCAGTAAGGGGGCAGTGCACAGCAGGTGGGCGGCAAGCTTGGCATGCGCAGAGGCACGCGGCTGCGTGGGGTTGGCTGCTGGCAGGCCGACAATGCAAACGCCTGTGCCCGCATGACCGGCAGTGCAGAACCCAGATGGCCAGTTCTCGGCTCACCCGCTTCTCGCCAATCGCCTTCTCCACCACGCGCGGGGGAGGCATGATCCTGCGGCAGGCGGGACAGGCAGCAGGCCGTGGTGTTGGTTCATGGGGGCAACAGTTGCACACGCGTCGGCACACACATGTGCGCGCCTGCAAGCCCAGCACCACGAACCAGGCACATCTGGTAGACACAACCACCCTAACCACCCTCAGCTCACTTGCAGGAGTACATGGTGAAGGGGTAGATGTGCCCCGCCTGCTTTTGTTTGACCGCACACAAAACCGCACCATTTTAGTGGAGAATCAAACCACAGACTAAACTCACTTGTAGGAGTACATGGTGAACGGGTAGATGTGGCCTGGCTGCTTGGCCTTGGTGGCCAGCGCCCGCATCAGCTCCACGGCCGAGGGGTCAAACTCGTCCGGCATGAAGTCGTCTGCAGAGGGCGGGGTTGAGAAAAGAGGGTAAGGTTATGGGCAACCAGCATGATGATGAGAGTACGCATTACAATCGTCCGGCATGAAGTTGTTTGACACAGCGGATGATTGGGTTAAGGCAGGGTGCCACTTGGGGATGAGTGCCGAAGAGGCCAATCACCTGCACGTGCACCCGCACGTCATGGATCGCTGTGGCAGCCTCACAACACAGCAGCAGTGCGGCAGCAACGCACAGGCAGCCCTACGCACCGGTGACGGGGTGATGCGGCGGTCGCACAACGCAACAGCACGACAGCAGGACGGCAACACGCCAAACGTGCAGGAATAACGCAGCCCCGCGCACCGGTGACGGGGTCGATGCGGCGGTCGCGGCCGCCGCTGGGCGCAATCCACAGCAGCTTGCCGCCCTCGTTCAGCGCAGACTGCGGACGGGGAAGGCGAGGTGGGAGGCCATTTCAGGAGCTGCAATCCTGACTATTCTGTAGCTTTGCCGCCCTCATTCAGCGCAGACTGCAGGGGGGCAGATAGCATGCATAGCCCTAAGGACAGGTTGGAGAATGTGGCCTCGCTGGCATCAAGCCAGCAGTTGGCAGCCCTCCTTCACCCCTGGCTGACTACTGCAGGCAGGCAGGAGAAGCCTGAGGGCCCCGCAGCAGCTCACACAGCCGAAGCAACCAAGCACGTGTGTGCAGTCGCAGGCCGCTGCTAGCTGAGACATATCTGCCGCAACTGCCAGCCCAGCGCACCTGCATCGCCTTGAGCGTGCGCCGGTTCATCGCCTGCTTCTCCGCCTTGAGCTCGGGGATGTCGTCAATGTGCTTCTGCGAATGTTGAAGAATCCAGGTTGGGACACATCTTGGTACGGCGACACGGCGACACAAGCTGGGCGATTGCAGGGCAGGCACACAGTAGGCAACTGCAGTTGTTCTTGAGCAAGCATACGCATTGTGCCTCCATGCGTTTAACAAGGGCCCGCCTCTGGAGGCGCACCTTGGAGTGCACGCAGAACAGGTTGCGGCCCATGGAGAAGGGCTTGCACAGCGCGTCCGTCACCACGCGGTCGCCCGCCACGTAGATCACCTCTGTCAGTGAGGGAAGAAGTAGGAACAGGTTTTGGATAGACACAAAGCGCAGGAGGGAGGTGCAAAGCGGATGACCCGCCACGTAGCTCACCTCTGCATGGATTGGAAGGGACAGAAGAGGGTTGGGCATACACAAGGCGCGGGAGGGAGGTGCACAGCGCATTCTCAGCCAGATCACAATGTTGGGAGTGGAACTGGGATATTGTGCAAGTAGCGGGAACAGAATCCCACATGAACACGCTCGAAAGCAACCAATCATGTCTCACAACCCGGTCCAGCACACTCACGCTCGGCCAGGCGCGGGAAGGCCTTCTCCAGCAGCAGCGCAAACACGGCGGGGTCCGCCTCCGACTGGTGGTTGGCAATCAGCACCACGTTCTCGCCTGAAGATCAGCCAGCAGGACAGGGGTGGGGCGCACAGTCATGAAAACAGATTCGATGACAGCACACACGCCTGCTGGCGCAAGCTGCTGCAGCCAGCCACAGAGCCGTGCTGCTCAGCAACGCACTGTCCTGCACAATCGACCAAGCAGTTCAATGCAGCGCATTGTCGCCCGGCTGTGACATTATGCTCGATCAATCAACCACTTGAACACAACCCTCCCGCGTCCAGCTGCTTTGACCAGCTCGAATAGTGAGGACATGATGTCCCTGCACATCAACCAACCCAACACTTGAACAGCACCCACCCGCGTCCAGCTGCTTCTGGATCTGCTCGAAGCGGTCGGCGTGGCCCAGCACCGAGTTCTTGAAATCGATGAGGCCGCTGCATGGGCGAAGAAGAGGTCAAGCAAAAAGCAAACTCAACACGCAACGCAGAACCAAAGGAGCCACCGTCCCAGCACAGCTGCACCACCGCATGCTTAGCAGCCTTACCGCATGTAGCGCTGGCAAGCTGACAGAAGCACCACAGCATGATCACAGCATGCCCAGCGGCCTCACCGGATGTAGCGCTGGCCAAAGGCGAAGTAGTCGTAGGGCGCCTTGATGGCGGCGTGGTAGGAGGGGAAGGTGTAAGAGGTGGAGGGGTTGAGCTCCAGCAGCACCCGCTCGCACACCTGCGGGTTGGGAAAACAAACACAAAGAGTACGTACGAATGAGTGCTGATAAAACGAGTGGAACTTGTGAAAGATGTGGAGGGGTTGAGCTCCAGCAGCACCCGCTCGCACACCTGCGGGGAGCATGCACAACGGGACCTTACCGCAGCGACGCAGGCCAATCTGGTTCAGCAGTAACGACCCAGTTCACGGACCTGTCTCAACGCTGTGTTTCTCCACTCACGCTGGGCACCACACTGACTCCCAATCCCCATGTCTGCCGCCACCCTGCCTGCCGACACTCGCTTGCCAAGACCCTACATCCCAACGCGCTCTCACGCTGGTCATCACCCTGCCCCCCAGCTCTCATATGTGCCGCCACCCTGCCTGCCAACTCATGCTGGCCATGACACTGCTCCCGAACTCATGTCGCACAAAACACTGCCTCCCTTCCAGCACTCACGCTGGCCATGACCTTGGCCACAAAGTCGGGGGAGGCGCCGGGGGCGCCGCCCTCCAGAATGGCCGCCTGCGGCAGCAGGGCAGCAGGCAAATTGAGAGTGGATTAGGATCATTTGGGCACAGTGGTGGCACGTGGCAGCAGCGCCGCCCACCAGGATGGCGGCGGGAGCGGGGCAGCACATGGATGCATGATTGGCACGTGTGGCATGTGCCCTGCAACAAACAGAAACTGTGGCTTGCGGCAGCGCCGTACAAAAAGCAGGCAATCCCACGCTGGAGAGCACAATAATCGGGATCCGCACCTTGTAGTTGGCGTACAGCTCGTTGAAGGCAGCGATGATGCGGGGCGGCACCTGCAGCAACATGGAGGGGCATGGCATGTGTTTCCACAACAACCCACATGCCGCAGTGCAGGCAAGATAACGCGACAGCCATGGCGGACTCCATGCCGCGGGCAACCAGCGCTTGCTGCATCGAAATCATGGCGGGCCCCCCTGCCCCGAGCCCCAGCACCCACCGTGCCGCTGGAGGCGCCGGCCTTGAGCAGGCCAAACAGCTGCTCCTCGTTCTGCACCGCCGCAAAGGGCGAGCCGGTGGCAGGCGGCGCCGCAGTGGCCGCCACGGCCAGGCGCCGCTGCTGCTGCCGCCGGCGGCACGGCGCGGCGGCGGGGACGGCCGCAGGCCGGCTGGCCCGCCGCTGTGCCACCCGCTGTGCGCCGATGGCGGCGGCCTGGCAGGCCACAGCCCCGCTGGTCGCCATTCCGCGGCTCTTGAGTCGCTCTCGCTGGGGACGGGACGAGCGAGGGCTGCGGCGCACGTAAGTGTACCTCGCGATCAATGCGCTGCGACGGTGGGCCGGCACAGGGCGGGGGTGCTCGCCCGAGCCAGATGGGAGCTCATGCGCCGCATGCGGCGGCTGGGTGCAAGGCGCTGAAAAGGGCCGCTCCCGCGATCTGCGAGCACTGCGCCCGACACCCACATCGCTGCGATCATCGACACCGCTAATGGCAGCGGCCTGGCTCTGGGGTTGTTCTCTAGCATACCCGGAATGGAGCATGAACCCGCCTGGCATCTCCCACAGGGGCCAGGATCAGCTCGCAGTGACGCCTATGCCGGCAGCGGTGCGAGCACTCGTACCCCTTCTCCTCCTCCGACACTTGTGTCAACCGAGCCGCGACTGGCCTGCCTGTAGCCCCCACCTGCCCGGCCCTTCCACACCCGCCTGGCTCTGAAGTTCTGCCAGCGAAGCCTGCGCGTGGATGCCCTGCTTCTGGTAGGCTGGTGGGAGACGGATCCATTTGAACGCAGGAGGATTCCCCACCTGACCCACATAAGGGATTTTTGCTGAGCATGCTCAGCAGCACGCCTTCCATGCAGGGCGTCTGCTGGATGTCTCCAGGCTGTGCCACCAGCTGCTCCAACTGCTCACCACCCGACGGCCGCACCTGCCCTCGCCCTGCTGAACAGGTGGCCATCATCACCTTCATTGCCCGCATGCTGCCACACGCCCCGCCTGGAGCGCTCACCTGGGCGCTGCTGCACGTGGCTGGGACCTTTGCCGCCATGGCTCTGGGGCATGCCTGCAACTTGGGCTTGGCGGGCAACTGGCGCTTGCGCTGGCACGTGCTGGAGCTGCTCACCTTGTGCGTCCGCTCCTGCGACCTGGGACTGGGCGGCGGCATCTGCGCTGCCATGCACGCCACCATTGTGCAGCGGCACGCGCAGCAGCAGCCGGCGCCATCCGCCGCCCCGGGCGGGGGCGCCTGGGCAGCGGCATTCAGCGCCGTGCGCTTTGTGTCTGCCTCTGGCGCGGGCCACCTGGCGCTGCACATGAGCGTGCTGCGCCTGCCGCCGGGGTGAGTGAGTGGAGGCATGTCCGAGGAGCTGGCTGCAGCCCGTGGAGAGTAGGTGGCTGCCACACTGGCACCCACCCACGTGCCGGGAATTTTGTCTGAAGCCGCATGCCTTGTTGTTGCATGTCCTGTGCAACCGTGACCATGGCGGCCCTCCCTGCACGCCCTTGCCCTCCCTGCAGGCTAAGCGCCGTGGCCCAGCTGATCAACGTGCGCCAGCTCCTGCCCCACTTCCGCGGGTTCTGCCAGCCCGGCGGCGCGATGGCGCAGCCGCACCTGCTGCAAGGCGGCCGCAGCGCATATGCCGCTGTCCACACGCTGATGCTGGGCACCGTGGTGCCCCTCTGGAACGCATGCGACCGCCCTGACGGCGGCTGCGCTGAGCCGGGCGTTGCGCCCGCGGCGGTGGAGTGCCAGGTGCTGCTGACCTGGCTGCTGCTCGGCCTGAGCGTGGCGCTGCCGCTGCTGGTGGAGGTCGCCAGCACAGCCCGCCTGTTCAGGCTGCACGAGCGGCAACGAGCGGCAGCGGGGCTGCCACCGGTGGTGAGCATGCGAGCAGCGTTTCTTCGCGGCGCCGGCTGGCTGCTGCTGGAGGACGACACAGACAAAGGACAGGAGGAGGGGGCTGCCGAGCGTGGCTACGCATTCAGCGGCATGGTGTGGTTTGCTGCACACTTTCTGCTGTCGGTGGCCTGGGATGCTGCAGTCTGGCTCGTGCACCGGCCCGGCACTTGACACCTGTGCTTGCTCAACTTGCCGGCGGGCTTGGCCCCCATGTAATGCGTGATAGGCTTCGGCAAAATTGCAGCGGGCATGCATTGCAACGCGGTTTCGCTGGGCCAAGGCTTCCACAGCGGAAGGTGGGTGGGGGAGGCACCTGGGGGTGGCTGCACCTGTCGTGGGATGTGGGAGCAGGTGGGCTGCTGTGAAGATGGTGAGAGATGCAAACTGATGGCCGGCAGCTTGGTCGTTTGCTCAAGCAGGATGGGAGCTCATGCGCCGCATGCGGCGGCGACTGGGTGCAAGGCGCTGAAAGGGGCGGGTCCCGCGATCCGCCAGCACACCCACATCGCTGCGCGCATCGACAACGCGATGGGAGCGGCCTGAGCGCAGTTCGTGCTGGGGTTCTCCGCCTTGCGTCCGGAATGGACATGGATCAGCCTGATAGCCCTCAGCACGCCAGCAAGCGCCCGAAAAGCAGGCAGGGCGGCGAATCAGACGAGGAAATGAGCCTGGACGAGGGCAAGTTGGGGGCGGGGGCGCTTGCAGGGCCTGTCGAGGGATGCAATGGGCTGGAAACGCACGCATGATTGCGACGACAGCAGGTGGGCCGGGCCAGGGGCCGTCCTGCGCCCGACTTGGCCGCGGCCGCCCCGTCCCGCCTCCTGGCCGCGATCAACCCCGGTTGCGAGCCCTCGACAGCAATCCAAGCCCGCCAGTTGTGCTGCTGATGAGTGCCCTGCTCTCCTGCCGCCGCCGCCACTGCCGCCGCCGATACCGCCGCCCTCCGCCCTGGCCGGTCCCCCGGCCCACTCTCTGCTGCAGACATGGCGGAGCTGGCAGAGCTGGCGGCAGCTAGAGAGGGTGAAGAAGCCAAGGACAGGGTGCTGACGGACGATGATGTGAGCTGGCGGCGGACGTGCAGGCTGGGCAGCCGGTTGCGTTTCTGCCGACGCAGCGGGACTTGGCGGTGGGACTTGGCTGCACCAGCCGGACTTGCCCCAGCTGCAGCTGGCAAGCACGCCTGTCACAGGCGGCTGGACATGCATGCTGGTGCCATGTGTGCTTGGCACAGTTCATCGTGCTCACTGCCTGCCGCCCCTCCTACCTCCCTTCGCAGCTGCTCACCACCATCTTTGGCTACCTGTGCCTGGAGGACCTGTGCCGCTGCGCCATGGTGCGGCACCCCGCAGCTGGCTGGGTGGACAGCTGCCAGCTGCAGCCGGCTTCTGGGATGATTTGTTGCGGTGTGCAGGTGGCACACACCATCAGCATGTAGCGCTGCTCCGGCAAGCAGGTGCTGCCGCCTGTTGCGTTCAGCATGCCGCCACACGTGCTGCCCTGCTCTGATGGCATCCCTGTCGTCTCATGCACCCCCGCAGGTGCGCACCTGCTGGCGCTCCGTGACCTCCACCCCCAAGTTTTGGCGGGAGATCAACCTGAAGGGCCGCACCGTGCAGGTGTCCAAGGTGCGGCAGCGCGTTTCATTCACTCTGGTTCGCGGTTGCGTTTGCGCGATGGCTGCTTGCGGTGCATCGCGTTGCATTCGTGCCAGGTGGCACGGCTCAGTGCCGGCGTTGCAGGCAACCAGCTTTTGCGCAGTGTTGCTGGTGCTGGTGACACTGCTGCTGCTTATATTTGGATGCTTGGCCTGGGGCGTGCTTGTATACTCAAGACCGCCCCTCCCTCCATTTATCCGCTCCACCCTCACTGCCTACCCCCCAGGTGCGCCACCTGCTGAGCCAGCACAGCGGCGTGCAGGTGCTCAACGCGCGGGGCGTGGCATTTGGCGCCTCGGACCTCGCCTTCCTGCTGCCCAAGCTGAAGTGAGGGGCGGCTGGCGTTGGTTCACGGCAGCCTGGGGCTGCGAGTGCCATGTTGCTGCAGCATGCGGTGGTGCACTGCAGCCGCAGGTGCAGTCGCAGCAGCTGTTTCTGCCGCCGCCCGCCCCCGCTGCAGCCAGGCAAGCCTGCTGCTGACTGATCGTGTGCCCCTGAACCTCCCACCCGCAGCCAGCTGGAGTCACTGGAGATGGACAAGGGCGGGTACGAGCGGTCGGAGCTGGCGGCCCTGTCCGACTCCCTGCCCTGCCTCACCCGCCTCGTGCTGGCGGGCGGCCTGGTGGGCTCGCACCTGCCCGACTGGTGAGCGGTTGTTTGTGAAAGCAGCCAAGGGAATTGGCTGCACGTTGCATTGCAGGCAGGGTTGCTCCATTGCATCACGGCGCAGCATGCCAGCAGACGAGCAGTGGCGCCTCCGCAACGAGCAGCTTTGCCGCCCCTGCCGGGCAGCCGCCCAGCCAGCTGGCAACCCTCTCTGCGCCTGCCTATAACCCACACCATTGCTCGCAGGTCGGTGCTGGCGCACCCGCGGCTGGAATCTCTGGTGCTCGAGTCGGGGCGGACCACGCGCCTGCGCATCCAGGCCCCGCAGCTGACCAGCATCAGGTGAGAAGCCTGCAGTTGCTGAGCAACAATGGGCAAGCTGTTTGCCCCACACCCTAGTGGCTGTGTGCGGCCCCCTCCCGCCGTGCCAACCATTTGCTCCCCTGCCTCACCGTCCGCCTCCCTTTCTCCCCCTACCTTCCCTGCCCCCAGCCTGCGCGACTTCCAGGCGGGCGCGTTCCAGCTGCAGGAGGCCACGGGCCTGGCCTCCCTCGCCGTGCACGACTGCACCAAGCTGACCGACACCGCGCTGCGCACGCTGCTGGCGCTGGAGGGGCCCGCCGCTAGTGGTGAGCGGGGCCAACAGTGGTAGGGTTTGCTGGGGTGTTGGGATGTAAGGTAAGGTGCGGGATGTTTGCTCTACGCTTCTGCTGGCGCTGGGAGGGGCCTGCCGCCGGGGGTGAGCTGGGGCGACAGTGGTTGGGTCTGCTGCTCTGGGGGTGAGTGTAGTTCGCACTGGCAGGGCTGGCTGCTGAGATGAGCTGGTAGCAGCGCTGGTTGGGGTTGGCTGCTGTCGGCGAGTGCCTGCTGCCGGAGAGTGCCTGCACCTGCACACCATGCAGCCCTGGGCACCCTCTCAGTCAACACCTTCAGGACCAGCCACGTCCCCTCTCCCTGTCTGCACGTTTGCAATGCTGAACGCCCTCACCGCCGTCATTCTGCCATCTGACCGGTTCTCGGCCATGTCCCTTCCCCACCTCGCAGTGCTGAACGCCCTCACCTCCATCACCCTGTCGGGTGTGCCCACCGCTTCTGATGAAACGCTGCGGCTGGTGGGGCAGCGGCACCCGGCGGTGGCGGTGCTGTCGCTGTCCGCGTGCGCCGCGCTGACGGGCAGCGCGTGGGCGCAATACAATGCGTTTCCCGCGCTGCGCAGTTTGACGCTGGACGGCTGCGACTCGGTTACTGGGTGAGGAGGCGGGGCGGCTGGGCAGGGGCGCTCAGATAGAAATCGGAACAGGCTAGAATTCGTGCTTGCCATGCCTCCCATCCGCCTATCCAGCTACTGATCAGTCCCCCTATGTTGTGCCTTACTCCCTTGTTGTGCAGCTCCAACCTGTCCGACACGGTGCACGACCTGCTGGCTCTGGAGGAGCTGCGCATCACCGGCTGCGCGCAGGTGCGACACAGGGGCTGTGAGGACAGTGTGCAAGGCAGAGGTTTGCAGCGCGCGGTGCGTGAAGGTGGGGTTGCTTGCGTCTGGCAGGCTAGCGGAGGCGTCCAACGCGCAGCCTGGTGGCAGCTTGCAGCATGGATGTCGACCCCAACAACCGCTCCAAAATGCCCATCCACCACCGCCACGCAGGTCACCACGCTGCGGCTGCAAAGCCAGCGGCTGTGCCGCCTGGAGCTGTGCGGCACGCGCGCCCTGCAGGAGCTGGACATGCGGTGCGCACGGCTGGCTGACGTGGTCATCCGCCCCCTCAACCCGGGGCTGGCGGCCTGCGCTGCGCTCAAGTGAGTTTGTTGCTGCCCGCCTGTGTTCAGGGTTGGTTGTTTATGCGCCCGCTCAGTGGAGTGAGCCGGGTGTGGCTGTTTGACAGGTTGGTTGGTTGCGAGTTGTGGCCGAGTGCACGGAGGTTGAAGCACAATCCCAGCGACGTGTAGTGAAGCACAGACAGGGCAGCTGGAAAGGAGTGCGCCAGGCACTGCGCTGCCCCTCTTGCTGTTGCGAGCCCGTCCATGCCATCCCACTCCCGCCTTGACGCTGCACAGGCGCGTGCAGCTGGCGTCGCATGCCGTGGAGCGCCTGCACTGGAGCGCCTTCCCCGCCCTGGAGACCGTCCGGTTGCAGGTACGCCTCGTATCACACTGTTTGGGACAGGCAGGGGGGCTTGGCAACATGTAAAGCAGCCTGCTGCCACCACACCTGCTGCTCACCAGTCCAGTTCCTGCTGTTCCAAGCACCTGCTCCCGACGAGCTGGATGCCTCACACATAACCACCCCCTTCCTGCCCCCTCAGTGCCCCAACCTGCGGGAGCTGGACCTGTCCGAGTGCCGCCTGCTCACCGATGCAGTGTTTGAGAGCCTGGGGCCCGGCAGCGGACCTGCGGGCTACCTGGGCGCCGGAGAGCTCAGCCCAGGTGGGTTGTCAATGCCTGGTAGTGGCAAACTCAACGCATTTGCTGGCTGCTTGCCCTCGCGCTATTGTGCCTCTGTCTGCCGTGTCTTGCATCTGCCATACTCTGCCATACTAGCTGCATTGCGGCAACCCCAGCGCCGACACGTCACTCACACCCCCGCTGCCCGCCTGCCGCCGCCGCCCCCCTGCTCCCGCCCGCAGGCTGCCCGCAGCTGCGCATGCTCAAGCTGGCCGACTGTGAGGGTCTGCATGTGGCTCGGCTCGCCTCTCCCACCCTGGAGAGCCTGCAGCTGAGCCAGTGCCGCTGGCTGGAGCGCGTCGAGCTGGACTGCCCCGTGCTGACGCAGGTGCGGCACGGATGGAGTTGCACCTGGTTTTGGGTGGCTGGGTGGCGCCTGTTGGGGCGTGCATGGGTGGGCAGGATGCAGGTGTGGGAGCCCCTGCCCGCTGACACCAGTTGCTGAAACTGCATGCACTGCTTACTCATCAATGCTGCAGCTGTCGCTGGAGGAGTGCACGCACCTGGAGCGGGCGGCGCTGCGCAGCCGGCGCATGACGCGCATGTCGCTGGGCACCTGTCCCCGCCTCGGCTCCATCGCCATTGACTGCGAGACGATGGCGGAGCTGGTGAGGGAGGGGGCTGCATTTGCTGCATGCCACAGACCAAGGACCAACTGTGGCGCTGGATTTGAAGGTGGCGGAGCTGGCCGCAGTGCCAGAAGTTGGCTGGTGCCTGCGCCTTCCTTGCTGCCATCATATTATGTCATGCGGCCAACACCCACGGCATGACTGATCTTCCTTGCACTCTTTGTTCCCACACTGCAGGACCTGCGGGGCTGCAACCAGCTGAACAGCCTGTCGCTGGCGTGCCCTGCGCTGCGCGCGATCGACGCCACCTTCTGCTCCAGCCTGAGGTGCGTATTTGAACTGTGTTTGTGTGTGCACAGTATATGCGCTGCTGCCTACAGGCATCATATCCCAAACATGTCACCCATCTGCGCCCGCCTCCCTACCCGCCCTGCTCCCGCCAGCGACGCCGCCATCGAGGCCATTGCGCGGTGCGGCGCCCTGCAGGAGCTGGTGCTGGCGGTGTGCAACTCAGGTGGGGGCAGGGTGTTGGGATTGAAAGCGGGGTGTGGTTTTGCTGTGAGTTGACGCTGATCAGTGCTGTGAATGCTTGTGGTGAGCGCCCTGAGCGCCCAATTGCCGCCGTGCTGCACTCTTCCGTTTTTCCAGCTGCACACCAAGCCTCGATCTGCCCACCTTCGCCTGCCGCAGTGACGACCCAGGGGCTGGGCGCGCTGGCCCACCTCAGCCAGCTGCAGCGGCTGGACCTCTCCTACACGCCGCTCGAGGTGCGGGTGGGCTGGCTTGCTGTTGGCGGCGGCTGAATGTTGTTGCCCTGATGCCGCCCTGTTTTGGTACTGTTTCACAAGCACGTGTGCCCTGGACCACCGCATGCCGCTTGCAACGGCACTGTCCCAGGTGGGCTCACAAGTTGCGCCTCTCGTGCTGCCCTGCCGCCTGCCCTTGCCTCTGCCTCGCGGCGGGCTCATGTTTTGCGCCTTTGATGCACCCCCTTGTGCAGGACCCCACCCCGCTCTACTCCGCCTGCCGCGCGCTCACCAGCCTGACGCTGTCCAACAATTACATGCTGCGCCCCGAGGCGCTGCTGCCGCTGCTGGATGGAGGCAGCGGCGGCGGCTTGGATGCAGCAGCAGCAGGGGCAGGGGGTGTAGCAGCAGCAGGGGCGGCAGCAGCCCTCCAGCGGCCCGGCGCCCCGCTGCCGCTGGTTGCGACTGGTACCAGCAGCCAGCCGATGCTGCCGCAGCTGCGGGAACTGGACGTGTCCTACTGCCCGCTGCCCCAGCCGGTGCTGGCGGCGCTGCTGACCCGGGGCGCCCGCCTGCACTCGCTGTCCATCAACGGCTGCCGCGGCGGAGTGACCGACGCGCTGTGGCCGCTGCTGCACCGGCGAGCAGAGGAGCTGTGTGAAAGTGGCAGCATGAGCGGCGCTGGCACTGGCAGCAGCAGCAGCGGTGGCACTGGCGGCGGCGGCGGCGGAGTCGGCGGCGAGAGGCGCGCAGCTCCCGGCACGCCACCCAGCGCTGCAGCAGGGCTGGCTGCGGCGCCACTGGCAGCGCCTGGCTTCCGCGGCTGGGCACCAGAGCCGGCAGGGCCGTACGATGCAAGCAGCGCTGGCGGCAGTATGTCTTGCGGCGCTGACCCCGCAGCGGCAGTGGATGCTGCAGTGGCGCAGCTGGCGGCCACGGCTGTGGCATCTCAGTGCTCCGAGGTGCCTGCAGACGAGGCGGCGGCGACGGCGGGCGGCAGCTGGCCTGCTGCAGCCGAGGCGGCGGAGCAGCGCCGGCAGCAGGGGGCGCCGCCGCCAGGCTCCCAACAGCCGCCGCCGCAGCAGCCTCCGCAGCAGCAGCACAGTGCACTGGCGGAGCACCAGCTGCGCTCGCTGTCCATGGTTGGCAGCAAGGAGCTGCGCTGCTTCTGCTTGGGCCTAGCACCCGCAGCAGTGGCCCTGGAGCGAGGCCTGCTGTTGGGGGGAGGCACGGTGGCGGTGCAGGATGGGCAGCAGTATGCGCTGGTGGCCACGCCGCTGGCGGGCCTGCGGGAGCTGCGCCTCAGCCTGTCGGGTGAGGGGCTGGGATGGGCTGGTTTGGGTTAAGTTTGGCAAGCGAGGGTGTCGGTGAAAGGTTTGGGCAGCTCCACCCACTGCCCATCAACTGGATGACTGCTCAACGCCGACCCGTGCCCACCTTCATGCTCTGCTCAGCCGGTGCCCTCATGCTCTCCTGCCCACCTGCTGCAGGCCGCCTGCGGTCGCTGGCGCTGGGCCTGCCTCACCTGACCGACCTGCAGCTCAACAACTGCGCGGAGCTGGGCCAGCTGGTGCTGCACTGCCCCGCGCTGGAGCGGCTGTCCATGCAGGTGGGTGTGGGTGGCTGCTGTGCAGGGCCGCTTGTGAAAGTGCTTTCTGGACATGCATCGTAATGCTTGATGGTTGCTGCGCTGCGTTTCTCACGTCCAATCAGCCATCCCTGCCTGTACCCGTCCGCAGGCCTGCAAGGCGGTCAACGAGCGCGGGCTGGTGGCGCTGGTGGGCCGCCTGCCGGCGCTGAGGGAGCTGGACCTGCAGTACTGCCCGGTGAGCCGGCTGTGGCGCTGGCTGGCGTAGCATTGCCATCGTTGCATTTGCACCGTTGCTGGGCTCAGCCAGCTTTGCCGTTTGCAGATCTGCTTGGAACAGCTGCACCACACGTGCCACACTCCGCAGCTCATCCGCGTCCTCCTGCCCTGCCCTCCCCACCCGCTGCCGCAGCAAGTCACGCCCACGGTGGTGCAAGCGCTGCGCCGCTCCTGCCCCTCCCTGCAAAGCGTGCTGGTCACACCCCCTCGCACGGTGTCGCCCGGACCGTGACCAGCCAGTTACGGAAAACTGGCAGTATTCAGCGGCCTGCCAACGGCCAGCTCAGCGCACCTGTGCAGAGCGTTGCTCAGCCCGTGGGGAGCAGCTGCTGTAGTGTGGCAGCAGCGGCGGCGCCATTTGCTGCCCCGGCCTGCTGCACCGGTTTGTTGAAGGATGAGATTGCTCCTCACCCATGCGGTTGCCTCCTGAATAGCGAGCCTCGTGTATTATTTAGTTTGGGTCTGCTGATGCTGCAGCACCGCCCCTGTACCTTTTTGCCCGCGACACGTCCCTCCATGCTGCTGCTTGGCATGCCTTTTACTTTTTTGGCTGCTGAGCTATCGACTTTGGTTATTATTGCCTTCCTCCATGCTGGCAAATCTTTGCCTGTCCCCAATTCAGCGGCGGCGCGGCTCAAGTTAGCATTGTTGTGTGCAGCATGGCGGCAATTGCTGCACCGAGCTGCTGTTTTCACAGCTGGCCTGGCCAGACGTCTGGCAAACATTGTAACAAAGAACTGCACCGTGGCAAGCGCACACCATGGCCCTGTCTCTCTCTGTCTATCAATGATGCATTGTGACACGGTGTTACGATGGCAGTAGAAATAGGCGGCAAGAGGCGCTAGTGCAAAATACATAAAATCGCATGGTCGTGGGATACACATACTGGAGCAAACGAGAGTGTTGCAATGCTGCTGCTGCTGCTGCTGCCGTTCTTTCCCTCACTGCGCTGCACTGGAGGCACCTGGGCAGGCTCCCACAATGCACGACTGGCTGGCGCTGTCCCACACCTTGCCCTGCGCCAGACAGGTGGGATCGGCATTTGCATGAGACAGGCACGTGGCATTGCCCCTGCCTTACGGAATGTAGGCAACAGCCATAGTGTCCACCCTGCCAGCCGAGGCAATGCCCTGCACACCCCACAGCCCTTCTAATCCCTCTTCCACAACACTTCAGCCTGTAGCCTCCAGCACTCACCTTTGGGCAGTAGAGCACCCAGGCCTTGCCGCCGGCGCACAGCTGGAACTTGGGGCATGCAAGTGGCAGCGTGTGCAGGCCGCTGCCCAGCTCCTTGCAGGCGTCGTCGGCATCGGTGCCAGCTGTGCCGTTTGCTGCTGTCGGTGCGGCCTGCAGCTTCTGCACCTGCTGCACTGCCGCCGGCTGCGTGCTGTTCAGGCTGGGACTGCCGGCCTGAGGCTGCTGCTGCTGAGGCTTCTGCGGCGGCACGACTGTTGCATTGCTGGTCTTGGCGTTCAGGCCACCAGCAGGCTTGGGGCCTGGGCTGGCCGGCTTGCCTGCTGGGCTGGCCGGGTTGGCCGCCGCAACTGCAGGCCGGGCCGCGGCTGCTGCAGCCGGCTTGGCAGCCTCCGCTGATTTATCAGCTGAGTCGTCTGCCTCATCATCGCTGTTGCCGCCAGAGCCGCGGTTCCGCTTCTTGATGGTAATGTCGGCGCTGCGGCGGAGGGCACAGATGGCACATGGCCCATTCAGCGAGCCCAAGGGTCGCATTGCAGCCGCACTCCTTCAGGCTCAAACAGTATATGCCTCTTCACATGCACAGCCCCCGGCAAAACAGTCACAATAGGCACATAGCGAAGCTCACCAGTTGCGGAACTCCTCAGGGTGCGTGTTGCGGTCGGTGCAGGACAGCATGCCTGGATCCGAGCCCACCCAAGCGGGGGCGCCCGGCACGCGGCAGCTGTTGGCGGTGGTCCACCACCACTGTGAAGGAGCAGAGGGGAGGGAAGGTGGTGTGATGTATTTTGTGACATAGTGCAGATGTGTGGATGAAGCAGCAGGTCCACACGGAACAGCAGCAGCTCTGCCGCCAGCGTCAACCGAGACCACCGCCCCGCCCACCTGCAGCACGCAACGGGTGCAGGACACGCCAGTGGGCAGGCGGTACCGCCACGTGTACTGCTCGCCGCCCTGGCCGCCCAGGGACCCCTTCTTGACCTCGGCACCGGGAGCAGAGCCGCCCGTGGTCTTGGTCCAGCTATACGGGCCGCTCCAGTCGGCGCTGCGGCAGGCAGGAGGGCGGGCGGCAGCAAGGGTGCATCATGCATGATAGGTGGGAGCACACTGGGTACCTGCTGCATGTATGGCAGCAGCCCGCTGCAGGGCGGCGCTGGCACCAGCAGCAGCAGCAGCAGCAGCACTTACAGCGCTGTGCACAGCTTTCAGCCACAACAGTCATAAGCTGAGCGTGCATGTACAGTTGGCTCCTTCCCCGCCTCACCGCTCCAGCATGTGCTGGGACAGGCACTTCTCTTGTGCATCCGAGTCGGTGCAGAGGCGGAAGGCGTGGCGCCCGCCGTGCTGGGCGGTGATGAACACCGAAATGTCGATGACTGCAGGGGGCCAGAGGAGCACGTTACACTCAATCCGAGTGGCTGAGAAGCACATGATCAGTCAGGCAGTGGTAGCAGGGGGGGTGCAAGAGAGAAGAGGAGCCAGCCGACTTCATGAATCCCTGATCAGCAATGCATCGAGTGTCACGCAGCACCGCCTGCTTCAATTAAGCCATTCGAACCAGCCAGTCAGCAGCTCACCCTCGCCCTCCGTGTAGGTGGCAACCGGCTCGCCCGCCTTCATCAGCTCTGGCTCTCCGCACGCCTGCACAGCCGGGGATGAGCCATGAAGAGCAGGCGGACATGGAGACGCAGACGCTCGTGCATGAAGACATGGAGGCATGGGCGCAAATATGTAATGGCATGTTGCTGATAAACTGGTCGTCCATGAGTCTTTGATGGGAGGTTCAACATGATGAAAGCATGCATGCTGCCACTACAAACCAGCTGTTCGCCAGAGGCAAGCGCCGCCGGTGGCAGTTACGCGCCGCCCCACCTCCCTTTGCTCACCGGCTGTGCGGTGCGCGGCCAGGCCAGCCGGCCCTCCCCCGAGCTGGGCCAGGCGCCGCCAAAGTTGACGCAGTGCGGGCAGTACTGCCAGTTCCGCTTGTAGTTGCGGGCGGCCGGTTCTGCCATGAAGCCGTGGGCGGCGGCAGGCGCCGGCAGCAGCCACAGCAGCGCAGCGAGTGCGCCCAGCAGGATGGCGGCCAGGGAGGGCGCTCCCCGGGGTGGAGCAAACATGTGGGACAGCCGGAAGTGCGGGCAGGCAAAGGGCGCCATGGCGACGGGGCGTGCGTCTGCGACGGGCAGTGGGCTGGCGCCAAAACGGTGGGCGGCGGCGGCAGAGGCGGGGACGACGGGGCGGGACGCCGCAGCCCTCGGACGACCTTACGCACTTGCGTGTAATGACACGAGTGCGATGCCGCCGTCTGACGGCACGCCAGCGCGCAACCAAGGACGTTTCCGAGCGGCGGCGGGGAGTGGCTCTTGGACCGCGCTGCAGGCCTACACGCTGTATCGATGTTTAATATGATGGCTTTGGAGTGTGATGATGGACGCCCAAGCCGTCTGCAGGTGTAACGCCGCCACATTGCAATGGTCGGGCATGCATGCGGGCATGAAAACCTGCTCAGACCGCACAGCCGTGAACAGTAATACTCATCAGCAGTCTGACATAGGCAGCCGCGCCCTTAGGGCCCCTCAGCAGCGCGCGCGGCATCCGGGACGCCCCGCCGAGCGGTGTTGAGCACAGCGAATAATCTCTGCTGCAGTGGTAAGTCTACAGCGGGCGATCCGGACCATCAGCACCATCGGTTCCCGCTGCCGTCTTTGCCGCCGCCTGCCGCCGCCCGCCAGGCTCCCTTCCCTCCACCCCCATCCCCCATGTAGCTCGGCATACGTCCAACGCTGCTGACCTAGCCGCTGCCTAACAGCATGCCCAAGGTGCGCATGATGTCCCAGCAGCTAATCGAAGAAGAACACTCCCGCCACCGCTGCCCAGCATCCTCCCCTGCCTGAGCCTCTGCTGCCGCCGCCCTGCCGTGCCGTGCTCGCAGCCCAGCATGTCGATTGAGGAGGCTGTGGAGCTGGCCCGCAGCCGCGAGATCTCGCACCAAGTGGGTGCCGCCGCAACCATGCGCGACATGGCTGCTCGCCACAGCAGCCAGGTGTTGGAAGCTGGCGGCGTGCAAGCCCTGCTGCACCTGCTGGCTACCAGCCATTGGAAGCAGGTGCACCATGCCGCTGCAACCGCGCTGGCCAGCCTGGCAGCCGCCAACAGGGGCGTGCGCGACACGGTGATTCAGGCCGGCGGCTGCGCAACGCTCGTGCGCCTGCTGTCCGATAGGGAGCCGCGCACACAAGAGGCGGCGGCCGCTGCCGTGTGGAGCCTGTCTGTGGGAGGCAGGGCGGCACTCTGTGCCCTGGCCGCAGCAGGCGCAGCGCAGCCCTTGGTCAAACTGATGCGCAGTAATGTGGCTGCCCGCCTGGCGGCAGCTTCAGCTCTCTACAACCTGGCGCACGAGCCGGCGGCTGCGGCTGCCATTGCCGCCGCGGGGCCCATCCCAGTGCTGATCCACCAGCTGACGGTCAAGAGGACGAACCTGAAAGGCGGCCAGCAGAAGGAAGAGCTCCGCCAAGTGCAGGCTGCAGCGGCGGGCACACTTTGGTGCCTGGCAGATGGGCAGCCAGAAAGCCGGGCAGCCATTGGCGCCGGGGGCGGTGTGCAGGCGCTCGTTAATTTGCTCACACGCACACTGGACAGCGGCAACGACAGCGGCGCCTCTTTCCAGGTGGCAGGCTGCCTGTGCTGCCTGGCGCAGGACAGCAGCCTGCGGGATGCGCTTAGGATTGCAGACTGTGCTGAACCGCTGGTGCGCCTGCTGCGCAGCGGCAGCGATGATGGCAGGGAGCAGGCGGCAGGTGCGCTGTGGCGCCTGGCTCGTGGCAACGAAGCGGGGGCAGCTGCTGTGGCCGATGCGGGAGCCATCGTGCCCCTGGTGCTTGCGCTCGGCAGCACCAGCCAGGCAGTGCAGCACCAAGCGGCAGGCTGCCTGCGCAGCCTTTGCAGTGCTGCGGCTGGGGCAGGCGAGGCAGAAGCTCGCAGGGTGGCTGTGAAAGCGGCGGGCGCCCGGTCGGCGCTGCAGCGCCTGGTGAGAGCCAGCCCCGGCACTGAAACTGCAGTTGAAGCATGTGGGGCGCTGGCTGAGCTGGATGCCAGCTTCCCAGAGCCCGGAAGCGGGGCTGGCATCGGCCGCACCTGCCGCGCCTGCTCCAGCCCAATTGACACGTCAGATGCGTGGGCTCTGGCGCCTTGTGGGCACCGCGGCTTGTGCCACGGATGCGCCACCGAGTTGGTGGGCAGCCAGCAGGGCTGCCCCGTGTGCTGCCAGGCAAGTGCATGCTTGGCTGCCCGCTGGATGGTGGGGTTGTACTGCAGCCCTAAGCGGCATGGCACTCTTGCAGGATTTGTGGCAGCCAGTGCAGCTGCCCAGCCATGGCCCCAGTTCTGCTTGTACTGCTTGCCCCGCTGCTACCTAGCTCAGGCCACAGCTGACCCTCATGTTGATCCTCCATGTGCTGCCTGCAGGCAGTGGCTTGCGTTCTGCCTCCCAGCTTCACGCTTCTGGACGTGTGACCGGCGGCCGATATGACCCGGCACATCTCCCTTAGAGGCCGGCTGGCGTCTCCTGCTCTGCCCATCAATCATACAGCCTGGGTCCCTTGGCGAGTTAGTCGAAATCGATTACTTGGGTCTCTTCGCGTTCTCCTACCGTGCACGTTTCAACACCCATGCCTGCTGCTCGCTGCTTTCAGCTTTTTTCTGTGTGCTCCTGTCTGCTGTGCGGTTGCAGACGCACATGCAATTGTGCCTTTGCAACCAAGCCTATGTAACCATGCAGCAGCAGCAGCAGCAAGGTCTGCTTATGATAGTGCTGCTTAGCCAACGGCCAGAACTGCAGTGCTACCCAGCCATCGCATGGTTGCATGGGCGCTGTTACAAGTCACTGTCGGCAGCCAATCACACAGCAACGTAGCGCGCCCCCGTCTCCTGCAGCTTGTAGCAGAACCTCCGGCTTCCAGGCACGCCCCAGCTGCTGTCGCTGCTGGCTGCTGACGCCAGCTGGCCGCCACTGCCGCCTGCTGCTGCCGCTTCCCTCCGTGTTACCAGCAGGCGGCCGGTGGTGTCGGCTGAGCGGCCAGACTCAAGCGGCTCCACATCCAGCACCAGCTGCAAAGCACACATGCAGCGAGGCAAGATAGGCAGTTGGCAGGGGGACAGGACCTGGGCACAGCGCACACCGCTGCCGAGCTGCTTACCAATGCGGTCATGCCTGGGAGCAGCAGCGCCACACGGGCAACACTGACTACCACACAACTGCTAGCTGCAACATAGGCAACGCAGCCCTGTTGCAAGGCACACTCACTGAGGCTGCGTGCTCCAGCCGTGCCAGCCAGCCCTCATCATCCGGCACATCCCCATGTGCCAGCCCCACAAAGCAGCAGCCGGGTTGCTGCAGGCATGGGGGCGGTGTGGCAGAGCAGAGGTAAGCTACGCAGAGAGCAGACAGGGCGCCAGGCAGAGCGCAGGCAAGTTGATTGGCTTAGCGGGAGGGGACACTGTGTGTGGATGCCTGCCGCAAACAGCAGCCGAGCGTTTGTGTCCACAGCAGGCTGGGGCGCTCACTGAGGGCAGGCGGAGAGCAATCCTCACCTGGCCTAGCGCAGTGCAGGCTTGCAGGAACGCCGCCCAGTCAGCCTCGCTGTCTGCCAGGCAGCGCAGCGCCTGCAAAGGACGGGGCGCGGCACTGTGCTTGATGAGACGCTGCAGCGCATTTCGAGCTAGGGGAGGACTGGGAGGCAGCGGCAGGCACTCGAGGGGCCACCGCCACGCCGTCCGTCCAAGCAGGCAGTTGCAATGCGCAGATGCACGACTGCGCAGCAATCTACAGCAGCTCCTACACACCGTGAGGTCGTCCAGCACAAGCACCACTCCACTGCTGCATGCGCTGCTGCTGCCACCGCCGCTGCTGCTGCCGCCGGCCGCTGCCGCCAGTCGCTGGTGCAGGTCACGCAGGGACGGCAGGCCGCCCTGCGCCGGCATTGCCTCCACTACTGCCAGACGACCAGCATCTATGAGCGCAGGGGAGTGCATTCCCGCCTTGCGCAGCACGGCGGTGTAGTGGCTGGCAGCGTGCGCCGCCGCCAGCAGCACGATGCGAGCGGCGGCGGCAGCGGCGGGGTGTGCAGGCGCGGTCGGCGTGGAAGGTTGGCCGTTTCCCAGCGCCGCCTTGACCAGCTGCACCAGCAGGAAGGCGCCCTCGGCGCCCAGGCAGTCCCGCAGCAGCAGGGTGCCCCGCAAGTCGGCGGGCTGCAGCGGCTGCTCGGCGGCGTGCATCGGACAGTGATCTGTGCACGCAGATGACGATGATGGGGGGCAGCCTGGCCTTCCAAAGAGCAATTGAGGTGCTCGGCCCAATGCGGCGTCCAAGGGTGGCTCGGTTCGACATCAGGGTGCACATGTAGCATCTTTACATGCCTACAACCATCGTAAACGCCTGCAGCGAGCTCGGCCAGCGAACCTCGGAGCCCCCCTCAGCGCTCGCGCCCAGGCCAGCCCACCACAGGGACACCCGTCTCCCTCGACTTATCGCCTCATAAAGAAGCGACGGAGGCACGGGCAAGGGCCGTTTTGCATCACACCGCGTTCAACCCTGCTGAGAGTGCTGCGAGGGAGTCGGACGGTGGCTTGATAGACCGGCCCCTGGCCTTCCTCACCCTCATTCTCCTTGCTGCCCGACGGTGCGCGGTGCCCTCCAACTCCTCAACCCAGCTGCAAGCCACCCCACAGCCGCAGCCCATCACCATGTGCAGCAAGGTGCTCCTGGCCCTGGTGGCCGCCCTGGCCATCACCTCCGCAGCCTGTGAGTGGCAAATTGGGCGGGAGATCTGGGGTGCACGGGTGGACGCTCGGGCCCACGCGCCGTCATGCTGGATGGGTTCTTTCCCCTGACCCCCAGCTCGGGGCCTGGCACCCCTGCATCCGCTTGCCAACGCGCATTGGCAGCGTGGAACGAGCGGGGCACCCGCTGCACGCTGTTGCTGCTGCACCCGCCGGCAACGCCTGCGCGCGCCGCCGCCAGCCGCCGCCTCTCCCCGCCTGCCCGGCTGCCGCACTCTACCACAGATGCTTCTTTCCCCCCTGGGTGGCCAGACCTCTGGGACTGGGTGCCCTGCGTACCCCGACGGTGTCTGGTTGCTGCCGTCCCTGTCCTGCAGCCGCTCAGGGTGAGGATCTGGGCTCCGCCGCCGGCACCGGCAAGATCACCCAGTTTGATGGCCTGGTGAGTGCTGCCCTGCTGCACAACTCCTGCCGTGCATGCATGCATGCAGCACCGAGTGTGGTCCAAGGAGTTGCCGCTGCCCTTTGGGTATGTCCTGCCCGATCTGCGGCCTCCGAGCGCATCCAGTACACGCTGCTGGCATTGTGTCGCCAGCTGCCGCCAGCTGCCGGGAACACACTCCCCCAGTTCTCCACTGCTGAGCCAGCCATGCATATTTCCCCTGCTGCCCCAGGTCGACTTCTTCTCCACCAAGAACGGCACCGGCGCTGTGTGGCAGGCCATTGAGCTGCTGATTGAGAGCGGCGTGGACCCCGAGCTGGTGGCCGCGCTCAACGACACCGCCACCGTCGGTGCGTAGAGGAGGGACTCGCAGGCCGGCAGCTAGCTGCTTTGGTTGTGCCAAAGGCCCTGGCGGGAAACGCCGCACTTTGCTGCGGCCGCACAGCGCTGCTGTCCTCTCGCCTCCCGTTGTGAGCATGTTGGATCGTAGTGAAGGCTATGCGCCCCGCCCCGCCCCATGCCCACCCCCTCCACGCCTCATGCTGCCGCGCGGGATGCTCTCTATGCATGTTGCAACCCAATCAAACCAACCAGTGCGCTGCACCGCCGCACGTGTGTCCTCACCGCGCCAGGTCTTCCCCACCCCCACTTTCTGCCGCAGCCACCGTGTTTGCTCCCCTGGACGACGCCGTGGAGGCGTTCCTGGCCAACAACACCGAGGCACTCAACGACCCGGTAAGCACCGCTTGCATCCTTCATTTTGAGAGAGCCGCAAACACGCTAGGCTCCGTGCCCTGAGCGCCTGGCATGCAGCTGCGGTGGCTGCTGAGGTCGCCTCCCTCCCTCGCACACGGCTGACCCCTCCCGCATCTGCCACCCCCCGCCCTGCCCCCCCCGCAGGCCGGCCTGGCCAAGATCCTGCGCTACCACGTGGTGCCCGGCACCAACTACAAGCTGGACCAGCTGACCGACGGCCTGTGGCTGCAGACCCTGGTGCCCGGCGAGGAGGGCAAGCTGCTGGTGCACAAGGGCGCCAACCAGAAGAAGCCCACCCTGATGACCACCTCTGGCCAGAAGGTGCAGATCTACCAGTTCAACCTGGAGACCAAGAGCGGCGCGCAGCTGTTCACCGTCAAGGACGTGCTGGTGCGTACCACATCGGTACAGACGGGCCGCAGGGCACAGCTGGCTACTACCTGATGTTCCTGCATGCGCCCTGCGTCGCTGCTCCTCGCCTGTGCTGGCCTTGCAGCCAACGTGTCGTTTCCACCCCGTCCCCTGCCCGCTCATTCTGCCTCGTCTATCATCACCTTGAATTGCAGGTGCCCGGCACCCAGGTGCTGCAGTACAAGCCCGCCACCGCCGCCGCCCCCACCACCTCCCCCACCCAGATGTAAGCAGCTAGCTGCACGCTAGGCTGCACGGCGGTCCGGCATGCGCAGCGCGACCTGCAGCACGCCGGAGACCGCCGCCACGCCCGGCACGCCCCTTTTCCCTCGCGACTGTCTGTTTGCTGCACAGTTGTGTCCAAGCTGCCCCACCGGCGTCTCCTTGATTTGCTGATTCTTATAGATCTCTCTCGCTTCAGCACAGCCCGCCTGCAACTGTGAGGCATAGTCCCCATCCGCGGCTGCGGTCAAGACTACCTCCGCCCTGCTCGTTTGTAACGCCGAGATGGGCAGATTTGAGGTGCACCATGTGCTCGGGCACAACGAGGAGCTTGCGTTATGCAAGTGAATCTAACGCTGAATGCAGGGCAGGCTGGCTAGATCTATAGACTTGAACCAAACATCGTGGCTCGGGCTTGGACAGCTGCACAGCTCAGCGGCGCCGCCGCCAGCGAGGCAGAATCGGCAGCGCGCATTCTCAGGTCTCCGACACTTCCTGCGTCGGCGCTGTCACCTCCAGACAAATCTGAATCTCGCACGCAGCCCAGCAGCGGGGAGGGGCGCTTCCGAGCAACGACAGCTGGGCCCCCGCCCTCCCGCAGCCAGCTTCGCAGTCACCGATCGCAGCTGAGCGTGCCGCAGCAGCGCAGGATGTGGGACTTGGGCCCCCCAGCCACCGCCGACGCGGCGGCGGCGATGGGCAAGCAGGCGCCGCCAGGCGCATTTGCTTCGCTTGACGCCCGCTCGCCCTACTCGTCCTGGCGCTATGCCTCGGCCCGAGAGTCGTCAGACAGCGAGGGCGCGCCGCTGCGCCACTCCCCAGGGTCGGGCGTGACAGCTGAGGTCACCTGGAGGGCGGCAGGTGCGGCGCTCGCCGCTCGCGCTGCCGCAGGGCAGTCCGGGGAGCAGCACCAGTCGCCAACAGTTGAGACTTCCCCAGGCGCATCAGTTGAGCCAGCCCATGGCAGCCTGCAGCAGCATCAGCTGAGCCCCAGCAAGCGGCCGGCAGCAGTGGTGCTGCACTCTGCGGTACCGCCTGGCATGGATGCCGCTTCGTATGCGGCGGGGGAGCGTGCCGCTCTGATGTCGGCATTCCAGCAGGCGCTGCCCAGCCAGCAAGCGCTGGGCCAGCTGTTCACAGGTGGGACTGCTGCGCGGTGGTAGGGAGGCTGCCCGCTTGATGCCATTGGGTATTGAGGACGAGGGCAGCAGCAGGAGAGGGGTCCTATCTGCACATCGCCTGCAACCTGCACAAGCTGCCGTGCACTGTACAGCAGTTGTGCAACTGTCCATCGTCATCCGACGATCATTTCGCATGCTGCCATACAGCGCCACACCTCCCTACCATCCTGCAGCTGTTGACACGCTGCACTCTCGACTGGAGGAGGAGGCGCAGCAGTGGCGCCAGCTGCACGGAGGCGCGGCTGCCACCGCTGCGCAGCTCGAGGTGGGCTTGCTCGGAGGGACAGCAGCTCGCCAGAGTGAAGCAGCTGCTGCTGCTCCTGATAGCAGCATGAAGCTCACCGTTACAGACACCCAAGCACTGCATGCTGGTGTCATTCACCTCCCCACGGCATGTGTGCTGTGTTTGGCAGGTGCTGGCGGGGCGGCTGGAGGGCGTGGAGCGCCAGCAGCTGCCGGCGCTGCAGGCCAAGTGGGAGGAGCTGGTCTGCAGGTGGGGTAATGGATCTGCTGCCCTGCTCTGCCGAACCTGCTTGTCAATAGTGTCCCTAGCGGCTCCCAGGTCTTTGCCATTTACCAAGTCGCACCGCTGATCCCACTCAACACGTTGCAGGGGCGCCCCTGAGCAGCTGCAGGAGGTGTTGGGCGGGGTGCGGCAGGCGCTGGCACTGCTGGCGCAGCAGCGCGAGCAGCTGCTGGCTGAGCGAGGCGACGGCCCAGCACACAGCATGGGCAGCTCCGGCTTTATGGGCCGACGCCTGCACTGGCTGCTGCTGGCGGCAGCGGGATACGGCCAGAGCCTGCTGTCAAAGGCGGACGTGGCGGCGCTGCTGCTGTCACGCCGCATCCTGCTGCTGCCTGAGGACCCGGTGAGGGGCAGCAGGAAGGCAGCAATCAGAGCAGGCGGCACGCAGTGGTTGCAATGAAGGGTTGCTGACAGGAAGGAGCGGCCGGCGCAGCTTCATCTTGCAACACAGCAGCATGCGTTGACATGCGCCGGCCTCAGAGACGCTTCTGCACTTCCCTCACCCGTCCCCGCAGGCTGCTGCCTCCGAGCAGCCGCCAGCGATTCGCCGCCGCCTGTCTGCGGCGCTGGGTTCGCTGCTGCTGGTTGCTGCAGTCGAGGCGGCATATCAAGGCCAACAGCGGGCGCTGTCGCGCATGCCAACACTGGTGCGGCGAGCCACAGCACCGGCGCAGCTGGGCCTGAGGGCCGCCCGGACGGCGGTGTGGTGTGCAGCCCTGGTGCTGGCAGCTGAGCAAGCTAGAGCCACCTGCCATGCTGCCAGCGATGGTGTTTGCGGCGCAGTGGCGGCAGCGGCAGGGGCCGTCCGCCTGCCCGCATGGATTTGGGCGCTGCCACCACTTCAGCGCTGGCAGCAGTGGCGGCAGCAGCGGCTGGAGGCAGCAGCAACCGATGCCAAGGGCAGCTGCTGCGGTGCCGAGGCAGCCTGCTAGACGCCATCTACTGCCTGCTAGACAGCTACAAGGCGTCACAGCCACCTGTGCTACCCGAGAACCCCTGCGACACCGCATGTAGTCAATTGCTATTCAGGATGCATTCATCTTGCTGTGCCGGCGCTGCAGATTGGGCTGCCCCTCTTCAACTCTTTGTTGGTGCCCTGTATATAACGGATAAATTATCATGAGGCGTGAACGCATGCACAGCAATAGATCGCGACACCATGCCACATCAGGGGCCGCTGCTGTCACCGCTCGTCGCTGCTGCCGCCTGCTGTGTCTGCTGCCTCTGCCGCCTGTGTCGCTGCTGTCGCGCTTGTTGCTGCTGCTGATCCCGGAATGCGGCGGAAGTAAGAGATGAACTCGGTGTTGCCGGAGGAGGCGCCCTTGATGGGCGACTCCCGCCAGCCCTGTGTGAAGGTTGGGTGGAGAAAGTGAGGTGGCATCAGAGGTGTTGGGTCATGCAGACGGGCTGGGCAGCAGACGTATGTGCAAGACAAATATTGGGACTCCCGCCTGCCAAACCAAACGGCAGAGGGTCAGCAGGCCAGCGGCTGATGCACGCTGCTGCGGTTGCTCGAGCCGCACCTGGCAGGCAAAGCCGGCGCCCTCAAAGGCTGCCACCACCTTGTCGATGACCTGAAGGCAAGGCAGAAGAGCGCACACAAGCCCCAGAGTGAATGGCTGGAAAAGCGGATACATGTGGACAGATGGCTGCATGCACCCTCACTGCAATGAGATCTGCAGCCGCGGACTGGCTGATCGACCAGCATGGCACACAATCGCCGGCGGCTGCAGAGCCCCACCTGGCGGTGCACAGCGGGGTCACGCACGACGCCGCCGGCGCTGACCTGCAGCAGCAGTGTGTGGGACAAGAGGGAGGCGACTTGGGCTTGGTCCGCACAATCTCCCTATACCAACCGGCACACCGCAAGCCTGCACGCTCGCTGCCTCAGCCCCAAGCCGATTGACAACCGTGCACCCACCTGCTCCTTGCCCGCCTCGAACTGCGGCTTGATCAGCACCACCGCCTCGCCGTCAGGGCACAGCACATCACACACCTGCAGGCAGGCGGGGTGCAAACACAGCAGTCAGCGCGCTTCCTTATCTTGCAAGTATTCAGCTGCCGTGGCGAGACATGACTATGCAGGGTGCCATGCCCTGCCAGCCGCCTTCCAAAGCCAAGCCCTGCTGCTGTTGTGGCCGAAGCTCCCCACTCCGCACTGCGTCAGGCATGCAACACCCCCAGCTTTAACCCACCGCGTCCAGCACTTTGAGGACTGAGATGAACGAGAGGTCCAGAGTCACCAAGTCCACAGGCCGGCCGCCGATGTCTGGCAGGCGCAGGGCCCGCAGGTTGGTGCGCTCCATCACGCGCACCCGGGGGTCGGTGCGCACGCGCTCCGCTACCTGCGCAAGAGCGTGATGAGACTGATTGAATGAGACGAGCACAGGGATCATCAAGTCAGCAGTGCATGGCCCCGTAACAGCAGGCACGCGAGTGAGCAGGAATGCTCCGGCGCAGGCTGGCCTGGTCCGTTGCTGGTCACAGACATGTGCAGACATGTGTACCACAATTGAATCACAAGTCAACCCACCTGGCCGTAGCCCACATCCACTCCAATCACTGATGCAGCGCCGTTCTGCAAAGGCAGGCATCCATGCAGGTGCACGTCACAGCACCGCTTGTAGCTGAGGGCTGGGAACTTGCAAGTGGCAGCAGCTACCTTGAAGCGGCATGCCAGCTAATATCGATTTGACTTCTGCCAGGGCATTGCAAGATGACATTGAGTGCACGCACCTCAATCCAACAACCTCAGTGCAGCTACGTGCAAGCCAGCCAGCAGGCGCACCTGCAGCAGGCAGTCGGTGAAGCCGCCGGTGGACAGCCCAGAGTCCAGAGCCGTCTTGCCGTGCACATCGATGCCCCAGTGCTCCAGCGCTGCCTCCAGCTTCAGGCCCGCGCGGCACACGTACTTGGGCTGCGATGTATGGGCAGGTATGTGGGTGTCGGGCGTGACCTCATGCTGAGTGCTGAAAATCCAGCGGGCACGTGGCAGCCAGCAGCAGCTGGTACTCTGCCGATCAACCAGCCCACCAGCCATCTTTGATTATGGCACTCCATGCTTTGTTACCACTCCAGCAGCAGCAGACCTGCTCAGCGATAATGACAACCGAGGCGGCATCGGAGACCTGCGCCCCCGCCTTGGTCACCGGCTGGTCGTTTACTAGCACCTTGCCTGCGGAGCGGAGTTGGGATGGCGGCAAAAAGCAAAACAGTGAAACACGCGCTGCCTTCCTCAGTGTTCACAAAGCCAACAACTGGTGCATCCAACACACCCTGCTGCGCCGTAGGCAGCGGCACAGCTGCCCGCCGCCGTACCCTGCGCGATCCACGACTGGATGACGTTTCGGCTGTACTCGGGGTGCCGCTCCAGGCAGACCTCGTCCAGCCGCCGCTTGCGCTTGCGGATCTGCTGGGATGCAGGGTGAAGACTGAATGTGGGCATGCAGCAGCTCATGAAGTCGCAGAGCCTCGCCGCCGCCGCAGCGCCGCCTGCTGCCGCCGCTCACCAGCTTGGCGCCCTGGCCGGGCGCGTCGGCTGCCGCACTGCATGCCACCCTCAGGGTGCCCAGAGTGCGTGGGGAGGGCCAGGCCGCCAGGGGAGGCGGCACGGCGGAGAGGCGGGGCAGCACGGTGCAGAAGCGGGCGGGCCAGGCGCCCAGGGCGCTGATCAGGGCCGCCATGTCGGCTGTGAGTCGAATGGATGGCTCGCAAGGCAAAAAGGACTAGGGAGCAGGCTCGTGCCGCGCATGACATGCCCCATGAATTCGGTGGAGCCAGCTGGGCAGGAGCAGCCCAGCCCCGACTGTCCTGGAGCTCTGGAGCGCGCAATGGCGGGCCGCGCCCCCTCCAGCTAGCTGAGCACGGCTGTCGGTGACGCAGGCGGCCGCCCCGCAACCAGCCATGGGCAGCACGGAGAACATCAGGTGCGGTGGAAGGGCTGGAGGCCGGCGCCGCCCCGCCGAGGCCCGCACAACCTGCCAGCGGCGGCGGCAGCGAGGCGACGCTGCCGCCACCAGGCCGCTGCTGCAGCCGTGTTGGGCCCAGCTGCCCGCTTGTTCAAGGCAGCTTGCCTTCGATCACTTGCATGGTCAAAGTTACCTGCTTCTGCCGCAGTGTGTACGTGCGCGTGCGCCCGCTGAACGATGCGGAGCGCGAGCGCGGCGCCGCGTGGCGCGTGGAAAGCAACAGCGTCTTCCAGGTGCGGCGCAGGCGACACTGATATATAGTTGGAGAACACCCCTCTATGCCAATCCACTCTGCCATGCGCCTTTGCTTCTCTCTTCGACTGCCGTATCTGCACGTGCACCATTGCATGACTGCATCTCCTGTCGAAGGCCCCTTCCTGCCTTGCACATGCACTCAGGTTGACTCCTCCTCGGAGGGCCGCGTCAGCGACACCACCTACAAGCTGGACGCCATCTTCGACGGCAACCAGCCCACCTCGGAGGTGTACACCCAGACGGCGCAGGGCCTGATCCGCCAGGTGGGTGCAAACAGAGCGGCAGCAGGGCAGCTCCCAGGCCGTGGTACATGTGCATGGGCAAGTACGTGGGCACGTGGTGTGCCTGAGTTGTGCCAAAACGTGCCCAATGGACTACTGAACCTTTCTGCCGCCGCCAATCTGCGTGCAGGTGGTCAACGGCTTCAACTCGACGGTGTTCGCCTACGGCCAGACGTCGTCGGGCAAGGTGAGCCCCTGGCACGCAGCAGCAGCCGGTGATGGGCTGCGTTGCCATGGCACAGCTGTGCAAGTGATGGCAGGAGGGCAGCATATGTTATCTGCGTGTCACTTGCGCTGGGTCTCATGCCATGCTGTGCACCATCCTCCCCGCAATGTGCAGACGCACACCATGAAGGGCACGCCCAGGGAGCCCGGCATCATCCCGCTGGCGGTGCAGGCACGCTTGATAGTACAGCGGAATGCTTGCTGTGCAGCAAGTGGGAAAGTTGGAATCGCTACGGTGCTTACGCTGCTGCAGGCCCTAGCTGTCGCTCCCAACCAACCTGTGCTTTGCTGCTCCTTCACACCTCTGCATCACAGGAGGTGTTCCAGCTGATCAGCGCCTGCCAGGACCGCGAGTTTCTGCTGCGCGTGTCGTACATGGAGGTGCGGGGCAGTGGGGTGTTTTGGGTGGCGCATGGGTGGCTTGGGCGCATGCAGGCAGGCGAGTGCCCAGCATGGCTACAGGCTGAGCTGGCATGGCATGCTCTTCCGTGCACACCTGCATGTGGATGCGAGCCCAGCACTTTGCTATCCTGCCTACCTTTCTGCAGCTGTACAATGAGGACATCAACGACCTGCTGGCGCCGGAGAACCAAAAGCTGCAGGTGGGATGCAGGGCAGGAAGGGTGGCTTCCTGGCTGCCCGCTGTGCGCAGTCGCAGGGAATGACGGCGGAAGGTGTCGCTGCTAGTGGTGCCACGCATGCTGCAATCGCCGTGCAGCTGCATTGGTGCTGCTGGAGGCAATGTGCAAAGCACGGCATCACATCATTGAAAGCACATCCCGTGCAGGTGCACGAGACCAAGGAGGCGGGTGTGTACGTGGCAGGCTTGCGCGAAGACATCGTTTCATCGCCTGAGCAGGTGTGTTGGGAATAATGCTGCAGGGAACGCACTGCATGTGAGTGGCTTGCAGGGACCTTGTGTTGCCATTGCCACAGCCACTCACGATCTTGCTTTTGGACATCGCAATTATTCTTCAACAGGTGCTTGAGCTGCTGGACAGCGGCGAGCGGCACCGCCACTTTGGCGAGACCAAGATGAACAAGAACAGCAGCCGCTCGCACACCATCTTCCGCATGGTGGTGGAGTCGCGCAGCCGGGACGCCAACCCAGATGATGCGCAGGTTGGGCAGCTGATCAGTGCCACTGCAGCAGACAGCATGGGAGCCAGCAGGCATTGCTAGGCCGATACCTAATGGCCCCAATGTCGCTGTGGGGGCTGTATGAATCGCGTGCGTCTGCTTGCTAACCCAAGACTGCCACTTTCATCATCATGTTTTGCTCCTACCGGCCAAACAGGACTTTGGCGCCATCCGCGTGTCCACACTGACCCTGGTGGATCTGGCGGGCAGCGAGCGCATCGCCAAGACGGGCGCTGAGGGGCAGCGCATGAAGGAGGTGCGGTTGAGGGCTTGTAAGGGTCATGGGCGGTTCAGTAGGCAGTGGTGTGCAGCGGCCACCCAAGCAGCTCGCCAACCAACAAGCGCCCTGCCCCCTGCTGCACCATGCTGCCCACCTGCGCAGGGCGCCGCCATCAACAAGTCTCTGCTCACGCTGGGCACCGTGATCAACAAGCTCAGCGAGGGGGTGCAGGCCGCAGGTGCGGGCAGCTCAATTGCAATGTGCAGGCTGGGTATTATTGCCCAGCAGTTGCGTCCGTGGTTGGCAGCCTCTGCACCGAATCGCACAGCGAGCATTCTCCTGATATGTCCATTAGCTGCGACTGAGCCAAAGTGCTGCCGCAACTGCTCCTCCCTCGCTGTCCAGGCGGCCACATCCCGTACCGCGACTCCAAGCTGACGCGCATCTTGCAGCCCAGCCTGGGTGGCAATGCCAAGACGGCCATCATCTGCGCCTGCACACCCGCTGTGGTGCATGTTGAGGAGACGCATAGGTGGGAGCTGGGTGATGGGTGCTGGGTGATGGCAGCAGGTGGCAATGAGTTCTGCTGTGGCTTGGTATCTGCACATGCTGGCCTGCTGACCTTGTTGGCCCACCCCGCTGATGCGACTGCTTGTTCCCCATCCCAACGACAGCACGCTGCGCTTTGCCTGCCGCGCCAAGCGCGTGGTGAACAATGCCACGGTCAACGAGGTGCGTGGGCCTGCTGCTAGAGTGGGGCTGAGTTTCTGCACTAATCCTGGTGGTGCATGGTTGTGTGTATCTGTCGTGCTCGTCTCCTATGGTGCATCAATGGGATTGTTGTGGCCCCTGCCTGGCAGGTGCTGTCCGATGCTGCGGTGCTCAAGCGGCAGGCCAAGGAGATTGAGGAGCTGCGGCGCATGCTGGAGGGCACCGGGTGAGCCAGCTGTGCATGTGTGGGGAGCAGGTGCAAAGCAGCACTGTGTGTGCGCGGAGGATGCAAAGCCCTTGTGCATGCTTCGTGTTTGTGCAGAGCGCACCGCTGCCCGCCAGCAGTGTAGCATGGCATTCACCTGCACCACCCCCGCCCCTGAGCAGCAACACGCACATCGAGGAGGAGATCAACCGGCTGCGCGCCGAGCTGCTGCGCAAGGACCAGGAGGCGGAGCGCATGCAGCTGGCGCTGGCGGCGGAGAAGGAGGAGCGGGAGCGCGCGCAGGTGGGTGGCTTGGTGTCTGGGGATGCCTTGCAAGGCGTGGCTTGCATGCACCAAGATGAACTGCTGGCCGAAGGCTGCACTGCCCAGAAGCACATGCACTGACAGGTTTTCCCTCCCTGCCTTCCCCTAATGCAGCGCAAGATCGACAACATGACACGCATGATGCTGGACGGCGGGCGGGCCAGCGGCGAGGGTGCCAAGCCCAAGCGCGAGAACCGGCGCGAGACATGGTGCCCTGGTGCAGGTGGGTGGGTCGAGCTGGTGGGTGTGAATATGTGTACGTGTGCACTGCATGCCGGGGAAAGTGTGCTGCATGAGCACGTGTGTGACCTGCTTGGCAGCTGCCCACTCCTCCCTCCTCCTTCAACTGCTTGCAGCCGGCGCACGCAAGCGGCCGCTGGTTCCCAACCTGGCCGAGCTGCTGGAGGAGGACGAAGAGGGCTCCGCTGCTCCAGAGGCCAGCGAGGCAGGCCGCCGCAGCGACGGCGCCGCGCTGCTGCGTGCCGAGCGGCAGAGCGTGGGCAGCGGCCTGGGGGGCGCCGGTGCCTCGCCGCCGCACAAGTACCAGCGCAAGGGTGAGTGCAGCACATGCGGCATGGGGGTTGCTAAACTGGTTGCAGGGTCAGTGCGCTATGCAGGAGAGTAGCTGCTATTCCACCCCTGGCAGCTGTATACGTGTGCCCGAGCTCACTGCCCCCCTGCTTCACCACCATATGCAGACGAGGTGGAGGGGGAGGAGGAGGAGGGCATGCCCGCCCCGCTGCCGCCGCCCCGCCCCTCCAGCGTGGCGGAGACGGATGTGGAGGTGCTGCAGGCGCGCGTGCGCGAGCTGCAGACGCAGGTGCGGAACTAATAGCTTTTCAGTCTCCCAGTTTAGGGCCTTGCAGTGTTGTTGAGTCACAGGTGGTCTTCAGTGTGCTGTGGTTGCATGGCTTGCTGTGTTTGCGGGGCTGCGTATGCTTTCTTGGAGTCCGCTGCGCTGATGGGTTACCTCTCCTGCCTGTCCAAACAACACTGCTGATGCACAACCTGCTGTCCTTCTCCCCATGCCCACCCGCAGAACGACCTGATGCAGCGGGAGCTGGACCACATGAGCGAGCTGGCGTCCCGCCAGGAGCAGCAGCTCAAGTGAGCCCGGGGCTGCCGCGTGTGTGATGCATGCAGGGGTGCCTGCTGGCCTTAATGGTTGCGAGGATGGCATGCATTACCTGTTTTCCGCAGCAGACTGGTGAGCTGTTTGCCTGCTGCTGCTGCTCGCATCAAGCTGAATCCCTGCTCGAACTGAACCAACCCTCCAGGGACGCCGAGGACGAGCTGGTCAGCGTGGCGGAGGAGAAGGACCGCCTAGCGCCACAGGTGGGCAGAATTCGGCTGATGCTTGGTTTGATTGCTGTGCTGTGATGCCCCGCTTTGATTCAGCAGCCACGATGTCTCCAAAGAGGGCGCAGCAAGCCACAGCATGCACCCAGCATTGCTTGCATTGCCTTGGCCTGCACAGGTGGAGGAGGCCAAGTGGCGGGCGCGCCAGCTGGAGAAGGAGCTGGCTGAAGCCAAGGTGTGGCGGAGGGGCCGTGTCTGCACGTTGCTGCTGGCCGCTGTGGTGCAAGCTGCACTCCCGGGCCCATTGCTGAGGCGACAACCAGGCTCAGCATCAGCGACTGGTGCTGCAGGAATATTCAGGTGATCCCTCATGCACCTTGCCCTGCTGCCGCGTGCTCCACTCAATTTTCAGGAGGAGGGCGAGCGAGCGCAAGCTGCAACCGCGGAGCTGCAGGCGTCGGTTGAGGCGCTGCAGGAGCGGGAGGCAGCTAGCGAGGGCCAGCTGCAGCAGGCGCTGGCGGCGGCCAGCGAGGAGAACCGGCAGCTGAAGGAGCAGCTGGCGGTGAGTATTTGACACGAGGGGCTGGCCCGTCATTTGCGCTGCAGCGCTGGATCAGATGCGTTGCCATGTGCCAATGCACCTCTGGGCTCTGCCGGTTGGACAGTGAGCCTGCCCATTGCCCTACTGTGTGCAGGCCTCAGCCCAGCAGGCCGAGTCACTGGGCGAGCAGCTGGCGGAGGAGCAGGCGGAGCGGCAGCGCCTGGACGCCAAGGTTGCCAAGTGCAAGCAGGTGCGCGCATGGGCCAGCGTTGAATGAGGGGTGGCCTGCGGAGCGCCAAGAGGGTTGCAGCAATGGAGTGCCGCATGCTCGTTGATTGGCGCCATGCAGCTGGCTATCATCGCTGCATGCTCTGTGTTGCTGCGTTGTTTTGACATCTAAATCATCTTGCTGAGAACCGTCATTCCGCCAGGAGCTGAATGAGGTGGAGGAGCGGCTGCGCACTCGCGCCGGCGAGCTGGATGCGGCTCGCGCCGGCGCCGAGGCCGCGGGCGAGCGGGCGGCGGACGCAGAGGCGCGGGCGCGGGACCTGTATGAGGAGAACAAGCGGCTGAGCGAGCACATCTCGGTGGGTGGACGTGCTGCCTGGCTCCCTGCTGGGTGGCGCTGGAAGGGGATGGCAAGAGGGGCTGGACCACTGTTGCATGCAATCACCATGTGTAGCTGTGTCGCACCCAAGATGGCAATCAATTTCAATTTCTTCGCACTTCCGTATCCTTCCACCCCGCAGGACCTGGAGTCGCGCAAGCGCGCGCCGCTGTACCAGAAGAAGCAGGAGGAGGAGCTCAAGGCGGCACAGGACAAGGCGGCGGAGGCGGAGATCCGGGCGTGCGAGGCGGAGCTCAAGTGCAAGGAGGCGCGGGTGAGTGGAGTGGGGGTTGGGAGTTGGGCAAGGTGGTCATTTGCGCTTGGCAGTGGGGGTGGGAGCTGGGCAAGGCTGTCATTTGCGCTGGGCAGTTGGTATATAGCGCTGCAGGAGTGGCAGCACGAGACTGGTCGGGTTTGAGCGGGGCTGCACCTGCCGCTGCCTGGCATGCGTTCCTGGCAAATGCATGTTCGGCCTGCTGCCCGGCACCTTACTCCTGGTGCTGTACTGTTTTCCTCTGCCGCCTGCAGGCCGCCCAGGCATCTGCCGAGCGCGAGGCTGAGGAGCTTCGGGAGGAGAAGGACAAGGCGGCCAAGCAGGTACGGTGATTTGGCCGCGCTGATGTGGCAGCACGACCGAAGGGGTTGTCAGCTGTGCTCCAAACCTGCCTGTTCACCGCATGCGTGCTAAACAAGGCCGCCAATGCACTGCCCACCCATTTGACTGCAGGCCGCGGATGAGCTGGCCGATGCCCAGGCGGCGCTCGAGGCGGCGGTGGCCAAGGCGGCAGCCGAGGCTGAAAAGGCTCAGGTGGGAGCTGTTTCTGCTATCAAATGATTGAAGGGTGCTGCCTGCTTTCCAGTGGGCAGCGCTTCAAAGCAAACTCTGGCCTGCCTGCTGCAGCTGCCTTGAGGTGCAGATCATCCGCAGTCGTGCTGCCTAGACTCACCTTGCACTTTGCTCCCTCAGCAGGCGCGGCACGAGGAGGCGCTGGCTGCAGTGACCGCTGAGAAGGCGGCCGCTGAGGAGAGCCGTGCTGCCGCCGAGGCCACTGTTGCGGAGCGTGAGGCCACGATCGCTGGGCTGCAAGAGGAGGTGGCGAGCCTGCAGGAGCAGCTGGCGGCCGTGCAGGCACAGCTTGGTGAGTGGGCTGTGAAGTATCATGGTCGCGCAGTGCAGTATCTGCAGGATGTACACAGCGTCTCTCCTGCTGACATTTCCTCTCTCCTGTGCCTGAACCCCTCCCTTCTCCTGCACTTGCCCGCCTTCTGCAGAGGAGACGCAGCAGTGCGCTGATGCTGCCACCGAGCACGTGCGCTTCGTTGAGGAGAAGGCAGAGGCGGATCGGGCCGAGGCCGAGGCTGCTGCTGCTGCGCTGCAGGCGCAGCTGGAGGGTGTGCAGGTGGGCGCCCGGCTATCTGTAGCATAGAATGCAGCAGGGCTGCAAGCAGTACGTATTGCCATCTTTCATGTGGTGGTCAGCGCTAGCTCTAGCAATCAGCCTCGAAGGCCAAGCGGCACGCATACAGTACTCATCGCATCCTTTCTGCCCCATCTGTTTGTGGAACACAGGCTGAGCTAGCTGACGCTCAAGCAGGGCTGGCGGAAGCACAGGCCAAGGCAGCCGCTGACCTTGAGGCAGCGGCGGAGGCCGCTGCCACTGAGCTGCTGCGCGTGCAGGTGCGGTCGAGTCAGCCAGGGGCTTTTCGGCTGCGTAGCGGTTGTACCATTTTGTGCAGCAGGTGGATTCCTGGCATCTCATGCCGTCACCGATGCTATCACAGTCTGAAGCAGCGGTACACCACATAAGCCATTCATCACACTTCAACTGCCACCCCGCTTTGGCAGGAGGAGGCCAAGACGGAGTACGATGCGCTGCTGGGCGTGAAGCGCTCGCTGGAGGAGGTGCGCAGCGCGGGGCTGAGCGGGTTGGCTTGTCACACACGCCAAGTGGAAAACGCTGCAGGCATTGTGTCCCAGCTGCCTGGTTGCTTGCAGATGAACTCTTTTCTTCAGCGCGCTCTCTGCAACTCCAGCGCTGCAACCTTTCACTCTGTGCGTCCATGCTGTGCGGTCCCTCCACACAGGCCAAGGGCGCTCTGGAGCTCAAGGTGGCGCAGGCGGCGGGTGCGCTTAACGCCTCTGAGGAGCTCAAGGAGCTGCGGTGAGCAGCTTGTGCTGGGGTGGTTGCATTCCAAATGGAAACAATTGTTGGAAGCATCGGACAGCAGGACTGTGGGGCGGTCACTGCTGGACAGCAGGTTATGCCTGCTTGCTGCATTGCTGGCCAAGCCCTGCTGCCAATGCCCCAGCCCTTGACACCCCGTTGATGCCATGTGCCCTGTCACCCACTTGCAGGCGCAAGTACAAGGAGGAGACGACCCGGCTGAACCAGCAGCTCAAGAGCGCGTCCATGGGCTCCAAGGCCAACGACAAGGCCGCCGACCGGCTGCAGAAGGAGGTGGACAAGCTGCGGTGAGGCGGGGCAGGGAAAAGTGTGTGGCCAGTGCATGTGTGCAGGCTGGGCCTCAGGTGACAGCTGGTGGGGGACGCTGACCGCGTGCTTACATGCATGTGCAGCACATGGCGCAGGGTGCGGCGCCCAACAGTCCTGGCCTGCCCCTTCCTCCCTGCCCTGCTCGCAGGTCCAAGCTGCAGGAGCAGGAGGGCAAGCTGCGCACCGCCATCCAGGACAAGAACAACTTCCAGCTGGTGGGGTTTTGGGGCGGCAGTGTGGGTGGGGTGGTAGGCAACAGCTGCCTGTGTGCAGTCTCGGGGCAGCTGAAAACTACACTTGCCACCGCTGACATTGCCGACCCATCGCCACCCTGCCCTACGCACCTCACCTAACCTGCAGGAGAAGGCTGGGCTGGAGCGGGAGCTCAAGATGGCCCGCTCGCAGGCCGAGAAGCTGACCAAGAACATGGACAAGGTGGGTGGGGGGAGGAGCTTGGAAAAATTGGGAGGAATGAGAAGAGGCGGTTTAGGGCACCTATCGATTGCTTAGAATCAGCTGCTGTGATGGCGCTGTTGCGCATGCCCATGGCCAGCTGCATGTGTGCTACCGAAGCACGCGACGGCCGCTGCTTTGACGTGTCGGCGTTGCGTTTCCTGTGCGCTCGTCCTTACCTGCAGATCAGCGGCCTGGAGGAGAAGAAGCGGGAGAGCATCATGGTGGTGGCCAACCAGACCAAGAGCAAGCTGCAGCTGGCGGAGGACGCGCTGCACCGCGTGCAGGTGGGCCGGCAAGCACTCCTTGTGCCTTGAAGCATGCTGCTAGTGTGACTGCTGCGATGCTGGGCGCAGGCACTGCTGGTGTTCGCGAGTCTGCACACAGCAGCGCTGATCTGCGTCCCATCCCTTTATGCCGCGTGGTAAGTGCTGGCTCATGGATCCCTCTTGATGTGCTCTCCTACCAAGCGCAGGTGGAGCTGGAGAAGACCCAGTTTGAGCTGCAGGCCAAGCGCGGTGAGTGGGCATGCTTGGCTGTCGGCCACGCCCGACCTGCCCCGTTTGCCAGATCTCAATCAGTCTCAGGCTGGAACAGCTGCCTTGCCAATACCTAGCCAGAACCCACATTGCCCTCTGCCTGCTTGCCTGCAGGCGAGTGCGAGGCGCTGGACGGCGAGCTGAAGGAGACCAAGTCCTCCCTGGCTGAGCTGCAGGTGGGTGGTCCTGGTGCAGGGTCGAGGGTGGGATTCTGCAGTGCCATTTCGCTGGTGCAGGCAAACCAGCGCTGCTGCGTGCGTGTGCGAGCTGCCTGCCATCACTATCGCTGCTCACAAGCTGCCCCCTCCTGCCAACCTTGCTGTTATCAGGCCGAGCGCGATGAGCTGGCGGGCCAGCTGGGCACTGCCGAGGCGGAGCTGCAGAACACGCAGGACTGCCTGGAGCACGCGCGGTGAGGGGCGGGGCGGGGCCGTGCAGCTGCGGGTTGATGGGCAGTCTGCTGTCGTGCGCGACCTGCGTGCTACGTAGCGGTACCTGCATAGTCCTGTTGTTTGCAAGAAGGGAGGTTGCACCATCCAGCCACAATGCCCGATCGGTCGGCCCTGCCATACTCCCTGCCCCATTTGCAGCGGCAAGCTGGCGGGCAAGGAGGAGGCGCTGGCTGCGCTGCAGGCGGAGAAGGAGGAGCTGGAGGGCAAGCACACGGAGCTGAGGTGAGCTATGATTGTTTGTTTGTTTGACTGCTACAAGAGACTCCGCATGCCGTGTGCTGCTGATGTGCAGGGCCTGGCCAGCTGGCCTGTTTATCGCAGCCATGGATTAGCGTGCCCTCAGAATGCCGACCTGCCCACGCTGCTCGCCATCTGCCATCTGGCCAATCGCTGCAGCGACGCGCACGCGCTGCTGACCCATCAGAAGGGCGAGGTGGATGCTGAGCTGGAGACGGCCCGCGAGGCACTGGCGCAGGCGCAGGACGCGCTGGCGGCGGCAGAGGTGGGCGGATGGGGTGGTGGTAGTGGTGGCGTAGGCGGGGCTGCACGCAGTTGCATGTTGCGGTGTTGGTGGATGCAGCCTTGATATGTTGTTCAGTGTGTGCCACTTTTGGTGCAGCAAGAGCATGCGCACCATGCTCAGCTCTTTTGCAACGTCACACACACACGGTGTGCGCTTTATGCCCGCCGTGCAGGCACGCCTGCCCGAGATAGAGGAGCTCCAGAAGCAGCTGACGGCCACGCAGGCGGAGGCCACCGAGGCCTCCTTCAAGGCGCAGGAGGAGGCTGCTGCTGCCGCTGGGCGTGAGGCCACACTGACAGGTGAGGGGCCCGGCTGGCAAGGTGGGGGCATTGGGGCTGGCATGAACCAGCTGGTTCAAGTTCACTTTTACTAGACTGGGCAGCAGCAGCTTCCTGATTTGCCAGGCTCGACATGTCTGCATGCTATCCTGCTCGCTTGCCTGCCGCAGCCGAGGCAGAGGCGCTGCAGCAGCGCATCGACGAGGTGTCGGCGGAGAAGCTGGAGGCGCAGGCATCGCTGCAGGAGGCCATGGGTGAGGCGGTGGCAGCATGGGAAGGGTGGTGATGCGTGTGTGTCGGTGCATGTGTGCAAAGACTCTGCGGCGTGCTGCACCTGCTGCAACGTGTGGGTTGGGCAGATCACTGTGCCAGACACACCTGGATGACACCTGCCTGGTGACTGCTTGGCCGCAGAGCGAATTGGCGCCCTGGAGAAGGAGGCCGAAGAGCGGGCTGCCCAGATCACGACGCTGGAAGGTGCGCGGCAGCTTTTTGTGATTGGCAACTGCACTAGCTACGGTGCCCAGGGGTGTGTGCTGCTGACCGCCACTCTCTCCAGTGGCCGAGTCTCACCGCCCCTCGGTAAGCCCTGCCCACTTTCCTCCTGCGCAGGCCAGCTCAGCGAGGCGCAGACCCAGGCGGCCACCCTGCAGTCCTCTCTGGACACTGCTACTGCCCAGGCTCAGCAGGCGGAGGAGCGGGCAGCTGGGTTGGACGGCGAGCTTGCAGAGGCGCGGCAGGCGCTGGAGGCTCGCCAGGGCGAGCTGGAGAGCACCACTGGCCAGCTGGCGGCGGCACAGGAGCAGATTGCTGGCTTGACAGGTAGGCCGCTGGCGGTCGCGGTGGGGACGAGTGAGGCGGGGGCTGCTGGCAAGGGCGTGCGTTCAATGTGGTGCAGGCCAGCAATGCAGCATCCTAGGCCATGCGGAAGGCAGTGAGTGAAGGCTGACCTTCTTGTTCCACTCACTTGTCTTGCGCAGCCGACCTGGAGGCAGCCAAGGAGCAGGCAGGCAGCCTGGCGCAGCAGCTGGCTTCCCTGGCAGCCGACAAGAGCGGGCTGGACGAGGCGCAGGCCACGCTTAGCGGCCAGCTGACGCAGCTGCAGGTGCGGGCAGCGGCGGCAGCGGTCCAGCTGCGTATTTGTACTGCCATCTTGGTGGATGGACCTATAGTTGCGGCATTGCCTGCTCTTGAGATTGGCAGGGTTTTTGTTTGTGACAACTGGCTGCCTCTCCTTGCAGGAGGAGCTGGCGCAGCTGCGGGCGGACAAGGAGGCAGATGCTGCTGAATACGAGCGCCGCCTGCAGGTGCGCCGTTGCAACCGCGTGCTGCATGTGTAGTACTCCTTGAAGGAGCAGTCGCGGCAACGGCACATGCGCGCGTGTAACCAATTGAAGCCTTGCCATGGCTGGCAGCTTACTGTATGCCATTTCGTGCCAACTCCCCGAGAGCAGGAGGCGGTGGACTCTGCGGAGAAGTGGAAGCAGTTTGCGGAGCAGCTGCAGGCCAAGCAGGGCGAGCTGCAGGAGGCGCTGGCGGGCGCGCAGGCGGAGCTGCAGGTGGGTGCAGGGGAAGGCAAGCGGTGAGGAAATGAGCTGTCAAAAAATGGACAGGTCATGCTGCAGGAAAGCGTGCACTTCTGCCCACCATTTCCAGACGCATAACCGCGTAGCTCAGCAGGCGGCATCCCTCTGTTGCTTTGAAAACCCACTCGGATCGCATCCCACCTCCTTGCTGCTGCAGACAGTGCAGCAGAGCCTGGAGGTGGCGCAGGAGGCGTGCAACGACCTGGACCTCCGTGCCACGCAGGTGGGCTGTTGCTGAGGCTGGCCCAACATGCTCTGCATGCTTAGCCATGCTAAGACGTGCTTGTGAATCACAGCCACATCCCACACAGCCTCTTCCTCATGCTGAATGCATTCCCATCCCGACGCCCACCCCCCTGCCCTTGCAGGCCGAGGCCGAGCGCTCGCAGCTGGCTGAGGAGCTGCAGGCGGAGCAGGAGCGGCTGCAGGGCGAGGTGCAGCAGGTGGGCTGGGGCTGCTGGGGAAGTGGGTGGAGTGCAGGGCTTGGACAACCGCAGCCTGCCACAGCCCGTTGCCTGTGTTGTCAGCTGGCTGCCCTTTCACCACAAGACCTCAACCGTGGCTGGAACCTCCTCCATCCTCTGCAGCTCCAGGCGTCCCTGGAGGCAGCAACAGCCGCCGCCGCAGAGGCATCCGCTGCTCTGGATGCCGAGCGGGAGGCAGCGGCTGCTGCCGCCGCTGCAGCAGAGGAGGCGCGTGGCGCCGCTGTTGCCACCGCCGAGGAGGCACATGCCGCTGCAGCAGCCGCTGCAGAGGAGGCACGTGCCACCCTGGCCGCTGAGCTGGAGGCTGCTCAGGCGCAGCTGGCATCTGAGGGCCAGCGGCTGCAGGCTGAGCTGGACGAGGCGCAGAACGTGGCGCTGCAGCTGGTGGCGGAAAAGGAGCAGCTGGAGGTGCGCGGGCGGTGTTATGCACACAATGCCGTGGCATTGCACATCATGCTGCTGGGGGAAGGGGCAGCTTGGTGTATGCCCTCGTGAACTGGGTTGTGCTGAGTACCGCCTGGCAGCTGCATCACAGTTACCCGCCCACCCCTCGTTGTCCCATCGTGAAGGGCGACATCCGCGATGCCGAGACGCGGGCAGCGCGGATGGAGCGGGAGAAGGAGGCGCTGCAGCGCTCCATGGGCGCTGAGATCGAGGAGCTGCAGGCGGCGCTGCAGGTGAGAGCGAGTGGAGGCATTGGATTGTGTGGTGATGCAGCACCTGGCAGCAGGGGGCTGTGGCATGCCTTGCATAATCCAGCACTGCAGGGTCAAGCGCCCATCTCCATTTCCCTCGTCCAGGCCGCCACCGCGGCGAAGCAGACGGGTGAGGGCTCCGCTGCCCAGCTGGCTGCCGACAAGGCGGCGGCCGATGCAGCCGCTCAGCGCAATGCTGGCGAGGTGCAGCGTCTGCGCGCTGAGCTGGCGCACCTGCAGGTGGGTATAGCTGGGCTGTCCCAGGCAGGGCAGTGCATGCAGAGTGACCCAGGTGTTGGTGGCTGTACGGCAGACCAGGCGCGCCGCAAGCTACGTTCTGCCTCGCTACCAACCTCCCTGCAGCGCATGATGACCAACGATGACGGCAGCGCTTCGGCCGTTGCGGGCGCGTGCCGCACCTCCATCGCCGACATCTCGGATGCGCAGGTGGGCGTGGGACTTGTCAATTCTGGACTAGTGGACCAGTGTTATGGTCTATGCTTTTGGTTCACACTGTGCCGCCACCAGCATGGCAGGTTGCTGGCTCCGCCACCTCAGCACCCTGCACCTCTGCCCACCAGGTGACCCTCCCTGCTGCCCAGCCAACCCTCTCCACCTGCTGCACCGTCCCGCCCTGCCCTGCCCAGATCATGGAGGTGAAGGAGCAGGCGGAGCGCAAGATCGCGCAGCTGCACACCCGCATCCAGCAGCTGGAGTCCAAGGTGTGGGGGCTGGGAGGTTGCCTTCACAGGGCACACAATGCAGCATGGCTATTGAGCGTCTGCATGGGTTGCTGCCCGGTGGGCATGCACGACAGCGAGCAAAGACCATTTCTGGAGTGCAAATGCCTGCCTTCCTTCCTCAAAACATGTGCCCTGCGACTCCACACAGGTCAATCGCCTGGGCGATGAGAACGGCTCGCTGCTGGAGCGGCTGCAGGAGGCACAGGCAGCCGTGGTGCAGGCCGCTGCCGCCGTGGATGCCGCCGACGCGGAGGGGAGCAACGGCGCGGCGGAGCTGGCGGTGGCGCGGCAGGTGTGGCATGATGGGTGGGCTGCTAAGTCTGTGCACGCAATGGCAGGCTGTGTCCTGAGTGCCGGCAGATTTTGCCAGCGACGCCTTGCCTGACTTGCTGCCGCACTTGCCACTGCAGGACAAGGCTGCCCTGGAGTCGCGCTGCACCCAGCTGGAGTCGGAGCTGCGCAAGTCCAAGCGGCGGGAGGAGAAGCTGCAGGTGGGTGAAAGGCCTGCAGGATGGGTGTTGATGGGAAGATCACGGCTGGCGAGGCAGCGAATGGCGTGCAATTCAATCTGCAAGTGTGGGGGTGCCGCCCACGCCTGCCTGCCTGCATGGGCTGCTGCCAATCCTGAACCACCGACTGCCCCGGCGTGCTGTCCCTCCATCCATCCTTCCCTGCAGGCCCTGCAGTTCCGGCTGCGTGAGGACCTCAAGGCCGCAGGCGGCGACCTGGCAGCCTTTGACCAGCTCAAGGAGGCGAGTGGGGGTGCTGTGTGGGAAGCGGTGGCCTGTGTTGCCAGCCGGATGGCAAGCCGAAAGCAAGGTGCTCCTGTCACCCAGACTGGCTAAGCTGGCGGCCCAGTCCTGCTGCCTAAGTCGGCGTTGGCAGGCCGACAGTCTGTACAGCAGATGCAGAGCAAGCACTGCACGGGTGGGGTGCTGGGTGTCTGACCTCCCCTCTGTCTCCCTCCCCACCCTGCCCCCCTGCAGGCGCGGGGCCTGGAGTACGAGCTGGACCGTGTGGCCAACCGTGCGGCACGTGACAAGCAGGTGAGAATTTGGACAAGACCCTGCTGCTCTGGTTTGCTGACGTGCGTTGGGGCTGCATCGGAATATTCAACTCGTTGTGTTCATGCAGGCATGTTGCTGCTGAAGCAGCGCCCATGCGTGCGGGCCAGGGCCTCTGGCCATGCATTAATCCAGCATTGACTTGCACCCTCCGGATCTGTTCATCACGCCCATTGTAATCCTCACAGGTGCTCAAGGAGAAGCTGCGAGAGGCGCTGGAGGCGAACAGGGCGCTGCAGGCGCAGCTGGGCAAGGGCGGCGCTGCGGCAGCAGCAGGCGGCACCCGTGCGGCGCTGGGGGCGGAGAACAAGGAGAACGCAGCCCGCTGAGACCGGCGCTGGAATTGCGCTTGGCTGTGTTGTGCTGGAGCGGGCCGTGTGTGTATGCTGTTGCCCCACAGCCTCCTGACCTGACCATTTGATGAAGCTGGGGTGTGGCTGGCTGCTGATGTAAGCAAGCGACACGGGAGCAGGCAGTAGCACTGAGGAAAGGCTGCACCGGGCAGACAATCAAGGTCTTAGCATGCAGGCACCAGCAAGCTTGCCGCAAGCTGACTCAAGTTGAGTCAGGGCCCCGTCACATTGCAGCCTCTCAGACACCTGCGATGAGCTTCTGTTGTTACATGCTGTCTGTTGTTGCAGGACTGCTCTACATCCGTGTTCATTCTTCAGATGTGGTGCGGAAGCTGGACAGCTCGCTGATCTCAGTGCCGCCATCCTCGCCACCTTGACCTGCTGCCATTGCTGCCGCCTCCAGCGCCGCTTCCTCCTCTTCCGCTGCTGCTTGCTCCTCCTCGCTTTGCTGCTGCCCAGCTGCTGCAGCCTCCTCAACCTCAACAGCTACGCTGCCGCCGGGTGTGAGGGGCACCGTGGTGAAGCCCAGGGCTTCTCCCATGCGCATCAGCTGCTCACCCAGCGCTTTGGCGTCGCACAACTCGCCATACAGGTCTGCGGGGGGTGTGGGGCGTGGTGAAGGTAGAAGCAGCACGATTGGTGTGTGCACGTGCCATGGGTGGCAGGACTGTCTCAGTAATGACAGCCAGCAGGCGGGCCTGGATGGGCCAAACAGAGTGCCTGCAGCAAGCTAGCCGGATGCATCCTGGACAGCGCACACAGTTAGACGGCACGCAGCGCTTTGCCCCTGGCCAGATCGGCGGCTGCCCACCTGCCAGCGGCTGCAGCGCCTCGGGCAGGCAGCGCTCCACCAGCAGTGTGGCCAGCTCCATGGCGCCCTCAGCAGCAGCAGCCAGCCTGGAAGATGTCGGGAATGCAAATGGGAGGTCATCTGGCAATCGGTGAAACTAATGACTGCTGGTTGATCAAATAGAGCCCTCGTTTCACTTCCAACGGCACTGCTCAACGCAGCCCGGCCCAGCCCCCTGCCCACATGTCCCTGCCCTCCTCGGTGACGCCTGGAGCCTTGAGCCCGCGGTTCAGCGCCGCCGCCAGGCTGGCGGTGTACAGCTGGAACAGGTCTGCAGAGCAGAGGCCACAGGACGCAGCAACAAACCCCCCAGTGAGAAGGGTGGCAGGCGCAACGCACAGCACACAGCCTCTTGAGGGCCAAACCAGCCTCGTGGGGGCACAGCCGCAGCGCTTGCTGCTGCCTGACACGCATTACAGCCTGCCCTGCCCCCCTCACCAGTGGTGCCACGCCGCATGGCAGACGCCAGGCGGGGGCAGGCCAGCGGCCTGCCATCCGCAGCCGTGGCCTCCAGCTCATCCAGAAAGTAGTCGGCTGAGGGGAAGGCTGCAGGTG